>JAABUY010001927.1_pt1 | contig 26128 bp, 23 predicted proteins | sample 5560271 | NCBI WGS metagenome assembly JAABUY01 (sample SAMN10711886, study PRJNA513374) | rock metagenome | isolation source: Antarctica rocks | place: Antarctica: Victoria Land, University Valley | reverse complement strand
TCACCGGCGCCGGCATCGCCTTGGTGATCTTGTCACCGGTGACGAAGGGGTAGCCGAGCACCCGGGCGGAGTCCTTGACGGCCTGCTTGGCCTTGATCGTGCCGTAGGTGATGATCTGCGAGACGCGCTCCTCGCCGTACTTCTCGGTGGCGTAACGGATCATGTCGCCGCGTCGGCGCTCGTCGAAGTCCAGGTCGATGTCGGGCATCGAGATGCGCTCGGGGTTCAAGAAGCGCTCGAACAGCAGCTTGTGCTCGATCGGGTCCAGCTCGGTGATCTTCAGCGCGTACGCCACCAGCGAGCCCGCGGCCGAACCCCGGCCCGGACCCACCCGGATGCCGCTGTCCTTCGCGTGCCGGCACAGGTCGGCGGTGACCAGGAAGTAGCCGGGAAAGCCCATCCCGCAGATGACGTCGACCTCGTAGTCGGCCTGCGTGCGGTGGCCCTCAGGCACCCCGCCGGGGAAGCGCTCGCGCAGCCCGGTGTGGACCTGCTCGCGCAACCAGGTCTGCTCGGTGTAGCCCTCGGGCACCTCGACCCGCGGCATCAGGTCGGCTCCCTCGTTGAACGTCGTCTCGCAGCGCTCGGCGATCAGCAGCGTGTTGTCGCAGGCCTCCGGCACCTCCGACCAGAGCCCGCGCATCTCCTGCGGGCTCTTGAGGTAGAAGTCCTGCGCGTCGAACTTGAACCGGCCGGGGTCGGCCATCGTCTTGCCGGACTGGACGCACAGCAGCACCTCGTGCGCGCGGGCGTCGGCCGGGTGGGTGTAGTGCAGGTCGTTGGTCGCCACGAAGGGCAGGTCCAGGTCGCGGGCCAGCCGCATGAGGTCCTTCATCGGCCGGCGCTCGATCTCCAGGCCGTGGTCCATCAGCTCGCAGTAGAAGTTGTCCCGGCCGAAGATGTCCTGGAACTCCCCAGCCGAGCGCTTGGCCGCCTCGTAGTTCCCCATCCGCAGGTGGGTCTGAATCTCGCCGGACGCGCACCCCGTCGTACCGATCATGTCCACGGCGTGCTCGGCGAGCAGCTCCTTGTCCATGCGCGGCTTGTAGTAGTAGCCCTCCAGGCTCGCCAGGGAGGACAGCCGGAACAGCGCGTGCATGCCCTTCTGGCTCGTGCTGAGCATGGTCATGTGGGTGTACGCGCCACCACCGGACACGTCGTCCTGGCCGCCGGCGCCCCACTTGACCCGCGTCTTGTCAAAGCGCGAGCCCGGGGCGAGGTAGGCCTCCGTACCGATGATCGGCTTGATGCCGGCGGCCTTGGCCTTCTTCCAGAAGTCGTACGCCCCGAAGACGTTGCCGTGATCGGTCATGGCCAGAGCTGGCATCTCGAGCTCGGCGGTCTTGGCGAACAGGTCGTCGAGCCGCGCCGCGCCGTCGAGCATGGAGTACTCGGTGTGCACGTGCAGGTGCACGAACGAGTCGGCCACGAACGTCAACTCCTCGGGGTACGCCAGGGCGATCAGCGTCGGTCCGAGGGGAAGCCGGGCCGTGCTGTGCGGGGTGGTGGGACTGCCTGCAGTGTTCCACGCAGGTCCGACAACGCCGGCGTACGACGCGCCCGGTCACGACCTACGCTCATCTCATGGAGCTGGACGACGAGACGCTGGCGTTCGCGCAGTCGTTGTTCGAGCTGGCCCGCGAGGGCGGCACCGAGCAGCTGGCCGACTACCTCGACCACGGGCTGAGCCCCGACCTGACGAACAGCAAGGGTGACTCGCTGCTGCTGCTCGGGCATACCACCAGCACGCGGCCACGGTCGAGGTCCTGCTCAGCAAGGGCGCGGCGCTGGACCAGGTGAACGACCGCGGGCAGACGCCATTGATCGCCGCGGTCTTCCGCCAGGACGCCGCGATCGTCTCGATGCTGCTGGCGGCCGGCGCCGACCCCGATGCCGGCGCTCCGTCGGCCCGGGCAACCGCTGCCTTCTTCGGCCTGCCCGAGATGCTCGCCCTGCTCGACCGCTAGCGCCAACTACCGTTCATCCGCGACGCTGGTACCGGGCGTCGAACTCCTTCGCACTCAAGACCCGAAGATCCTGTTCGGTGCGGGCAAGCAGCGTTTCGATGTCGGTAACCGGGCTCTCTGCGCGGATGCGTCGTCGGAAGTTGCCTCGATCGTCCGTGACGACCACCCGGGACGCTCGGAGCACAGGGCGTTCGATCTTCGCCGTCAACCAGTGGTTGGCGCGGCGATGCTCGGTGCCTGGGGCGAGACGGCGACACATGTCGGCTTCGTCGCGCTCTGCGTAGTCCTCTTCCGCGATGCAGTGGGCGCAGACTGAGATGCGTATCGACCAAGGATGCAGATCCCAGCCGTGCCCGCAGTCAGGACAGCTGTCTTCGCCTTGCAGAACGCTTGACATGGCCTTCGAGCGTCTCCGGTAGGAAGTGGTACCAACGAAGCCGTAAAAGTGAGAGTAGCGCCGGATCGTAGGCGCAGCTGCACGTCGTGCCGACAGTCGAGGCTGGTGGGGGGAGTCTGACCGCAACTGGCGATCGACGGTAACGCCGGCTCGACCAGGCCGGACGAGCCCGACGACGCCATGGGCGCGCCGGCGGTCATTCCCATGAAGGCGATTCCCGGCCTGGTTCGGGTGGTGGTAGCCAGCCGGTGGCGTTGAGGCGCCGGCCGTCACGGAGGGTGAGGGTCCGTCCGCCGGTATGTAGGTCGTGGTGGCTCTTCGCGCACAGCAGCACGGTGTCGCTGATCGAGGTGGTGTGGCAGTGCGACCAGGGGATCGCGTGGTGTGGCACCAGGGGCCGGTCGGGTCGGGGTGGGCAGCCGGCGGCTTGGCAGATCCCGCCGGTCTCCAGCCGTTTGGCCCGGCGTTCGTGTGGTTTCAGGGTCCGTTCGGTGTGGCTGCTCTCCACCACCCGGCGGCCCAGGCCCAAGACGAACCGGGTCAGGACGCTGTCACACAGCCACCGGCGGACCAGGGCGACCGGCAGCCGCTGCCCGGAGGCGCCGGTCGCGGGCAGCGCGCCCGGTAGGTCGTGTAAGGCGTCCAGGCCGACGGTGACCGCGACGTGCGGTGCGGCTTTGTCCCGTAGCCCCAGCGCGCCGCTGTCCAGCAGCCGCCGAAGCCCGAGCGACAGCGCGTCGTGCCGGCGCTGCTTCAGGCTCCGTGGCCCGGTGCCGTCGTAGAGCTGCTCGGCGGGTTCGTCGTGCCGGCCGTGCGCGACGGTGGTGTCGGTGGGGTTGTCGGGGTCGGTGGACATCTCTGCCTGCAGCACTGTCCACAGCAGCTCCCCGCACTCATCGTCGAGCTCAGCGTCGGTCAGGAACCAGCCGGACCCGTCGGGGTTACGCATCAGGCTCAGGCCACGGTCGGCATGCGCCCGATCCGAGCGTTCCTGTAACCGGACGGGGAGCAGCGCATCGACCAGGCGCGCCAGTGCCGGCCGCAGCTGCGGCGGTTCCAGGTGCAGGGCCAAGACCACCAACGCCGCCTCCAGCCGGGCGACGGCGCTGACCGGTTCAAAGCAGATCCGGGTCAGCTCGGTGGTCAGACCGCTCAGCCGGGGGTCGTCCTCGTCAAGCCCACCCATGGCCTCGGCGACCAGGTCCGGCACCCCACCCATGATCACCGCTTGCAGGACCTGTTCCTGCGGCTGCCCGCCGAGCAACCCGTCCGGGCGGTCCAGGTAGCGCCGGACCTTGCCCAGGGCGGTATCGATCAGCTTCGCGGACCGCAGGGGCAGGCTCCCGTCCGCGACCTGCTCGCCGACCAACGGCAACGCCCGCAGCGCCCGGGCCAGCGCAACCTGCGACCGGTCGAGCTCGACCTGCTGCCCGGCCAGCCACGACCCGGTCGACGGAGCGTCGGCCAGGGCGTACAGCCCGCGGGTGTCCACATCGGCCAGGCGCTGCAACTGCACGATCTGCAACCGCTGCACCAAGCACAGCAACACCGCCGTCTCGGCCAGCGCTTGCGCCCCCGGCAGCTTCACCGCGACCTGGGCCGCGAGCAGGTCGACTGCGTCGGCTAAGGCGCGTAACGGCGCCGACAAGCGCTCCACCGACACCACCTCCTCACTCGATCGTATGTTCGATTCTACCGCATCTACTCGGCCAGGAACAAGACCTGGGGACAACGAGAGTCTCTGTCGGTGAGGGAATCTCGACTGCCGAGCGCCCTCGAGGCCGGCACCGTTCCGGCGACCGCCGCGCTCGGTCACCCGAGCGACTTGCGCATGCTCACGTGGTCGATCCCGGCCTCGACATACACCACGCCGTACGCCGAGTAGCCGGCTCGCTCGTAGAACGCCCGGGCATGCACCTGCGCATGCAGCTGGACGGATGGTAGCCCGCGCGACCGGGCCCGGGCCTCGATGGAGCCGAGCAACGCAGCGCCGACGCCGGCACCCCGGGCAGACGACAGCACCGCCATCCGCCCGATTGTCCCGTCCGGCAACAGGCGCCCCGTGCCGACCACGCTGCCGTCCAGGACAGCGACAACGTGGTCGCTGACCGCGTCGAGCTCGTCGCGTTCCAGGTCCTCCGGCACGTCCTGCCCGACCACGAACACCTCGTGCCGCAGCGCGTACACCGCCGCCATGTCCGCTTCGCCGGCCAGCTGCACAGCGGCCCGGTCCCTGGGTCGGCCCGGTGTCACGAGGCCTCCCGCACCCGCTCCAGGGCGAGCGCGAGGTCGTTCGCGTACGGACTCTCGAAGGACACCCAGCGCCCGTCGTCGGGGTGGGCGAACGACAGCCGCACGGCGTGCAGCCACTGCCGGCTGAGCCCGAGCCGCTTGGACAGGGTCGGGTCGGCGCCGTACGTCACGTCGCCGACGCACGGGTGCTTGAGCGCGCTCACGTGCACCCGAATCTGGTGCGTGCGCCCGGTCTCCAGGTGCACTTCGAGCAGCGTGGCGTGCCGGAAGGCCTCGACCGTCTCGTAGTGCGTCACGCTGTCCCGGCCGCCGCTGACAACGGCGAACTTGTACGCCGAGCTCGGGTGCCGGTCGATCGGGGCGTCCACGGTGCCGGTCATCGGATCGGGGTGGCCCTGCACGAGCGCGTGGTAGCGCTTGTCGACCGTTCGCTCGCGGAACGCATCTTTGAGCACCGTGTAGGCCCGCTCGCTCTTGGCGACCACCATCAGCCCGCTGGTGCCGACGTCCAACCGGTGTACGACGCCCTGCCGCTCCTGCGCCCCGCTGGTGCTGACCCGGTGCCCGGCAGCTGCGAGCCCACCGATCACCGTCGGGCCTTCCCAGCCGGGGCTCGGGTGCGCGGCCACACCGACGGGCTTGTCGACCACGACGATGTCGTCGTCCTCGTGCACGACGCGCAGGCCCTCGACGACCTCTGGCGCCCGCGCCGGGATCGGCTCAGGACTTGGCAGGTCGATGTCGAGGGTCGCGCCGGCGAGTACCCGGTCGCTCTTGCCCCGCACCCGGCCGTCCAGGCTCGCGCCACCACGGGCGATGATTTCCACCGCGCTCGTGCGGCTGAGCCCGAACAGCCGGGACAGTGCCGCGTCCAACCGCAGCCCGTCGAGCCCCTCGGGAACGGGCAGGGAACGACGCTCGGTCACCCCACCATCATTGCCGCTCGGTGCCGCGACGGGTCCCGTCGACCTCCACCCCGCGCAGCGACAGCAGCACAGCCAGCACCGCCCCGACGGTGATCGCGCTGTCAGCGGCGTTGAACACCGCGTAGTGCGGGACGTGGATGAAGTCCACGACGGCGCCCCGGCCCGGGCCCGGTGCCCGCAGCAGCCGATCGAGCAGGTTCCCGACGGCGCCGCCGAGCAGCAGGCCCAGGGTCACCGCCCAGGCCGGCGACCGGAGCCGGGGCGCCGTACGGATGATCACCACAACGACGGCGATCGCGACCAGCGTGAACACGACTGTGGCGCCCTGCGCAAACGAGAAGGCCGCACCAGAGTTGCGGCTGACCTCCAGGGTCAGCAGCGGACCGAGCCGGAGGCCACCGACGCGGTGCTCCAGGCGCGCCACCACAAGTGCCTTGCTGGCAGCGTCGACGGCGACCACCACGAGGGCGACCCCGGCGAGCAGGCCGGCGCGGCGCCGGGTCGGGGCGGCGGCGTGGCTCAGCGCCGCTCCTCGCGCTGCTTGCAGCTCACGCACAACGTCACCCTCGGGAAGGCCTGCAGCCGCGCCTTCGGAATCGCGTTCCCACAGTGCTCGCACGCGCCGTATGTGCCGGCGTCCAGCCGGGCAAGCGCCCGCTCCACCTGCTGCAGCAGGTCGCGGCTGTTGTTGGCCAACGACATCTCGTGCTCACGCTCGAAGGTCTTGGTGCCCGCGTCCGCCTCGTCGCCAGACCCCTCGTTGCTCGCGTCCCGCTGGATCTGCTCGTTCGTGGACTCCGCATCGCCGATCTCGTGCCGCAGGTCCTGGGCCTGCGCCTCGAGCTCCCCTCGCACCGTCGCCAGCTCGACCGCGGTCCACGCCTCATCCCCCGTAAGCGGCGCCGCCGTCGTGGTCGGCGTCGCTGCCGGTTTCGGCGTACGACGTGCCGGCGCCGCCTTGGTCGAAGGCGCCGCCTTGGCCGTCGGCGCCTTTTTCGCCGCCGCCTTGTTCGGAGCCGCCTTCTTGGTCACTGGCGCCTTCTTCACGGCCGCACTTTTCGCGGGCGCCGCTTTCGCCACCGCTGCCGCCTTGGTCGCGGGCGCCTGCTTGGCCGTCGCCGCCGCCTTCTTCACCGCCGCCTTCTTCGGAGCCGCCTGCTTGGCCGTCGTCACCTTCTTCGGAGCCGCCTGCTTGGGCGTCGTCACCTTCTTGGCCGTCGTCGCCTTCGTCGCAGTTGCGGCCCTGGTCGCGGGCGCCTTGGTGACCACTCCCCCCTTCGTCGCGGGCGCCGACGTCGCTGCGCTTTTCTGAGGCTGCTCGGTCTCACCGCTACGCCCCAGGGCGCGCCGCAACCGGTCGCCGAGGCCGGGCCGCTGCGCTGCCATCTCAAATCCCTCTTTCGACGTGCCGGCAAGATCGCGAGTCGCGAGGATACGTGGCCGAGGTGAACGGCGCCCGCGCACCACGCGGGGTGCTGCTGCTGACTACCTGCACAACAGCAGGCCGGCGACGTCACGTTCGCGACCGTCGAGCGTGCCGGAGCAGACCGGCGGCAGCATAGGCGGCGCCGGCCTGCTGCCACGCAGCGCCGCAATCCAGTGGGTTGCCCGGCGCCACTCGGGCTAGGCTGGCGTCGTCGCGCTGACGGGGACGAGTAGCGCCGGACGCAGCCTTGAGCGACCTGGGGACGGTGCGAGCCCAGGGGCCTGGCCGGTGTGAAGATCACCCCCCGAGCGGCACCGGCACGGGCAGAGCGGGCGCGCAGGACGGCGTCAAGGAGGGTGGTACCGCGGTCCCGCGAGGGGTCGTCCCTCCGTCGGGCACCAGCGACGGAGGACCACGATGGACAAGCTCACCCCGGGCGTCGACCTGCCTGCCCTGGAGCACGAGGTCCTGGCCCGCTGGGACGAGACCAGGGTGTTCGACCGGACCCTGGCCCAGACCGCGGGCGGCGAGCCGTGGGTGTTCTACGAGGGGCCACCGACCGCGAACGGCAAGCCGGGAACCCACCACGTGGAGGCCCGGGCTTTCAAGGACCTGTTCCCACGGTTCAAGACCATGCAGGGCCGGCACGTACCCCGCAAGGCCGGCTGGGACTGCCACGGCCTGCCTGTCGAGCTCGCGGTCGAGAAGGAGCTCGGCTTCTCGGGCAAGCCCGACATCGAGGCGTACGGCATCGCGGAGTTCAACGCCCGCTGCCGCACGTCGGTGCTGCGGCACGTCGATGAGTTCGAGCGCCTGACCCGACGCATGGGCTACTGGGTGGACATGGGACAGGCCTACAAGACGATGGACGGCTCCTACGTCGAGAGCGTCTGGTGGTCGCTCAAGCAGATCTTTGACCGGGGCCTGCTGGTGGAGGACCATCGCGTGGCGCCGTACTGCCCGAGGTGCGGGACGGGCCTGTCGGACCACGAGGTGGCCCAGGGCTACCAGAGCGTCACCGACCCGAGCGTCTACGTCCGATTCCCCGTCACGGCCGGCCCGTTGGAGGCGCTGGGCGCGTCATTGCTGATCTGGACGACGACGCCCTGGACGCTGGTCAGCAACACAGCTGTCGCCGTCCACCCCACCACCACCTACGTCGCTGCCCGTGCCGGCGGGGAAGTACTCGTCGTGGCCGAGCCGCTGCTGCACGTACTCGGCGAGGACGTCGAGGTGCTCGACCGCTTCCCCGGTGGCGCCCTGGAGCACACGAGCTACAAGCGGCCCTTCACCTGGGTGGAGATCGAGGGCGCGCACTACGTGGCCCTCGCGGACTATGTCACTGTCGACAGCGGCACCGGGCTGGTCCACCAGTCGCCGGCGTTCGGGGCAGAGGACCTGCAGGTCGCGCGGGCGTACGGCCTGCCGGTCGTCAACCCGGTGCGCAAGGACGGGACCTTCGAGGCCGACCTGCCCCTGATCGGTGGTGTGTTCTTCAAAAAGGCCGACCGGGCGCTCGCCGACGACCTCGCCGCGCGGGGGCTGCTGTACCGCGAGACGCCCTACGAGCACGCCTATCCGCACTGCTGGCGGTGCGACACAGCGCTGTTGTATTACGCGCTGCCCAGTTGGTACATCCGGACAACAGCCGTAAAGGGCCGGCTGCTGCAGGAGAACGACCGGACCGATTGGCATCCCGCGACGATCCAGCACGGCCGGTACGGCGACTGGCTCGAGAACAACGTCGACTGGGCGTTGTCCCGGGATCGCTACTGGGGCACGCCGCTGCCGATCTGGCGCTGCCCCCAGGGGCACCTCACCGTCGTCGGCGCGCGCGCCGAGCTGTCGCAGTTGTCGGGCCGGGACGTGACCTCGCTGGACCCGCACCGCCCGTACGTCGACGACATCGCCCTGCCCTGCCCGGACCAGTCCGGCTCGGGCGCGCCGTGCGGCGCCGAGGCGCGCCGGGTGAGCGCTGTCATCGACGGCTGGTACGACTCCGGCTCCATGCCGTTCGCCCAGGTCGGCTACCCGCACTGCGGGGTCGAGCCCGCCTACCCGGCCCAGTTCATCTGCGAGGCGATCGACCAGACCCGCGGCTGGTTCTACACCTTGATGGCGATCGGCACGCTGGTGTTCGACCGTTCGCCGTACGAGACGGTGCTGTGCCTCGGGCACATCCTGGACGCGCAAGGCCGCAAGATGAGCAAGCACCTGGGCAACGTGCTGGACCCCTTCGAGCTGATGGAGCGGCACGGCGCCGACGCCTTGCGGTGGTACATGCTCTGCAGCGGGAGTGCCTGGTCGGCCCGTCGGGTGGGGCACGAGCAGGTCGAGGAGGTCGTCCGCAAGGTCCTGCTCACCTACTGGAACACCGCTGCCTTCCTCACCCTTTACGCCGACGCGAACGGCTGGGAGCCAGCTTCGGCACCGGCCGGCGAGCCCACGCTGCTCGATCGCTGGGCCTTGTCGCAGGCGCACGCGACGGCGCTGGAGGTCACCGCTGCGCTGGAGGACTTCGACTCGCTGCGGGCCGGCCGCCGGATCGCCCAGCTGGTCGACGACCTGTCCAACTGGTACGTCCGCAGCTCCCGCCGCCGGTTTTGGGACGGCGACCCGGCCGCCCTGGCGAGCCTGCACGAGTGCCTGCGCGTCGTCACGCTGCTCATGGCGCCGTTCACACCGTTTCTCACCGACGCCGTATGGCACAGCGTCTTCGCGGGCGCACCGGACCAGCCGGACTCGGTCCACCTCGCGCCCTGGCCGGCAGCGGACAGCGGGCGGGTGGACCTGGCGCTGTCCGGGCAGGTTGCCCTCGTCCGACGCCTGGTGGACCTCGGCAGGCAGGCCAGGGCCGAGTCGCGCACCAAGACCCGGCAGCCGCTCGGCCGGGCGCTCGTGTCTGCACAGGGCTGGGCCGAGCTGCCGGCCGAGCTGCGCGCTCTGGTCGCGACCGAGCTCAACGTCGTCAGCCTGGAGAGCCTGGCCGGTGACCTCGTGGAGGTGACGGCCAAGGCGAACTTCCGGGTGCTGGGTCGGCGCTTCGGCAAGGGCGTGCAGGCCGTGGCCGCGGCGATCGCGGACGCCGACGCGACTGCGCTCGCGCACGCGCTGCGCGCGGGCAACGGCGCTGTGGTCGTCGACGGCGAGCTCCTGCCGCTGTCCGCCGCGGAGGTCGTCGTCACCGAGACCCCCCGCAGTGGTTGGGCGGTGGCCAGCGCAGCAGGCGACACGGTCGCCCTTGACCTGGAGCTCACCCCGCAGCTGCGCCGCGCCGGACTGGTGCGCGATGTCGTACGTCTGGTGCAGGAGGCCCGCAAGGGGACCGGCCTGGACGTCAGCGATCGGATCGAGCTGTGGTGGGCGGGCGGGGGCGAACTGGCTGAAGCGCTCGTCGAGGGCGCCGGCGCGCTGGCTGCCGAGGTGCTGGCGGTGAGCATCGAGCAGGGGGCTCCGACGGCCCCGTTGCTGCGACACCACGACGACGAGCTGGGCGTGAGCTTCTGGCTACGGGTCGCGGGCGGCTGAGGACTGGCCCGGCCACGGCAGGGCGGATAACGGCCGGGCGGACCAGGGCAGGGCAGGGCGAGGGCGAGGGCGACGGCGCGGGCTAGGGCGGGGCTAGGGCCGGCAGACCCCGCACGGCTCGTAGCCCTCGCCGACGGCGTTGTCGCGGCTCTGGTCATAGGCGCCGTCCACGCCGCGGACGTAGCGGCAGCCGGAGTTGTGGAACGTGCCCAGCTCGGGGATGACCACGACCGTCCTGGTCTCGCCCGCGCGACCTGAGGCAGGGGCTGCTGCCCTGCCCGGTGCCGCCGCCCTGCTCGATGCGGCCGCCCTGCTTGGGGCCGGCGCCCTGCTCGGTGCCGGCGCCCTGCTCGGCGCAGTGGCCGGCGCCGGTGTGGACGGGATCCGCACCGAGGCAACCTGCTTCTTAGGCGATGCCGGCGCTGCCGCGGGCCGCGCCGGACGCGTCGCTGGTACGGCCGCAGGCTCGACCACCGGGACGTCGGCCGCGTCCAACTCGTCGTACTCGTCGTCGTAGCCGTCGTCGTCATACCCGTCGTCGTCGTACTGCTGATCGTCGTACTGCTGCTTCGCCGCCGGTCGTCCACCGACCGGGGCCGACCCGGACCGCTGGGGCTGCTCGACCTCGCCGTACTCCTGCTCGAGCGCTTCGTCCGGCTGACAGACGCCGCAGGCGGTGAAGCCCTCGTCGCGCGCGTCCCGGACGTCGAGCTCCTCGACGTCCTTGCCGGCGATGTAGCGGCAGCCGTCGATGTGGTAGCGGGGGCGCCCGGGGACGACGAGCACGTATCCGGCGAGCTCCTCGTCGTCGTCGAACTGCTCCGCAGCAGGCGCCTCGGGCTCGGCGGTGGCGATCGCGACGCTGCCGGTCTCGGGCTCCCGCGCGCCGGCTGGGCGTGGCGAACTCGCCGGCAGCGCCGCAGTAACCGGGGCGATGTCGTCCGCCGCAGCGTCCCCCTTGGCCGGCGCTGCGGCATCCTTCTGGGTCGTCTCGTCCGGTGCGGGCGTCTTGGACGATGCGGGCGTCCGGCGGCGTTGCACGATGCCGACCAGCAGGAAGATGCCGGACGCAAGGCTCACGATGATCGAGGCGTAGACGTAGTTCAGCTCAGGCGCCACCACGCCGACGATGAGCAGCACGAGCGCGACGAGGACGAGGGCCCCGCTGATGACGATCACGTGGTGAGTCCTCCAGAGACAGGCTGTGGCCGAGCCCGCGCATCCTAGCGGCGGCGTGCTCCTACCGGGTGGCTGCCCGGCGCCGGTCCGCCGACCGGCCGGGTACCGGTTCTAGCGCTCCACCGACGGCGTCTGCGGGAGCGCCTCGGTGGACGCCGACGGCTCGGGGGAGAACGGACCGAGCGGCTGCGGCGCAGGCACAGCAGCGTGCTCAGGCGAGGTCCCCGGCTCCACCTCGGCGTCGCTCTCGACCTCGGCCGTACTGGCGGGAGATCCGCTGAGCCCCAGCTCCGCGGCACCCTCGGTTGATGGTCCGGGCCCGGCCTCGAGGTCCCGCAGCTGGGACTCGAGGTAGGCCTTGAGCCGCAGCCGGTACTCCCGCTCGAATGCCCGCATCTGCTCGATGCGCGCTTCCAGCTCACCCTCCCGCGTCTGCAGCGCGGCCAGGACACCCGTGGTGCGTTCCTGGACCTCCTGGTCGAACTCATCCGATCGCTGTTGGCCCTGCGCCCGCAACAGTTCTGCCTCGGTCCGCGCCTGCTCGAGCTCCTGCTCAGCTGCCGCGCGCGCCTCCAACAGCAAGACCTCGGCCTCGGCCCGGGCCTCGGCGATGGCCTGGTCCGCGGTGCGCTGGGCCATGAGCAAGGTCCGCAGTGCGGCGTCCTGGGACTCCTCGGGCGCCCGTACCGCGGCCTTCGGGGGGTTCAGCGCCGTCGAGCCGTCCGAAACCGCTGGGCCGTCCGGCGTCGTCGACCCGGCGGACGCCGCGGCGGTGGGCGCGGCGGTGGACGCCGCGCCCGTGGCCGTCGGGGTGCCTGGGACATCGGTGGGGGCGACAGCCTTGCCTCCGATCCGGGACTGCAGCTCGGCCCGTTCGGTCAGCAGCCGGGTGAGCTCTCCCTCGACCTCATCGAGGAACGCGTCGACCTCGTCCATGGCGTAGCCGCGGAAGGCCTTGTCGAACAGCTTGTTCGACACGTCGGAGGGAGTCAGGGGCACGGGGTCACATCCGGTCAGGAAGAGGAGTAGCGCAGGGGGCCGACGACGTAGTTCATCAAGATGTTGACGATCACGAACAGCACGATGAAAGCCAGATCGAGGGACACGTTGCCGATGCGCAGCGGGGGGATGAGCCGGCGCAGGGCCCGCAGGGGCGGGTCCGTCACCGTGTAGCAGAGCTCCAGGGCAATGACGACCACGCCCGAGGGCTGGAACCCGCGGGCCAGCTGAAAGACGTACTCCATGATCACCCGGAAGATGAGCAGCAGCAGGAATACCAGCAGTGCGAAGTACAAGATGCTGGCGACGACAGCCACGATCCGATGAGCTCCTGCACAGGGGGTGGGACGGTCAGGACTGGTTGAAAAAACCGCCCTCGGCGATGCGCGCCTTGTCCTCGGCGGTCACCTCGACGTGCTCGGGCGAGAGCAGGAAGACCTTGTTGGTGACCCGCTCAATGCTGCCACGCAGGCCGAAGATCAGGCCGGCGGCGAAGTCCACCAGCCGCTTTGCGTCGCCGTCGTCCATCTCGGTCAGGTTCATGATCACCGGCGTGCCGGCCCGGAAGTTCTCGCCGATCGTGCGCGCCTCGTTGTAGGTGCGCGGGTGCAGCGTCGTGATCCGGTAACCCTCGTCGTAGGCGGGCACAGGCGCAGGGGGCCGGACGGAGGGGTTGAGCGCGACGGCGCCCCGGGCGCGGTGCGGGTCGTCCTGCTGGCCCCGCACGGTGGTCCGGGACTGCTCCGGACCGGCAGGGGCCGAGGCGTAGCGGCGCCCAGGCGCGGCCTGCTCATAGCCCTGATCGGCGTCGTCGTCGGCGTACTGCTCGTGCTCATCATCTTCGACCAGGCCGAGGTAGAGGCCCAGCTTGCGCATGGCGCCTGGCATGTCGGGCTCCTTGCGTGGGTGCGTGACGGTGAGGCCGAGACTAGCGGAGGACAGGGGGGCGATGGCCGAACAACGCCGTCCCGACACGCACGTGCGTGGCGCCGGCCGCGACGGCTGCCTCCAGATCGCCGCTCATGCCGGCGCTGATCGCCGTTGCCTCCGGGTGTTCGGCCCGCACCGCGGCAGCGACCTGCCCGAGCCGGCGGAAGGCTGCGGCGGGGTCGGCGTCCAGCGGAGCGACGGCCATGACCCCGGCCAGGCAGAGACCGTTGGCCTGCGCAGCCGCGGCGGCCACAGCCGGGACGTCCTCCATCCGCGCCCCGCCGCGCGCCGGGTCGCCGTCCAGGCTCACCTGGACGAGCACCTGCACCTGACGCCCGGCCCGTCGCGCGCCGCCGGCCAGCGCCTCGACCAGCGCGACCCGGTCCAGCGAGTGCACCAGGTCGGCGTACGCCGCCACGCTCCTGGCCTTGTTGGTCTGCACCGCACCGACGAAGTGCCAGCGGACCCCGTCGACCTCGGCGGCCTTGGCCCGTGCGTCGGCGTCGCGGTTCTCGCCGAAGTCGGTCACGCCGAGCGCCTTGAGCGCCACCACGTCACTGACCGGCCAGGTCTTGCTGACCGCGATGAGCACGACCTCCCGGCCGGTGGCGTCCAGCCGTCGGCGTACGCCGTCCAGGTTCGCCTCGAGCTCCTGGATCCGCGAGGGGGCACCGGTCACCGGAGCACGACGAGACCGGCGTGCCGACCGGTGCGACCGTCGCGACGGTGGCTGTAGAACCGCGCCGGCTGCTCGACCGTGCAACCGCCGACGGCAGACGCCGTGACCCCCGCAGCGCCCAGGAGGCGTAGGGCGCCGACGGTCAGATCCGCCGACGGCGCGCCGTTGCGGGTCGTCGCGGCGCTACCCGGTACGGCGGTGGCCACGCGCTGAGCGGTCTCCTGTGGCAGCTCGTAGCAGCGGCCGCACACCGCCGGGCCGATCACCGCCGTCGTACGGGCGGGGTCGGCGCCTTCTGCGGCCATCACCCGCAGGACCTCTTGGAGCACACCGGCCACGAGGCCCTGTCGGCCGGCGTGCGCTGCAGCGGCCACGCCAGCGACCGGGTCGACGAGCAAGACCGGCAGGCAGTCCGCCGCCAGGACCGCGAGGGCAACTCCCCGCACCCGGGTGACCAGGGCATCGACGCCCGGTATCCCCTCGACGCCCAGTCGCGCGGGTCGCTCGACCACCGCGACTCCGGTGCCGTGACACTGCTCCATGTAGACCACGTCGCCGCCCGCCAACCCCAGCGCGGCCGCAAGCAGCACGCGGTTGGCCGTCACCCGGTCCGGGTCGTCCTCGACGTGATAAGCGAGATCCAGTGCATTCCAAGGCATCAGGCTCGTCCCGCCCGAGCGGGTCGTGAAGACCCCGGTGGCCGCCAAGGGCAGCCCGGCCGCGAGCAGGTCCAGCATGCGCCTACTTCAAGAAGTCGGGAACATCGAGGTCGTCCTCGAACACCACCGTACGCCGGGCCGGGCGCTCGGGCTCCGGCGAGGGCGTGTAGCGCTGCTGGGGTTGCGGGGACGGGGACTGCTGTGGCTGGGGAGGCTGCGCCGGTCGCTGCTGCGCCACCTGCTGCGGCTGGCGCTGGGGCTGCTGCGCCGGAGCCTGCGGCTGAGACTGCTGCGGCTGAGACTGCTGCGGCCGAGGCTGCTGGGGCCATGACGGGGCGTCCTGCCGGGGGTGGGACTGCTCCCGGCCGGCCGGCTCGGCGACGCGGCGCGGCGCCTCAGGCCGGCGGTGCGGCAGCACTCCGGCATCGAAGCCGGCGGCGATGACGGTGACCCGCACCTCGTCACCGAGCGCGTCGTCGATGACCGCGCCGAAGATGATGTTCGCGTCCTCGTGTGCCGCGTCCGCCACCAGTTGGGCCGCCTCGTTGATCTCGAACAGTCCCAGGTCGCTGCCGCCGGAGATGCTGAGCAGCACACCATGGGCGCCGTCCATGCTCGCCTCCAGCAGGGGGCTGGCGATTGCCATCTCGGCGGCGACGACCGCCCGGTCATCGCCCCGGGCGCTGCCGATCCCCATGAGCGCAGAGCCGGCGCCGCGCATGATCGACTTGACGTCGGCAAAGTCCAGGTTGATCAGACCGGGGGTGGTGATCAGGTCGGTGATGCCCTGCACGCCGGAGAGCAAGACCTGGTCGGCGCTCTTGAAGGCGTCCATGACGCTGACCTGCTTGTCGCTGATCGACAGCAGCCGGTCGTTGGGGATGACGATGAGGGTGTCCACCTCCGAGCGCAGCGACTCGATTCCCTCCTCCGCCTGGGTCGCCCGGCGCCGGCCCTCAAAGGTGAACGGGCGGGTCACCACCCCGATGGTCAGCGCGCCCAGGGAGCGGGCGACGCTCGCGACGACGGGGGCGCCACCGGTTCCGGTCCCGCCGCCCTCGCCGGCGGTGACGAAGACCATGTCGGCGCCCTTGAGCACCTCCTCGATCTCGTCCCGGTGGTCCTCGGCCGCCTGCCGGCCGACGTCCGGGGCGGCCCCTGCGCCGAGTCCGCGGGTCAGCTCCCTTCCGACGTCCAGCTTGACGTCCGCGTCGCTCATTAGCAGGGCCTGGGCGTCGGTGTTGATGGCAATGAACTCCACCCCCTTCAGCCCCACCTCGATCATTCGGTTGACGGCGTTCACGCCGCCGCCGCCGATGCCGACGACCTTGATGACCGCGAGGTAGTTCTGAGGGGCTGCCACGGTGTCTGGCCTTCCGCGTCGAGGTGTAGGTGCTCGTTCGAACTCTAGCCGTCAGGTCGACAGTTGCAGTTATGTCGACCTGGGGCTAGGTCGCGACGGTACGGGTGCAGGCTGGCGCGGGTCAACCAGCCGCGCTCAGCAGAGCGCCAACAGGCTCAGCGGCCGACCCGGCGCTTAGCGTCGTACATCCTTCGGTCGGCCTCGGCGAGCAGAGAGGCCGCATCCGCCAAGCCTCGCGACGCCACCGCCATCCCGATACTGACCCCCACCTTGAGGTCGAGGGTTCCAATCCGTACCGGTTCGTTGATGGCCCGCTCGAGCCGGCCTACCAGCGCTGCGAGACCCACCTCGACGGCGCCCTCCACGAGCACCACAAACTCGTCTCCGCCCAGCCGGGCGACGGTGTCGGACGGTCGGACGGCGCTCTGCAGCCGCTGCGCGACGGCCCGCAGCACCGCGTCCCCGACGGCATGACCGTGCCGGTCGTTGACCCCTTTGAAGCCGTCCAGGTCCAGGAACAGCACCCCGGTCGTCTCCGAGGTCCGGGCATCCCGGGCGAGTACGGCACGAAGGCGCTCCTCGAGCAGTGTGCGGTTGGCCAGGCCGGTCAGCGGGTCCCGCACAGCCCGTTCGGTCAGGCTGGCCGTCAGGGCCCGCAGGTCCTCCTCGGCCCGACGGCGTTCGCTGATGTCCTGCGCGCTGACGGCGAACCAGGCCGGGCGGCCGGCCGGATCCGGCACCACGGTCACCCCGTGCAGCACCCACATCTCGCGGCCGTCGGGGCCGACATAGCGCTGCTCGGTGTGCAAGGAACGTTCGCGTCCCTCGAGCAGGTCGGCCAGGCGTAGGCGTTCGTCGCTCTGTTCGTCCGGGTGCAGCAGGTCGGTGAACGCCACGCCGACCAGATCCTCGGGGGCGCGGCCGAGCAGGTCGGCGTAAGTGGTGTTGGCCCGCATGTAGCGGCTGGACAGATCAGCCAACGCCAGGCCGATCCGGGCTTGGTCGAAGAACGACTCGAACACATCAGGGGTCGCTGCGAGGGCATCCATGGTGGCGCGGGCCTGTTCGGCCCGAGCCTTGCTGGGCGTTCCCGACTCGATGGCGCGACCTCCTGTCCGATCCCGGCCCCTGGTCTTCACCGGCTCACACTGGTCTGCCCACGCACGCCGCCGCGACGCGTCGGCGCCGTGCCGCTCTCGGCGCGCGCACCACCTCAGCGGCGGGTGGCGACACCCGGTGCGCTCACGTCGTAGACCCGGCCGGGCATCCTGAGCAGCGCCAGCGCCTCGGCCGCCTTCTGGGGTCCGTCCTCCGCGCCCCCCCAGACCACCTGCCGACCGTCGGCCAGGATCAGGACAACCTGCTCCGGAGTCGCGGCCGTGACCCTGGTCAGCGGCCCGCGCAGGGCCGTCGGGAGCCCTCGGACCACTGCCAGGGCGGCCTGCGTCGAGGCGTCCCCGTCCCCCGGGTGGGCGACCTCGAGCCGTACGAGACCCTTCGCGAGCGTCGGCTCGGTGGCGAAGACCCTGCCCTCGCTGTCCAGCACCAGGACCTGCGAACCCTGCACGACCCCCGCGTACGGAGTCCGCTCGACGATGTGGACGCGCAGGGCGTGCGGCCACCCGCGGGTGACCGTCACCGACGCCACCGGCGCCAGTTGGCGCAGCCGGGCCGAGACCGCGCGCAGGTCGACCCGGGCCAGGGGCCGTCCGTCCACCTGTCCCACCGCGGCGAGGACCTGCGCCTGGCCGACTCGCGACGAGCCGCTGACCTGCACCCGCTGCACGGCGAGCCAGGAGGACACCAGCAAGATCCACCCGAGCCCGACGACCAGGACAGCCGCGCCGACCCCCCAGGCAGTACGCCGCAGGAACGCAACCCGCCGGTCGCGCCGGGAAGCTGCCGCGCGGGCGGCCAGCTTCGGGCCGGCCGGGACGACCGGCCGTCGGGTCGGTGCGGTCACGGCGTCGCTCCGGCCAGCAGGCGGAGCACCTCGGGACCGACCAGCGTGACGTCCCCGGCGCCCAGGGTGACGACCAGGTCGCCCGGACGGGCCCGGCGGGCGACCTGGCCGGGCGCGGCGCTCCAGGACGGCTCGTAGGCCACGTTGGACGGCGCCAGCGGCACCGCACTGGCGACGAGCGCACCCGTGATGCCAGGAACGGGATCCTCCCGGGCGCCGTACACATCCATGACCACCACCTCGTCGGCGAGCCCCAGGGCTTGCCCGAAGGCCTCCGCGAAGGCGGCTGTGCGGGAGTACATGTGCGGCTGGAACACCGCGACCAGCCGGCCGCCGCCGGCCATCGCCCGGGCCGCCACGAGCTGCGCGCGTACCTCGGTGGGGTGATGGGCGTAGTCGTCGTAGACACGCACCCCACCCGCGACCCCCTTGAGTTCCATCCGGCGCCGTACGCCGGTGAAGGCGGCCAGGCCCTGGACGAGCAGGCCCATCGGCAGGCCGAGGCCCTCGCCCGCCAGCAGCGCCGCGGCGCCGTTGCGCGCATGGTGCACGCCGGGGACAGGGACGACGACCTCCCCGAGCCGGCGGCCGTGCAGGACGGCCTGCCAGCGTGAACCCTGCCCGTCGGTCGTCAGGGCGTCCAGCCGCAGGTCGGCATCGCCCCTGCTGCCGTAGGTACGCACATCGACCCCGCGGTCGCGGGCCCACACCCCCAGCGCCCGCGCGCCGGGGTCGTCGGCGCACACGACCAGGAATCCGGCCGGGTCGACGGTGTCCACGAAGTCGCGGAAGGCCTGCTCGTAGGCCTGCACGGAACGGTAGTGGTCCAGGTGGTCGGCCTCGACATTGGTGACGACCGCGGCGGACGGGCGGTAGGCCAGAAAAGACCCGTCGCTCTCGTCGGCCTCCACGACAAACAAGTCTCCGGTGCCGTGGTGGGCGTTGCTGCCCGCCTCGTTGAGATCGCCGCCGATGGCGAAGGACGGGTCGACACCACACCGCTGGGCGGCCACGGTGAGCATCGAGGTGGTGGTCGTCTTGCCGTGCGTCCCGGCCACCGCGACCGAGCGCCGGCCCTGGAGCAGCGTCGCCAGCGCCTCGGCCCGGAGCAGCACGCGCAAGCCGCGCGCGTGGGCCGCGACGAGCTCGGGGTTGGCCGGGGTGATGGCGCTGGACACCACCACGGTGTCGGCCCCCTCGACCTGCTCGGCCCGCTGACCGACGTACACGGTGGCGCCGAGCGCGCGCAGCGAGGCCAGCGCGAGCGACTCCTTGGCGTCGCTGCCGGACACAACCTGCCCGCGGGCCAGCAGGACGCGGGCGATCCCGCTCATCCCGGCCCCCCCGATCCCCACCAGGTGCACCGCGCCGAGCCCTTCCGCGCCGGTCGCCGGCCGCCGCTTGGCCGTCGGGTCGTCGTCCCACCGCCTGCCACCCGCGGTCATCGGCGTACCGCCTCGAGCACCAGCTCGACCAGCGCCTCGTCGGCGTCGCGATGACCGAGCGCGCCTGCGGCTGAGGCCATCCGGGCAAGACGAGCGGGGTCCAGCAACGCCGGCAGGATGACCTGCTCGACGTAGGACGGGGTGAGCTCGGCGTCCTGGACGAGCACGCCGCCCCCGGCCTCGACCACCGGCCGCGCGTTGAGCGCCTGCTCGCCGTTGCCGACGGGCAGCGGTACGTAGAAGGCCGGCAGGGCGACCGCCGCGAGCTCTGAGCAGGTCATCATCCCGGCCCGGCACAACGCGAGGTCGGCGGCGGCGTAGGCCAGGTCCATGCCGTCCACGTAGTCGAGCACGTGGTGGGACGGCGGAGCCTGCGCACCCAGGCCCTGCCGGACCACCTCGGCCTGCAGGGGGCCGGCGACGTGCAGCACCTGCACGCCCGCCCGGGCCAGGGCCGCAGCAGCTCCGGTGACGGCGCTGTTGATCCGGCGCGCCCCCTGCGAGCCGCCGGTGACCAGCAGCACCGGCCCGTCCTGCTCCAGCCCCAGCGCGGTTCGGGCTGCCGGCCGCGCCGCCCGCCGGTCCAGGGTCGAGATCGACGACCGGAGCGGCACGCCGAGCGTGCGGGCACCTGGCAGCCCGGTGCCGTCCACGGCGGCCGCGACGTAGGGCGTACGGCGGGCTCCGATCCGGTTGGCCAGGCCCGCCCTGGCGTTGGCCTCGTGCACGACGTAGGGCGTGCCGCGGCGCCACGCGGCCACATACGCCGGCAGGGCGACGTAGCCGCCGAAGCCCACGACCACATCGGCCCCAACCCGGTCCAGGTGGACGCGAGCTGCGCGGACGGCGCCCAGCAGGCGTCCCGGCACACGGAACAGCTCCATCGTCGGACGGCGCGGCAGCGGCACTTTGGGCAGCACGGCCAGCTCGTAGCCGCGTGCCGGCACCAGCCGCGACTCGAGCCCCTCGCTGGTGCCCAAGGCCGTGATGCCGACCGCGGCATCCCGGCGGCGCAGGGCATCGGCCAGGGCCAACGCCGGCTCGACGTGCCCCGCGGAGCCCCCGCCGGCAAGGACCACGTGCACGCTCAACGACCCCGCGCGACGGGACGGCGGGAGGCGGCCGAGGCACCTGCGCGCCGCTGCCCGGGGACGGCGCGGACCGTCGTGGCGGGGCGCCGGTGCGGCAGGCGCGAGACCGGTGCAGCGGGACGGTTGCCCAGCAGGCCGAGCAGGCGCCCGCGTCGCTGGGCCAGCGCGGCGGGTGCTCCCGGCTCGGCCCGGGCGAACGACAGCAGCATACCGAGCGCGACCAGGGTGGGGATCAGGGCCGAGCCGCCGTAGGAGATCAGCGGCAGCGGGATCCCGGTGATGGGGAGCACCCCGACGACCGCGCCGATGTTGACCAAGGACTGCACGGCCAACCACGCCGTGACCCCGGTCGCGGCGAGCCGGGAGAACGGATCGGTGGTGCGCTTGGCGATGCGCACACCGGTGTAGACCAGCGTGCCGAACAAGGCGAGGACCGTGAGCGTCCCGAGCAGGCCGAGCTCCTCGCCGATGATGGCGAACACGAAGTCGGTGTGGGCGTTGGGCAGCCCGCCCTGCCACTTCTCCCGGCTGGCCCCGAGCCCGAGGCCCAGCCAGCCGCCGGAGGACAGCGCGTACAGGCCCTGGCAGGCCTGGAAGCCGTCGGCGAGGTGCTTGCCGGTCCCGCACGGGTCCAGGAAGCCCAACAACCGGCGCAGGCGGTAGGTCTCGGTCACGGCGAGCAGCCCGCACAGGCCGCCGACGACCGCGACCAGCGAGCCGTAGTAGTGGCCGGGGGTGCCGACGACCCACAGCAACGCCATCACGACCGACAGCACGACCATGGTGGTACCCATGTCGGGCTCCAGGATCACCAGCGCGCCAAGGGCGCCGGCCACCGGCAGCAGCGGCACGAACAGGTGCTTCCACTCCCCCAGCAGCTTGCGCTTGCGCACGAGCAGGTCCGCGCCCCACAGCACCATGGCCAGCTTGGCGAACTCGCTGGGCTGGATGTTGAAGCCGGCGACCAGCGGGATCGAGCGCGTGGCGCCGTCCTTGGACGCCCCGACGTGCCCGACCAGGACCAGCAGCAGCAGTCCGGCGCTCACCAGGAGCAGCGGTGTCGCGACGCCGCGCCAGATGCGGACCGGGGTGCGCGAGGCCAGCCACATGAGCGGGAGCCCGATCGCGACGGCCACGCCCTGCTTGACGACGTAGCTGTAGGACGAGCGGTGCTGGCTCAGGGCGAGCACGCTGGAGGACGACAGCACCATCACCAGGCCGATCGCGACCAGCAGCCCCGTCGTGGCCAGCACCAGGTGGTAGGACGCCAGCGGCTTGTGCAGGACCGGCGTCCGGGTCGTGCTGCTGTCCACGGCCCGGATCCCCAGGCCGGTCACGACCGTCATGCGAGCGCCTGCACGCAGGCCGCGAACAGCTCGCCGCGCTCGGCGTAGTCGCGGAAGCAGTCCATGGACGCGGCGGCGGGGGCGAGCAGCACGGTGTCGCCGGGTTGGGCGAGCTGCTGGGCGGCGATGACGATCTCGGACATGGCGCCAGTGTCGAGGCGGCCGACCTGCACGACGGGGACCTCGGGGGCGTGTCGCCGTAGTGCGTCGAGCAGTGCGGCGCGATCGGTGCCCAGCAGCACGGCCGCGCGCAGCCCGGGCGCCGCCTGCCGCACGAGATCCTCGACGTCGGCGCCCTTGAGCAGGCCGCCGGCGATCCAGACCACCGGCTCGTACGCCGCGAGACTGGCCGCAGCGGCATGCGGGTTGGTCGCCTTGCTGTCATCCACCCAGGACACGCCGTCGTGCACCCGGACCAGGGCGTTGCGGTGCGGGTCGGGCGAGAAGGCGCGCAGCCCGTCCCGGACCGACTCGGCCGGGACGCCGTAGGACCGGGCCAGGGCGGCGGCGGCCAGGGCGTTGCTGACGTTGTGCGCGCCGGGCACCGCCAGGTCCGCCAGCGAGGCCAGCTCGGTGGCCTCCCCGGCTATGTCGGAAAACGCGCGGTCCACCAGCAGGTGGTCGACCAGCCCGAGCTCACCCGTCCGCGGCACCCGCAGGGTGAACGTGGCACGGCGCCCGACCGCCCGGTTCAGCAGCACCCGGCTGACCTCGTCGTCGGCGTTGCCGATGCTCGTGCCGCCGGCGAAGATCCGCCCCTTGTCCAGGGCGTACGCCTGGAAGGACCCGTGCCAGTCGGTGTGGTCGTCGGCAACGTTGAGCAGGGCCCCGGCGTACGGCGCCAGCGTGCTGGACCAGTGCAGCTGGAAGCTCGACAGCTCGACTGCCAGCACGTCGTACGGCTCGGGGTGCAGCACGGCCTCGAGCAGGGGTAGTCCGACGTTTCCCGCAGCGACGGCGCGGTGCCCGGCAGCGTGCAGCACCGCCTCGAGCATCCGTACGGTCGTCGTCTTGCCGTTCGTGCCGGTCACCGCGAGCCAGGGGGCGGCCCCGGGTCCGCGCAGCCGCCAGGCGAGCTCGACTTCGCCGAGCACCTCGATGTCACGGGCCGCGGCCTGGACGAGCAACGGCGAGGACGGCCTCCAGCCCGGTGAGGTCACGACCTGGGCGACCTCCGCCGGCAGCTCGTTCGCGGTCGCAAACCCCTGCGCGGCCAGCGCCTCGAGGGCCTCGGCCCGCGCGTCCAGGACGGTGACCCGGGCGCCGAGGTCGCGCAGGACCCGGGCCACCGCCGTGCCCGACACACCGGCGCCGGTCACGACGACCGGCAACCCGTCGTAGGAGCGGGCCACGGACGGCTGCGCGCTCATCCGACCGGGCTGGCGCTGAGGTACTCGGCGTAGAACACACCCAGGCCGAACGCCACGGCCAGGCCCCCGATGATCCAGAAGCGCACGATGACGGTGTTCTCCACCCAGCCGGCGAGCTCGAAGTGATGGTGGATGGGGGCCATGTTGAACACCCGCTTGCGGGTGGCCTTGAAGAAGCCGATCTGGATGATGACCGACAGCGTCTCGATGACGAACAGACCGCCTAGCACCACGAGCAGCAGCTCGGTCCGAGTGACGATGGCGATCCCGGCGAGCAGGCCGCCGAGCGCCAGGGACCCGGTGTCACCCATGAAGATCTTGGCCGGCGAGGCGTTCCACCACAGGAAGCCGAAGCAGGCGCCCATCGCGGCGGCCGCCACGAGGGCGACGTCGAGCGGGTCGCGCGCGGAGTAGCAGGAGGGCGTCGCCGCGCGCGTGCAGGCGTTGCCGAACTGCCAGAAGGCGATGACCACGTAGCTCGCCAGCACCATCACCGACGTGCCGGAGGCCAGCCCGTCCAGGCCGTCGGTGAGGTTGACCGCGTTGCTGGTGGCCGTGACGACCAGGTAGGCGAACACCACGAACCCGGCCGTTCCGAGCCCGATGCCGGCGTAGTCACGGACAAAGGACACGTGGGTGGAGGCGGGCGAGAGCCCCTGGGCGTTCTTGAACTGCAGTGCCAACACCGCGAAGCCCACCCCGGTGATGAGCTGGCCGCCGAATTTCGCCGCCGCATTGAGCCCGAGCGAGCGCTGCTTGCGGATCTTGATGAAGTCGTCCAGGAAGCCCACGAGGCCCAGGCTCGTCATCAGGGCGAGCACCAGCAGGCCGCTGGCCGTCGGGCCCCGCCCTCGGTGGGTCACGGTGAGCAGGTGCGCCACGAGGTAGCCGAGCAGGGTGGCCAGGATGATGACGGTGCCGCCCATGGTCGGCGTACCGCGCTTGGTGGCGTGACTGGCGGGACCGTCCTCCCGGATCTCCTGCCCGTAGCCGCGGCGGCGGAACAGCTTCACCACCGCCGGGGTCCCCAGCAGGCTGGCGACCAGCGCGACCAGCGCCGCGACCAGGACGGACTTCACGCGGGCCCAGCTGTCCAGAGCGCACGCCGTACGCCTTCCAGGCCGGGCCCGACGAGCAGGACGACGTCGGTCGGGGCGAGCAGCCGGCGCAACAGCTCCGCGGCCGCGTCGGCATCCGGGACGTGCGCGGACTCCTCGCCCCAGGAGCCCTCGAGCACAGCGCCGGCGTGGATGGCCCCGGCCTGGACTCCCACGGCCACCAGGTGGGAGATGTCCAGGCGGACCAGGAACCGCCCGAGGTCCATGTGGGCCAGCCGGTCCTGTCCGGCCAGCGGCCCGACGACCGCCCAGGTACGCCGGCGCTTGCCCTCGGAGCTGACGGCGAGCTCCTTGAGGGCGGCGCGGGCCGACTGCGGCGTGCTGTCTCCGACCCGGTCCAGCACCGTCATGCCCGTGCACCCTGCATCGCGTGGAGCAGGACCTGGCGGTCGTCGAACGGGGTGAGCACCCCGCCGACCTCCTGGCCCGTCTCATGCCCCTTGCCGGCCACGACCAAGGTGTCGCCCGGCCGGGCCCGGTGGACCCCCAGCTCGATCGCAGCCCGGCGGTCCGGTTCGACTACAGCGCCCGGCGCCCGCGCCACCATCTCGGCGAGGATGGCGTCGGGGTCCTCGCTGCGGGGGTTGTCGCTGGTCAGCACCGCGAGGTCGGCGCCCTGTACTGCGGCCAGACCCATCAGGGGGCGCTTGCCCCGGTCCCGGTCACCGCCGCAGCCCAGCACGCACAGCACCCGCCCGGTGGTGACGGCGCGCACCGCCCGCAGCAGCGTCGTCACGGCCTCCGGCGTATGGGCGTAGTCCACCATCGCGGTGAACGGCTGTCCGGCATCCACCCGCTCCATCCGTCCGGGTACGCCGGCCAGGCCGGCCACGCCGCGTACGGCGTCCTCGACCGGGACGCCGGCGGTGACCAGGCAGGCCAGCGCAGCCAGCGCGTTGCTGACGTTGAAGCTCCCCGGCAGCTGCACCCCTGCCGACACCTCCACGCCGGGGCCGTGCAGCCGGAAGGTGCTGCCGTCCGACCGGGAGACCACCTGCGTGGCGCGCCAGGCGCCATCCGCGCCGTAGGACACCAGCGGGATGTGCGGTTCGGCGAGCAGCCGACAGCCCGCCTCGTCGTCGCTGTTGACCACACCGCGCCTGCTTTTGGCCGGGGTGAACAGCGAGGCTTTCGCCGCCTCGTACCGGGCCATGGTGGCGTGGAAGTCCAGGTGGTCCTGGGACAGGTTGGTGAAGATCGAGGTGTCGAAGTGCACGCCGTCGACGCGGCCGAGGGCGAGGGCGTGGCTGCTCACCTCCATCGCCACTGCGGTGACGCCGCGCTCGCGCATCACCGCGAACAGCGCATGTAGGTCCGTGGCCTCCGGTGTCGTACGCACGCTGGGCACCGCGTCGTCGCCGATCCGGGTCGCGACCGTGCCGAGCAGCCCGGTGGTGTGCCCCGCCGCCCGCAGCCCGGCGTCGAGCAGGAACGCTGTCGTCGTCTTGCCGTTGGTGCCCGTCACGCCCAGCACCGTCAGCGCCGCCGA
>JAABUY010001926.1_pt1 | contig 26135 bp, 36 predicted proteins | sample 5560271 | NCBI WGS metagenome assembly JAABUY01 (sample SAMN10711886, study PRJNA513374) | rock metagenome | isolation source: Antarctica rocks | place: Antarctica: Victoria Land, University Valley | reverse complement strand
CACAAAGTCGGCAGAGTCTAGAAGAAGCTATAGAAGAAGAGAAGGAGAACACTGGGCACAATTGGGACTCAGACTTGCTTAGTCATGAGCAGCGGTTGGACCAGCGGCTTGACAAGCTGAAGTTAGACATGTTCATCATGGGCTCTGATGGAGCATGTCAGGTGTGTCATCTGCCCCGCAGGCTCCTGCACCCTGTTCTGCATTCTGTAGCTGCATTCTGTAGTTGCATTCTGTAGTTGCATTCTGTAGTTGCATGCTGTTCATATGGCATACTCAGGCAGTTGGAGGCATGTAATATGCAAAATCAGTCAATTATTTTTTACTTAGCCATGCCAGTGGCTGTTGTGGTTCATCTCAGTAGCCACTGTATAGCTGTGGTACTGTGCTTGTCTGAATGTCAGCACCCTGTCCATTCAGCACAATGTATGATGACAGCAAACGCAGTCAGCATGGCCTTCACACCATAAGCCTTTTGCCACAAGAGGGCAGAGGCTTGTCTAGCAGGGCCTGTACCAAACATGGATGGTGCCTGCTGCAGTTCCGCTCCATATCCTATGGGCTCTTTGGCACTGAGGCATATCACAAGGCTATCAGGCGAAAGGCCATTCTCTACCTGAGGGAGCACAGATCAGATTTTGAGGCCTTTTTGGGGGATGACTATGACAGTTGGGTGAAGGAGATGTCACAACATGACAGCTGGGGAGATGAACTGACACTGGTGAGTGTTGTTATGCTACGTCTTGCTTGCTCGTGTCTGTGATGCCGCAAGACATCGCGTGCGCAGCAGCAACAAGCATGATTGTGTGTACAAACTGCCTTGCCTTTCAGCAGAGTGGCCTGCTGTGCCTTGGTGTTGCCATGGTACAACTCTTCAAGCTGCAAACATGCAACAAGGCTATGACAGCAGACAAACTCTCACTGCAGTTGGATACTTGCATCACAGCTTGTTGAGTACTGTCACGTGCACATACACAATAGGCTGTCGCAAGGTGTGCCTCAAGTTTCAGTGTTTTCCTGTGGTGCAGCGAGCTATTTGTGAGGCCTACGGCATTGTCATCAATGTCATCACCAGCGATCAGCAGCATTGGTTCATGCGGTATGAGCCTGAAGTTCAGCCAAAGAAAAACGTGGAGGTTTTTGTGACATACATTGCTCCCATCCACTACAATGCTGTCAGGTGAGTGTCTCATGAGAGTTGCTGCTGATGCTGCTGCCACCTGCAAATCATTTTGCATCTGACCAGTTGCAGCCAGTAGTCTGACAGGCTGCCCAATAGGCATGCGCAACTTTGTACTGCTTGGTACATGTGTGATGGTGGCGACTGTCAGCAAGCATGTGGTTCACGAGCTTGCCAGAATGGTAAATTTTCTGAGCAGTCTGCTGAACTGTAGGCGTAAAACCCAAGCAGCCTCAATACGGAGGTCTTTCAGCCGACAGAGGTCCTCAAGGATTCAGGAGGCGATGAATAGAGCATCATCCCAGTCATTTACAGAGCAGCACAAGCGCTTGGCACAGCAAGACAACCAAGCACAGGCTGGAACTGCTACATCTCGCACCAATGCCAATGCTGCAGACGGCGGGGCTAAGCCCATGCGCAATACAGCCCTACAGACACTGATGTCAGTCAGGGAAGAAGAGCCATCTGACACCATGGCAGAATCACCTCCAGCACAACCTGCCCCTCGTGGCCCTACTGGCACTACGGCTGCAATTTCCATACCTGCAGGGCTAAAACGGACTAGTGGGTCCAGTCAAGGCTCAGGAAAGCGGAATTCGCCTAAGGCTGTGCACTATGGCATGACAGAAAAGTCCAGTCCTCTGCCAGTTTTGCATTCGCCATTTGCTTCTGTTGGCGCGGCTCCTACTGAAGATACGGCACCAATTCTGAATTCAGTTTATGGCAACTTGCAAGCGGTGCAGGACAAGCTGTAGTGTGCATGTTGCTGTATCTCAGAAGAGTCATACTGATGCTGTAGGGACTGTAGCGACTATGCTACTAGACAAGTCTAAAGTAAAGCAGCTTTGACTGACCGTTTGTTGCAAAGTTGTTCTCAAGCGCTACCCATGTCGTGCATGATTGACTGCAGCAGTCTACCTATCTTGTTCAAGTTCAGCTGATCAGTGACTATGTGTACACAATGCGGCTGCTTTGTCAGTATGTTAAAGTAAGCACAGAATAAACTGCCCCTGTTTGGTTTTCTGATGTGTCTGTCGGCAACAGCATCTTGTTGTCTGTGAGTCAGTAAGTGTCCAGGAAAGTGGTCACATTGTAAGCAGGTCTTGTATGGCATATATTGTATTGCTATTATTGCTAAATAGCTTTCATTTGCAACAGCGAAATCCTTAGGCCAATGTAGGTGTTGGGAGACAATAGCCGCAGCCTATCACATGCATGAAAGTGCTTGCGACGCCAGCATATATGGTCTGTCTCATCTTGCAGCACTGCAAGCACTTGCAAATGCTGTCAGCATTGTGCCAAGCACGGGAAGAGCTGAAGCTGAACATGCTCGGTTGCATTCACTCTTTTGGCTTGATTGCAATCAAGCCACTTGCCACAGCAGACACACCCCAGATAAAACCAACAGGAAACAAGAGAGGTCCAGACTGGCTTGTACCCAACAGAGGCAAGAACACAGCAACATGTGCTGCTGAGGCTGCTGCCAAACCAGTCATTAGCGTCCTCTTCGAAGGATCTGAAAAATTGTTCTGATTGGCTGCCTCCTGCATTACAGATCATCCTCTCCTATCAGCGCACGATGTGTGAGCGAAGTTGACTGCTGCACTATGGCTGATGCATATTCTGCATTATTGCAGTGACGTTGCATTGCTCGCATCTTATTGCAGTGCTCGCATGTTACAGGTGCTTTGCTTATACATTTGGACGACCATCTCACCTGCTGAGTAAAGGCTATGGGAGCCACAGCCATGGACACCGCAGTCCCTATAAGCTGCCACAGAAAGATGTCCTCCAGCCCCTTCTCAGCAGCAGAGCCAAAGATTGCTGTCAACGTCTGACTGGGCAGTCCGATGTAGGTCAGCCCAGCCAGCACAAAGCTGGCCGTCAAGGCTGAGTAGATGCTGCTGTTCAGGCCACTCACATTGCTCAACCTCTTCAAGTCTACCAAGAAGCTCTGCATGCAATCAAAACAATTTCCCTGGCATGCTTTTGTTGCATGCAATATATCCATCGGTAGAGGTACAGTCTGAATACAAAGCTGTACAGGCCGGCTGACTGTTGGTGATGGACATGTGGATACCTGTGCAATGTGGCAGGTGACCATGGCCAACGGCAGCAGTGCACAGCAGCTGTGCAGTAGAGTTGCATTTGGGTTCATGCCTCAAACCTGACCTTGAAGATCTTGAGGGTGTTAAAGCCCTCTGGACTGTACTTCACAAAGTTGATGCCTGACACCCACAGCTGGTTTGTGTTTATGGCACCCAGCGCCAGGGCTGCTGTAGGCAACAGAGGTGAAGAGGGGTAGATGGGGTTAGGGATGAAGGTGCTGGCTAAGAAGAAGAGGTTGGTGCCAGCCAGCATTGCTAGGGAGATGTTTGCACGCCTGAAGATGGCCTCATCCAAGAAGCCATCCCGCGCAGCATCCTGAAGTGCAAACATTGTGCTTGCAGGGAACACAGTCGCTGCATGCAAGTGCATACCTAGGTTGCCTGGGCATTGTGCAATAGTATGCAAGAGCTGTGGTGGGTGTGATGAGCTGTATACTACTTAACACGTGTACTAAGACATGCCTTGAGGCACACAGTAACAGTTGCTCAGGCGTTATGCAAAGTGAAGCTTTGGAAACGGACAGGTGCATGTGTGACAAGTTGGGCTGTTTGCCAGGTAAAGTTTGTCCTGACTCAGGACCAGAAGGGGTGACTGCAGACATGACATTTTCAAGTGTGTGAGATGCGGCAAGGTGCCAGTCCGACACAACATGTTGCACCTTGAGTATCCAGTTCTGTGATGCCGCGCCAACAAAGCCAACAGCTAGCAGTCTGAAAAGTGCTTCTTGCAGATAATCATGTGGGCGCCCAGCAGGTCCAAACAGCAGCTCAGCTGCCTGTAGCACACAGCTCAGCTTGTTGTTGTGAACATTGCTACCAGTGCCATTGACCTGCAACCGCTGCTGTGCTGTCTGCGATGGATCTCACGCAGCTCAAGCAGAGCAGTGTGTACACCTCAAGTTGCTATGCCGAATTGCATGTCAATGATCATGAGGTGTGCAGCAGAAACTCATGAGCATGTGGTGAAGACAGCCTGGGTTTTAGCTTCCTGAGTTTCCCAGCCGTAAGGCTCAATGCAAAGTGTTGACTTGCGCCTGCTGTGTGATTGTCTGAGCCAAGCTGAGCTAGAGTGTGCAACAGAAGCCGAGTCTGGACGCTACATTTGAGTTGAGCGCTGCCGGTCGTGAGCTTGCACCACACAGCACAGCAAGGCTGTATGACAACTTGGGTTCCAAGGATGACGTGCATACTACTAGACAGCTACGATGTAGTGCATTGCAAGGTGAACGTGCTTACAACGTGAGGAGCTGCAGCTGCAAGGGCGGCAGCACCAGCAAACACGACTGCCAGAAACCAATAGGAAAAAGAGTTGCCTCCAGCTTCCCTCTCTCCATAAGCTCCTCCTTCTGCCACTGCCGATCAGCGCAAGCCTCTTGATTACAAAGCAGCTGTAACAGTTCTAGAATGAGTGAAATTGTGTATTCTGGCACAGCAAATAGAGCCATTGCATATGCGATTGTCGGCTGCTGATGCATAGCCTTTTGCTCCAATGCACAATGGTCTTTTGGCAAAGCATTCACCAACCAGCATGTCAGCCATGCGTCATGTTCAGATCAAAAAACTGTAGGCAAACATGCTGCTAGCAAACCTCAGGTAGTACTGGGTGACATTGCTGATGGGGGTGATCAACACACCATTGGCTATTCCAGAAGGACATGTGAGTCTGCAGACAAGCCAGGAGGCTATGCTTGCAAGAGGGACAATTGCTTGCGTGTGATTGTGTTGTGACAACAAGGTGAGCTTACAGCGCATTATGCCTTCTGCTGATCTGTCCCTGTAGTCCACTGCCCCTTGTATCCACCTTCGCTTGAGGTCTGATGAACTATTGCAAGCTACACCCTGACGCCCGTGCTTTGTCTGCAGCTGCAAGACACTTAGGAGGACAGGAGTGATAGAGATTTGATCACAGATTATCCAATCCTCACCCGCAGCGTCGGAAGCGTGGGACCCGTAAATGCGCCAGAATGTGTACGTCTTTGTATAGGCACGTGATCTGCAGTTTAGTCGAGATAGATTTCTTTAACTCAATACCTATCGCCAATGGCAGCTAGATTTCGCAGCTTGCGATAAATAAGCAATGCTCAGACCTAAAGCGTGCGCAACTGCGCCGGAACGGACCAATGCGGGATTGACGCCGACAGGTCGCAAGCAGCTGACATGTGGCATACTGTCAAGCGCGAGCATGTGATGCAGTGGTCTATTAGCCACGATCTGTGGTACTGAACTTGGATGCAAACTACACAGTGCTCCGCGTCGAACCACAAGCAACCAAAATGCAGTGCTCCGGAACCACTCGCAGACTGGGCCACAAGCTTTTTCTTAGTTACGGTACGAGTACACAAGTCAATGTACGGTGCTTACCCAGCTGCACTGCGGCAGGCCTAGCATCGGGGCCTGCGCACCGGCCGACTCCTAGTCCTTTGTGCACACATCATCTGATCGTACCCTTCAAGCTGAAGCCGCTTGAAATTACGACCCCAAATCGTCGCAGCGACGGCATCGGCATTGTCTTTTATATGGATCACAAGCGCCAGAGTGAGGACGCCTCTTGATTGCTTGTCCCGATCACTCACCGGCCGATTGACACGGAACTCGCAATATGAGCCATTCTCCCGTCAGCAGACGAGAAAACCCATACATGCCTCGTGACAACGTATTGGATAACGAAGCTGAAGCTGCACGGCCGCGCCACCGCACGCTGACAATCAAAGAGTCTCCGCACGTGGTGCTCAGCTGCGCAAGTGGGTTCCCGCACAGAATTAAATTTCGCAAGAGGGTAATGCCTGAGGCTAGCAAGACCGATGTCAGCTTCTGCTCCTGACTCATGTCGGTACACTTCAAGAAAGGACTGGAACCTGTCAGCTCGAGCTGTGCCACTGATTGTTTTGCACGCTGTATTACTACAGGTCAGCGTTTGGCCTTTCAACTTTGATGCAAGGTTGGATTATAGCAGAGCTGAGGTTGACAAAGGATTCCAGTATGGTTGTTCTTGTCTGGTACAGACTATGTCAGGGTCCTGGCCCACCCTCTTCGCTGGCTTAACACAGCAGATGCAGCTTTCAGTCAAACCAAATGCTTCAGGATGCTCTACTTGGAGGCGGACTGCACCTTGATCTAGCAGGCAGAGCCGTTGAATACACGTAAGCACAGCTTACATTGCCAAAGTATGCAATGCTATCTGTTCAGGAGCACCTTTGCCTGCATTGCTCTCTTGGCTCACATACTAATGCCGCAACAGCATGTTGCAGCAAAGAGATTACTGTGGGTCCAATCAGCAACCTTGTTGTCAATGGCCGCTGCAGATATTTGGGTAAGCCATGCTGAATGTTTGCTTAGCGCTGTACTTGGCAATGGCCTAAAGGTGCAGATGGTGTATCAGTGTGGCCTTTCATTGCATGTAATCTGCACAGTCACCTCATAAAATCAAGCAATTGTCTTGGATGTTACGTCACTTGAGCTAGACCCTTGTTATGTCAGATAGCCAAACAGGTGAAATGCAGGCATGATAGAGGGTCACCCAAAGCTGCAACCTTCATTCAATATTCATGTGGAAATGGGACGTGGTGCTGCCACCTGGTCTGGTGATGAAATTGCATTCAGACAGGAAGTACCTGTTACCAGAAATGTTGCATTTGAGGTAAGGGTGGGTCTTACTACAGTCATGTGAGCTCTGCCTATCATACATATCAACTGCCTTTTCAGGTGGGCATTGTATGAGTGTGATTGCTGCACACACTGCCCCCGACTTCCAGTGGTTGTTGTACCTCTTGGACTGCAGCATACATTGTTTTCCCACTTGTTGTTCCCCACCTTCAGGTAGTGTTTGTGAGATTACAAACATACAATCTGCTGCAAGTGCAGGTCCATGGGGCATTGAAGTTTCCATTGCCGTCAGTGTCATATTCATCAGAGCATGGCCATCAAGGACTTGGTCTTGGTGAAGGCACATATGAGATGCGGCTGGATCAGCTAAATCCCTGTATACAACTTTAGACAATCTTGCCAGGCTTTCTTATGTAGCCCAGGCCTGTACATGCCATGCTTGTATACAATGTTCGCCAGTTAGGCCTAAATCACGTGCTGAGCGCATGCGCTGTGCCCCCTCATGCGGGCAGTAGATTTCATCGCAACTCATATTTCAGCCATTACTTCATGTTTGTAACATACAGATGTAGTTTGTACAGTGGTGTTTCGTCGTGGCAGTGCAATGCTGAATCAGAGTCTGTACAAGCCTTCATTCTGGGCAGAGTCGATAGCTGAATGGTTGAGTTGCCCCTGTCTAGCCATGCAGTCTCAGGTACGAGTGCATGACGATCAGCTTGTACAGCATCTGATTTGATTGGCTTCCATGACATCAGACCATTGATACACGGTAATCACAGCATTACCAAGCAACATGTTTGGCCGCATCCATGGGCATTGCATTCATGCATCAGACGCTGCACGTCTCAAGCAGATGATTTGTTCTTGAGCCATCCAGCTGCCCCAGAGACAAGCTGCATACCAGGGTGCGCGTCAGTAATGAATGTCGACTCACTTGCCTGGACACTCAGTCTCATGACAGCTGGCTTCCACATGGCTTTGCAATCCAGGTTGAGCAGATTTGCTGAACATTGTCATTTAGGGCAATTGGATGCAATGGCAACATTGTATATATGATACCAGAGCTGCTGCAGTCATGCACCTGCTCACTCAAGACATCATGCATGGTATGCAGACATTGACATCAGCAAGAGACATAAAACATGCTGACACTCGCGCAGCATACCGCTCCCAACATCAGCACGCCGATGGCTGGCTGGAAAACAAGCATCCATAGGGGGTACCATGCATCCAGCAGCTTCTGCACCAAGTGACACCGCAGGTATTGCAGTCTGATCAAGGAGAAGGCACAAACGATTGATGCATAGACATAGATGTGCTCAACAACATGTGCACTGCCTCAAGGGGGTGAGCATGTGCCAGGCAGAGCCTCTTTCGAGAACTGGCCAACACAGCTGTGTCAAAGATGCTGCATAGCTGAAATCCTACATGCCTTGTCTAGATGCACACCAGCTGAAAGCAGACAGGCAGCAGTGTTGCGTACCGTGGAGTTGAGAGTTGACTTCTCACCAACACCAGCTGCGAGCCAAACCAGTGCTAGAAGAACAAAGAAAAAGTCAGCTATAAGTACCTGCACTAAAGCACTTGTTGGTGATATGCAGCAGGTTCAGATTCAGGCCATCCCATTGTATGTTTTGCAAGATGTCTGCCAAGTTGCAGCTCCAGCAGCAAAGTCAGTGGGCAGTCCAAATGCTTCACCCACACTCTGTACCTTGTCAACAGTCTGTTTCAGGCTGCTTATGAAGCCATCGTTAGACTCAACGTTTGCCTGCAACATGTCATTAGTCTGAGCAAACATGTACGCATGCAGCTTGTTGCCACCCCGAAGGTGCTTGGGACCTGTCCAGCAGGTGCTGTGACCGTTCACCCAAAAATCACCTTTGGTAACTGCTTGCCTAAGTCCTTGAGTCTGGCTTGCTGCTTGTTCTGTAGTCTTTCAAGATCATCCTTCAACGTGTCAACCAAGTCTACATCATCAGCGAAATAGATTCATAGCACCTATCATGTAGCGTGGAAGGGTACAACACTAAGGACACTGTGAGGCTGACACGTCCTACCAGAGTCTCGGTCAGACGACCTTCGCGTGACAAGACGTTTCTGAATATGACTCCGGGATTTGCAAGACGAGTTAGAGTGCCAACGTGCACCCAATAACGCCGCTACGGTCAGCGGAAGCCTTTGCCCCCTTACAACAGTCCTGACACTGTACTTGGCTGGCAGTGTTGCCAAAGACTTGCAGGTGTCCCCAGTTGAACTTGAGACAGCGCACATATGCGTCGTTGGGGCCATGCAGCGCTGGATAGGACCTCTAGCACAAGCTAGGCGAAATGTGCATCACAGCTCCGAAACCAGATGCGTTGGCAGGTAAAACCGGTTAGCCGGATATTCTAATCTCTTTTTCCATCTTTCAAATATCACCATTCGTCGGTGCGCTGACTTGCCAGCACTCATAGCTAAGTGCACAGCCACCGTCACTGTCTGTATCATCTGTCTGACGTCTCAAATGCATGCAAGCAAGCACTGTCGAGGTGAGTTTAGTTGGTCCTGCCTGTGGCTCTGCATGTGCGATCAAATGTTGATATGTGCTCACACTTTCAACATCAGCCAAGACGTCGTCAAGAAGCGAGAGGAAGAACTTGCTCCTGGGTCCAACCAAACATTTCTTATAGTACATGCACAGCAGGATATTTAAACGGTTTGCCAGAGAATTTACACAGTGTAAGGGCAGCAAAAGATGGAACACATGTCAAGACCTTGGTCAAGGAGCAGAACAAATCAAAAGCTTTGCACTCACAAAGTCATATGCGTTGCTAGCCTGTTGCAACCAAAATGCCACACTGCCAGCTGGCAGACCAGTAACGCAGACTAGTAAGGATGCAAATGTAAGAGCCTAAGGCATAACAAAAGGATTAGGAGAAGTGTTTGAGTCTAGGCTGTGTTTCATGCCATGTTGTAGCACAAGCACATGATTTTGGACTTGTGCACTGTCAAGGAAACCTCCCCAGTCACCCGACCCAGAGGACCTCTGATTTGCAGCTTGTGCAGCTTGCTTACTGTATCTACAGACATGTCTTGTTGGGTGATTCACCACAAGAGATGTCTCCTAAACCATAGGATCTGCAACCTGCAGCTTGGCTGAAACTCCTAAATCTAATACAGCCTGTATGTCTCCATCAGTCAGAAGAAGTTCCACCTTTTTGAGCCTAGGTAAGAACGTCACAGGGGACATGTTCTTGGGCATAATCAGTTTCATGACAGCATGCTGAATAATCAGAGTTCTCACTTTTTTGAACCAATCAGCATCTACCGCGAACAAGCATGTGCCATGCGCATCAAACTTCCCACGGAATCTCATCTCTACGTGGTGTAGAAAGGGATGTAATGCAGATGAAGGTATGCCCAATACTGTGTCCTCTGCATGCACTGTCAGGGCAACTCTATGCACGCCATCTAGCAAGATTCTCAGGGCAATATTCAGGCCAGTGTTGGCCTCCAAGCTGATGATTGTGTCACAAAAAGTGTACATCAAATGAGGAGTTTTGAGATAACCCGAGATTTTGCTTCACTATCGTCCTTTGTCCTTCACTCATTGACTCAGCATTTCAGGCACAGCATGAGTTGAAGGTATCAATTGGTTCTACTGAGATCATGCTCCAGTCCTCACAGGAACAAGCTTTGCTGAGAACGATGCTTTACACAGTTGAGGTTGTCAGCGGACGCTCTGTTCAGCACAAGCAACTCAGATTGAAAATTGAAGCAGGTGACAAAACCTATGCATATATCCACATTGATATGATAAGAGGTCGTTTGGCCTACTAGGCATTGTGAAAGACAATGGCTGTTATGATGGCCCAACCTGGTCTTAAGCATAGTCAATGGCTGCGTGTGCATTAGTCAAGAGAGTCTGTTCCACAGCTTGAAGGTGCAGCCTTTCTTGTTTAGTGAACAAGGCAAAACACCAAGAAGTGAGCAAGGCAAAACACCAGGAAATGCCTCGAGTACAAGCCAAAAGATGACTTACTCAGGCAGCTAGAACTCAAAGCTGAAGGCTGACATAGGGAGACACCGCTTGTGTGGCGGCATCACTGAGTCAGCGCATAGCATCATGAGTTTGTGCGTCAGTTCTGTGCATACCCATGCATGCTTGGTGATTCCTGCAACTTAACAAAGAAGTGCTCACGGCAAGCTGTCTTGAGATGCACACAATGTTGTGGCATTGTAAGCTGCAAACTTGGCCTGCAGCCTGGACAGGTTGTCCTGCTCCCTCACAACAAGCTTCTGATCCAGCTGCTTGCTGTACTTCTGGAAGGCTGTCTCTGCAGACTGTGCTTGACTGTTGCTGGCTGCAGCAGGCTGCTGTGCATCACTAGACTTGGGCTGGGCAGCCTCCTGCTGCAGCTCAGGTTTGTCAATCAGCTGTCCCTCAGCAGGAGGAGACACATACTGCAGATCAGCAGGCATGAACTTCCTGATGTCTGCCACTGTTGGTGGCTGTACCTGCAGACGAGTACGTTCTGTCTCGAGAATTCGGATCTGGACTGCTCTGACGTACTGAGCCAGGGCTAAGGTTGTCAGAACCTCAACTTCCTGTGTGGCAAAACGACTAAATGCAAGTACTGTTGGAACAAACAGGGGATGCCCGTCATGTGCATTACAGCAGACAGAGCCTCATCAGCTGAAGTGACTTGTTCACACTCTTTGACGGTGTGTGACACACAGCATACGCATATTACTTGGCATGTGACTGACCTGCTGAGCAGCCTCATGAGAGTTCTGTAGCTGATCTCTCAGTTGGCTTACAGGATCTCCCTTATGCTTCTTCGCTTTACTGCTTACTGCCTGTAAAAGCCCAGCAGGGTTTGGACACGTAGCTGCTTATATTCAGCATCAGCGTCGGTCTGACCAGAGAGTTGATGTTCTAAAACAGCCATATTCATTACTCATGATATTGACATGGCAAAACAACCATGATTTGCACACCTGGGTGCGCTACAATCTAGCATCAAAGGAAGAAAGCTGCTGCCCCAGACAACACCGACATCACAGGTGGCAATGTGCATCAGACTGTAACCGACGTCAACAATGAAGTAGATTACAACACGCGTTACCTGCACCGGTTGCCTGGAAGGAACAAAGAGGTAAGACAGTACTGCCACCGGCAATCAGAGGCTGAAGTCGTGCGTCACCTGCTGAGATTGCTGGAATGGAACAAACAGGTCAGACAGTACTGGCTGCCCAGCCAAAACACGCACACTGGCACTCTCCGGCAACTCCAGTTGCGAGGTGCTGGGGTGCATGTATATCCTTGGCTGGATTGCAGACCCTGCGTCTTGACCCCAGGTCCGGGCCAGCTGAGCCTTCACCTTGTCAGTGCTGTACCTATCACCTGCGGTACAGCTCATGCTGGCCACACAAATGTGTTTGGAAACGCACAGGTCACAAATACTGGGTTGCTGCACATGCCTGCCTAAGTGTCTTGGACTGTCCTGCAATTGTGTATGTTCTGGGTGCTGGACATTATGTATAGTCTGGGGTCCAGTGCCATGTGATGCACCAGACTGTGAGTCAGTTTTTTGGCATGTTGGATCAAGGACACAAGCCAAAGCCACATGGAGGGATGATTGCGCACCACAAGCAACCAGGAAAAGCCAATGTCATGTATCTAGATGACGGCAACAGCACCATTTGCACCTCTGGGCGTGGGCAGATTTATTGCTTGCAGTGCAAAATTTGCTGAGTTTTGAGCTGTGAGATTGTACCAATAGGCAAATCAGGCTGGCTTCGTTGCAGACAGAAGTCTGGCATGGCCAGCCAGTCTGACAGGTCAGGTGCAAGGCCTGTGGGGTGCGGCCCTGCCTCTTCCTCAACAGCCCCTTCCATGAAGGGCTGGTCCAGCATGGGAGGGGCATAAGGGGTGAAGGGTGGCAGGGGCTCCTCTGTGTAGCCCATCAGCTCATAGTACTTGGGTACCTGTCACATTGAGCCAACACCATCATTACCACTGCAGCACTGTTATTACACTGCTATGCTGTCAAGTTGCAATGTCAAACAGCACCACCGATGCAGAAGTGTGCCATCTTGACCAATACCTGCATTGCCGGTCAATCACGTTACACATCATGCAAGGTGCAACTTGTTCACGGGGGGCTGATCTGAAATGACGCGTGGGCTAGAGGTCACACCTGTGGCTCCATGGGTTCATAGCTGGAGAAGTCCACACTGTACTGTGGCATCTCGACCGGTGTGTATTGCATGAATGGAACATCCCTATGGACAGGCAGTGTTGGCAGCACCTGCGCATGTAACACCTAAGACATCTCTCTGACGTATAAACATGTTTCTATTGTCCCCAGGCGTTTCTCAGTCTAAATATACACTGTGAAATGGACACTTCCCCAAAAGCACTGGTAATCTGAATCCCAAGGAGCTGTTGTTCCAGTAACAGATCCAATCCAGCGGACTGATGCTCATGGCACGGCAGACATTGCAATGATGGCATATGCTCATTAGATGCCGACCCTGTGGCATGGGTGTCTTTGTGGCTGTGATTGATGTATGAGCAGCAAATCGGGGTAACCCAAAGACATGACACATACTCACATGTTGCCCTGAGCAGATGCCAAGCTTTTGGCATGAGGGTGCATGTGAATGTAAGTGTGCATGTGAATGTGCAAGAGCAGTATTGGGTTAACGTAGCATGCAGGCAGCTTCTGGCGCACACAAATGGCAACTGGTTGCTGGCGCAGCATCAGCCATGCACACAACAGAGAGGACAGCGTGCTTTCACATACTAGTCTCAGGACTGACAGCCTCACTGCCAGCACTTTACAGGATCAATGCTGCTGCTCTTGCTTGCAACAAAAAGGTCTGCCAGAGAGGCAGCTAGGCAGAAGTTGTCTGTGGCCAAAGCATGGAAGTCAGTCTTACCTGCGCTGCGTCAAACTTGAAAGCTGCCTGTGCTTGACGTTGCTGTTGCTTGGCTGCCTGTTGGTGTACGTCAGTACTTGCTGATGTCCTGGAGGCAGCATGCACATCTCACTGGTGATGAGTGTGCGTATGCTGACTATAGACTTATGCAGTTCAAATATGGCCTACATTGCAACTCAGACCACTCCAGGGCCCCAACAACATGGTGCATCATGCATTTGCTGTACATTTGCATGCATACAAAGGATGCAATGGACAGTTTGTGAACAAGATGGCAACAGCATGTGACAAGGAAACGCCCAGTCACATGCATGTGCCGATGGTTGGTCAAGCATGCTTCAATTCAGCAGCTGAGTGTGATAAGAGACCATGTGACTGTGAAGAAAACCTTCTCTGTAATGATGCTAAAGATCATCCAGCAGAGTCAAAGCATGTCAGGGTTGAGTGGACGCAAAATGATGAACACCACCAGGCAAAGCAAGCTGAACAGCACAACACCACATTCAGGCTCTACCCTGCAATGGCATGGCTGTTGTCCAATGTCTGACTAGACTGTGGGTCTTTCAGGGTCTGCACAAGGGTGTTGATCAGGGCCAAACGGCGCGCTGCCCTCGCCCTGTGTATGACCTTCCTACCAGCTTGCGCAAAGCGATGCAGAACCTGTGCACCATAAAGAGCTTATCAAACTCAAAGCACTGTGACTTGGTGCTGCAATACCAGCTCAGTGCAATGCAGCCACCTGCTTTGACCCGTGCTGTGTGCGCACAGCACGTTCATTACTTGGCTGCTGCAAAGTAAGGCAGATGGTGCTGTTGTTGCTCAAGCTGGCTGAGCATTGATGTCAGGAAATCCTTACTGCACAGCATACAACGGTGCATGCACAGCGTACAGACAGACGCTACGTGCAGCCCTTTGGCAGATGAGCGTCTAGGAATATAGTGTAAAGGCGCTGTATTTGTGCGCAGGCTCACTTGCTGCCGCTTGTGCCAGGTGTCCCCATCATTGCAGTCCCATCGGGGCTGGGCTGTTGCAATAGCTCCACCTGCCTCCTCCACAGACCTGGTTCCAGATGGCCCTTCACTACTGCTGGCTTCAGCTGTCCCTTGATCAGCCTGCTGAAGAGGCCGTATGGCGCTTGCAGCAGCAGCTTGCATCTCGACAGCAGTCCTGCATGCGGTGCAAAGTGCATTGTCGCAACAAGATGTTCTTGAAAGTGTTGCCCAAGGGCAAGACTACCTGATCGCGTTTAGGTGACGCACGTGACATGCAGGACACAAACATGAATACGCATGTGACAATACGCCTGCTGTTGCTATCATAGCAACATTGAAGATCATGTTGCATATACGGCTGGTTGCATGAGCATGATGTTCACAACCTGACACGGCACAGCAGTTTTGCCTGGGAGGTGCTGGCTACCAACAAGTGTAGTGAGGCAGCTGAACTCACATGTATGCAAGCAACTTGAGCTTGTGCATGGCAGCTAGTTGCTGCCCTAGGACCATCTGCAACCATGAACTGTATGGAAAACGTAGAACAATGTTGACAGCTGCAGCACAGACCAGTGCACATGGGTTCTTGCCTTTGAACGGCTGCCTGACGCTGATTTGCAGCAGCCTGTTGTTGATGCTGCTTGCGTGCCTCCCGGATTTGGGCAAGCTGGGGGGGTGTGAGGGGGCAGGCCCTGGCAGCGTGTCATGTGACATGATGTGTGACACTGGCTTGACAGTTGCAGGGCTGACAGCGTGCGACGCAGCATGTTGCACAGCATTTGGAATGGATCGCGGGGAGGGCAGACCAGCTTGTACAGTCTCCTTTGTCATGCTGCTTGAAGGAAGGGTGTGAGCTGGCTGCGAATGCTGCAGCTTGTCAGCAGAGGGCACAGTTTGACTGCCAGTCTGGTATGAAGAGAACCACTGATGGCTTGGTAGGCCTGGACCACTGAGCCTGACTCGGGAACTGGTTGTGGGTGGTTTGGGCAGGAGCATGCTGTGCTGCAGGACATGGGAGAGATGTGATGACTGTACTGGGCCGGCTTCAGTCTGATGCTGGTGAAGCTGATGTCCGAACCATGCCGGGGATTGCTGAGACATAGTTCGTGATAACTTGAAGGTGTATAGACTCGGGCAGACTGTTTTGCGGCTACGTTGGCATACATGCCGTGGAGTTCATCGCCTGCATACCCGCATCCGATAGTGAGTGACACATCAAGCGTAAAAGCACATATACCCTGATCAGCATGGAAGCAAGACCATTGACGACGACACCGCTGACCTTCGTCCTTCACACCATGGCCACTCCGGACGGCTTGAAAGTGGTGTAGCTGCCGGCATAAGACTGCATATGCATACGCGTCCAATTATACGCACATCATGCTAGCGTTTAAAAGTGCAATATGGACACAGCACCCCGCGCAGCACGCGGGGTCTGGCAGGACTAGTGATCAGCATCTAAGGAAAGGAGATCTGGCGGCAGAACAATAGCTGGTTGTCGCCTGCTTAGTGTATGGTAAGTGGTCCCGAGGACCGGACCAGTCGAGTTTGTGTTGCTAATGTGATTTGCTTTGATGCTTTGATATGTGAGAGGGTAAACACAGCAGGTTGAATGCGCGTGTGCGTTACGTGCGTTACGGCTGCGGCTGCACAGCCGCTGAGGGACCAGCGCGACATTTCATCGCAACATGCATCGGGGACAAAACACGTCCATTGCACAGATCGCGCGCAGACCTATATGGCCAGAAAGCCTGCGTCATGACACGCATGCTGCTCAACGTCTACTGATCAGTAACTGATGTGCCTGGCGTCGGCAGCGCTTACAGGTCTGCTGAGCTGTGCGGCTATAAAACCAAATGCAGAAGGAGCACTTCTCGCAAAGTGCGCAGCATGCATGCTTGCTCCTGCCTGCACCTCAATTTCGATCAGTCAAGAAGCAGCATTTTGTGTCGCTTGTTCTGTCCGTCAAAGGCGACTCAATCTGGCGCATCAGGTATCGAAAAGCTTCGTCAGGTTTGCAAGATGCTCTTGACCACCAGGCTCAAATTCAGAGCCAGCTGGAACACTGCGAAGTAGCAGATCAGTATCTGGCTACCTGCGTACAGCTAGACGATGCTGAAAGGCCGTTGCAAACAGCTGCCCAAGCAAAGATACTATTCACAAGCCCTGAAACACCTGTACTTTGCACCATATCTTTTGCGGACATCAGTTTGGCATCCACAACACAGCCTGTTTAGCTAGCAAGCTGCCAGCTACCGGCACTGTCGGTGTATCATAATTTCACAGGTGACACTAGAGAACCAGGCAAGAGCTGATGCGCGCTTATTGGCTGATCAGCGGCATCAATTGGCAGCTATGGTCAGATCTACAGGAGCAACAGCGGCAGCAGAGGCTTCATTCTGAGCAGGATGCAGCCATCCTGGCTAGTTTCCAGTCCAAGGTCGGAAGCATTGCGGCTCACCAGATTGCAAGCCACAAACCATCATGCAAAGCAGCCCTGCATGCAACATGTCATGTAAAACTTTACCAGTCGCTGCTTGTGATACTGTTACCCAGCTGCGCAGGAAGATTATTGTGTCTGAGCCAGCTTTTCTACATCTGCAGTTGGAGCAGGCAGAACATCTGTATTGCAACACAAGCGCAGCCTGCACTGTCAGAAGTCCTGTATGTAGTCTTTGAGACAGCAACTACGGGTGAGCCTGTCAGGCAAGCTGCACCACTGCCCAAGCCATTGTCATGGACATGGGTCCTGCCATTGCAGGCTATGCCCACATGTCACTGATTTGCCTTGTGTGGCCGCCACTAATACATTCATACATGTGTGCCACATATCAGCAGCAGTAGCACTGAAACTAAGCCTTATACCTGCTTGCTGCATGGACCAGTACTTGCTGCATGGACCAGTACATGCCCAACTCAACGTCATGTGGCATCAGTGATGCACATTGTTGCATGCCAGCTCATTGGCAGCTGTCTTTCCCTGAGCTGGCATGGACAATTAGGCTGGTCTTTGCTCCTGTCAGCGCTGAAAGCTACGCTTACAGATTCTTCACAGCTGCAATCTCTTTTTGGGTGTATGCAAAGACAGTTTCAACAATGCAAGTTGCACTGCTTGACATGCATGCACGACTCACTGCAGGCTTCAGAGCCAGAGAGAATTGCTGCCAAGAAGGACTTGCAGGATGCCCTTGTGCATATCAGCAGCCTTCGGTCTGCCAAGCAGCAGTCAGATTCTCGGCATGCCTGTCAGGTCAAGGTAGAGTTTGCTTGAGCTGGTGGCCAGGCAATCAGAACAATGCTTTGTCACACACCTGTCTATCCACAGTAAGACAGGATCACTCATCAGCAGCTCACAGCGCAAAGTATGCTGAAATGATGCAATTGCAGTGCTGTCCTACGTTTAGCACTGTAAAGTGCTCACCCTGTGTCTGTTTACTGCTAGTGCAATCTGACCTGACATGTGTGGTGCCTGCAAAATCTACCAGCTTTGGATGACATCCTGACTCTGTGTATTTAGGACAACTCCAGCCGCTTAGAGGCAGCCCGGAAAGGTCAGCATTCTGCTGAAGACGAGGTGATGAGAGTGAGACAGAAGGCAACAGAGGTGGTATGCAAGCTTGAGGCAACAGGTAGGCTTGAAGCCAAAGTTTGAATAGTAGAAACACATGTGATGTATGGGCACACATCCCAAGTTAGCTTGTACTTTTCAGCATCACCTGCCCCAAATGTGCTAGCAGTCGGCAGCCATGCATTGTTGCAGACACCAAATGGAGAGCGTCATGTGAAATACAGAATTGGGGTTGGACATGGCGGGCCAGAAGCTGCAGTGAGTAGTTTCAATTGGACATGAACGACAGGCTTGGCGCCACTTGCACATCCTGACCTGGCATCAGCAGAAGCTGCTGCTCCAGGCCAAATGCTAGACAACCTCGGAGGCAACAACCCAGATCAAGAGTTACGCAATGACGTCATGCTGATTTGCTCAAGATGTTACCAAGTGAACAACGCTGGTATGACTTATTATGACCTGCAGGGTCTGCGACCCTGCTCTGGAAGCATAAGCTGGATTGTACTCAGCATGAGAAGGGGCAGCTAGAGGATGCCCTTGCAGTTCAGGCCAAGCAAAAGCGGGAATGGAGGCAGAGCCAGCAAAAGCAGCCATAAGGCCTTGTCAGCTGGAGGTCATGCTTCTGGCAATACGCATCAGACTGTCAATGATTGCTTGCACTTTCTAATGTATGCATAGCTCTGTTGCATGCTGCACACCAATTTTTGCAATGACACTGTATGGCCATATCAATTTGCTGCTGCCAGCAGATGGCATTGGATGCAAATTTGTGCAGATTGACTTGCGCGTTGCAAGAGAGTGCCTTGCAAGCAAGCCTAGCAGAAGAGTATTGTCAGAGAATGTCAGCTATGTTAGTCACACGACAAGTAGACCCTAAGTAAGGGCTGCTGATAGGAGACCCACATGGACTCAGGCAAAATCCGACATGACCCACGCGCTGGCATACCTATTGATTACCCACATAGAGCACACAGATCCAAGCCACTGGATTCAACCCAATTTGGTGCTGATCTGTACCTTGTATCAGGGACCAAATATGTCGTGACACAATCACCTGCCACAGTTGACTCTCGGGCAAGGCAGCAGCTGTCAACTGCAGCCAGAAACACCACCAGTGACTGGTCGCATGACCAGTGCACAGGCAAAGCAGCAGTGCTGATCATGAGGCAAGTGGCCCCAATATGGTCAGTTGCTACAAAACTGCTTTGCTATAGCGTTTTATGACCACTAAAGCACACTCCAGGGGTCATCACATGACACGCCCTGATCAGTCAATCCCCCATGAGTGCCTCAGACCATGTGCAGCTCTTGGACATGCTTGCTATATGATAAGACACCATAAATTAACAAATGATGGGATGATAGGATGCAGTGTAAATTTCCTTGAAAGCTCGGATCTCAGATCCACAAAGAGCAGTGTACTGTTTTTGTACCAAAGTCACTGTACTATATTTGTGAATATGCACTGCCTTAGTTCGCCAGCAAGTGTTTTGACTGGTGGGCACCACATCATGGGTTGACTTGCAGAAGCTCATTTACGTGGTCACGGATGTCCTTGAATTCTACGACGACGAGCTTGTTCTGTCAGCTGATGGCAGCATGCATCTTCATGGATGCTGCATGCAATGGTTTGTGTACTGTATCCAGGTTCAGCCGGACGGGGAGTGAGTGTCATGTTCAAGAGAAACATAGCCAGGGTTGAAACTAGCAGCATGCACTGCTCTTTGCGCTGGACTGAGGGGCAACCCCATTGTCACCAATGACCACCAGTCTGCCAGCTGGCCTTTGCTGGGCTGCTCCTGCACGCAACAGCTTGCCTTTGCACCACTGATACAACTTCATTTGTGGCTACACACTGAGGGATGACAAAAACAATGGTCTTGTTAGGAAGGAATGTTTTGACCAGCCCACCATCATGTCTGAAGTAAGGGTCAGAAGGTTCAGCTGGTTGTGACGTGTTTGAACATCTTTCCTGAGCATATGCTGTGCATGAATGCAGAGGCAAACACATAATCTGATGGCTTGTGAAGGGAGAACACAATACCTTGTTCTGGGCTCTTGGCTACAACTTGGTCTGCTATTGCCTGGAAAATGTCTTGCAACCCCACCCCTGTCTTGGCAGATGTACCCACATGCAAAGCATGTATGGAGGCTGCATAGGCTTCTGACTCCTGTGCTGATACCGTCTGCATCGTCTGTAGATCTTGCTTGTTAGCTGCAATCGCTATGGCAATGGCAGGCCCAACCTACAGGTCATGTATGGCACACCACACATTTGATAGTGTTTGGTCGGGACCCAAACAGCCAGTCTGGCTGTATGCAACTCGCAGGAAATTGACCTGGCCTGCAACTGTAGGCACAAAGATACATTTCAGGATGGGTTGCCACATGTACATGGGGGAATAATTTGGGGGGAGGGGGGGAGAAAGGGAAAGGGGGTCTGTTGTCCATGGGAACCAGCAGAACAGGAGACTGACTTGAGCTGCCATATTGTACACTTGAGCTCATTTGCAATTTGCAGTTTGCATTGTTGAGGATCCAGTCCTCAGACCAGACCCTCTGACCAAAGACAAAGACCATGCAAAAGGATTTGTTCTGAATTGACGTCAACCAGCACACCGCTGCTGTTTTTCTGGTGATGCAAACAAGGAGAGTGATTGCAGTTGAGCTGCAGGGACAGGCAAATATGCAAGCTGAGTAACTGGCGAGCGAGGGCTGACATGTGTCATGAGCTTGCAAGATGCCTGATGGCCCACCATTTGTCTCAACTCTTGCACCCATGTCTGCACACGAGTGAAGCTGTCTGCATCAGTGATGTCATAGACAAGCAAAGCTGCCTGTGCATCACGGTAGTATATAGGACCTAAAGCATGAAAACGCTCTTGCCCTGCTGTGTCCCAGATGGCTAGCTCTACCTGAACAGGCGCACGCTGCTGTCAGCCATCACGCATGCTGGCAGCCAGGCTGCAAAATCGCTTAGTAGCGGAACCAGCTGGTGCTTGACAAAAGGTACATGGACAGTGTCACACGTCGCAGCACACCTGCTGGTTGCCAGCAGTGATCTGCTTGGTCAAAAATGAGGCTTGCAAAGAGGCTTGTTGACTGTGGTTGAAGGTGTTGTGCACAAACCGCAGGGCCAAAGAAGTCTTGCCAACACGTCCTGCACTGGCAGATCTGTCAATTACAGAATTTTATATGTCTTTCATTGTAGCTCCATGTTTGCATACCACTGCGATTGCCAAATGTTCTTACCTTCACCTAAGAGGACGACCTTTACGGTTTTGCAACTCGCTGACATGCACTTAGAGTGAGGAGCTTCAGGCTCTCAAAATACCTGTTGCAACCAAGACGGTTGATATCGCCTTTCAGACGGCTGTCTGCCTTGTAGTGTCCTTCGAGGCTCAACCGCGGCATCGCTCAGGGCATCGCGGGTTGATCTGAGAGTGGTAAATGGTTCAATCGTCTTGAAGCCCTGTACGTCGTCATGGACGTAGAAGTTGTTTAGAAGCTTTGGCAGTTTTGGGTGTCACTGCAGACTAATCGCCATGAGTTCAGGCAAACAGACATCTGATAGAGAGTCTGATCGACTTCTTGTAGACGTTGAACGAGGTCACGCACAGCAGGAGACTCCATCGTGTTCCTTGGAAACACCATCAGAGTGTTCGTTGGCGTGCATTTGGTCTGAAGTAGTCTGATATTCGCAGTGAGTCTGCATGCGTGTTCACTAGTCACAAACCCTCCACCCTCGTGGCTATGTTTGTACACGCTCGTTGTGTTGACTGCAGGTATATTGTCCCTGTGGTTGCGATCAACTTTCTGGCTTTGTTGGCTTTGCTGCTTTGGTGGTGGCTCAAGTAATTGAGCGCGCCAGCATACTGACTGCAGCATATGAAGGGGCTGACCTAAAATGACCCACTGTCAAAGGCCAATCCCAGAACCAGCTGCCAGTTTGTTTGCAGCAACAACAGCTTGTCAGTGAACAGCACAACAGCTGCACTCCCTTTTGGGCAGCATGTCATCTATACGCCGCAGACAGCCACAGGTCGAAAACGCTGAAGGGAAAGTAAAAAGAGTTGCTGAGTACATCAAAGACGAGTTTCCAGTTCCTAGGGGGCGTCCTTCTGGCCATATGCTGCTCAAAGAGGACCGGAAGCTTGCTGCCATAGTGCTGTCAGTTGCGCAAGCTGTTTGGTTTGTCACTATTGCAGTGGGCATCATCTTTTACGCAGGTAAGAGCTGTTACATGGATGCTGAAATGGATGCTAAGTACATTGGGAAGGCGTCAAAGAGCATCTGCAGCGCCGCCTGCCTTGCGAGTTGTATGTGCATCAGTCACCAACATAACCTGTAGCAATTCTGTCTTTGCCTAGTACTGTGAGCATTGCCTGGCGTTCAACAAGCAATACATGTCAGCTCTTCATGCATACATTCTCCATGTAAGTGGTGACTAAGATTTCTTTATGCCATCTAGGTGATCCGACAGGTGCTGAAAAGCATGCTTTCCACTCATTGGTCTGGTTTGACCACCTGCTCAGGAGTTATGGGCCTATCTTTCCCTTCCTCTTCCTGGCAACACGTTACAAGCTGGCATCTTTGGCGCCTGATGTGCTAGCTTTTGACAACCAGCCATGGGTCGAACAAATTGTTATATACATTGGAATCACAGTCACCCGGCTCACAATCTACTTTATTCATCGATTAGGTAAGCCAGCTGCAAGGTCATTTGCTCTGCTGTATGGGCCTGCATTGATTTGCGCAAGATCGTATGACCATCATTGATGCAGTACCCTTCAGACAGATGCATGCGAAACCATTCACAAACCTGTACTGCTTGGTAATGGACGCATCGGTTGTGCTATTTGCAGCCAGGGGCTTTGCCCAGCTGTTTTGGGCAGTTGCCTTCCCACAACTGCATGTTCATACTGTTCATGAGCTAGTCATGTCCATGTGGTCTCACGCCAGAGCTTGACTTGCTTGCTAGATCTTGTGATACATCTAGCAAGTCATGCTCTGGATGTGGTTCTCATCTGAAGGTTTCTGGTTGGGATACAGGCATCTTTTACTTCCTGACCAAGGCTGGTGCAGTCTCAGCTTTGCCTGCTCATCTCATGTCCGATCACGTCTTCCTGGGCTCAGCGCTTGTGGCAATGCTTTCAGCAGAAGCAGTGCTGCTAGCCCGTGACATCAGGTACTGCCTGCTGCCTTGACTCAATGCAAAGGCATGTCAGTTGTCAACATCTGCAGTTGTGCTACGTGATAAAAGACCTGCATGATTGCATGTGTCATGTGACTAGCTTTCAGCTGTCAGGCACATTGTTCTGTGCATGCCATTTGGCAAGTAGTGGATAATGCAGGCCTTGCGTTTGCTTTAGTTTGTCTGGTGTACTTTTGTGGGCCATGATCAGTTGCATGGATCAGATACTGATCAAGTGTCGCTAGCCGTTTTTGCAATAGTCCACAGGTCGTCTGCATTTGTGCATGTGTGTGAATTTGTGTGATTCAATCATCATTGAACATGAGGTGCAATCTGTCATGTTGCAGGCATGCAGCGCAAAGGCTGGCTCCTATGGAGCAGAGCTTGCTGGTCGGCACCTTCCTGTTCTGTTCTCTTCTGTTCTTTCTGATTGATGGGGACATGTACTACACCTGCCGCTTTTACCATGCACCCATCCAAAACTTCTGGGCTGTCATTTTGGGCATTGTTGTCTTTCAGTTACCACTGTCTTGGTGGTTGATCAGGGGTAAATCTGGTCAACTTGCGTCTCTTTGGTCATCTGCACCTAGGGAAGCTGGCATTGAAATGCACTGACAGCCTTACGCATCATTGTTTGACTTCGTCCTGTTGCTTAGCTTGTCAATGGTGTCTTGTCGCTTACATGGTACTCCTGGAACAGTTGTAGGTTCTATGCTGTGCACCTTTCTATGGTAGTAATAGCTTGGACAGGTCGCAAAGCACAGCAGCAGATCTTGAGGTTGCAGAACTGTACTGCCAGTCACACAAGTTGACCTTGGGATTCCAACACTTGGTTCTGTTGCAATGCAACTGCAAAGTTTGACGCACCAAAGTAGCTGTAATGTTCTTGCATGTCAAATAGGTCTTGAAGGTGCTAACTATGAATAATTGCCGCTTTGATGCCTTACACCTGAATACATCCCTTTGCCTATCCATACAACTTGAAATGTGTCCTAAAACTAACAAGTGAAAGATTTTAGGCAGCAGCAAATATATTTGCATCATTGGCGTTGCTGACCTTGAACTACGTTCAAAGCAACGTTTGATGCTCCAGATGCCTCATCCTGCACCAGCCAAAATGTCAACCTGGCACTGCCCTGGCGCTGCGGCAGGCAGCTGCAACATGGGAGCTCTGGCAGGCGGCTTTATACAGCTTCCAAGTGCATCGCCAAATGGCTTCGGCATGTCACTCAGCTGTTCACAGCTACCTCATCCATTGCTCCCCAGGTGCTGGCGCTACTTACCCCCCTTCCCCCTCCCTCAGACCCCTCTACCCAGAAGTCACTCTGGATGAGGTTGTCATGCCATCAAACGCCTCAAGAACAACAAATCCCCAGGGGTCTGCAACATCCTGCCAGAGATGCTGAATTCAAAGTATGGGGGTGACTCTGTGCTTTCTGCGCTGTACAGATTCATCCTTGGCATTTGGTGCACAGATCTGAGCAAGCTCCCCAGGACTTCAAGCAGGACATCCTGCTAATCATTCCTAAGAGGGGAGATGCTTCTCTGTGCAGCAACTATTGCACCATTGCTCTGCAGAGCATAGCTGGGAAAGCCTATGCCAATGTGCTGAGTGCGTGCGTTTCAGAATGGATAATTGACAACCTCCCGGAGGAGCAATGTGGCTTCAGGCCAAGCAGGAGCACTGTTGGTGCTCTGTTCAGCCTGCGCCTTTTGTGCAATGGGGCCTGCGACAAAGGCCAGAGTCTGCACATCTGTATGCTGGACCTGACCAAAGCCTTTCGCGCAGTGGACAGGGAGGATGGCCTGGCAGATCTTGCGCAGCGGAGGTGCATTCCCAAAGCATGTTGCTCTCATCAGGGGCTCTCCATACACATCACTCGGCAGTCGTCCGCAGCGGGGTTGACTCTGCCCCAGTTGACACAAGTGATGGACTCCAGCAAGGGTGTGTGCTTGCTTCAAATCGGTCAACTGGTTGCACAGTCAGAGCGCTCAACAGGAAAGTTACATCCATGTACCATCACTATGTCAGAACAAGACAGGCGTGGAATGGCAAATCCACAACTCTAATGCTGTAGAACAGCTGATAATTCCATGAGCGCAGAATCTTTGTTTGCAACGTCTGTTGGTCTGGCGCAGCGCTAGGCCTTTTGCTGAGCTGCCTGAGGGCCTCGTATGCTGGGCGTATGTTACCCTTGCGCATGGAGTGTTGCAAGTGAGCATTTGTGTAATGTCACTGTTGAGATGCTCTCACGCCTTCATCTACTGCTCAAGCTGATGTGAGATTACGGCTGTGGCTGCTAATTTCAGTTGCCAAGCTTGTGTTCAGATATCGCTCAACAATGGGACTATGACAAAAACACAGGGAAACTTAATGATTACACAGCTCAAGTTTGTGTGTGGTTTGGTGGAAGTCAAAGTTTCAACAAAGTTGGCAGCAGTCTATTGTTTCTTGCACAAACAATCGCCCCAAGCGGCATAGAAATAGAGCAACTTGACTTGAGTCTACGAAGGAGGACATGAATGTGATTGCTGATGCTCTAGTGCACAGAGTCTTCACCAGATT
>JAABUY010001925.1_pt1 | contig 26139 bp, 37 predicted proteins | sample 5560271 | NCBI WGS metagenome assembly JAABUY01 (sample SAMN10711886, study PRJNA513374) | rock metagenome | isolation source: Antarctica rocks | place: Antarctica: Victoria Land, University Valley | reverse complement strand
TGTCTGCGCGCACCCTTTACACCTGCGGGTCGGTTGCGGGCCGATCGCGGGTTAGGGGGAGTGTTAGATATATAACCCACGATAGCTGTGCTATTAGTGTGGTGCCACCTTTTAACAGGTTATGAGCCCGGGTTAGTGCGTGATAACTTGCGTAAAACGGCGCCTAGGCCACCTCTGCCGGTGGTTCAAGTCCATGGTGAGGGAGTAAGTCCAAAAGGTCGCGAGTTCGAACTGCTGTCTGCGCGCACCCTTTACACCTGCGGGTCGGTTGCGGGCCGATCGCGGGTTAGGGGGAGTGTTAGATGTATAACTCACGATAGCTATGCTATTAGTGTGGTGCCACCTTTTAACATTCAGAGATATTCAATAGAGTTTAGATTAGAGCTGTAAGAAAGTCAGTTTATAAGATTTATGTTATGCTCTTTAAATTATAGCTTAACAACATCAACATTATGAATTAATGCATTGTTCTGCATAAAGATGAGATCAAAGATTCAGATTTTAAGCAGATTGTTATTTAATATCTTAAGATAAAACTTCATTAAATAGCTTTTACTCTTAATTAATGAATTTCTTTTCATTTAATTCAAATCTGATCTTCTCTCATCTTAAAAAGCTTCTCACATCATTACAGATACATTCTTATTCTTAAAAACAGCTTAAATGTGCTTTTTTTTTCATTTATTCATTAATGTATAAAACACTTACTTTCTACTTTTACTCATATCTCACTTTACTGAACACTCATCTGTTCAAATTACTTTTAATTACTCATTAAAAATTTAATTGTTTCATTTCTTCATTTAGACAAGTCTCTTAACTGCATTCTTCTTCTATAGAAGTAAACACTTCTTTATAAGTTAATTAATATATTTATACTTCTTAAATATTCAATATACTGTTAACTTCAAGCAATTAACTCTCATTCATTTAAAAAGCTCTCAATAAATAATCTTGAGCTTAATCTGAGCTGTGCATATAATATATTGTTGTTTACAAACTGAACAAGACTTTAAACAGTTACTTTGAGACTTGTTGACATTTTAATTAAGATAAGAAGTCTATGAAATTGTTAATTTAATTGTCAATTTTAACATTAAAGACTTCTTTCAAATTTCTGCAGTACTGACATTCTCAGAACTGTGATTCACAATTAGTTCTCACTTATATGAGGTTAATTTTTTATGATGAAAGAAATTGCTCAATATGAGCTTCAATGAAGTGTGTAACATGGCTGTGAATGAGGTGAAAAGACAGTGAGTTCATAGTTCATCATGTTGTGAAAGGGTAATTTTGGCTAATTTGTGAAGACTTTTGATGTGATACTGTACCTTACCAAACCAACTGTACCTTGAGCACTTATAGGTAAGGTACCTAAGGTACTGTAAGGTATTGGCCCAGACAGGACAGGCCCTGATACCTTGATAGACCTCTTGACTAATCAAAAATATTCAGCTCCGGACGATAAGGTACCCAACGAATAATGATTAATGAGGTCTTCTTCATCGTGTTATTATTTTTCTCAGTTGACTGAATAATGATATTAACGTTATTCGATGTTCAATGTTGAGAGGATATAATATAATATACGGGAGACTGAAACTGCCCCAGACTCCGGTACCCGTCGGTATCTACAACCTTGTCCTTGGTCCTGTCGTTGAAACAGCGGTGAGCCTTGATGGTACAATTACCTACCCATACCCGACTCCAGGACCCGAAGACAAGGGGCCGAGTAGAAGCCGAGCAAGCCGAAGAACCCGAAGATGTACTTACTTTGCCGTGCCTTAAGTTACTTGTTGGAGTTGAAGAGTCCCTGGATCAGTGTGCTGTGAAAGTGAGCCTCTTTCACGTGATGGTCCTATCTCGGAGATTGCCGGGTTGAACATCATGGAACGACTTCCCAGACTGCCACACTCCGCTCACCACCTGTCGCAAGAGATGTCTGCACCCGTTGAATGCAAACCTACTCAATCTAATCCCGAATCTTTCTCTCCTTTGTCGCTCGGACTTCAAGGCTTCTGGCAGTCCTGTCAAAAACCAATGCTTGCATGACCTGATGCGAAGCCTGACATGCTCGAATACTTTTCATTCCCCTTCCACGATATCAGGCCCTCCAGGCGTCTCTCCTTGTGTCTGTCTGTGCCATCGGCCGTCTTGTGTACCGATATGCTTGATCGAAACAGAGATTTCATTCCAGCAGCTGTGACGAGGCCGCTGGGCAAAGCGTAGCCATCCACAGGGATCCAAGCGAGCAACGAATCAAGCCCACCGTTAGGCCTCTCACATCTGTAAGGCATTGATTGATCACATCGCCAATGTAAGGTCCCGATGGTGCCTTGGCATGACTTCTCAACCACGGGTCCATGCAGGAACACGGCATCCGCAACGTCCTCGGTCAGAATACCTGAGGAAGCTGGAGGGTTATAAGTTGGGCGGGGAGCAGTCTCTCTTTTCATCCCGTTCTTGTTTTCCGTTCTTACTCGAGGCCTCTCCAGTTGACGCTTTTGCACGATCCCACGCTCTTTTATTGCACTGAAGTTGGGCAGAGACTACCCGCTGGGTTCCACTCTCATTGATGCGTCCCTCCAGACCTGCTTCTTCGTATACGCTGGCTTGCCAATATCTGTGTTGACAAATTGAGCATCTGCCACCTGTTGTGAGTATTGTGGTTGATAATGTCGCAATCAGACAAGAGATGGATTACTTATCCGATGTCCAAGCAGAGTCCAGTCTCAGCACGCTCTCCAGCTGCTCATCAGTCAATCTCTTGAACACAAGCCATGTGCCGTTATTATAAGCATATCTGGACCTGTGGACATGTCCGCTATGTCTTTGCTACCTTCTGCCTCAACGCCGGCCTCATCCAAACGCCCTGTGGCCGCCGGGAGATCTGGCAGAGCCTACTGATGGGGGAGGACTGCGGCGACTGTTATGTTCCTGCAGCTGCTGTGATACCGAGGTCGAAGGCGAATCGCGTGAAGAGAACAGTGTATGGTAACCCAGAGACGCTCCTTGGGCCCTTGCGACGGCAATTGATGGAATGCGCGTCAAGTCAAGACCTGCCTCCTTGTCTAGAGTGCACTTTTACCGTCATGATGGGATGATGCTGCAATATATCTCGTATGGTACCATTTATGTTGTTGTGGTGTGCTGTTGTGCCAGATAATGCTTTTGGCTGTGGAGAATGGAGAGCCTTTACCTTACTTTACATGTGAATTGCCCGTTGCTTTATATATTTAATTCGTTGCATATTCTCTCACCCCCCAATGGCCTAGCGGTAAGAAGTCCTTCTCGCAGTTGCAGCCTTATCACCTCACTAACTTTGAGATAGCTTCTTTCGGAAGAAGTCAGGTCAAAGGCGTTGGGGGTTCGATTCCGGCACACCTCGACAATAATTTCGGCCTCGAAGCAGTAAAGTCAAGCTGAAAGTAAAAGTACGGTCGCCCAAAAGGGAGTCCAGAATCGAAGTACAATTCCTCTTCCTTCACCCCTGGTAGGGATACCAGGGACAAGGTAATGAATCGAAAAGAGCGAGTAAATTGGCTGGGTCGGACTATCTTGAAAGTGCCCAACTTGGGTGACCGAGTAGAGTATTCTGACCCTCTTCTGAAGTAGAGGGAATCACCAACGCGCCGGAGCAAACCCTCACTCTCTGAGGGTTTCGTAGAATCTGACCGATCCGCAAGGATCGTTCGGATTCAAGCTTTTGTCTTTTTTTCCTACCACAACTTAAAGCACAGTATGTCTTTCATTCGAGCGACGGCAGCATTACCTTAAGTTGTTGTGGATTCAGGCAGGTATTCATCACATCTGGCGATGCACCTATCTACAAAATGCGATTTGTATTTTCTTCAGAAGAGTTGAATCCACGCGCCGAACACTGCCACCTGACGTACTGTCATCTGACAGGGTCACCTACTTCCAATGCTTCAACAATTTAATCCTCGCTGTCCAAGGAGTGTATCCTGAGCTCAAAACGTCAAACCAACGACTCTGGATATAGCAACTCCGCTATTCTCCGTTCGCCACCTCATCCGACTCTCCCGCACTCTCCTCTTCGGTCCCATCGTCAGACATCTCGTCCGCGCTCGTCGGCAGCAGACCATTTGCTTTCATATCCAATATCTCCACCGAAAGCTCTCTCTCGAACGACTCCTGTTCCTCGTCCTCTAATACCTCCAGAACAGCCCAGCATTTCGAGTGTCTCGTCTCCAACCAGGTCAAGCGCGCCATCAGGTCTTCCCAAGTGCGACTCTCATGGAATGTCGGCCAATCGAGTTGTTCGTCACTGAAGCCACCGAGTTTCCAGCGCGCAAGTTCCTCATCTTCTTCAAGAGTCCACGCTTCCTCCTTGCCCACGTCGCTATCGCTCCAGCTGTCTGGCGTGGCTTGTTCGATGGGCCGGCCCTCTTGCACGGCCTTTTCGTTGCGCTCTTTGAGCTCGGCGGCTTCTTTCTCTCGCGCCCGCACGACGTACTTCCAGAGAAGGCGCTGGATTTCCTCTTCGGAAAGCTCTTTCTTGGCGGTGCCGGAGACGTGTGTCTGCTCTTGTTGCTTTGTCTCCTGGCTGGCGAAAGTACCTGCCACACCGTTGTCGTCGGAACGCCCGACATCGACGCTGGTATCGTCGGAACACCCAACATCGACACAGATACCGTCGCTGGCTTTGTTTTCGGTATCGGAGGTCGTAAAGTCGATGACGACACCTCCCTTCTTCGGCGCGCCCTTTTCCTTCGGTTCCATGCGCTGTCCGAGTTCTCGACGCGCCTTACGCTTAACCAAGGTATCTGGTTGAGACTTGCAACCTAACGACTCGATCAGCTATACACGAGACCAGTCGCGTTCTCCACTTACGATCGGCGAATGCATTTGAAACACCCATCTCCTCTGACTGCGGCTTTTCCACTTCTCCTGCTCCAAGGAATGACAGTCGCAGGTCTGGTTCCGGCTTATCCTGCTTCGGTGATTGTTTTCTACAATGCTCTCTGCGCTTGTCTGGCACCGATAGTTTAGCTATGACTTGTGTCGATTGAGTTGTCACGTCAATGCATGGGGGCTGTGTTGGTTGCGAGCTCGACTGTGGAGTGCATAGGTTATACTGGTCGCCGCGGCGATTGAGTTGATCGATTCGTTTTCATCAACCATGATCACGACGCGCTTCGAAGGCGGTTCCAATAACTTTTGTGGATTACAAGTCGCTATGTACTTACTAGAGTTTGTCTTTTCTGGTGACACCATCTTGGACGAGCTTTTGGAATGAAAATGCGACGTTGTGAAGTGGCTTTTGTGTCTTTCATGTCATGGAAGTGAGGTGGAGTGAGGGCTTATGGATGTTTGATACTACACTACGCACGGACACATACTGGTGGAGATTGTTGGGGCACACTTGCTAGACTACTGACGCTGGGATGTGAGGCAACAAGAGAGCTGATTGACTGAAATTCCCTACAGTATCATGCACCGGAAAGGTTCCTTTGATTGTTTTTCTTTACTACAAACCTTTATATGGTCAGAAATGTTGGACAACCTCCCTGTGATATGTATGGTTTTGTGTCTTTCATAGCTGAGGGAACGGTTTCTCTTCGATGCCATACATTGGGGAACAACAGCGAACTCTCATTCACCAACACCGTGCTAAAGATCTGTGTGGTCAGGTGTTGCCGAAACCAAAGCTCCACGACATGATCTAACATCTCCACAGCCGACGCAGCAGCCTTTTTGACCGCATGCAGAGAGCCAAATTCATCACCTTCGCATACAGACAGACAGAGACCATCCTCCGCCTCCACCAGCCCCTACCACCCTCACCCTCCACCCAACCTCGACCGCCGCCCTTCACAACCCCTCCCCACTCACCTCCAACGCCCATCACCTCCCCACCCCACCCAAAGCCTCGCGCATCTCATCCGGATGCACCCTCTTCCCCGTGGTATCGAAGAACTTCGACGCAACCTCCAACCACTTCCGACCCTCGTACCTCTCAGCCAACTTATGCACGAGCACGATCTACTCGTCCCCGTTTCTCACTCAGCCACTCCACTCCACTTACCAACTCCACCCTTCCACGCTTCCACCGGATTCGATTGCGCACCCACCTCGTCCAGGCTGAACCGCCCGTCATCGAAAAAGATGATCTTCTTCTCCTCCTTCACCGCCACCGCTGCTTTTGTCTCCCCTCCACCACTGCTCGCTTTCTCCGCCTCCGCCTCCGCCGCTGCCGCCGCCGCCGCCGCAGCAGCGTCCGCCTCCTCCTTGTCTTTCCGCTTCTTCTCCTCCCATGCTTTCTTTCGCTCCTCGCCCGCCTTGCGCTTCTCCTCCGCCGCGGCTTTCTTCTTCTCCGCCTGCTCTTCCTTTTTCTTCTCGTCGGGTGTCTTCTCCGGGGCCGGGGCCGGGGCCGGGGCCGGTGCCGGGGCTGGCGCTGGCGCTGTCGGCTCGCCTCCCTCGGCGGGTTTCGTGGTCAGCTCCTTGAAGCGGTCTTTGAGTTGATATTGTGGTTTCCCGTCCATCATGATGTTGATTTGCTTCCAGGACGTGTTTTTGCTTTTGAGGTCGAGGAGCTGGGCGTCTTGGTCGGGCGTGAATGCTGGTGGTGCCGGGGGTGCTGGTTCGGCTGCAGGGGGTGGTGCGGGTGGTGGGGCGGGAGGTTCGGCGGGTGGTGGTGCGGGTTCGGTGGTGTTGGCTGGTGTTGAGGTAGGAGGCGAGGTTGTTGGGTTCTGTTTTATGGTTGCTGTTGTGTTAATGTGGTGTAGTGTGAAGTGAATCAAACGAGCTGAAGCGAGATGATGGAGCTTTCACGCTGAAAGAGGTAGAGAGTGAAGGTATAGACTTTGTTTGAGTGTGCACGTGCATGGTCTTGGGTGGGGGTGAGGGGCGAGAGACCTCACCCTTGCGGCCCTGATGAAACGCTTCTGCCGGATTGGCTTGCCATCCACTGAGATGCGGTCTCTGACGGATATGCTGATCACGCAGTTTGTCAGGGGTTTCTTGGTGGGCGTCGTCATTGTTGCTTTGGATGAAGTAGGTGGATGGTAAGTAAGTTGTGAAGGGGGAATGTGAAGAGGTGAAGGGGGTGGGTGACGGGAGGGTGTGAGTGTTGAGGTGTGACTCGGCGAGTGAGTGAATGGAGGGACTGGAGTGGGGGAGACCGTAGGGACACATGCAGTGAGAGAGGGCATCTTTCTCTGGGTAAAAGGCAGTTCTCGCACACATCAGGCGTCAATGAACATATTTACTTCAGTGAGAGCGCAAAGGGACATGGTAGCATTGTTGTCAACATATATTTCTGTTCTTGGCGCATGAAAGCCAGACTTCTGAAAGAGAAGCACATGCTCATAGAGAAAGAGACATAATAGAATATTGGATATAGTACAAAGAAGCAGTCTTTCACTCCCAGGCTAGAAATGTGTTTTCTCCGAAGAGATGTATCCACCTTAGGGCTCGAAGTAAAAACGCTACGACATTAAGGTAGGTAAGGTACCAGGTAGTATTCCATGCTGGTCCGTGCGCTAACCGTTTGCGAGTACGAAGTACCCAAGCTGTCATCTCTCGCAAGCCAAACGAAAACATCCCTCACGACAACACCCACTCCAATCTCAACCTCAGTCTCCATCACCATCTTGATTTCAACCCAACAGTCCTTCCCGCCAAAATGCGCCTCAGCCTCCCCGCCACCCTCGCTGCCTTCGCCGGCCTGCTCGGCGTTTCCATCGCACACAACATCCAACTAGGGGCCCACTCGCGGGAATGTTTCCACGAGCAACTCCACGGCGACGACAAGATGACCGTCAGCTTTCAGGTGGGGGATCGCGAGTTTGGTGGCAGTGGGAATCTGGAGGTTGATTTTTGGGTGAGTTCGCTGTGTTCTTGCGGGCGGGGGAGCAGTCGGACCGTAGGGAGGGCCGGTGAAGAGGGAGGTCCGTTGGGGGGGCCGATCGGAACGGAAACGCTAGACTAGGCTCGGGGGATTGGAGCTGATGTGGGACGTGGGTGTATAGATACAAGACCCGTCAGGCAACTACCAAACGCACGAGCGGGCCGTCTCCTCGGGCGACCACTCGTTCGTCGCGCACCTGGACGGCAAATACATCTACTGTTTCAGCAACGAGCACTGGTCGGCGAACAGCAAGGAGGTGTCGTTCAACGTGCACGGCATCGTCTACGTGCCGGAGTCGGAGGCGCCGTCGGATCCGCTGGAGGTGGAAGGTCAGTCGAGTGTGGTTGATGGCCGTGTTAGTGATGTTGCGCGTGGCTGACTGTGACGGTGTGGTTTGCAGTGCGGCAGTTGTCGGAGCTGCTGTCGCAGGTCAAGGACGAGCAGTCGTATATCGTGATGCGGGAGACCACGCATCGGAATACGGCGGAGAGCACGAACGGGAGGGTCAAGTGGTGGAGCATCTTTCAGCTGGGCGTGTTGATTGGCGAGGGCGTCTTTCAGGTCTGGTGGCTGAAGCGGTTCTTTGAGGTATGGTGCACACAGTGTGTAGGCTTCAGACAGAGAGACTAACGTAGTAATCATCTTAGGTCAAGCGTGTCGTATGAGCAGGAGTTCGGGGCAAGAGACAGTATGCTGTACGAGCCGCAGCCGGATCGACGCATGTCTTCGCGCTTTTTCATTCTGGCGCTGCATTGGAATGGAGCTCTTCATTCCCCGCGGGGTCCTAGTAATGACCCCTTTCCATAATATCATATTGGGCGTCGGTCAGACGGGAGAGAACGAATGCATTCTTCGCTCGACTTCGCCGGATACATCGATGTGTCGCCATCAATACCTACATGGGTTCTAGAAACTATTATTCAACAAGAAATGGCATCTTCCTTTACCACCAATACAAGTTCTCGACGACTCGAACGTGGTATTCAAGAACACAGATCCCGCAGGTCGTACCGTGGCAGTCTAAGATGATGAGATGCCCAGGTAACGTTACTATTAGGTCTCTGCGCAGGAGCAATTCGATATCAGCAGCCATATTTCTGTTCCGTGACCTGGGCCCAAGTCTCTACAACCACCTATACATACAACAGTAGACATAGCTCGTACGAAATGGCCGGGCTGCATGTAAGCGACGTCTCCATTGCATCTCGAGTCCCACAGCAGAACCCGATTTCCATGCAGACGAGGGTTACTGTATGTACACTTACCTACCTTAGGGAGCAATAACCAACTGGACCATACATGTCGGGTTACACCAATTGATACCAAATACAGGTATATGGGCATCATTACCAGGTATCATCCGTGACTGATGGGAAGCGTCAATAATATTAATACGGTTTACCCGGAAAGGAAGTGATCCGAGGAATAAATCTCTGAGTCCAATGTGAAATCTACCTTTTCCACTGCTCTTTTCCACTATCACGCTCTTCTTGCATAAGAAGCTGGATTCAATTCTCTTTGCTTTTTGAATATAGTAGTGTATTCCTTGGGGTAATATAGATCTATAAGGCTGAACGAAAGAACGATCGATTGCGCACATGGGCATCTTCCGTCGAACCAAGGATGACAGGCGCCGCCCCACGGAACATGCCGTGACGGGCCCAAGTGCCGATAATGCGGCGCATGGACTAAGCCGCGCCGCTGGTAACACAGATACGACTGCAAGGAAAGATCCTCTGGGGACAGCGTCGAAGGTCATTGGACCCAGTGCGCCGGTCGCTGGTGTTGTGGATGGTGACGGCGAAGGGACCGATGCATTACCGAGTGATACGAGCCGAGGGACGGTGGCGACGAGGTTAGAGGCGACGAGGTTAGAGAAGGAGACTCCCGTTGAATCTGACGATCATGTTACGCGTTTGGAAAAGGTAGAGGAGGATGTTGAGAAGGAGGAGGAGGATGAGTCGAAGTATCCCAAGGGAATTTCATTGGCTATACTCACATTCGGATTGTGCATGGCTACGTTTGTGGTAAGCACGCTGTGATGATAAGGCACAGTGCAGGTAGAGTGAACGCTGATGCATGCTTCGTAGGTGGCACTGGATAACACGATCATCGGTACGACATGAAGACTGCCATCTAGTGGGAGACTGCCCGTACTGACTGAGTCGCAGCAACCGCCATTCCCAAGATCACGACGGTGTTCAACTCCCTGAACGACGTCGGCTGGTATGGATCGGCGTATCTGCTGACCACGACCGCCTTACAACCGTCGTTCGGAAAGGTCTACACCTACTTCGACGTCAAATGGACATATCTGAGTGCGCTGATGATCTTCGAGCTCGGCTCCATCGTCTGTGCGGCGGCAAAGAACTCGGTGATGCTGATCGTCGGACGAGCTGTTGCCGGAGCTGGGGCTGCTGCATTGTTCTCCGGTGGCATGACCATCGTCGGCTTCTCGGTACCGCTGAGGAAGAGAGCCATCTACATTGCGGCATTGTCGAGTATGTTTGGGATATCTTCAGTCGTCGGCCCGATTCTAGGAGGTGCATTGACCGACAGGGCATCGTGGAGATGGTGTTTTTGGATTAACTTGCCGTTTGGTGGTATCGCGTTACTTACGGTCTATTTCTTCTTCAAGAACCCGGAGAGGAAGCAAAACACTCTGACCACCCGGGAGAAGATAGCACAGATCGATATCTTGGGAGCCTTTTTCCTCATCTGCGCCATTGTCTGCCTATTACTGGCTTTGCAATGGGGCGGTACTGTATATCCGTGGAGTGATTCGAGGGTGTATGGTTGTCTTATTGGTTTTGGCCTCGTCCTCGCCGTTTTCCTCCTCCTGCAGTTCAAACTCGGCGACAGAGCCACGATCCCTCCGAGGATTTTATTAAAGCAGCGTACCGTCTTCGCAAGTTCTTGGTTCTCATGTTTCATCGCCATGGCTCTGTACACGTAAGCCACTTACTCTCCAATATCCCCTCCCATTACCAATCTACCGACCGACTGACTTCCTCCATCAGACACATCTTCTATCTCCCCTTCTACTTCCAAGCCGTCAAAGGCACCACCGCCGAAGGCTCCGGCATCCGCTCCATCCCCTACCTCGTCAGCATAACCATCGCCTCCATCGTCATCGGCGGCCTCATAACCACCTTCGGCTGGTACACGCCCTTCATGTGGTTCGGCGCCGCAATCTTCACCGTCGGCGCCGGCCTGCTCAAAACGCTGCAAGTCGACTCCAGCGCGGCCAAGTGGATTGGCTACCAGATACTCACGGGCATCGGCGCCGGGGCGGGGATACAGATCCCGTTTATCGCCGTGCAGGTCGTGCTTAGTGCGAAAGATATGCCCACTGGAAGTACGCAAACCCTACTATTCGTCTATACTCAATCGTTTTTGTATCCAAGCCCGCGGCTGACTAACATGTACCGGCAGACGCAGTAGCCATCTTCTTCAACTCCCTCGGCGGCGCCATCTCCATCTCCATCGCCCAGAACATCTTCTCCAACACGCTGATCGTCGAGATTCCCAAGTACACCAAAGGCGTCGACCCCGCGCTCATCATCGCCGCCGGCGCCACGCATATTCGCGAAGTCACGCCCCCGGCTCAACTGGCGGGCGTCTTAACGGCGTATGATTTGGCTATTCAAAGAGCTTTCATCCTGCCTGTTGTGATGGGTGCTCTTGGTTTTGCGGCTTCGTTGCTGGTGAGCCATGCCCTCCACATTATATTGTTGGGAGTAAGGGTAGATGCTAATGTTTTGGGGGGAAAATAGATGGAATGGAAGAACGTCAAGGGGAAGAGCTTGCTCGCTGCCGGCGGCGCTTGAGTCACTTTTTGTACACTGGTATAGGTATTGTATATAGACATTCTAATGGTAACATATCGAGCATTCGGGCGACGGCAGTACAAAGAGAGCAAATTGTTCAATCAAGGCAAGGCCATGACTGGACTCGACCGTACCCAGCATATCCATCTCCTGCTTCCCTTAAGGCACAAATACCTATACGTCCCATGAGTCGGACAGACTCTCCAGTACCCGTCATCCACATCACTCTCCCTTCCCTATCATAAGGGAACGATTTAGACCCCTGACACGACCGCCGTCCCGTCGACCTCTACCCTCACCTCACCACGGTCCAGGAGCCTCAGGCACTGTCAACCCATCCCAACTCGTCCCGTCCTTCGAATACGGCGACACGACGTTCCATAAGGTAAGCTACAATACTGTCCTTGCGTCGAAGCATGAACGAGGTACTTGTACTAATCCTCCTGCTGGCCGGAGATGACAAACAGCTGATAGATAAACAACAACAGCCAGCAGCTAGCTAGCTAGCAGAAAGGAACACCTGCCCGCTAGGACGGCTGACAGTAGTACTGAATTGGACGTCGAGCTGTGGTGGCCGCTGGCCAAGGTGGGTAGGTATCTAAGGTGGGTGTCTGCCATGACCAGAGTGTCATTGACCGTCGGCAACTCCAGTAAGTGTCTCCGCTAGCTAGCTATTGATCGTTCGTTTCGGGATCTAGGCCTTTGATTCTGTTGGGGCCTATCAAGTATGGAGTATGTTGACACTCGACGGACGCACGTAAAGTGCTTTGTGATTTGAAAAATCTCCTAGGAACATACGCATGGTACATGCGACCGACACCGTCCCCCACAATTGCCTCTCCATCGTTCCCCTGGACACCCAACGGACTAACCGACCAACCACCCATCCAACACCGCACCCGTGTCCTCGTCCCTCAGATGCCATTCCCCCCAGTAAGATCCCGACCTATATCCACAGCATAGCACGGCCAAACCCATTACCAAGTCGGACTAAAGCCTCCGCAACCCGACCCTCGGCTTAACGCCCTTCCCACTACCACTGCTCGCCGTACTGGCACTCGACACCTTCCTCGACGCCGCCGCAGGAACCGACACGCCTGCGTCCGCCACGGTCGGTGCGGTAGCCTTCTTGACGACGCACAGGGGATACGCAGACGCGAGGGCTGTCGCAGTGACGTTCTCCTTGCATTCGTCCGAGGGGAGTCGTGACTTGTCCAGTATTGCGGTCGTAGCGTCGTGATCTTCGAAGGGGGTGATGATAGGATATTCAGAGGCGGAGAAGGCGGAGTTGACTTCCCTGCTGCGTTCTGCGAGTTTGGGGGACTTGCGGGGACGGGAGGCGAGTTGGTGGGGGTGGCAGTGGTCGTCGGGGAAGTAGGGGTTGTTGTTGGCGATGTTGCGTTCGGAGGGGCTGAGGTCGTTGGCTTCGTCGTCTTCGTCGATGTCCGGGTCGATGGGAGTCGGGAGGTCGGAGAGCGGTCTTTTTCCGAGAATGTTTTTGCGTGGACTCGGGAAGGCGGGGCTTATGACTGGGGATGGTGAGAGGGATGGGTCGTTTTCTTTCGATGCGGAGGTTTCGTCGTCTTCGTCGTCTGAGAGCTCGTCATCGCCGTTTGGCTGCTGCGATGGGCGGGTATTTGCAGGCTGGGCGCTGTCGGTGTTTGGTGTTTCACTGACAGGTGCAGTGTGACACTGGGATAGCTGATGTGGGCGCCGCTTCATGATCACTTGTGAGGAACTGGAGGAGGCTTTTCGGATGGTCGGCCGACTTCGTTCCGTGTCTTCGCGCATTACAGTTCCGGCTTCTTCCCCTTGTCTCTTCGCAGCTAGCACCGCCTCCCGCAGCTCAGCAGGTATGGCTGCGTGGATCGTAGTCATGAGCTTGGCTTGACGCGCGAACGTTTCGTAGTCGTCCTGGAGTAGTTGGCCGGCTGCGGAGTTGAGCGCAGAGTCAGGGTTTGGCTGAATGAGCAGGCAAGAGATGGTCTGGAATGACATAAGGTTAGAGTTTGTGATCCGCTGAAGTGAACGAATGTGAAGCTCACAATCAGAACGTCCCTAAGCGTCAACTTTGACTGCCAGTCTCTCTTCAATGTATCGACGCAGACGCTGCCCGTTGATTCCTCCACATTAGGGTGCCATATGCGCGTTCTGAAAGAGGCTTTTGGTGGGCTTTTCGGGAAATCCTCTGGGATCTTGAGGTGTAGCTTCCACAACCCTTGGGAGTACGGGGTGCCAGTTGGGCCGGTGAGTAATATCGTGAGCTGGGTGAGGTCATCTGGTATTGAAGTGGAGTCGCCGGATGGTGGGAATAGATAGTGTGGTGGCAGCGCAGACGTGTGAAGTGCGGAGTGATCTGCCGCGAGACGGCGCAGAGTTGAGGAGTTCTGAGTCGCACGGAACACAGTCAGTACAAAGTCACAAGAACAAATACCAATTGACCATTCTCATGCGATCTGTAGTCCAGCAATAGTGAAGTTGCGCAAGACTCTTGACGGCCCCAGAGAGTGTCCAGTGATGCACATCTTACCATGTTGTTTAGCTGGCGTATGAGCGAAGCAACTCCAAAGATTCCGCAGCCAAATCTTCAATATTGAGGTAGTAGGAGAGCAACGGAAGCTCTACAATGCACAGAAGGTAGATGTAGATGCAAGTGGGTTGTCTTGTGCGAGGGTGTTTTGTTTTCTTTATACACTTTTGTTGTTGTGATCTGCAAGCACGATTTCATGCCGCGGGCGACAACGCTAACCACATCAAGAAAGTTTTAGATAAACAAACGCGTTACTTTACGTAGGCACAGTATTAGTAATCGCCATGTGCGCGATTCCACTACCTTCAAGTTTCCGTGATGTTGATCGGGAAAGACTTCAGCAACGACAATTACCTTAAGCAGCAAGAGGTGCTGGCTGAGCATATATATGATAGTTGCTATATATACTGTTTTTCATGGAAAGTGTAAGACCTTCCTAGGTCACTATGCCACTAGATCACCGCAAAGCTGCAAAAATCTTGACATAAGTGCTAAGGGATGAGGTGGTCGAGGAAAGGAGGTGAAGAGACTGAGGTCAGATATTTTCCACTGGGTTGCCAAATTTACTCGCCGCCATGAAAGCTCATGTTCCTGTCTCAAACATATTTGGCAATGCATTTACGGTATCATTAAAAAGCAATATGGACATGTGAATCAGTCTGTAGAAAGTTGTTCCTATTCATTTACACTATGTAGAGTATATATAGAAAATGATGACTAAGCTATAAATAGAGACACTTAGTAAGAGATAAGTAAGCAATAATATCACATTCTTCTCTACTGCACAGTCACAACAGTTCACTAATGTGAATGTAAAGATTTGCTTAACATTCTGTAAAATTTCTGTCTGCAGTTCACATTCACATTGTTTTACTTCACTTTACATTGCTATTGTTGTTTAAAAGCAGCTAGAAGTGCAAGTCATTGTCATTATGACAATAAGATAAATTATTCACTATCTATCTTATCTATCTATATCATCAATCACAATATCTTCAAAAAAAAGTTCTTTTCTTTTCTTTTAAGTTTTTGATTACACTTCAACTTCTGTTCACTTTTCTCATCATACTTATCAATTTTTATTTGCTCTACTATCATGTGAGCTTTTCATAATTAATTTATAATGCATCACTAACAATTCATAGATCTATCTTTTAAGTCTGTATTCTGTGTGATTTTGTCATCATTACTTTATCATTAAATATAAGTGACAACAATTTAAACTGTTGCAAATCTGCTCTTAATCATTCTTACAAGATCACTGAACAATCTTATTATAAAAAAGATATAAAAACTCTTTCTTATAATATGTTGTTGTCTCTGTTTCAGTTTAAAAGCTAACAGATTATAATGCTGATTAAGTTCTCTGCTTTTAATGTTGCTTTTTTCTTCTTTATTATTGATTTTAATAATATCATTATTATCATCATTATTGATAATACTCTTATTAACACTACAATCAATATTTTGCTTTCAGATCATCTTAATGCTGCTTTTAATATGCTGTTAATTATTCAGCAAATTACTTCTTATATCTTACTTACAGAAAATTGATTTAAAGATCATTTTTTGTATACTGTCATCATTATGACTTACATTTGTGACAAAGTCATCTCAGAAGAGTGCAAGCATTGTGTGCAGAGATTAAAGTTATTTATGTTATGTGTGTAAGCTGAGTATTATAATTAATCATTATTGTTAAGATTGTGTACAAATTGTCATTAAGATAATTAGAACAATTGTTGTACTTTGTATTAGTATTATTTTATATTTATGTAAAAGCTTACTAATTATTCTAGATTATACTGAGTCTTCATTTTCTTCATCTATCAATTTAATAACATCTCATTATTAACAAGCTGTCATTTTATCTACTGTCTTTACTGTCATCATTGACAACATTACACTTTCTGTTAACTACAATTACTCATTAGTCAAGAATGTTTTGAGTGCTGTAGATGAGTTAAAGATGACTATTGAGATTCTTTATCATTGAGTTAAAAAATTTAATATTGATGCACTTGTTACTTTACTTGCATTGCTGTCTTATCTGCATTAGTTGTGTTCTCACTTACTATTGCATCATTACAGTAAACAGTAGTTTTGCTTCAGCTTATAGCTTTTTTTTTTTTTAATAGATAGATAGTTAACAGACTTGCTTTGCTTCTAATATTATTATCTTTTAGTCTATAAGAATCTTTTTCTTAAGTCTTTTATGTAGATTATATAAGCTCATATTTCTTTTACAGATCATCATTAAATTACTGTTAATTCTTATTGAAGTTAAGATTTCTTAATCTTTCTTTTTAGCTTTATTATTTGTTTACTTTAACTTCAACTCATTATGTTGTTGTTGCAAGTCTTTACTGAATCATTTTTAACTATTTAGTTTTTTCTTAATACTGTGTAATGTCAAGACTTTCACTTTCTTCTGATTATATCTCTCTTCTATCATAAATGTTAAAGTCAAGTCATCAGCATTTCTCTGACTTTCAATAGTTTTCTATAATGTATTCATTACATTACTCATTTCAGTCAAGATCAGTTTAGAAGAAGCAATACTTCAATATGTTTTTGAAATGTTTTATAATGAGAGTATAGATGAATTTATCTATTTATAATGTTTTCATATCTTATAAATTGTCTTCTGAGAAAGATCTTCTTTCTTCTTTATTAAAAGCTTATATAGCTCTTTCTTTTATCTGTGATCTCATTCAACTCAAGATATGATTAAGAGTTCTTTATAAAAAGATAATGATGACTCTTTCTGTTTAAGAATCTCATTAACTTCAGAGCTTAATTACTACATAAATAGTTTAGCTCATTTCAGACTGCTTTACAGCTCTGAATTAGCTCAAAATTCATCAGCATTAAAGATATATGCTTTTATAAGTTAATTATTATAAATTAAATTTGTAGAACATGCTCTGTGAGCATTCTTAATGCATAAGTTTTTAATAAATAAGTTTTCAATATCTTATAAGATTTAAATCATTTAACTTTAAACTTTTAAGACTCTTCATTTTGTATAAGTACTCAGTCTTCTTTCTTTATAGTGCTTAATCACACTGTTTCATTATGAATTGTTTTCAATTCAATAATCTTTCATAAAAGAATTTCATTAACAATTACTTAAACTGTCTATATTTATCTAATTCATTTTAACTGATCTTTAAAGTCAGTTTCTCTCAGCAGTTAAGAGTCATTTAAGTTATCTGATAGTTATAAGTTTATTTTATACAGTAGGTATAATGAGCTCTGTTTAATTGTACTATAAACTCAGATTTAATGTACATATATTTTAAAAAGTCTGCATGATACTGAAACTGTAAAAATGATACTTTATTGTTGTTTTACTTTCAAATCAAATATGAGTTGTTCAATTTCAAATCATAATGCAGTCAAAATTGATTCACCACATTGTTTTTACATATATACTTACAAAGCAGTGACTTTTCAGATTCTGTATTATCTTTTAAATACAATATCATTGCTTTCTTTCATTTCACATCATTTAATTCTCACAAAGCATCTAAGAACACTCTATTTGCTGAGTCTTTCTTTATGAAATCAAGTTAACAACTAATTGAATCTGATATAACAGCCTAAGCTTTAGGTCAATATTGAATGTTAAGATTATATTGCTGAAATTTGTCAATTCATTGAGCTAGCTATTTAAATGAGTATAGTGTATTCTTTAAATATTGTAGATCTTTGTGATTCATAATGATAGTTATAGTATAATCATTTTTAATATAGTACTATTAAGTTCAAAGTGCATGCTTAATGATCAATAGCTTCTTTTTATAAACAGAATAATTGAACTCTGTATCTTGTAACTTCTGATCATTATAGATAACTAAATAAAGTTTCTCATTCATTTCATTCTTAACAGTAACATTATTTAACACTTTGTAATCAATGCACATTCATCATGTATCTTTCTTCTTTTTAATAAACAGAATCAGAAAGTCTTATAAACTTATAAACTTACAAATTAAATCTTTATTCAGTAACTTCATTATCTGTTTAGTCTGTTCATTCAGCTATAGCTGTGACAGAAAATAAGCATTTATGTTGATAAACTTAATGTCACTGATGTCAATGCTATGTTTAAATACTCATTTAGATAATAATTCATCTGATAAAGTTGATCTAAATATGAATTAAAACTCTTCAATAATGATTTATAGTCATTCATTCATAATAGTTAACAGTTCAGCTTCTGACTTCTTTAAGTTCTGTTAAATCACTAATAAGTACTTAACAGTTCTGTAATTTCAAAGTGTCTTCATAGCTGTGTATTCTTCAATCACATTTAATGTTAATCTATTTACAACTTATTGTCATTCATTCATAATAGTTAACAGTTCAGCTTCTGACTTCTCTGAGTTCTGTTAAATTACTAATAAGTATTTAACAATTCTGTGATTTCAAAGTGTCTTTATAGCTGCACATTCTTCAAACACATTTAATGTTAACTCATTTACAGCTTGTTGTCACTTTTTCATAATAACTAACAGTTCAGCTTCTGACTTCTTTGAGTTTTGTTGAATCATTAATAAGTACTTAACAGTTCTGTGATTTTGAAGTGTCTTCATAGCTGTGCACTCTTCAAACACATTTAATATTAACTCATTTATAACTTGTTGTCACTTTTTCAGAAACAGATAATGATGTTTTTGTTGTCAATTCTGAATTATTATATAGCTCATAGCTTAATCAATCTGAAAATTAGTGACTTTTAGTCAGATTAATCTCAGAATAAGATTATGTTCTTAAAGATTCACAATTTATGCTTTTAATTATTGTTGAAAGCTATTTATCTTAAAATGAAAGATCAGCTTTACAGTTAATTAAATGATCTGTCTGTTTAACAAGAATATCTTAAGCAATTTGATTTTATATTGACTATTAATTGATATTTAATTGACTGTTAAAAGATGGCACCACACTAATAGCATAGCTATCATGAGTTATATATCTAACACTCTCCCTAACCCGCGATCGGCCCGCAACTGACCCACAGGTGTAAAGGGTGCACACAGACAGTGGTTCAAACTCATGACCTTTTGAACTTACTCTCTCACCATGGACTTGAACCACCAGCAGAGGTGGCCTAGGCACCACTTTACACAAGTTATCACACACTAACTCGGGCTCATAACCTGTTAAAAGGTGGCACCACACTAATAGCATAGCTATCATGAGTTATATATCTAACATTGACAACTATTAAGAAAATATATATTTAGTTTACATCTAAATCAACTAATACTTTCATATTTATCTCATTCAGTTCATCTCAAATGCAGCCTGCAAGAATATATACATTTAAATTGAGAATGTTGATTTAATTAAAGATTATATTTAATAGTAAGAGTTTCAGACCATTTAGTGTGAATGCTTCACTCAAATCATTATTAGATTGAATAAAAGCTTCTGTTAACTTGTTTATAAATACTTCTATATTCATAAATGACTTTAGTTTTTCAAATTATTCAAATTGTTCAGATTAACTTCAACAATCTTCAGCTTCTTCTTGTCTTTATTCTTTTTACATTAGGTTTAATAAGCTTCTGTATCTGACTTGTGTAGTTTAGATGTAATTGATCTCTTATGACTTTGAGATTGATCTTGAGAATTGTTTAATGAGTTGTTATAATTTAAATTTAAGTCATTAAAGACATTAAGATAACTCTTATTATGTGTTTCTTAAAGACTTTATTCAATTCAATTAACTTATTAAATTAGCTCATTAAGAGTAGTTACTTTAACTTTTAAATACTTTCAGAGTTTAAATTAAATCTTTTGCTTTAAATCTTAAATGAACTGCTGTTTCTGTTTATATTTAACTGATATAGACTGAAGAAGTTGTACAATCTTTATAAACTTTACTTCATATTGTTAAATCAATTTTGTTTATTTCAGTGTCTCATAACAACAACATTGATGTTTTATTTCATTAACATTTTCAAAGATCAGTAGAAATGCTAAAAAGAAGTTATTTATATTTTGAAATTTAATATTTAACAGATCTTCTTCAGCTTAAAGTTGTTCTTCTTTTCAAAGTCATCATACTTTGACAATATCTTTTAAATAACTGACTGTAACAGTAATCTTTGCTTTGTCATTCAGAAGTTAATTCATCAATATTTTATAGAATTGAAAATAAGCTTTTATTTTAAGAATTTACATCTCTGCAGTGTTCACTTTTCAATTATTCTTATAAATAGATGATGTCTTCATCTTCAGAGAATTCTTAAACACTAAAATTAATTTCAGTTCAGTTTGAATTGCTGTTGAACATGTCACAATATAAGAAAGATAGAACTTTTCTTTATACAATACAGCATAAGAATTTATCTCTTTATTTTGTAGTCTCAACACTGAAGTAATGATGAGCACTGAAGAGAGAATGAATATGTAGTTTATATATTACTGTATTGAAACTTTTATAATCAGAACATAAATTAAATCAGCTTAGATCAAAGCTTAAGTTTCAGAGTCATTTAAAAGTATGTCTCAAATCTTTGATGCTATTAGATGTGAATTGATCTGTAGAAAGTTGTTTCTATTTGTTTACACTATGTAGAGTATATATAGGAAATGATGACTAAGCTATAAATAGGGGTGCTTAGTAAGAGATGAGTAAGCAATGATATCACAGACATGTAGTATAGAGGTCATGTGCACATCTCGCGCGGTGGTGGATCTCACCTTTTTTTAGAGGGTTATATATCAATATTGAGAGGTTTTTCCTCACCGAGGGTAATATGGCAGAGTGGAAAACCGTCTGAGCGTTACTGCGGGCTGGGCTCCGAGAGCTCGATCTACCACGTGAAATTCGTTGGGCCGGTGTTCGAGACACCCTAAGGCAAGTTGAGTTCTAGATTTTCTAGAATTCAGCTTGAGTCCTTTTGTTCAATTCTTGAATATCAGGGAACCAGCTTCACTCGTTTTGTCGGTATGATTTTTGGAAGTTTTTCTTTTGGTGCACGATCTTGACTACGCGATCTCAACACCACCCACCTGCCAACACCGGCCCCTCGCAAGTTCCTAGATTCAACGCCACGCCAGCATCTTTCCCTGTTCGGCAGGGACATCTACATCTACCACTATACCGTAGCAGACCGCGAAAGCGACGCTGGCGCCGAGGCTCTGAAGCGCGCGCAGGATCGGGCAGTTCGGCATAGCTGTCTTTGTTCAGGGCCGGTCTCAGGGTCGCGAGCATGTAGAGGTTCCATGTGGTGAGGCAGATGGGTCTACCCCTGGGGAAGGCGGAGAGGATGGCGAAACTGGCAGGAGAGAGGGCCTGGAAGATGATAAATAGGCTTGTGATGAGGATGATGGCTTGAGCGGATGTGTGGAAATGGGTGCGAGGAGGGAGAGGAGGGCAAAGTAGATTGTTGCAGTCAGGGCGATGTGATGGTTGGCAAGACTGTACATTGTATTCAGTATCTGCAATTTGAGAACTTCCTGACCGAATGACTTCAGCTTGTATCTAAGAAACCTCAGTGTGCCCTCCGCTACGTTATCTGTGGTGCAACCGATAGCCTCGTATGCCCATATCCGAAATCCCTCACTCATCCATGTAAAGCCGTGCGAATTTTCGTGGCCCTTCGCCAAATGTACCGTCGACTTCCAATCCGCAAGTGAGGCCGCTAAACTCCCATCCCGGCACCCCAAGCTTGGAGTGCAGCGAAGATGCTCCCAGCTGGGATGTGCCCTCCGTAAACATAGGCTTGAAACCAGGCCGCGGGCATTCCTGGCGGCGCTCTGAATCAGTATATAGGACGTGGTACCCAACCAGCGTGTGCCAACTCACCGGCAACAACACCCAAATTCCCAAAACCGGCAGCTCTTACAGCCAAGGCGGGCATCCACCCGAGTCCGAGGAACGGGGCGAGTCCCAAGTTCAGAGTGATCACCCCAGCCTGGACGGGATGGACTTGAGCCCAAGTCAAGGCAGTAGTAGCGTAGCTGGAAGCATTGTAAAGAGCGAGGTCCTTAGTAAAGCTCTGAACCGGAAGGCCCTGAACCCAAGCCAAGGCAGTATGTGCGTGGTCACTGAGGCCGGTAGCAAGAGCTTTGACAACGTAGTTGAATGTCATGATGGAAATAAGAGATTTCAGTGTGATGCCAAGCAGTTGCAGGCTGATACTTTGATGCGGTTCAAGATGATGTCTTATGTAGACAGGAAGTTGAGAACTAAGAAGGGTGGACGGTTTCTGAAGGACGAGGCTACGCCTCTCAGGCAGTCATTTCAGTGATTTGCTACCAGGTGCGGCGCGAAGATACAGCCACAGCAATCATGTTTACTGCTGTGCAGCCATGAAAGAAGAGCACAGCTTCAAATTGACGCAGATAGCCGTATGCTTATACTCAAAACGAATGAGAAGATGAGTAGGCAATGCGCATAGTACTGGTGAATAGTTGAAGATCAAAAGGCCCATGGCTTCTCGAGAGATTGGCTCCATTCAATATTCGAGACTTGCTTCCTTCACCGAGCGATCCTCCCTCACGACACGCTGAAAGTAAGAGTATAGGTCATAAGTCATTGCACAACCAAAATTTCGGCAGAGTCCAAATAAACCTTATAATTAGCCACACCTAAACATGCACCCTATGCACCCTATGCACCACGCACCTAAACCCACACATAGAAAGTACACCAGAAAAGCTATGAGAAGTTCATAGGCAGCAAGGTTATAGTACTAAATACTAGTAAAACCTGCGTGGTTGAATCGCTTATGTAGATTATTTGGACTTAGCTGAAATTTTGGTTGTGCAATGACTTATGACCGATACTCTTACCTAGGTAGTATCTATGTAAGGTAGATAAGGTACCCTGTTCCTGTGCACTGCTGAAGTTGCCTGCCTTAGAGTTTGATGTCACGGACGGAGAATGTCTGTGCCCGAGCTATTATTAGGTAACAGCTCACTCAGGCACCGGTGACTTCCGGCCGCGCCTTAGCACCGCTTCCCCTTTTTCCACCCAAAGTTTCATAGCTGACCAATCAAATTACGCGCATTCCTTGGAGATCCACACAACACATCAAGCGCCTAAACTTTTCTCACCTCTGTCTCGTACTTCACGCTCTTTCATTCTTTTCAACAGAAAACTAACCACCTATAGCTCCGTCGTCACTCTTTCACTCTCTTCAATACTCCACCGTTTCTTTTCCCTCGTTCATTCTTCGAGTACTTAGCATTTACATTCTTTCCTAGACTACCTAACACTGTTCTACACGGTCTTCAGTAGTATACGCATCCATCTTTCAACATGCGTTTCTCCACCATTGCTGCCGCTGCTTTGGCCGCTACCCCGGCTGTCGTCTCCGCCGCAGGCACTCTTGGTTACGCTATAGGGAACAAAAAAGCCGATGGCTCGTGCAAGTCCACCAGTGACTACGCAGCTGACTTCGACGCCTTGAAGAGTACCAGCACCATTGTCCGGACATATTCCGCGAGCGAATGCAACACCGCTCAGAACATCCTTCCTGCTGCGACCAGCAAGGGATTTAAAGTCATTCTCGGAGTCTGGTGAGCCTATCCCTGTCATGGACTTTTGGCGGCTTCCGAGGCCACGATCCGTTGATCTACCACTGACCCCATTTTTCCCCCAGGCCTGATACGGATGCTGCCCTCAATGCCGACATCAGTGCACTTCAAAGCGCTTTCAAGAGTGCGGGCACCGACGCAGTTTATGCCATCACAGTCGGCTCGGAATCCCTTTACCGAAAGAACCTCAATGGTGACCAACTCCTTGCCAAGATTCAAATGGTCCAGAACCTCTTTCCCAACCTCAAGATTGGTACTGCGGATAGCTGGAACAAGTACGCCGATGGTACAGCCGATCCGTTGATCAAGGGTGGCGTCAAATTACTGTAGGTGTTGTACACGCTCTCCCCCAGCCTGGGTTGAATGCTGATATCAGGGCTCAGCCTCGTCAACGCGTTTTCCTACTGGCAAGGACAGGACATCAAAAATGCCACCGCAACATACTTCGATGACCTGCAGCAAGCTTTCAGCCACATCCAGAGCCTCGGAGGCAACGACATCGAGCTGGCCAACGGGGAAACCGGATGGCCTACCGATGGTACGCGATGGCATATGAGACAGTCTTAGGCAGCAGTGACCGGCTGACATTGTATAGGTGGTTCCGACTATGGAGCGGCAAAGGCAGGCACCACCAACGCACAGACCTACTACAAGGACGCCGTGTGTGGTATGCTGAAGTGGGGTGTCAACGTCTTCTACTTTGAGGCCTTGGATGAGCCATGGAAGCCAAAGAGCGTTGGTGACAGCGGGGCCTCCTCGGACGAGACTCACTGGGGTGCCTTTACCGCCGACCGCACCAGCAAATTCGACCTGAGCTGTTGAACGTCTCCATCTTGTCTCGAACCCATTGTACGAGTACTTTCTTTAGTGGATGGCCACTCCACCGGGTCCAGATCCTGGTATTGGCTTTGTCTTGGGTTAGTACGAACAATGGCTCTGGCATGGCTATCTCGCGATACTTTGGGATTGTACGTACTATTGGATGTGTCATTTCTGTTCGACACTGCCAAATTTGGTAGCTTGTGTTCAAAGCATACGGGCCTATAGAGGTTGTGCTCATAGAATGGATGGTATTACAAGCTGTACGGACGTGGAAAACGCATGTGTAAGATGCTGTCGTTCTTTCGGCACGAATGGATTATTCCGAGCTATTGTCTTGAATGTGGGACTGTGTGATATCAACGGAGTAAAGTCTCATTGAAAAGACTAAGTTGGCATGATGGGTGTGAGTCTGCGAAGCAGCGAAGGGATGGGGGTGTTGATGAAAGGTTCTGGTAGGGCCGCTACGGAAGAGGTTGTCGGAGTGGGAGGGGAAGGAATCTGACGAGAGAGGAGGTAGGTGAACGCCAATCTGGCTTGTGATGTGCATGTCTCACAGCGTACTCGGGAAGAGAACGAACTACTCCTCTGGCTGCTGCTCGTCTCCAGTTCCCCAGCGGACGACCATCATCTCCGTCCTACCCATCTTCAGCTCTATGCCGTCCCTGCAGGCTTCGAGTACCCGTCGTGCAACCTCTCCTTCATTCCGCTCCTCCAAGTGTCCCCCTTCATACGTTCAACCGTCAGAGAACAAGGACTCGGTCTCTTCCTCTACAATTTCATCCGCTAATCTTCCTCGATGCCAGTAGCATCGAGTTACGGGCATCAAGACCGAGGTCAAACCGCGCTTGTTGTCGTCCTGGTTGTCGATGATGGTGGTAGGGTTGGCTCGAGGGCAGGCCAGGAGGCTGGTTTGAACTCCGGCTCTTTCGTGGTGCTTCACAGTTCAGTAGTTGCAATTCCGTCTCCGGACAGCCCAGTTATGTATTTGACCGGTAAATACGTCTGGTTTGTATGGATGACTGGAGAGTTGTTGAGGTGACTGGCAGAAGGAGCCACATGGTTTCCCCCATTGTACATGATCTATGTTCACGGGCTGCCCCCGATACTTTGTATGCCGGCGAAGTCGAATAGGAGAGTTATCTCAGTGGCAATGAGCCAAGTGTAACAATTCTGAATAAAGTACCATTGGAATGCGTGGCAGATGCGTGCCCAGACCTATGAATTGGCTTAGCTTCGCTCGTGTGGAAATTAAGGTAGAGACGACGGCACGCCTCTTCATGTTCAACTCTCATAGTCGCCATGTCACTTTCTACTGGCAATGCGAATCTCCCTGATGATCCTCCTTTTGCAGCCTTTCCCTCTACGTTGGCCATCTGCTTGAGCACTGCTTTATGCTACAGCTATTCCTAGAATGTTGGCTCCTCGGTTCGCTCAGAACTTTTTGCAACTTTTTTTTGAAAATCACACTCAAATTCAGTGTTTTGATGTTAAAATCACAACTAAACACTTATTTCTATAAA
>JAABUY010001924.1_pt1 | contig 26141 bp, 29 predicted proteins | sample 5560271 | NCBI WGS metagenome assembly JAABUY01 (sample SAMN10711886, study PRJNA513374) | rock metagenome | isolation source: Antarctica rocks | place: Antarctica: Victoria Land, University Valley | reverse complement strand
GGCACCCCAAGCCCGCGCCCAGCTCGGGCGCCGGCGCCGCGCTCGCGCCGCGCGCCGCCGCCAGCAAGTCCGCGACCATGGCCGGCACCGCGATCAGCGCCGTCACGCGGTGCTCGGCGATGAGCGCCAGCGCGCCGCGCGCCGAGAACGCCGGCAGGAACACCTGCGCGGCGCGCCGCGCGCGAATAGGGTATAGGGTAGGGGTAAGGCATCAGCGCGCGCCCCTGCGGCGCGGACGCGACGGCGCCGCCGCGCGGCCTGCCGCCGGCAAGCCTGGTGGCGGCGTGCTCTGCTGCGGGCGCCGCTCGCAGGCCGGGCGGCTCACAGCGCGCCGCCGGGACGCCGGGCCGCTCGGCCGCCGGCGCCGGCGCCGGTGCAAGCGACGCCCCAGCCTGGCACCTGGCCGGTGCCCAGCTTGCACAGGCGAATGGCGGAGCCACGAGTGTTTGTGCTGCTGTTTGTGCCCACGTCTTCACCATCAGCACGAGTCCAGCGCAGGGGTGCGGGCAGGGGCGGCGCGCGCCTGCAGCGCGCCCGCGGCCAGGACCGCGAGCGCGGAGGACAGGCCGCCGACGTGGTACAGCGGCGCGCAGTGCAGGTACACGTCGCCCGCGTGGTACCCCACCGCCTGCAGCTTCGCCAGCGCCTGCGCCCCGGTCCCGCTGGGTATTACCCTGAACCTACACTACCCTGTCGACCCCCCGCCGACGCCCACGCAGCTTGTGAGGTGCCGCGGCCCGGCCCGCCCTTAAGGCGCGCCTGCAGCCTAGCTCCGCGGGAAGCACGCCGGGCTCGGGCGCGCCTGCCGAGCTGGCCAGCGTGTGTGCACACAGGTGGACAGAATGCTGTGGCGCGACCGCGACAATGTGACGAGCGCGACCCCCCCTTGCCATGACAGGGCTGCTCACGTGCGGTAGGCTGCGCGTGCGGGTGTCCGGGCGGCGGCGCGCGCGCCTGGCAGTGGAAGGCCGCGTGCGTCAGCAGCGCGCCCTTGGCGGCGCCGGTCGTGCCGGACGTGAAGCAGACGATGGCGGCGCCGTCTGGCGCGGCGATGGGGTCCAGCGCCGCGCGCGCGTGCCGCGCGGCCAGCTCCCCGGCCGCCTGCGCGCCCCCCGCGCGCCCGCCGCCGTCCAGGCAGACGCCCGCGCGGCCGGCGTCGCCGGCGAGGACCGCTGTGGCCAAGTGCGCAGACGCGGCGTCAAAGACGACCGCCGCGGCGCCGACCAGGTCGGCGGCGGCCGCCGCCTCGGCCGTGCTCCAGCGCAGGTTGAGCGGCACGGCGACCGCCCCCGCGGCCAGCACGGCCAGCAGCGCCTCGAAGGCCGCGGCCGTGCCGCGCGCCGCGAGGGCGACGCGGTCGCCCGGCCGGACGCGCACATCGGCGCGGAGGGCGGCCGCGAGCGACGCGACGCGCGCCGCGGCCTCGCCCGCCGTGCGCCGGCTGGCGCCGCACACGAACAGCGGCGCGTCGGGGGCGCGCGCCGCAAGCGCAGTCAGGTAGCAGCACACGTGGGCCAGCGTGGCGGGCGGGCCGGCGCGCTGCTGTTTCACAGCACCCGGCCTGAGGAATCACCAGCGGTGCATCAGCCAATAATTATAATAATTATAATGGCTGCACTGCGTTCATGCATGACGAGGGTAATGAAGTCTTAGACTTCATGTAATACGGAGTCCTTGGCGCAGGCGGTGGGCATCCCACAGTCACTTTCATTCACCTGGAGAAGCATGCCCGTGGCCCCAGCAGCGCAGTGGGTGGTGCGGAGCGTCGGCCCTGCTGCGCCGCGGCCCGCCAGCGCACGTGCGTCCCTGGCCCGGTCCCTCGTGTCTAGAGGGATGCGCGTGCGCTGCAGTGCACGGGTTGGGGGCCAAGGAGGGGCCTTGAGGGGCCTGCACGTGGGCCTGCAGACCAGGAGTCGCCTGCCTGGGCCTCGTCGCTGCACGGACACCATCGCGGCCGAGCGCCCCGGCTGGCGGTCGAGGCGGTCGCAGCACCCGAGCGAGGCGTGGCAACCGTCGGGCTGATGACGCAGCCGGCTCAGAGTCGCCAGCAGGCCCCGGGAGAGACGCGGCCAGGTGATGCCCGGCTTGTGGGCCTGGTTCCGTGTCGGAATGGCTGCCAGCCGCTGCATAGCGCCAGTCTAGGCTGCTAGGCGGGCCAGGCGGCGCGAGGAGGACGCTCACGAGGCCTGGGCGCAGAGCATATGTTGACATGATTATGCAAGCCCGTGAAGCCTGCCAGCTGCACCGTCCTGTGCCACATGGCGGTGTGCGTGTGTGGATTGTACCCGCCGCGCTGCGCCGCGCGCTGAGACGCTCTGGTGCGCGCGGCGCGCGCAGCGCCGGGCTCCGAGTGGCTGCCGTCGCTGGGCTGGCGGCCGGGGAAGGACCACAAGACGGAAGTGCAGCTCTGGGAGGCGATACGGCAGGAGGCGAGCGCAGACGCGGTGCGCGCGCTGTCCCCGCGGCGCCCTGCGCACGCCCGAGGCTGTTAGGCTCCAGGCGTGGGCCAGGTCTGCACAGGGTGTGCGGTCGGTGGCGTGCGCGCTTTGCGGCTGCTGCGCCAGCACGCACAGCATGCCCGAGGCCGACGTGGCTGCTTGTGTGAGTTTTGGGCACCGTGGTGGGCGCAGCTGGGGCCGTGCCCGTGCCTAGCCAGGTCATACAGAGGCATGCTATGTGTCAGGAAGGTGAACCAGGCACACTCTGCAACTTCAAGGATGAGCCTGTCGGCGGTGTGGACAAGGACGTGGATAAGTACAGGGATTGCTTCACGCTCAGCGCCGGTGCTCAGCGCCGGCGCTGAGCGTGATGCGGTCCGTGTCCTTGTCCATGTCCTTGTTCGCGCCGCCGACAGGCTCGTCCTTGACTTTGCAGCGTAACGCACGTGCTGCGGCGTGGCTGCCAGTGCTAGTGTCAGGACAGTGACCGCGGTGTCGCAGCATGCAGGCAAGCGGCTCCCTTTCACAGCTGTTGGCTGAGCTGCCATAGCGTCTGTGCGCTGCGGTGGGCCTGGCTGGCTGCTCACATGTTTCTGCAGCGCGTGGGCACCCACCTTTACTGTTTGTAGACTGGGCCGTCATGCTGGGCCGTCATGCTGGGGCAAAGCGACTGCTCCAGTTCTAGCAGTTGTATAGCACACACCCTGTGTGCGCTTCATGGTGCACGCCGCTGCGGCAGCTCATGCGTCTGGCAAGCTGGGCTGCCTTCATGCGTAGCAGGGCCCATGGAGCACAGGGCCCCGACTGCCGGCCGCGCCGCGCAGGCTGCGGAGCCGGCGCTCGCGAGCTTCCTGCACACGTCGGTGCTGGTGCACCCGTCGCTGCCCAAGGCGATGTCGTTCATGCTGGCGAACAAGCTGAGCTCGCGCACGCTGCTGGGCACGCAGCTCATGCGGCTGATCTCCGACGCCTACCGCGCCGACCCGGTGCGCGGCCAGGGCTGCGCTGCCTCCTCAGTCCCGTGAGCTGCGTGCCGCTCTGGCATGCGCCCCAATGCGACCAGGACCGATGTCCCCGGCCCTGAAACAGGCGGGCTTGGCATGCATGTAGCACACACAGCACGGCGCGTCTGCCACACTTCCTGGGTATGAAGCCTGCTCAGCGTGTAAAAGTGAGTAAATGTGGTTAGGGTATAGGGCACTTTTGGCATGGGAACCCCTGAACGTGTCACGACATGCTTGCTGCGAGTGCTTGTCGCATGCTTGCCCGCAGACGCGGTGCCGGGGCAAGCTTGAATATGTTAGTGAACTGCGTTGCTGTAGCCTGTCGGCCTATGCACGGCGGGCAGCGCATCATGGAGGCGTGCGCTTCCTTGCAGACGCGGCGCAGGTGCGCGGTTGCAGATGTGTGTGGACTGGCCTGCGCTAGCCTGACGGCCAATGCATGCGGCGCGCAGAGCATCATGGAGGCGTGCGTGGCGGACATCCAGGCGGTGTACGAGCGGGACGCCGCCTGCGACCGCTACACGCAGTGCATCCTGTACTTCAAGGGCTTCCAGGCCATCCAGTGCCACCGCATCGCGCACTGGCTGTGGACACGCAACCGCCGGGTGCGCCCGCGCGCGCCCGGCCCGAGGGAGCCCGTCGGGCGGGCAGCGCTGTGCGACATGTGGATGTTCTGCACCAGGTGCAGGTGCCGTTTGGCCGCGCAGGCTTGCAAAAAGGGAAGCATGTATGGAGCAGAAGAGCGTGAGGTCGTGGCGAGTCTGGGTATCGTAGTGAGTGATATAATGGTCTTGCAGCCAGCTGCCTGCGGCGCCAGGCACTGACCCCGCGCGCGGCGGCGCGCGCAGACGCTGGCGACCGCGCTGCAGAGCCGCGTGTCGGAGGTGCTGCACGTGGACATCCACCCGGCCGCGCGCGTCGGGCGCGGCGTGTTCATCGACCACGCGACCGGCGTGGTGATCGGCGAGACCGCAATCGTCGGCGATAACGTGTCCATGCTGCACCACGTCACGCTTGGCGGCTCCGGCACCAGCAAGGGCGTGCGGCATCCGCACATAGGCGCGCGCGCACACGCGCTGGGGCAGCGTGCTCGCCACTGTGGTTGTGAAATGCACTGGTTGTGCAGGCAGGGAAGGTTGCAGGGTTTGGGCGTGAGCACGGTGAGGGTTTTTTCGGCCCAGGCCTGGCCTGCCTGTTGGCGGTGAGTAGCAGCGCGGTGGTTATCTGAGAGGGTGCGGAGCTGCCGCGCTGACGGCGGCGGCCTGCGCGCAGGCGACGGCGTGCTGCTGGGCGCGGGCGTGTGCGTGCTGGGGCCGCACTACGTCGGCGCCGGCAGCAAGGTGGGCGCGGGCAGCGTGGTGGTGACCGACCTGCCGGCGCACTGCGTGGCGGTCGGCGTGCCCGCGCGCATCATCAAGCAGGGCTGCCTGCTGCAGCCGTCCGACAACATGGACCTGGTCGAGGACTTTATCTTTGACTATGTGATCTGAGCGCTATGCGCGGGTGTGGGACTTGGCCTCGGCACCCGTGCTATGTAAAGAAACCTAATGATCTGGACTCTGGGGTAGCTGTTTCAGCTGCTTGGACGAGGTGTGCGGGGGGCTTGGACGAGGTGTGCGGGGGGATGCACGGATGGGAGTAAACCTGGGTGCTTAGGAATGTGGTGGGGTGTCTCGTTCGTGCAGAGCTCGAGCTCTGCACGAGCCGAGCGCATGCTGAAGTTGTTCAGTGTGTGCTATTCTTTTTGTGGCATAGGGCTGCCTTGTGGCGGCGGGGCTGGGCTGCTCCTGGCGGTGCTGGGGACGGGCTGTGTGCGGCCGCGCCTTGCTCGATCACAGCCAGTAGGTCGAAGTGCCGCCTGCCTATCATGGCAGAACATGTCCTGTCGGCAGTTTTTGTGGAGGGCCGTAGATGCTTATCTGTGTCGCAGCTCCTGCGTCAGCTCGTGGCGCGCTGCGCGCCGTGCACCCCGGCCTGCTGCAGGCTGTGCGCTTTTGCGCAACGGGAGATTGGCCGCCGCGGGGCGGAAGTGGTGCCGGGCAGGGGGTGGTGCTCTCCAACTAATGACAGTCCTGGTTTCAGGAGGTCCTGTGTGCCTGCCGCAGCCAGATCAGAGTGCTGGCTGCGCCTGCAGCAGGCGTTTTGCTGCCCTGTGTGTTTGTTCGCACTGTCTGTTTATGTGCTTGTCCCTGTCTCAGGCTGCATTAGCTGTCACCTTGAAGTGTGGTCCTGCACTTGTACTGCTGATGGAAATAGGTGCACTGATGCTCGACGCTGTGCCCTGACAGCCTGTTAGTTTAACATGCATGTCCTTCGCTCGCATTCTGAACAATGGTGGTAACCGTGACATGCTTCATCAGAGCGCCTCCACGCTGCCTGTTCATGCCAAAACCCCTCACTGAGCACGAGGGACCTAAGCCTAGTGGTCGTTTCCTGGTGCACAGGATCAACAACTCCTGTCAGGAGTGCGTGCCTCTCGTTATTTGTTGTGGCCACTGGACGGCTTGCGGAAGACTATGGACTGCAGCATGCGGGCGCTCAGCTCGTTGGAGGCCAGCTGCAGCGCGCCCGCCGCGCGGCAGGGCCATCGGCCGCTGCACCGCACGGCGCAGCCAGGTGGCACCGCGCGGTCAGCACAAGCACAGCCCGCTCCGAGCGTGCCTAGCCCCGTGGCAGCGCTAGGCCGGAGTGGCAGGAGAGCGGCGGGAGCGTGCGCGGGGCTGCAGGCCCGCGCCGCTGCTGGGCAGCAGCCGCGCGGTCGCAGGTGGCAGACCGTGCGTTGCGACTGCGTTAGCAGCAACGGCGCAAGTGCGTGGCCTCGCCCAGCGGTGTGCTGTGGCGCTCCAGCATGGCGGGCAAGCTTGGACGCGACTCGCGCCTGCCACCAGCTCGCAAGCCCTGTCCGGCAGTGCTGGAGTCTCTGTGTGACGCGGCGCCGCTTCAGGGACACAAGGGAGCCAGGGAAGACAGCGCCGGGCCGCAAAGCGTCATGCACAGCTCGCCGCTGCTTGAGCGGCTGCTGTCCGCGCCTGTGTCCGCCACTCATGCTGCCTGTTGTTGTGGTGCGGCAGACCGCGCCTTTGCCAGGCGTCGCTCGTGAAGCGAGCGTGACTGTGCAGTGGCGCGCCGTAGGCCCCCTGGAGGGCAGAGAGACGATAGAGAACGTGGTCATCATCGGCAGCGGGCCGGCGGGCTACACCGCGGCCATCTATGCCGCGCGAGCGAACCTGCGGCCGCTGGTCTTTGAGGGGTACCAGGTGTGCCTGTGGCCGGAGGCTGCCTCTGTCGCCGGGCGCGCATGGGCCGGGCGCGTCGCCTGTCCATAGCTTCTGCTGCGGAAGCTCGCGCACCGAACGGTTTGCAGGTGCAGCTGCTGCGGCTGTGCTCCAGGCAGGGCCGCGGCGAGCGGTTGGCCGGCGCAGGAGGTGGTGCAGCCGGAAGAGCTAGGTCTGATTGGCGACGGCGCGGCGCGCGCAGGCGGGGGGCGTGCGCGGCGGGCAGCTGATGACGACGACCGAGGTGGAGAACTTTCCGGGCTTCCCGGAGGGCATATCCGGGCCGGACCTCATGGACCGCATGCGCGGCCAGGCGCGCCGCCCGGCTGCGGGCGCCTGTTGCGGGTTGGGGCGCGGCTGGACGCGACCAGATGGCAGGCGCAGCACGCTGCGGGGAGTGCGATGGCTGCAGCGCAGCGGGCAGCCAGGCCCCGCAGCGCCTGGGCGCCAGGCTGCACGCTGTGCACGCACCGCTGCTGCGTGCTCTGCGGGTCGTGGCGAGGTGTCGGCCGGCAGAGCGCCCTCACGAGCGGCCGGCAGATGCCGCTGAGGCTGCGCGGAGGCTGCGCGGCGGCGCGGGTGCGGCGGAGGCCGCCGCCGTCGCGTAATGCCTCCAGGAGCTTGGCACCATCATCACACCATGAGGGTGATGGAAGAGGTTTTTGGCCGCCGCGTCAGGCGGAGCGCTGGGGCTCGGCATGAGGGAATGAAAGGGTTTGGTGGCCGCCGCGCCAGGCGGAGCGCTGGGGCTCGGAGCTGCTGACGGAGGATGTGGAGAGCGTGGACCTGAGCCAGCGCCCGTTCCTCGTGCGCAGCACCGAGACCGAGGTGCGCCGCCGCGCCCGCGCGCTGGCCGGCCCGCGCCGCAGGCTGCCGGGCCGCGTGCAGCGTGCTGGCACGCGCCTTTGCTCAGGCCCTTCCCATAGCCGCCATGTGTCAGGGATCAGATATCATCTGCATGTGCGTGTTGGCCGCGCGTGCGTACTGCCTACTGCTGTGCTGAGGTGGGCCGGCCTGCAGGTGCGGACGAACAGCGTGATCGTGGCGACGGGCGCGCTGGCCAAGCGGCTGGGCATCCCGAACGAGGAGGTGTTCTGGAGCAGCGGCATCTCGGCCTGCGCCATCTGCGACGGCGCCAGCCACATCTTCCGCAACAAGGTCCGCCGGCGACGCCGCGACCGGGCCGCCCGTGCACACCCAAACATGCTGAGGGCGTGCGAGTGCAGATGCATGAGTGGCATGGCGCTGGTGGGCAAGCAGCAAGGCGGCAGCCTGCCCGGCAGTCGCGGCCGAGCCCGCGCGCAGGAGGTCGCGGTGGTCTGCGGCAGCGATCGTAACCCTAAGTTAACCTAGGCAGACCCGGGCGAGCTTGGCCGCGCGCAGGAGGTCGCGGTGGTCGGCGGCGGCGACACGGCGACCGAGGAGGCGCTGTACCTGACCAAGTACGCGTCGGCGGTGCACCTGCTGGTGCGCGGGCCGCGGCTGCGCGCGAGCGGCGCCATGCAGGACCGCGTGCGCGCGCACGACAAGGTCACCGTGCACCACAGCACGCAGGCGCGCGCCCCGCCCGCGCCCCGACAGGCTGGCGCGGCCGGCGCCGGCCGCGGGCCTGCGGCCGCGCCTCGCGGGCGTGGCCTGCAGGCCGGAGGCCGGCAGCCCAGGGTTGAGCGCGTACAGGCGCACGTCTGTCCCCTGAAGCGTCTGCGGTGGCCCTCCCGGGCCGTGCGCCGCAGCTGCCGCCCTCCGCAGGCTCCCATTCTTGACTGCGGGGTGACAGCGGGTAAGAGCGCGCGCGTGGCTGGCGCGCAGGTCAAGGACGCCTTCGGGGACAAGAAGGGCATGAAGGGCCTCGTCCTGACGGACACGGAGAGCGGTGCGCGCCCGAGCCCGTCGCGCGAGTGCCGCCCGACATCAAGCTTGCATCCTGGCCCAGCATGGCGAGGCTCGGGCTAGCACATGTCAGCGTGCGCGCTGCGCAGCTGCCCTGGGCGCGCGCCGCGTGCCGCGCCGCAGCCGCGCCCCCGCTGCCCGTGCGGCGGCTGTCTGCGAGAGGGTTGGGCTTGGGGGGGCAAAACCCTACATCACCCCAACCCTGCTGCCAACCCCGGTTCGCGCGCGCGGCGCCAGGCGAGGAGCGGAAGCTGCAGGTGCGCGGCCTGTTCTACGGCATCGGCCACATGCCCAACAGCGGCATCGTGGCCGGGCAGGTCGAGCTGGACGCGGCCGGCTACGTCAAGGCGCCGCCCCCCCCCCCCCCCATCCCCCCCCGGCGGCCCTGGCGCCGCGTGCCGATAAACTATCACAACCCTAACCCTATCCTACTCCACCGCGTGTCGCTGCCAGCAGGCTTTGGCCATCCTCCTGCCCGCCCGGGCCAGGTTGCCCTGGACGCGGTTGGACTGCCTGAAGGCGCCCCCGCAGCTGCGGCGCCGCATGGCGCTGCCACCGTGCCTGCGCGCCTGCCCCCGCGCGGGCGTGCAGGCCGATGCGGCGCCTTTGTGCGCGCGCATGCGCAGGCGCACAACCGCTGTGCTTGCGTGCCCGCCTCCATCCGGTCGGGCAGGCCGACGCAGCGTTCTTGGCCAGCTCTACGCTAGCCCTACTCTGGCTAGCTGTAATTTACCCTACCCTATGTGCGCGCGCGCAGGTGCACGACGGCGTGAAGACGAGCGTGGAGGGCGTGTTTGCGGCGGGCGACCTGCACGACGTGGAGTGGCGCCAGGCCATCACGGCGGCCGGCGCGGGCTGCATGGCCGCGCTGAGCGTCGAGCGCTACCTGGCCACGGAGGGCCTGCTGCAGGAGTTCCATCAGGACAAGCAGCAGTCGGTGCGCCCCGCCGCGCCGCCGGCAGCCTCCGATCTTGAACGCCATCACGTAGGCAGCGACTGTGTCGGCAGCGACTGTGCCCATCTTTTTTCAAGGTGCTCCAGGCGGGTGCGAGCCGCCAAGTGGCCTTCCGCAGAGCCTGGCTGGCGCCAGCCGCGCGCCGCACGGATGGCTGAAGCGCGCGCGCGCGCGGCGGGCGCACAGGCGCCGATGGTGACGGACGCGGCGGCGAACGGCGCGGCGTCACCGGCGGACGTGGACCTGGCCGCGGACCGGCACCGCGGCCAGTTCGCGCTGCGCAAGCTGTACCACGAGAGCGAGCGCCTGGTGGTTGTGCTCTACACCTCGCCCGGCTGCGGGCCATGCCGCACGCTCAAGCCCATCTTCAGCAAGGTGGTGGACGAGTACAGCGGCAAGGCGCGCGCGCGCGCCGCGCCCGCTGAGGGCCTGCTGGGGGGCGTGCAGCCGCCTGCCAGGGGCCTGCCAGGAACGGAAGGAGTTTTGCTATGGTTGGGGCTCAGGGCTCCCTGCTTCCTAGCTCTGAACAAAAGCAAGTGCCTGGCGGTCGCGCTCTGCCCGACACGTTTCATGGTTGCGCCGGATCCGGCCCGCCCTCTGCAGCGAGCTGGTCGAACCGCTTAGCGCCGCGCCTGGCCGCCATTTCAGCGCTGTCGCCGCGCGCAGGTGCACTTGGTGGAGATCGATGTGGAGGAGGACCCCGAGATCGCGGAGGCCGGCGGCGTGAACGGCACGCCGACGGTGCAGATGTTCAAGAACAAGGAGCGCCTGCACCACATGCCGGGTGTCAAGATGAAGCGCGAGTACCGCCAGCTCATCGAGGCCAACGTGTGAGCGGGCGGGGCGCCGCTGGCCGGCGTCTGAGAGAGGGTTTAGAGTAGGGCCCTTGCCCCCGCTACGATCCCGGGACGGAGCGCTGCGAACGGCGACGTCTCCTGGGCGGTTTTGAGCGGTTCCGAGCATGGTAGCGCGGGTTGCTGTGTGCGCCCTCACCCGTCGCGGCCTGGCAGTGTGTGCGTACTGGTTGGCGTGCCACACCGGCCCGCGCCCAGACGGCGCAGTGCGCCGCGCGCGTCTCCTTCATCGTCATCCTCATCGACTGCCTCGCCAGCAAAATGTGCCACGGCCTCAGCCGCGCCCAGCGCCGCACGCGCGACGACGGCCTCGGCACCGCCGCGTACCCCGGCCGCCGCAGCCCTGTGCCGCTTGCCGGGCCTGCCCTCGGGGGGCAATCCGCTCTGATATGCGCTGCGACTTGCCTCGTCGCCCGCGGCCGCCCGCCGCTTGCCGGCCTTGCGGCGCGCCTTAGCACCGGCTGCCGTGGCCGGTGCTGCCGTGGCCAGGGCGGCGCGCGCAGGGTCGGCATCACTGCCGCCAGCGCTGCCTGAGGCCCGCCCAACAGCTTGCACTGAGTCAAGATTGACACTCGCGCTGCAGCCATGAGAAGACACAATGAGTCGGGGCGTAGCAGCGCTCCTAGACTCAATAGCACTGCCGGGGACAAGCAGCATGCCCCACCTGCGCGCGGGCTGTCGCCAGCAGCACCGCCAGGCTCGGAAGCGCTGTCCAAAGTGCCGGGCGCGAGCGAGCCATCAGACGTGCCCGCAACGTCCTCGCCCGGTGTGCTGTGGCGCAAGCCGTTTGCTGCTGGCTCACCGCCGTCGCGCGCGCGCTGAGCCAGCAACCGCATGGACGCTGGCTCGCGCTGGTCAGCAGAGCGCGCCGGCGCAGCGCCTGCAGCTGCTGCGGCGGCGGCATCGCGCGCGCACGCGGTGGGCAACGACAGGGGCGCTGCCTCGCAGTCCTCAGCAGGGTGTGCCCGCGCGGCGGCGGCGTCACCATCGGCGCGCCCGCGCTGCACCACCAGACTGATGTCCTGGGACGACTGGGCGCGTACAACCGTCCGCGCTGCCGCGCGCGCAGCTCCAGCAGCGGGCGCGGCTGCTGGATGCGCACGTGTGTTTCTGCTCTTGGTGGGCTGCGCCGCAGCAGCGCCCGCCTCGCGCACCCGGCGCTTGCGCGCTGTCTTGAGGCTGGCCATGCAGGACCTGCCACGGGTCGGGAGCACATTGCTCAGGAACCCCGCGTGAATGCGCATGCGCACTTGTGCCTCTTGCATGCAGCAGGGCGCTCTGCTCGTGCTGACTGGAACACGTTGCTACATGCAGCGCACAAATACCCCACCCGCACAGATGAGTCACTTTGTGGGTAAGCACAGCGCTCTCAGAGCGAGGTAGTGCGAGGTAGGCGCATGCCTTTGGCTGCCGCTGAAAGCCTTGAGCGCCTGAAACTTGTGGCACTTTATGCACCAGCGCCGCGGCACGCCGCGACGCAGCACTGTGAGGCACCTGATGTGCTCCATGCACAGGCGGGCCTGCTTATGGTGCTTGGAAAAGAGCTGCACGGCGCAGCCCTCTTTCCCGCACACGCGTGAGCGCGGCCTACCGCGCCGCTCCTCAAGCACGGGCCGCGCATCGCGGCTGGGTGATGCCATGCCCCCTGCGTGCCAGCATGCAAGTGAGACAGAGCGCGCCTGCTACATGCCCCTCGGTGTCCGTCCAGGCGCGCAGCAGAGACCCGGCGAGCTCAGGCAGCAAAGGCAATAGCCGAGCTTTGCAGACCTCCATGCCCTGACGGCCGGCAGCACCGCAAGGCATGAGCTGGCTTACCCCACCTGCATGCGGGCCGCTGCTGTGCCCCGGTGCGGCTGCACCAGCCAGGCGCGCACGCCGCTTGCGCAAGTGGTGCGTGGGTCGGTCGCGGTGCTCGCGACATGCCTTGAGGCTGGCCACGCAGCATCTGCCGCGGGTCCGTTGCACAGCGCTCAGAACAGGGCAGGCAAGGTAACAAGTCAGGTCAGCGTGCCACTCCGATGCAAGTCTTGCAAACGTCATGACCTTGCACTCGCTGAGGCTTCGCCATCATTGACATCACTTCAGTGCTCCAAAACCACCTTGGCGTGTGCATGTTTCTTTCATGCACCGCTGGTTAAGTTATCTTGAAATCCTTGCTATACAGAACGCACGACTTTGTCAACAAACAGGTGCATCACCTTTGGGGCGACCAGAGTGCTCCCAGCGTGAGGCAGGCGCGCACCTCAGGCTGCCAGAAAATGCCTCCATCGCATGAAACAACCTGCACCTCCCACACCAGCGCTGCGGCACGCCGCCGCGCAGCACTGCGAGGCACTTGATGTGCGCAGCGCAGAGGCGGGCCCGATGGTGCGCCAATGTGACGAGTTGCGAGGCGCAGCCCTCCACGCCGCACGCGTAGGGTCGGTTGTTTGACCAGTGCCACTCCTCGAGCACAGGCATGTCGGCGTGGCTGTGCGGCGCCATGTGATACGCGCGCCAACGCACAGGTCAGGCAGAGCCTTGATGCGGATTTGCTCGCACTGTAGTGCGGGACCAGCACTGGCGAATGTTTGTAAGTGTAGACCTAGGCCCTAGGTCCTAGGGGTACCACTTGCAGGAAATGTGTGTGTGCATGCGCACCTGTTTGCCTCACCGCGCACGGTGAAGCTGTTCATGTGGCAGGCAGACCTGTACGGTGTGGCCTGCTTCATTTCCGAGTGCATGAGAAACCATGACCTGATTACGAAGGGCCGACGCTCATCAGCCAAGCTGGGGCTGCGAAGTGTAACAATCTATATTGCTGGGCTGTGCCGGTGATGTTGACAGGCACAGCATAATTGACTCTGTTTGTTCCAGCTTAACACCCTGCCTGACAGCCCCTATGTGAGGATGAGGCGCCTGAGCAGCCGGAGTTGGCCCAGAGCCCAGACTTGTTCCAGCTGTACGGCAGGGTGCAACCCTGCATGAACCAGCTGTTTACATACACACAAAAGCATGTCACTGGTGATAGGTAGGTGACGCAATGCACATGGAGTCAGCCTAGCAGGTGATGAGGACAGGGACCATACAATTGCCGCTCGCATTCCTGACTCGTCTGACTCTGGGATTTGTCGAACACTAAGTCGTCACCCTCTGGCAGGTAGAGCTGATTGAGGCCAAAGTCCGCTTATCGAAGAGCGCATTTCCCCCAAGCTTGTCCTATGCAGCCGGCAAGCCAGAGCCGCACAACAAGAAGATGCCTTCCGCTTGCAGGCGCGCACCAAGTGCAGCAGACCGAGCATGGTGCCGGTTCAGCCGCAACAAGCTCGCCCCGTCGCGCGCGCAAGCGCAGATGGCACGTGCGCCATGTTCTCAAGAAATGCATCCAATCGTGCTGCCGGCGCGCCTCGCCAGTAGCGCAGGGCCAGGCCACACGCACTGCCCTCCTGGCCGTCACATCGTGTGCTCCGCAGCGCGCGGGCATGTATGACTGCCGCCTCCGCCCGACTGACGTCACCCGCACCTGAACACGTGCAGGGCAGGGTACCCGCGCTGTCGGTCGCTCGGCCTTGCCGCTTGTGCGCACTGTGGCAGGTTTGCTCTGAGCCTATGCCCTTGGCCACATCGCGCCCGCGCGGGCATAGAGCGGCGGCGGCGCAGGGCTCGCTGTGCGCCTGGGAACGCCTGACAAGGTGTATGCAGGGCCTGTCTCCCGCGCGCGCGCGCCGCGCTCGCCGCATGGCACCCCTGTGCGCCCAGCATCCGCGAGGGGCGCGTCCGTTGCGCCGCTGGCGCTGCGCCCGCGCTCGACGGGCACCCACACAGGCGCCGCCCCATGGCGTCCGGCGGAGCGCGCCGGCGCAGCGCGCGCTGCCCAGGCCTCCCGCTGCGCACCCGGCTGCACGGCCCCCGGTACCAGCATTGCGCTGTTCCCGTGCGCGGCCCTGTCCGCCCCAGTGCGCGCGGCCGCGGCGCCGCGCGCCTGATCCTCCGGCTCAGCGCGCGGCCGCGCATCCCTGTCCGTCGTTGGGGCATCCGTGCCCTGGCGCAGGCACATGCAGATACTGCATTCTAGCAAAGCAGAAACATGCGGTGTCATGCGCTGGCACACTGCATGTCCTCAGCTGTTACAGTACAAATTTAAATCAAACATGTCCATGGCAGGCTGTTCCCTTGTCAGTAGCCCGCGGCACGCACCGCCGCGCCAGGCGCGCTCTGCTTATCATTACTACATCGCACTGCGTGCCGCGAGGGTGCACATGACCTGGCAGGACATGGCACGGCCGCCTGCTGCGCCGCCCACCTGAAGCGTGGACATAGGGTAGGATAGGGCCCTGTGTCTAGCCTAGACCCTACCCTATACCTGTGCCTGGGGCCAGGGCGTGCGCGCACCCGCCGGGCGCCCAGCGCCAGGGCCTCGCGCACGGCGTCCTCCCTCTCCTCGCGGCGCGCCTGGTCCAGCGCGGCCAGGCGCTGCTCAGCCGCCGCCTCCCACTCAGCGCGCGACTCGGTGCGCGCTTGGTGCACCTGGGCAGACGGTACTGCTCGGTTGGCAGAGCATGGCGCGTTATGGACAGACGAGCTTGCGTCCGGCTGAGCACCACCACCTGATGCCCCATGCTGCCGCACGCAGAGCATGTACAGCCGTCTTGCTCACAGTCGGTCGCATGCAGACTCTCCCGGACCAGGCTTGGGCGGTGCAGCCAGCTGCCGCACATGCCCGACAGGCTGCGCGCCTGCTTGGCGAGCTCCGCGCGCTCGCGCGCCAGCGCCGCGGCGAAGCGCTGCTCGGCTGCAGCCTCCACCTCATCAAGCGCCTCGGTGCGCGCCAGCAGCACCTGCGCGCACTGCCTCGGTCAGCAGTGCGTGCGTGCATGAGCAAGACAAGCGCCTGCGTTAGCGCAGGCGCATTGATGGCGTTGACGGCCATACAGCCTGTTTCAAGAAAAGGTGAGCGTGCGGTGAGTACGGTCCCGTGTACTAGTAAGCAAACTTGAGGCGTTCTGGTGCACAGCTTGGTCTGCTGCTGGAAGCGCCATCAAGAGCATCGACTTGTCTACAGTACCATACTCACCACACACCCAGATTTAGACACAACCGTGTGATCGCAAACATTCACTGCAGCTCGCATTTCCCACCGCATGCCCTTTGCTGTCCCACACGCAGCCGGGTCCTCCCGGTCTGTCACGGACTTATCTCTGCAGGTGACGGCACGGCCAAGCGCCGCCCGTGCACGACAGGCTGCGCGCCTGCTTCACAAGCTCTGCGCGCTCATGCCCCAGCGCCGTAGCAAGGCGCTGCTCGGCCGCTGCCTCCGCCTCGGCGCGCGCCTCGGTGCGTACTTGGTGCTCCTAGGCACATCTGCTTGATCAGCAAGGCATCGTGAGCAGGCGGCCGCTTCTGTGCACTGCAGCTCATCTCCAGCACCATTGCCCGCGCTGCCACGCGCATGGCATGTACCGCGGCGCCACTCGCAGTCCGGTGCACACACCGTGCACATAAAAAGGCTGGGGCAGTGCAGCAGACATCCCTAACGCCGCACATGCACAGCGAGCTGCGCGCCTGCTTGACAAGCTCCGCGCGCTGGAGCGCCAGCGCTGCGGCAATGCGCTGCTCGGCTGCTGCCTCCACCACGCGCGCCTCGAAGCGCACTTGGTCCACCTGGGGACATCACCTCGATCAGCAGGGCATGGCGCATATTAGAAAGACAAGTTTGCCTTCGCGCCGGCTGAAGCCCGCCTCTTGTGCCCCATGCTGTCGCATCTGCATGGCGTGTGCAGCCATCTCAACCATCGTCTGGCGCATGCGCCCTCCGAGAAACCAAGCCAGAGCGGCGCAGCACTGCTGCTCTGCCGCACAAACAGACTGAGCTGCACCTGCTTGGCGAGCTCCATGCGCTCGAGCGCCAGCGCCGCGGCCAAGCGCTGCTCGGCGGCTGCCTCCGCCTCTCGCGCCTCGGCACGCGCTTGGGCCACCTAGGCAGAACTGCTTGGTTCAGCAGGGCATGGCATACACTGGGATGACAAGCTTGCCTTCACTCCGGCATTTTTTTCTTTTCTTTGTGGCTCATGCTGCCAGATTTGCATAGCATGTACAGCCGTCTCAACCATTGACTGACGAATTCACACTCCGCAGAACCAAGCCAGAGCAGTGCTGCACAAAGAGACTGAGCTGCACCTGCTTGTCGAGCTCCGTGCGCTCGAGCGCCAGCGCCGCGGCCATGCGCTGCCCGGCCGCTGCCTCCGCCTCGGCGCGCGCCTCGGCGCACGCACGGTGCACCTAGGCAGGAATGCTTGATCAGCAAGTATTGCGGCACGCTGTGGGGCACACTTGCCATGTCAGCCAAGCCCACCATGACATGCCAAATGCCGCTCACATGCGTGGCGGTGTGCAGTAGGCTCACTCTCTGCTGGGGGCGTAAATGACCGCGCGAGAGCAGGCAGCTGGAGCGCAGCCAACCACCGCACACATTCGCAAGCTGCGCGCCTGCTCGGCGAAGTGAGCGCGCTCATGCGCCAGCGCAGCCGCAAAGCGCGGGTCTGCATTGCGCACGCCCAGGCGGCGCAGTGCGCCGCGCGCGCCTCCTCCATCGTCGTCCTCATCGACTGCCTCGCCAGCAAAGCGTGCCTCCGCCTCAGCCGCGCCCAGTGCCGCACGCGTGACGACAGCCTCGACACCGCCGGATGACCCGGCCGCCGCGGCCCTGTGCCGCTTGACGGGCCTGCCCTCGGAGGGCAGTCCGCTCTCACATGCGCTGCTACCTGCCACATCGCCCGCAGCCGCCCGCCGCTTGCCGGCCTTGCGGCGCGCCTTGGCGGCCGGAGCTGCCGTGGCAGGGGCGGCACGCGCAGGGTCGGCAGCTCTGCCGTCAGCGCTGCCTGAGGCCCGCACAACAGCTTGCATTAAGTCAAAGTTCACACTCGCACTGCAGCAATGGGAGACACAATAAGTCGGGGCTTAGCAGCGCTCTGAAACTTGATAGCAGTGCCGGGGACAGGCAGCATGCCCCACCTGCGTGTGGTACGTTGCCAGCAGCGCCGTCGGGCTCAGAAGCGCTGTCAAAGGTGCCGGGGGCGAGCGAGCCATCAGACATGCCCACATCGTCCTCGGCCGTTGTGCGCTGACGGAAGCGGCCCGCCGCCGGGTTGCGGCCGTCGCGCGCGCGCTCAGCCAGCAGCCACATGGGCGCCGACTCACGCTGCTCAGCAGAGCGCGCCGGCGCGGCCCCTGCAGCTGCTGCGGCGGCGGCGTTGCGCGCGCGCGCGGCGGGCGACGACAGGCGCGCTGCCTCGCGCTCGTCAGCAGGGTGCGCCGGCGCGGCGGCCGCGTCACCATCGGCGCGCCCGCGCTGCACCTCCGGACTGACGTCCTGGGAGGACTGGACGGGTGCAGCCGTCCGCGCCGCCGCGCGCGCAGCTCCAGCAGCGGGCGCGGCTGCTGGGCGCGCAGCGCTGCTGCGCCCGGCGGGCCCCGCGGCGGCTGCACCGGCTGGGCGCGCCCGCCCCTTGCGCATGTCATACTCGCGCCTTGCCTCTAGACCGGCCTTGCAGGACCTGCCGCAAGTCCGTTGCGCATCGCTCAGGAACCCTGTGTGAGCACCCTTGCGGATCGGTGCATCTTGCACGCAGCAGGGCGCTCTGCTCAACCTGCCTGGAGCATCTTGCTGCGTAGAATGCATGGGCATGCATTTTTGCAGAGGAGATTTGGTTTGTGGGTTAGCACAGCACTCCGAGCGCGAGGTAGGCGCGTACCTGCGGCTGCCGAAGGCCTTGAGCGCATGAAACCTGCAGCAACGCGGACACCAGCGCTGCGGCACGCCGCCGCGCAGCACCGCGGAGCAATTCATGTGTGCAGGGCACAGGCGGTATCTCTGGTGGTAGTCTTTGACGAGCGGCTCGGCGCAGCCCGCCACGCCGCACATGCGAGGGCGGTCGTATGGGCGCCCGCCGCGCACTACTGCGTCGTGCCACTCCTCAAGCACGGGCAGGGTATCGCGGTTGAGGGAAGCCACGCCACCTGCGTGCCAGCATGCAGGTAAGACAAAGCGTGCCGCTGGCTGCATGCCCCTCGGCGTTCGTCAAGGCGCGCAGCAGAGACCCGGCGCAGCAGAGGCCCGGCGCACTCAGGCAGCAGAGCCTATAGCCCAACTTTGCCGCCCTGCATGTTCTGAGGGCCAGCAGCACCGCACGGCGCCGAGATGGCTTGCCCCACCTGCACCCAGGCCGCCTCCAGCAGCGCCGCCAGGCTCGGGAGCTCGGACATCAGCGCCGTCCGCAGTGCTGGGGGCGTACGATGAGCCAGAAGACGAGCCAGATGTGTCAGCCAGATTATAATGCGCCTCGCGGCTGCACGAGGGACTTGCTGCTGCTGCGCTGCTGGCGCGCGTGCGCTCAGCGGGCGACCGCATGGGCACTGTTGCATACTGCTCAGCAGAGCGCGTCGGCGTGACGGCCGCGCCGCCAATGGCGCGCGCGCGCTGGAACACCCGAGTGCTGTTGTGGGTGACCTGGCCTTGTGCAGTCGTCTGCGCTGCCGCACTGGCCAGGCGCGCCCGCCGCATGCGCATGTCGCGCTCGCGCTGTGCCTTCAAGCTGGCCATGCAGGACCTGCCGCAGTGCAAAGCACTCTGAACGGGGCAGGCAAGGTTGCAAGTCATGTCACGATGCGATTCCAATGCAATACTTGCAGACGTCCTGTCCTTGCACTTCGTGAGGCTTACTGATGGTATCAATGATGTTGCAATCACTGCAATAACCAGCAAATGCAACCTTCTGACTTCAGTGCTCAAAACCCCCCCTGGCGTGTGCATGCGAGCGGACTCATGCTTCTTTCCAGACACTGCTTGAGCTATCTAGAACACGTTGCCATACAGTGCGCATGAATTCATAACAAACAGATGCAACAGCGGGGATGACCAGTGCAAACCCATTACGAAGCAGGCGCGCACCTTGCGCTGGCAGAAAAAGCTTCGAGCGTGTGAAAGCATTTGCAGTTCCCACACCAGCGCTGCAGCACGCCGCCGCGAAGCACTGCGAGGCGTGTGATATGCGCAGTGCACAGGCGGGCCTGCAGGTGTCTCACTGTGACGAGCTGCGAGGCGCAGCCCTTCACGCCGCACGCCTTGGGTCGCTTGCGTGGGTCGTCGCTTACGTGCCACTCCTCAAGCACGGGCACATCGGCGATGCTGTGTGGCGCCATGCCACATGCCTGTGCACAGGGGAGCCAAAGCGCGGCGCGTGCTATACTGCCTTGGAGGTCATCAGGCGCTCGGCGAAGGCTGGTGTGGTTGGATACAGTGGGTACAGTGGCCGCGCGCGGGGGCGCGTCACAGGCCGAACAGGGGCGTGACAAACTTGAGCACAAAGTAGACGATGGCGCCCGTGAAGATGTACGAGTCGAAGCGGTCCAGCAGGCCGCCGTGGCCCGGGATGAGGTCGCCCGCGTCCTTCAGGCCCGCGTCGCGCTTCATCACCGACTCGATGAGGTCCCCGAACAGGCTGGCCACGAACACGAGCACGCCGAGCGCGGCCGCAAGCGCCGGGTTGGCCGGCCAGGCCAGCGCGCGCCAGAAGCCCAGCGCGACCGCCGTGCTGCACGCCAGCCCGCCGGCCGCGCCCTCCACCGTCTTCTTGGGGCTGATGCTGGTCAGCTGCGTGCGCCCGAGCGTCTTGCCGAAGGCGTACGCGCCCGTGTCGGCCGCCACGACGCACGCGACGCTCATGAACGTGGCCAGCAGGCCGACCGTCCAGTGCGTCAGCCCGCCCAGCGCCACCTGCGCGCGCGCCCGCAGCGCTGACGAGCGCCGGCAGGCGCTGGAGGCTCGCATATGCCATGCCACACGCAGTCAAGAGATGTCCAGAGCAGGATCTTAACGAGTGCCAGGGTGCACGCGGGCTGGCGCAGCTATGGACCGGCGCAGCACGCATCCGGCTCCACGCCGCTCACAGCCGTGGGTGACCAGATTGAAAGGGGCACTGCTGTATGTCGGGTCTTTTGCGTCCTAGCTGCCCCCAGCGCAGCAAGGCCCAATGTCTATGCCTCTCGTGACGACACGGAGCAAGGCTCCAGGCCAGTCTCCACCAACGGCTGACCGGCTTGGCGCAGCACAGCCGTACGATACAGGAACAAAAGCTTTGTTTGTAGGATTGAGAGTGGACGCGCCGGCCAGTTGTGGACGGCGGTGCTGTCGAGCGCGGGCACCGCGAGCACGCGCAGCTTCACCCAGAAGCTGGGCAGGTACCCTGCCGCGACAAGGCGCGCTGTCGGCCATCCAAACTGCGATGCCCTATGCAAGCATATGGCAGCATGTGCAAGGCCTGTATGCATTCAGACAACGGCCAGGCGTGTGCATGACTGACCATCTTACGTTTGTCACGGGAGTGGTGAGGGCCCAGCATGCACTCAGAAGGCGCTCAAGAGCGCCTGTCGTGGGCGGGCGCGCGCCGCAGTAGAACAGCCCGAACACGGACGAGGTCATCTGCGAGAAGCGCGGCTTCTCCACCGCCAGCAGCTGCAGCGACAGCACCGCGAACGACGCCACCGCGAGCGCCGCGGTGATGCTGCCGTTGGACAGGTAGGTCCACACAGTGATTCCGATGCACATCGCGCTCGTCAGCGCGCTCACCAGCGGCGGCGGCGGCATCATCCCCGCACTGATCCCCTGCGCGGGGCGCGCGCTTGAGCGCCCCAGACTCGCGCCCACTTGCTCCTACACATGCGTGGTGGCATAGCCGCTGCCGTCTGTGACAGCAGCGGCGCTGGCACAGCTGCAGGTAGCCCGGCCGTGGACGCGCGGGCAACGCCGAGCGCACAAGCGGGCGACCTCTGTGAGTTGGCACTCAACTGCTTGCGCCTGCGAGCGCGGGCGCACCTTTGACGTGACAAAGCCGTAAAACTCCTGCGACGCCTGGTACACGACCGCGCACGTGACGGCCGTGAACACCCAGCCGCCCGCCAGGATGACTGCCGCGCCGGCCGCGCCCATGAGGCTGCCGAACAGCACGCGCGTCGTCAGGCGGTTCAGCTCCAGCGGCCGCAGCGGCACCGCCGCGCCGGGCTGCGGCCCCACCGCGCCCAGGTCCGACCTCGCAGTGTCAGCGGAGATGGCCTGCACGGGCCGCCTGCGCCGCCTGGCGCGGCCCCAGCAGCCGCATTGCCGCGCGTCGACCTGCGGCGGGCCCTCCGAGTGCGCTCTGGCCTGAGCAGCGTGCCGCCTGCTGGCTGCTCGCCGCCAGGGGGCCAGCAGGGGGCGGGCCGGCCGGCACGCTGGGGCGTTGGGGCACTGCGGCCGGCCACACAGCGGGGCGGACGGGCCAAGCGCTGCGGGCGGCCTATCCATGACGGGATTGTCTGCTGTCCCCGCAGCTCGGGAGCATCAGGCGCTGCGCAGCACTGAGGCAGGCCTGTACACGCAGCAAGGCGAGAGTGGCAGTAGCGAGCTGGACCCGCAACGGCCAGAGCTCGGCAGAGAGCTGATGGGCACGTGCAGGGCTTAAACCTGCTGCCTTTCAAAGGATGGACAACAGATGCAGCGCAGTGTGTCAGCTTGCGCACCAGAGCAAACACCTAGCCTTCGGGAGAAGCGGCTCCCGGCGCACCCCGCGTCAAAGCAGGCGCAAGCGCATGTGACATCCACAATCAGCGTAGCAGCCACAGCGGCACACGAATAGCTGCTGGCGGCTGCCGCCAGGATGTGACTGGCAGGGCGGAGCGCTGAGAGGAGCGCGCGCGCGTGCGCGCCGCCCGCGCGATGTATATCGAGGAGATCACGCTGGAGGGCTTCAAGTCATACGCCACGCGCGTGACCGTGCCCGGCTTTGACCCCTTCTTCAACGCGATCACGGGCCTCAACGGCAGCGGCAAGTCCAACATCCTGGACTCCATCTGCTTCGTGCTGGGGATCACCAACCTGTCGCAGGCGCGCCCAGCCCGGCCCGCCCGCAGCGCGCGCAGCGCCCCGCGCCTTCCACCTGGCTCTGCAGCGCTGAGCCGGCTGCTCGCCGGAATGCTGCGCTCCACCAGAGCGCGTTGCCTGGCAAGTTCCGCCAACTTCTGGTGCCTGTCCCTCGCTTCCTGTGTGCACGCACCCTGCCTTGGCTAGTAAAGCGTTCAGGCAGCCGGGCCAGCCGGGCTGCTCGTTGTCTCCCCAGCGGCTGCCGCGGCGCGGGGGGCCCGAGCGCGGGCGCCCGGCGCGTGCAGGTGCGCGCGAGCAACCTGCAGGAGCTGGTGTACAAGCAGGGGCAGGCGGGCGTCACGAAGGCCAGCGTGTCCATCGTGTTCAACAATGCCGACAAGGCTAGCAGCCCCGTCGGGTACGAGCAGCATGACCAGGTCACCGTCACGCGCCAGGTGCGGCCCCGGGCCCCCGTGCGCGCGGGGCCGGCCGTCGGCCGCCTGCGCGCGGCGGCGCGCTGCTCTGAGGCAGCACTTGCTGCTGCCTCCGTGCTCGCTTGTTGCTGCTCCAGCCCGCCGCGCTGCGCGAGGGGCCTGCCAGTCTGCCGGCCGTCTCTGGGTCTGGGACCCCACCGCCACCCGGAAGGCCCTCTGCGCTTTCGCGGACCTCACGCGCCGTGGCCCGCGCGGCAGCTCGTGATCGGCGGCCGCAACAAGTACCTCATCAACGGGCACGTCGCGCAGCCCAGGTGCATGGCCCAGGGACCAGCAGCGCCAGAGGCGTTGCAGCCGCTGTGCACGCCGAGAGCGCGCCGCGCCCGGGGAGGCGCTGTCGGGCTCTGTGTTCGAACGCGAGCTGTCTATGTGAGAGCCTGTAACCTGCCGATCGGGGAGTGCTGCGCTGCGAAGCGCGGGGTGCATCACCCGCGTGAGCAGGTCCTCCGCCGCGGTGCTGCTGGGGTGCCGCCCCCGGCTGCAGCCTGCCTGCTGGCAGCACAAGCGGATGGGCGCAGTCACCCGGCAGCCCTACCCGACCCGTTGCGCCTCCGCGCGCGTGCCGTGACGCGCGCCGCGCCGCGCGCGCAGCCGCGTGCAGAACCTGTTCCACTCGGTGCAGCTCAACGTCAACAACCCGCATTTCCTCATCATGCAGGGCCGCATCACCAAGGCGCGCGCCCCCGCCGCCGCGCCGCGCGCCCCGTCCCCGCGGCCGCACCTGTGCAGCCTCAGGGCCGGGCGGCGGCGGCGGCAGCCGCACGCGGGCGCGGGCGCAACATGGCGCTTGCAGCTGTGCGCGGTCCTGGCTCCGCGGCGGCCGCAGCCGCGGGCGCGGCCGGCGGCGCGCTCACGCAGGCGCGCGCACGCGGCGGCGCAGGTGCTGAACATGAAGCCGCCGGAGATCCTGGGCATGCTGGAGGAGGCGGCCGGCACGCGGATGTACGAGATGAAGAAGGACGCCGCGCTGCGCACGCTGGAGAAGAAGCAGGTCAAGGTGGAGGAGATAAACGCGGTGCGGGCCATAGGGTTAGGGTTAGGTGCCCTACCCTGGCGCCGGCCGCGCAGCCTGCGCGCGCGCGCTAGCAGCGCGAGCCTCGTGTCAGCCTTGCGCAGGCGCCGCGCAGGCCCTAGGAGGGCCACGCGGCGCCCTGGCCAGGCATCTTACTGGCATGACAGGAACAGCAACCACCATAGCGGTGGGACGCGTTACAGCCATCTGTTCAATGTACGTATCTTTGCTTCCTGCGGAGGGCTCATGCGGCCTGCGTCCAGAGGTGCCAAACACAGAGAGCTTGCGCTGGATCGGCCTGGGATGGCGCCTTGCGCTGCCGCCGGCGACGCTCTGCGGCGCGCGCGCGCAGGTGCTGAAGGAGGAGATCCTGCCCGCGCTGGAGCGGCTGCGGCGCGAGAAGGGCCAGTTCCTGGAGTGGCAGGCGGCCGGCGCGAGCATCGAGCGCCTGCGCCGCTTCTGCGTCGCGTACCGCCTGGCGTCCACCGAGCGGTGTGCACGCGCGCCGGCCGGGGCTGCGCCGGCCCCCGCGCCACGTGCCGCCTGCAAATGCTGAGCGGCCCGCGGCATGCTGGCCCAAATCGGCGGGGGGCGGCGCTCTTGCGCTTTGCGCTCTGCAAAGGACACTCGCCGTGCTGCGTCAGCTGCTGCGGCGCAGCGGGCTCCACACAGCTGGCCGCAGCAGCTCCGTTAGGGGCACATGCTCTTGATAATGTACCTGCCTAAGCAGAGGCGCATCGCGAGCATGTAAAGGCAAGCTCCGGCGGGCATGGGCTGGGGCAGCTTAGCAAGCCGGGCGACGCCGCTGCCGCAGCCACCGCCCACGCAGCTGCGACCTGACCCGGTCCCCCTCACGGCCGCCTCTGCACGCCGAACAGCGGCAGCAATCAGACGTGCCGACGCGCGGCACCCCGCGGCCGCGCAGGTACCAGGCGGACCGGCAGGCGGAGGTGGATGCGGGCCAGGCGCGGCTGGCCGAGCTGGGCGCCGCGGCGGCCGAGGCCGAGGCCGAGGCCGCCGAGAAGGGCGAGCAGCTCGCCGCGCTGGCGACCGAGAAGGAGCTGCAGGCCGGCGGCGAGGTCAAGGAGCTGGCCGCGCGCGCCGATGAGCTCGCCAAGCAGTGCGCGCCCCTGCAATTAAGGCTGCACAAGACCCACATCAGTCCCATGACAGCTGGCCGCGCTAGCCAACGAGCTCGCCAAGCAGTGCGCACCCTTCCCTACCTCTCATGAGGGTATTACAAGTTTAATATCAGTCCCGTGACAACCACTCCTGGACGCGCATGTGCATGCAGTGCGCGCGCTCTGCTTGGCCGGCGGTCCGCAGGCGCCATGCAGGCCTGCGCAGTGAGGGCGCCGGGCGAGCAGCATCACCTGAGCCCTGGCAGAGCGCTTCACAAGCCGCGCGGCGCCTGGAGCACCGCCGCAATGGCCCCTGATCCGGGCGGTGCTGCATGCAAATGCCTTGGAGCGGTCCGGCCGGCCATGTGAGCGCGGCCAGCCGCCGCGCAGGCTGGTGCGCGACACGGCGGTGTGCGCGAACAAGGGCGAGACGCTCAGGGCCGAGCGCGCAGCCTGCGACCAGGTGCGGGGCGCCTCTCGCAGGCAGGACGCCCGTGCTGCCGCAGGCGCACGGAGGACGCCCGCCACAGCCACAGGCTGGCTGAGTGGCTGGGTGTTGCAGGTTGCTGTCCGTCCCTGGTCTGCAGCGGACTCTCTTCAAGGCTCTGCATTCCCCCCACTCTCATGAGCAGACTCTCATCTGCAGCTTGGGTAGTGTTGACAAGCTCCCCAAGCAGCGTGCTCAGCCAATCAACCAATTCTCCCCCCACAGCAGCTCGCTCATGCGCACCGCTCTGCGGCGCAGCTGCGAGCGGCCATCGCGGAGCTGGGCGAGGCGGCGCTGGCCGCACGGCGCGGCGCGGCCGAGGCCGCGCACGCCAGCGCCGCGGCCGCGGCGGCCGCGGCCGGTGCGGCGGTGGAGGCGGCCGGGCGCGAGCTAGCGGGCGCGGAGGCCGGCGACGGCCGCGACGAGTCCAACCGCAGCCTGCAGGAGCGGCTGGCGGACGCGCACACCGCGCAGGCGCGGCGCGCGCGTGGGCCTGCTGCCCCGCAGCCCTATCCTCACCCTATGGAAGCGGCTGGCGGATGCGCACACCGCACAGGCACGGCGTGATGTGTCCAGCGGACGCGCCTCTGCCCCTGCATCATGCCGCACGCATGATGCAGGGGGGGCATCAAGGAGGGTCGGCTGGTGACATGGGCGCTTCAGGGGCAATGCCCCTGCATCGCCCATGTCATCACATGGGCGATGCGCTGTCACATCCTCGAACCGAGGCCGTGACGGG
>JAABUY010001923.1_pt1 | contig 26143 bp, 11 predicted proteins | sample 5560271 | NCBI WGS metagenome assembly JAABUY01 (sample SAMN10711886, study PRJNA513374) | rock metagenome | isolation source: Antarctica rocks | place: Antarctica: Victoria Land, University Valley | reverse complement strand
TATATATTAATTTTGAAACTCTCACAACACATTATCATCAACACATCACTTAAAGTACAATAAAGTATCATTTATTTACTTAACTTACTATAATAACTCAACATCATGTCTTTATACAGCTCATCATTCAGTCAGATTTTAAGCAACTTAAAAAGATCATTTTTAAGTGTTTTCAGTGACAAAACTAAGTTATCTTAATTAAGTCAATCTTGTTCTTTAACTTTTGCAGACACTTAAAATTTAAAATATGTTCTTTAAAGATCTGCAACAAAGTAAGAGTTTCAAGACTGATGAGAAATAACTGTATGAAGTCAGAACACAAACATTAAGATTAAGAATTATGTTTAAATAATATGAAACAGTTCAGCTTGCTCAGTAAAGATTTGACAGTTCTTTGCTGAAGTAGTTAGCAAACATGATGAAAGATTAGATGTGATGTGTGTTAACTGTCACAATATTATGAATTATTCAGCATCAGAAAATAATGAAACAATCATCATAAAATGTTATCTGAAAAGCAGCAGTTGCTGAAAGATGAAATCAGTATCAGAAAGACAGATTTCAATCTTTGAAGTGATGAACTTAAAGATATGTTATAGTTTTCAATTATAATGCTTTAATATAATGCTCACTGTTTGACAGACAGCTCAAAAGATCATTATTAAATTATTTAACTTTATTTTTTAAAGTCTTTGATCAGCAGATTCTTCAATTCATTATAGTACTCAATATATTCTTTTATACTGTTGAGCATATAAAGTTCTGAAAGCTCATCTAAATGTATTGTGTCAATATTAAGATTTTAGATTGAAGCAAGATTGCATAACTTCTTAAGCATTGTGCTGTGAATGTTTAAAAAGATGTGCTTGCAGAGCTTAAGATACAGATTGTTAGATATATAACTCATGATAGCTGTGCTATTAGTGTGGTGCCACCTTTTAACAGGTTATGAGCCCGGGTTAGTGCGTGATAACTTGCATAAAGTGGCGCCTAGGCCACCTCTGCCGGTGGTTCAAGTCCATGGTGAGAGAGTAAGTCCAAAAGGTCATGAGTTTGAACCACTGTCTGCGCGCACCCTTTACACCTGCGGGTCAGTTGCGGGCCGATCGCGGGTTAGGGAGAGTGTTAGATATATAACTCACGATAGCTGTGCTATTAGTGTGGTGCCACCTTTTAACACAGATTAAAGTTTTTATTATATTTAATGAATAAAGCAGTTCAAATCATCTTGCATTTCTAGACATTACTGCATACTTTATTGATACTGAGTAAAAGTACACAGAGATACTTTTAATCTTTAAAGAACTAAAGAATCAATATAATGATGAAAATCTTGCTGAGTATATTCTTAAGATGTTGAAGAAGTGAAATCTGACACATTAATTGCTGATAGTTACAGCAGACAATGTGTTCAACAATTATATATTATAATGTTATTTGAGTTGACTTCTGAGTCAGAAGAATATCATCTAAAATGATGAAACTGAAATCATGAACTGTATAATATATATAATTCAGCTTGTAGTCAGTCAGCTACTTATATATCTGAAAGTAAACACAAAAAATGATCAGTTTATCATTACATTTAATGATGATGAGTTACAAAATTTCACAATTGACAAAGATTACTTCTTTAACATTATACTGAAAAAGATCAGTATATCTTTTATAACACTTTATTATAATGCTCATATCTGTTGAGTTAATATTTTAACAAAAGTCTCATATAAATTTGATTACTAACTATTGTCATTATGACATCATTACAGTGTCTAGAGTTGTTCAAAGATTTGTAGAAGACAAATTCATGAAATATAATTAAGAATGTAAAAACTCAGTGAAACTCTTTATACAATATGCTGAGTTAAGCATATGAGCTACAAACTGAACTTTCTCAATGAATAGAATGTCTGACTTTGACAATAAGTAGAATGAAATTTCTTAGATATAATATAAAAGAGTAACAACATATTAAATACATACTGTATCTTCTGAAGCACTTTAAGAACTAAACAGAGACAATGAGTGCTATTAGTGAGTCAACAATTTATAAGCTGTAATATGCATACAATGATCTATTTAATCATCTTAAAAAACAGAATGAAGCAATCAGAGAGTTTGAATTGTTCTTTAGTGCTGAGTTGCAGAATGTCATTAATGCATTAAAAAAGAAACTGACTCAATACTATAAAAAGATAAAAGTTAATTAAGAATTGTTCTGTAATCTTGATGTCATATTGAATTTATGCAATAAGCTTAATATATACAATATAGAATATTCTCAGTTCTCAATAAATATTACATAGCAAGACTGACATATTATTTCAATAAAGAGAAGACTGAGAAGATCTACATTTAAAGTATAAACTTAAGTTTCAACAATATTACAGAGTTAACTATCAGCACTTAAAGAAAGAATCATTAGATGATGATTTGAGAATTCTTGACTCAAAGAAGAAGAAGATGATAGCAATGATGAGTTGTATGAAAAATGTAAAAAGCATCAAAATATATTTGTGACAAAAGAAATCTCAGATTATCTGCAAAAGTCTTCAGTATCAAATGTAAATGTTTTAATACTTAATTACTGAAAGCTGATGAAGAACTTAAAATCAGTAATGACACAATTCATAAAAGATATACTTGCAATTTCTGCAGTAAATGTTGAAGTTAAATGCTTGTTCAACATGACTTAAGATGTAATCACATATTGTTGAAATTGACTGAACTCAGACACTATTAAGAACATTATGCTGATTAAATATCATGATATGTTCATTCTTGCAACAGAAGTGATAGAAATAATTAAAGAGAGATCTGCATTGACAATGATTGTCAATAGTAATGAGAAAGATTCATCAGCAGATGAGCTGAATTCAACAGCAACTAAATTATGTATAAAGCTTTTATCAGATCACTATTTCAGTAATAATAATCTTTATGATGATAGTGATTATAAAAACAACATTAACTTCAGGCTTTGTAATCATGATTAAGATAAGAACATTAATTTAAGACTTGACAATGATGATTATGATTAAACTTCAAATACAGAAGCAATACAATTAAGTGTTATAAATATTTTGAACAGCACACACTCAGAATATATAATCACTGATGATGATCATAATTATGAGTTAAGAAAGATTAAAGATTATATGAATTCATTATCTGAAAGATTCACTACAGCAATTAATGCATCAGCTATTAAGATCATTAATGATGATTTAACAATCATTAATCTCAGTCTTTAAATTATTTACTTAAATGACTCTGCTCAGAGTACATTGACTGTCAATATACATACAGTCTTGAATACAACACAACATTGATTAAAAGAGAAAAGTCTTCTTCATTAATAAAGTAGAAAATTATTAAAAGCATTACACTTACATTTAAAAGCACAGATAAAGTACATTAAGTTCTTAACTGCTTCAGTATTACAATTTCACAAGAGACAGAATCTTTCATCTATTAATATCATTAATGATTGTTTAAAATTAAAAGAAATTCATTCTTTCTTATTTAAAGATGATGTTGATATTCATTGATTTAAGTATCAATGATCTCAGTAGACATATGCTTAACATAATTTTTAATTTAAACATTAAATTTCTTTACTCTTTCTATGCAGTTTATGAACACTTCAATTTTCTTAAATTGCTTATGATAAACACAAGTTACATGCAAGCTAATAGTATTGAGTGAAGTATTAGAATTAAACATGCTTAGATGTAAAAAATAATGTTTAAGAGTCTTTAAGAACATTTAACTTTGTTTAAAGCATTAGAATTCATTTTGATTCTCTGTATCTTTATTAACATTATTATTATCATCATTATAATGATCTTTATTCTTCTTATCATTATTCTATATCTTCACTAAGTCTTCTGCCTCTTGATCTGCATCATCAGTGAAGATTAAAGCTTGTAATGTTGACAGTTAATCTTTATTGTTGATCTTAATTCATAAATATAGTTAATCAGCAAGAAGCTAATAGACAATTGTAAAGAGCATTATAATAAAGTAATATAATTATATTTGATCAATTTGTATCTCAACTTCATCACTCTTTAACATTGAAGTAGCAGTCTATGAAGTTCAAAATTTAGTTAGATCTTTAATAGATAAACAGTGCAGAATTAATATATTTTATTTTCTTTCAATATTGTCTTTCTAATATCTGTGTGTACAAGTTCATCAGATTTAAGAAAGATACACTCATCATTAATGTTTTTATTCAGCATTACTTAAACAGAAAAAACTACTATAACTTTATTCTCATTATTACTCAGCATCATCTCTGCTTCTTCATTCTTATCTGCAGAGACATTGAACACTGTTGAGAGCTAATAACTATAAAATGAAACAACATTAGCTCTTGTCTTCAGACTTATTATAAAGAAATGTTAAAAGTATAATATACATTAATGATTCTTCTTGTCTGTTATGTGCTCTGAATTGAGTATGCTGCTATTAAAAACCTGCATAACAAAATTTGAATTCTTATCTTCAGCTATAATAAATTGTTTGTAGCTGTTAAATTGAATGATTCATTCTTAATGCTTAACTACTTTATCTAGACAGTTATCTCAACAACTTTGAATATACTTGTCTGCTTTTTCAATTTAATCATATCAGCACAGACTAAATGTCAAATGAAGTTGATATATTTCTTCTTTAATTATTGAGAAAGCACTCTTTGCTTTAAGAAGCTTACACAGAGCTTGTATTTCTTTAACAGCTATAATTAAGTTGTTTTGCTGAGCAGTATCTTCATTCTTCTTTTATTCAGTCATTACATTCTGATCTGTAAGAAAGATCACTACAAATGAAGTTAAAGTTTAATACAGAACACTGAAATCATTTATTAATACTCATTATGTTCACTCTCTGCATATCTTCTAGCAACAATTTTCTTTCTTGTCTTAACTGCATATTTTGTTCTTTAAATCTTCATCTTAAGCTTCTTATATTCTGAATTATGTTTAAAATCTATATTCAATCTATTCATTGTCATATCATTCTGCTCTTAAATCTCTTCAATATCAGTATCTGTGAATGCATTAATTACTGAAAAATGTGATGAAATCAATTTCTGAGTGATATCAGAACATAAAGAACTCAATAAGAAAATAAATGAAGAGCTTTTAAGTTCTTGAATATGATCTAGTCTCTGATTTAGTATACACTTTGTGCATTATAATTGAGCATTATAATAAGTGAAGTTACATACTAGATTTTGAGTCAAAAGAAGTAAAAGAAGCAGCTGAAGTACTTTGAGGTAGTGCAGCATTGAGTGTGAATTCAGAGTAGTTAATAAATGCTTTTATTTTTTTTCATTAATCAGCAAAGTCTTCTTTCTTCAGATGTGCAGCAATGTCTGAGATAAATAAATTAATTTCATTGATCTTTTTCTTTCTCTTCTTCTTAGATTGAGATAAGAAGTCTGATGTATTAGTAGAATGTATTTTCTTGCTGATGAGTTAATTTCATTTAATAATGAGAGATATAAAGTCTGATGCTTTTGCTATATTGATAAGTTGATTCAATTCAGTGATGAAGAATATAAAGTTTGATGTTCTTGCTACATTAATAAAGATAATCTTTACACTCAGTTTTCTCTATTCTGATGATGTATCTCTAAAATGAAAGTCAGCATCATATCTCTTCATTACTTACTTTACTTACATGATGCAGAAAGAAAATATAAAAAGCTTAATACAAAAAGTAAGATGTTCTGTAGAAAGAAAATGTAAAAAGTGTTGTATTAAAGATAAATGAACTTGTTAAGTTTCTATACTATCATTTATTTACATGAATGCTGTGTTTTTGTTATCAGTGAATTTGTAGATAACTAAGATCAATTTAAATCAAGCTGCACAATTATTTAGATTTATTGATTCATAATCATTTCTTCTTAAGCTACTATCTGAGAAATTTAAAGCAATAAATACAATTTGTAAAGTGTAGTATCTCAATTATGTTAGTTGCAATTTCTTTATTAAGTATAGATCTTCTCACAGTAAAGAAATTGACATTAGAATTATGTTGTATAGCATGACAGATTTATAATAAAAGTCAAAGTCACAAAGAAATATTAAGTAGATTTTAGAGCTTGTGAATTTGACAATATAAGATTTATCAAAGAGAACAGAATATAAATTATAGATGAAGATGTATAAGACAGAATTAAGCTCATGAAATAAAAGTAAAGAATGAGCTGTCAAGCATGACATCTTTAAAAAAGAAGATTGAATCATTAACAACTCTTTTTCTTTTAAATCAGTTTCTGCACAAAAAGAGTTAAGTGAGTTACATAATTACATCATTAAATTAAATTAAAATGCTCAATTTTAACATTCTTTGATCAGTTCATGCAATGCAGCAGCAGCAGTATTGACAGAAGCTGCATTCTTTTACTTTAAATTCAGAATTCTTCTCACTGCTGATTGAAGAGATTTTTAATCAGTACAATGACAGCTTAAAGTGAAATCAGTCAGTCATTACAGATTTGCAGAAGACAAGTAAGATATATCTTTATACATTTTTTAAAAGTATAAGTTCTTACATATTAAGAATCTTTTTCATGACTTATTTATGATATAGTTACTGAGCTACATAAGAAAGAGAATCTGATAACATCAGAGAAATTGTAAAAGATGAAAGCAATCTTTTATACATTGCAGACTTATTAAGAAGATAAAGTGTACTAATTAATGTATTTTTGCTCTGTAAAGAATGAGTGATCTGATAATTAAGTTAATAATGTTTACATATAACATTCATAAAGCAGACATGTAGTCAAACAAGAAGAGTTGTGCACAATGCTAATTAAAAATGTTGCAATAGTAGCTGCTGCCAATATAAAGCTGCTTAATAATAAAAGCTAATTAATTCTGATCTAGTTCAGACTGTCAAGAATAGCTCAACTTAACTCTGTCTGAAACTCAACTCTGCACAGAATCAAGTCAGATTGTAAAGTAAAGCTTGATGAGTTAGGTTAAATTCTAAAATCTGAGCTTAATCTAACTTGACAGTCACTTTAAGTTGAATTTTACAGACTTATTTATCTTAATTACATTCTTATAAGTAACATAACTGTCAATGAGCTTACAAAGTTACTTTCAACACTGAAATTTACTTATTTTATCAATCTTATCAGCTTAATCAATCACTGACAAAGGCTCTGTAATTTAATGATAAAATAATTGAGATTTCAACACCTTAAAGATACTCATTTAAATTGAGTCAAAGACATTTCAATATTATTTCATTAATTTTTAGAGTTGATGAGACACTATAAGATTTTATTTTTTATCTCATCTCACTGTTGTCAGAATGATCTAAAAGAATATATTAAAACATCATGTCTCATTTCATTATCTTAGTGATTCAGAGCTCTACAGAGGTTTTGAGAACATGCAGAGTTTGTTAAAATAAACAGTTTACTATGAATAAAAGTTTTTTCTTTTACTGATTAAAGATCTTCTTATAGGGCCACATTTTCATAGAGTAGCTAGACACTTATGATTACATATTCATTTCACTAGTCACTTCTTCTATATTTAACAATTGTCATCAAGATAAAGCTTCAATCAGTACATAAGCTCTTGGTGAATAGGTTGCTTATTTGAAATCTTTAAGAGATCTAAATGAAATCAAGATTTTAAAAATGAAGACAACATCAATGTAGACTATGAAAATGTAAGTAGAAGATATTTATACAGCAAGCAAACCAGTGGCTTATGTCTACACTTTCTTCAGAATGCACATGCTGTAAAGGTATCTTAAGGCTTCAGGTCATGCTTAGAACACAGGTCAGATAGTCTCACTAAAATCTTAAATGATCTTATGCTAATTTGATAAATTAAAGTTTTTTGTGAAGCTAACAAGCAAGAAATTGAAATTGTAACTGTGTAATTCATTAATAATTCATTATAAATTCATGAAGAATCTATTCATAACTAATTAGTGATTAGAAATTAGTGTTAAAGGATTAGATGATTAGAATTAGAGAGTTAGAGTTAGCAATATGAAATATATTGAGAATGCATTTCAGATACATTAGTGTGTTTGTGTGTTAGAGGTTAAGTTAGAACTAATATATTGTGAATTGATTAGTAATATATTTAAAGAAATTGAATCTCAATTGATCTTGAGGTGTTTCAGAAGATCAGATGGTCTTCTGATAAATTCTGTCAAGATCATCTGACATTTTAGTGAGACCATTCAACATGTGTGGTCAGGAATGCTCAACTGATAAGCACTAGTCGCGATGGGTTGGGCGGCGTGGCAGCGGCTGCATGACATTAGTGACCGCACAAAGGCGCAGCTCTCTCGGAGGTCACATCAGCCTCAATCTTTCATCTCTATATCATCTCTGCATCGGGTCGTCCAGCTTGGACTCTAGTCATGTGCAAAGCCAACTCGAGGCTTTCTAAGTAGTAGCAACGAAGATTTTTGCCGTTCACACACATGTTGAAATTGCAAGCCAAATGTGCCTGGCGCTGCAGGAAAATCTACTTGATGTCTGGCTGCTTTGCTCCTACGTCCAGGTTTGTTCTTTTTATCTCAAATTGTATAGATCTCTCTGTACGGTGTATGCTTTTGAACTTTCACTTGGTTGTCCATGTTCTTCCTCAAAGGGCTTGAAATCGCTACGCAGCATCATCATCTGCAGTATCCATTTCTAAGATTCTTGCTGAGATGCTGTTGTCTGCCAAGCTCTTTGCGGCTGAAGTCACCGGTGTTAAGCATTTTTCACTTTTGTTTTTTTCCTTCATGAAGAGCATCAATGTATCATCTACATGCTCAGAAGATGTTTCGATTATATCTCAGTTGTATCGAGATATTACTCTTGCTCCAGGTGGACGCTGGCTTTTCTTCAATCAAGATTCCATGGCCTTCCTAAGGCGGCTGTGTATAGTTTGGGACCTCCCTTGAGCATGGCTATCTACCGCGTATTTCTCCATCGCTCACTATGGCAATACGGTCTGCTGTATGCTGTACCACCATGCAGTAAGCTCAGCCTTGTGGACTCTAGCCTGACCACCCAATGTAAACCTGTGTCCGAGCAATGGTGGGGGCCCTGGGGTCCGATACATGCATGAACGGCACCGGCTTACTGTCGATCATTGACATACACGCCGCATAGAAGCCATGCAGGTAGCCTCAGCCCTTGAAGTACTTTACTCTGATTGCAATCCTGGTCGTCGTGCACTTTCCCTATAGGAACCTCTGATCTTGCTCGTACTGCTGCACTCAAAATCGTCCTCATATCGAGCCTTGCTTTGCTATGTTGCTTCCTAGAAGCTTGATCCCCGCTACGGGTGCTTCCTTGGGTATAGCCGTCGTCGTCCTCGATGCTGTCTTTCTCTTCTTGGCGGCTGTTGCGCTTGCCATGAGAGTATGGCCAAGAAGGATCAGTGAACAGCCGCTATGCTTGAATGACTATTTGGTTATATGTGCTTGGGTATTGTTCTTTCTGGGAGTACAGTGGTGCCAGCCTTGAACTGACTGCTGCCAGCCTTTTAACGCTGGGTTGGTTGTCACATCTGCTATGGGTGAGTCCAGCATTTATGGTGATGTCACTCTATTAATTAGACTGACATTCACGCCTACAGCGGTTGTCAGAGGTGTAGGCCAGCATATGCAGACCATCCATCCGCTAGACCTGTCGGCAATCCTCAAGGCATATTCCAATGGCCGCTCGTGCTGTATATAGATCTGCTGACCAAACCAAGGGTTATGTGGCCGCTGAATTGCTGTGGAATACAGCAAACTCTCTAATAAAGTTCTCGATCCTGCACCTCTACGTCCAAGTCTTCACCACGCGCAGCCTCCGTAAGGTAGCATACGTCATGATGGTCGTGGTCGCCAGCTTCATGCTGAGCTTGATCATGACCCAGTTCCTCATCTGCCGACCCTTTGCCAAAAGCTGGGAGCCCCTCCTCGCCGGCACCTGCGGCGACTCGTTCAAAATGGTCATCGGCATCAACGTCGTCAACGTCTGTGTCGACCTCACCATCATCGTTCTGCCAATGCCCATCCTCTGGCGCCTGCAGATGGCCACGAAGCGTAAGGTCGCCCTCAGCGGCATTTTCGGCCTCGGCACCATGTACGTTGAGTCTTCCCGTCTCCCCGTCTCTCCACAAGCCATTTGTCCAATGTTATCACCTTGGTTTCTGACACACAGATCCTTCGACGAAACAGTATCTGCATCATCACCATCCTTCGCGTCGTCGCGGCCGTCCAGTTCAACATGCTGGACATCACTTACGATCTCGCCAAGCTGGCCATCTGGACCGACCTTGAGCCCACGCTCGGCATGATCAACGCCTGCCTGCCCGTCATGCAGCCCGCCCTTCGCCGCGTCTTCGGCACAGACAACAAGACCGTCTCGCGCACCGCCACGTCGAGCAGTGCGGCGCGGCTCCGCACCGAGAGCACGAGGAAGTCGAAGTTTCGCAAGCTCGACAACTCGTATGCGCTCACTAACACTGGGGTAACCGAGACGTATGTGGGCACGTCGGGACAGGCAAGCTCTGTGGGAGACCTGGAGGGTTATTCTAGCGAGGCGACATCGAAGGGGAAGGATGGGATTAGGGTTCAGAGGAATTGGCATGTTACCTCTGGATGCTGAATGCAGTGCTAGAGGCAATCTTCTTCGATGCTCGATCGTCAGGTATCGTTCTGTCCGCGACTGCTTGTTGGTTTGGATATCTGCAGGATTCTTTTGCCTCTAAAGACTGCAGACATTTAGCTTCAGTGTATGCTACTCTGTGTTTTGTATACTCTACGTTTCGAACGATTGCTCACTGAGTTGATATCATTTCACTTTACATTTGTATAGACACACAAACACTTAACTGCATCATATCAAAAGAATGCATTCACACGTATGCAGATTAAATCAAGGAATATGTTATTACATTTCTACATCGACTAACAGCAAATTGACATCAGATCTACATCTATGAAGTGTGTTTATACATTTTGGCCCACAAATGGTTCTCGCTGCCTGTTGTCTGCCGTAGCGAGTTTTGTCTTCTTAGAAGCCAAGACAATGACGCTCTAACCTTCTAATTACCCTGCATTGATATATTTTTGGCTCGTAGTTTGATTTCTGTTTGCTCCTCTTTCCACAGCTATGAATTCGATTCTAAAAAAAGCCTACTGGACATTGGCGGGTGCAGGAGGCTTGTATTTCATCGCTCTTGGACTCCTGTCAAGTATCTGGCTTCAACGACAGTAAGCATCTGTCAGCAACGGTCGTCCGTTGGGGTGTTGACCCTTCAAGCGCGCTCTATGCGAATAAGATCAACACTGCGTGGCTACATAATCCGAATAAACCAGAGCAATTTGGGTTTTCAAGTTTGTCATTCTTCCTTTTCCATGTCCTGTCCGGCAGCTGATGACATCCAGAGAACCAGATACAGCCTTTCAACATAACAACACCCGATAATGAGGTTCTGTATGCATGGCATATCTTGCCGCTAGGATTGTATGCACGCCATGAAGCCGCCTTGATCGAGCAACCACTGGGGCTTGCCGAGGACGTCACCACGACTAAGGCCTTCAAGCTTATGGCCGACGACCCTGAAAGTCGTCTCGTCATCAGCTGTACGTTCAAAGGAGTAGGTATTATCTTGTGTTCTTTACTAATCCAATCAAGTTCATGGCAACGCTGGGACAGTGGCCCAAGGGTGGCGGACAGATACTTATAGGGCTCTGTCATCCGGGTCTACTGGCAAGGTCCATGTCGTAACGGTTGACTACCGAGGCTTTGGATACTCTACTGGTACACCTACGGAAGAAGGCCTCATCATTGACGGTGTGGCATTGGTGGATTGGGCGCTTCACACTGCAAAAATCCCACCTGAGCGGATAATCTTGCTGGGCCAAAGCCTTGGTACTGCAGTAACAACTGCAGTTGCCGAACATTTCGTATCACGCTCTCCACCGGTCGAGTTTGCAGGCGTTGTCCTTGCCGCTGCCTTTTCTGACATCCCAACGTTGATGCTCACCTATTCGGCTGGCGGGATCGTTCCCATTCTCTCGCCTCTTCGGCCATATCCAAGACTACAGAAGTGGTTCATCGGTCGGATCAGAGATACGTGGAATACCAAGACACGGCTTGCGAACTTCGTGAACCAAAGCCGGAAGGTTCGCTTGGAACTCGTCCACGCGCGAAATGACTTCGATATCCCTTGGAAGCATTCGGATACACTATTCTACGCCGCTGCCAATGCTACGACGGAGGTAGGCATGTCGGAGAAAGAGGTGAATAGTGTCAAGTCTACAATAGATCTTGGCGAGGCCGGCTGGGTGAACACGTGGAATGCAGGGGGAAATAAAAAGATTAGACAGGAGATAGTGCTCCATGGAGGTAGGTTTAAACTGGTGCCTGATGTACACCCCTTATACTGACTCCGTGCAGGCCATAACAGGATCATGACTTACTCTTCGATTTCGTTGGCCATATATAGAATCTTCTTTCCCTGATATATATCAAGTATAATTGCAACAGACAGTATAGGCGTATAAAATATGTATCACAATGGCTTCACTCAAGTGACCGCGTCTGTACATCAAACTGTGATTGTATGCTTTCACTGTATCTGCGCTACGATACACAGATTTCCCGATGTAGCAACACCCATGAGTCCCGTTTCTAAGCGAACGTGCTCCTACACCGCGACAAATGTCACAGTCCCACCATTACTCCGTAAGCTGTTATACAAGTCAAAATCAGTATGCCTGAAGAATCAAAAGAGAGTGATCCAAAGGTCGACGAGGAAGTAGTGGACGAGATGTCAAAAGAAAAGGCAACAGATATACCGGTTGATGACGAATCCGGTGAAGATGAGCATCCGGGGAGTACCAATTCAGACGCGGTAGCTGCAAGCTCATCGGCAAAGAAGAAAAAGTCGAAGAGGGCTGCTTTGAAGAAAAAGCTCTTCGGAGTTGGAGGAACTGACCGCGTTAATGGCGAGCCTTCAGAGAGCTCAACGAAATCCGGCAGTAAGCTCACGAACGAAATGGTAGACCAGCTATTGGAGATGAACCCGTCACTCAAAAGCGAAGTTGCAGGTATGGACAGAGACAAGGCTGTTGAAGCAGTGAAGAAGCTAGACGTATCAGATCTTTTGACAGGCATGGTATGAGATTCCATAGTACTTTGTTTACCGTGTCAGATGCTAAGCCATGCGCCAAGTCTGTGAGTGGGAAGAACCAGAAAAATATGGCTTCATACAAGTTTTGGCAAACTCAACCAGTGCCAAGGTTTGGTGTGTTCCCAGAAGAAGAAACCGACTTTATAGTTGCTAAACGTCAAGGTAGACGAAACAACGGAGAGCGAGGAAGGACCGATCAAATTGATCGACCCTGAGCAAGTCCCCAAAGAACCATACCCGCTGATAGAAGGTTTTGAGTGGGTGACAATGGACTTGACGAAAGACTTACAGGTAGGCCACAGAGCTTCAGGGCTGGGGTAGCTAAATACTAATGCTCCGATAGCTAAAGGAGGTGTATGAGCTCTTAACCGGTCACTACGTTGAAGATGATCAAGCCATGTTCAGGTTCAACTACTCGCTTTCTTTTCTCAATTGGTATTGACGCTCCCTCTACCTCTGGCAGATATGCGACAACGCATCAAGGTTGACGATCTCAGGGCTCTCAAATCCCCAGGTTGGCGACCACAATGGCACGTCGGCGTCCGTGCATCGAAATCTCAGAAACTTGTGGCTTTCATATCAGGCGTCCCAATTGAACTCCGCGTTCGTTCCAAGATACTTCACAGCTCAGAGATCAACTTCCTGTGCATTCATAAGAAGCTTAGAGACAAGCGCCTGGCACCCGTCCTGATTAAAGAAATCACCCGACGATGCTACGTGCTCAAGGTGTTCCAAGCCATCTATACTGGTGGAATACTACTACCCAAACCCGTCAGCACGTGCCGTTACTTCCATCGAAGCCTTGACTGGTTGAAACTATACGAAGTGGGCTTCTCTCCTCTGCCGCCAAAATCTACCAAAGCGCGGCAAATCACCAAATTTCACCTTCCAAGCAACACCTCCACCCCAGGTTTGAGGCCAATGCAGAGTAAAGATGTCAATTCGGTGCAAAATCTACTGCAGAGGTATCTCAAGAGATTCGACATGGCACCGGAGTTCACCACGGAGGAAATAGACCATTGGCTACTGCACAAAGATAAATCGGCAGAGCAAGTGATATGGACCTACGTCGTTGAAGAACCGGAAACTCATAAAATCTCTGACTTCATCTCCTTTTACTGCTTGGAGTCGTCTGTCATCGGCAACCGGAAGCACGACACAGTCCGAGCGGCATACCTATTCTACTATGCAACTGAGAAGGCGTTCATGAAAGAAGAGAGTGGTCTGAAAGGGAGACTAAATGAGCTCGCGAACGATGCCCTGATCTTGGCAAAGAGAGTATGACCAAGTCCCTTCGCTTCTCTGCTCTCGATGCCGTAACATGCAGACTGATAAAATGGGTAGTACAATTTCGACGTCTTCAATGCTCTGACGCTTCTTGATAACCCCCTTTTCCTCGAACCACAGAAGTTTGGACCGGGAGATGGTCAGCTGCATTTCTATCTGTACAATTACCGTACACCTACAATCGCTGGCGGTGTCGACGGGAAGAACAACGTCGACGAAAAGAAGCGAGGCGGTGTTGGGGTTGTCATGCTTTAGGGATAATATTGTCGAGGGGCATAGTCTTTACATGATGTGGATCGCATCTTCGACTCTGTCTCTACCCAACAATACCTACACAGTAGTACATCTCGAATGTTAAAGCGTTGCGAAATCATCAAACACGTGTGAATCGGTCCGTAGAAAGTTGTTCCTATTCATTTACACTATGTAGAGTATATATAGGAAATGATGACTAAGACATAAATAGAAGCACTTAGTAAGAGATGAGTAAGCAATGATATCACATTCTTCTCTACTGCATAGTCACAACAGTTCACTGATGTAAGTACAGAGATTTGCTTGACATTCTGTAAAATTTCTATCTGCAATTTACATTCATATTATTTTATTTCACTTCACATCACTATTGTTGTTCAGTATAAATGACAACAACTTAAATTAAAAGAAGTCTGCTTCTAATTATATTCACAAGATTACTGATTATTCTTTTAAAAAAAGTTCATAAAACTTTTCTCTCAATATGTTGTCATCTTGATTTCAATTTAAAGATTAACAATACATAAAGCTGATTAAGTATTCTGTTTCTAATATTATTATTTTTTAATCTATAAGAATCTTTTTCTTAAATCTCTTATATAAATTATATAAATTCATATTTTTTTTACAGATTATCATTAAATCACTGTTAATCATTATTAAAGTTAAGATTTTTTGATCTTTCTTTTTAACTTTATTACTTATTTACTTTAACTTCAACTCATCATATCATTATTGTAAATCTTTATTAAATTATTTTTAACTATTCAGTTTTTTTTTAATACTATATAATGTCAAAACTTTCACTTTCTTCTAATTATGTCTCTTTTCTATCATGAATGTTAAAGTCAAGTTATCAACATTTTTTTAACTTTTAATAATTTTCTGTAATGCATTCATTACATTATCTACTTCAGTCAAGATCAATTTAAGAGAAGCAACACTTTAATGTGTTTTTAAAATGTTTTGTAATGAGAGTACAGATAAATTTATTTATTCATAACATTTTTGTATCTTATAAATTATTTTTTAAGAAAGATATTTTTTCTTTTTTATTAAAAGTTTATGTAGCTCTTTCTTTTGTCTGCAATCTCATTCAGTTTAAAATATAATTAAGAATTCTTCATAAAAAGACAATGATGACTCTTTTTATTTAAGAATTTTATTAACTTTAAAACTTAATTACTATACAGATAATTTAGCTCATTTTAAACTGCTTTGCAGCTTTAAACTAGCTCAAAATTCATTGACATTAAAGATATATGCTTTTATAAATTAATTATTATGAATTAAATTTTGTAAAACACATTCTGTAAACATTTTTAATGCATAAATCTTTAATAAATAAATTTTCAATATCTTATAAGACTTAAATCATTTAACTTTAAACTTCTGAGACTCTTCATTTTATATAAACATTTAATTTTCTTTTTTTGTAATGTTTAACTGCACTGTTTCATCATGAATTGTTTTTGATTCAATAATCTTTTGTAAAAGAATTTTATTAATAATTACTTAAATTATCTGTATCTGCTCAATTCATTTTAACTAATCTTCAAAGTCAGTTTCTTTCAGCAGTTAAAAGTCATTTAAGTTATTTAATAATTGTAAATTTATTTTATACAATAGATAGAATGAACTCTGTTTAGTTGTATTATAAGCTTGAATTTAAGCTGTAAAAAGTGCTTGCAGTAAATATTTGTTTTATAGTTGAGTTAATTTATTCATAAAATATTTTGTAAACATGAAGCTTAACATTTCATTTAGATTTTCTATCTTTTCATTTATACAGAGATAATAAAAAGTCATTGTTTTATATTGAGTTTTAAACTTTTTTAAGTAGTAAATTACAATATAACTGAGAAAGTTTATACTGTTATTGAATAGTAATTCTCTTAATAAATTATAATTTATAAAGATTTTATTATATAAAAAATCTGTAATTATTGTTTCTGTTACATTCAAAACAGCTTTAATTACAGATCAGTCTGTAACATAATTAATTGCTGTTATAATTTAGCAGTTTTCTTAAAGCATTCAAGATAGTATGTTTATTATATTGATTTCTTATCTTTTAAATGATAATAAGTTCTTACAAGTCAAATATGAATGTTCTTTAATCTCTTAATGTTTTTGTGATCATTAAGTAACTTAACAGTTAAGATAATGCTTTATAAATGATTTAATATTCTGCAATAATTCATATTATTAAGCTTAAAGTCAAATGACTTTTAGTAGTCTTGATACTTCTAAATGTTTATATTCAGTATATATATGTTTTAAAAAGTCTGCATAATACTGAAACTGTAGAAATGATACTTCATCATTGTTTTACTTTTAAATCAAATATAGATTATTCAATTTCAAATCATAATGCAGTTAAAATTGATCTATCACATTGTTTTTGCATACATACTTATAAAGTAATGATGTTTCAGATTTTATATTATCTTTTAAATATAATATTATTGCTTTCTCTCATTTCACATTGTCTAGTCTTCACAGAGCATTTAAGAATGCTTTATTTATTAAGTTTTTCTTTATAAAATTAAGTTAATAATTAATTAAATCTGATATAATAGTCTGTGCTTCAGATCAATATTGAATGTTAAGATTATATTGTTAAAATTTGTCAATTCATTGAGCTAGTTATTTAAATAGATGTGATGTATTCTTTAAATATTGTAGATCTTTGTAATTCATAATAATAATCATAATATAATCATTTTCAATATAGTATTATCAAGTTCAAAGTGCATGCTTAATGATCAATAACTTCTTTTTATAAACAGAATAATTAAGCTTTACATCTTGTAACTTCTGATCATCATAAATAATTAAATAAAGTTTCTCATTCATTTCATTCTGCATTAAAACACAATTAATTGCCTATTTGAAAGTGTCTGTTTTGATAGTAAATGATTTGTGTACAATTACTTAAATAAATATTAATTTAAATGTAAGTGCATTCTTAAGCTGTTAAAAGACACTGTTATATAACATATTTTAAACAATGAGTCAATTCTTCTTTATATGCAACTCAATGTTGTTCTTTTTAAGCAAATTCAATAATGATGCTGTGGTTTATGCAAATTCTTGTATAAACTATCAATAATACAAAGTCAATTTAAGAAATTATTATACATAATGTGCTGTCTTTAAGGCAGATCAATTCTTAATGACTGATATCTTAATAGAGATTGATCATAGTGTATCTTGCTTTATAATATGTTTATAAAACTTAAGAATTTTTATCTTAACAGTACACTTACTAAACTTAATATATAACTTATGTTTCTTTAAGATATCAAGAATGATCTGTAAGTGTTTCTGATGATTTAAAATTAAGTTAGAAAAGATCAGTATATTGTTAAGATATATTAAATAGAATTTGTTAAGTAAGTTTTGTAATATAGAGAATAAAAGCAAACTGAAGAGCAGTTATTCTATATTTTAAATAAAAATGAATCTGAACTCATTTTTAATTTTTTAGATCTGAAATGACAATATATTCATATTGATTGTGACTTGCACACATAACATTATAAGATAAAACAAATTTCTCTGATTATTAATGAGTTTAAAGTATTTATCAACAACATTTAAAATTAATTTACTGTTTATACATTGTTGATGATGTCTAAATCAGATTCATTAATAACTGCTATATATGTTGTTGATAAAATACTGATGTTATCTCAGCAATACAACAGATACATAGATATGTTTTTTGAAGAGAATGCTGATAAGTTATTATTTTATTAAGATCATAATTGTATCATAAAGATAAAGAGATATAAATCATTTTATAATTTACTTTACAATCTGTTGAAAACAGAGCTATAAGTACTTAAAGAATATGTAAATAATGTTTTAATAAAGAAATAAATACAACATTTTGTTAACTTTGCAGAAGCATCAGTTCTGTTTATTTTAAAAAATGAAGAAAGCTTACATTTATGTGTTGATTACAGAGATCTTAATAAGATTATTATTAAGAATTGTCATTCTTTATTGCTAATTAATGAGACACTTAATTGTTTAAGTGAAGTCAAGATGTTCATTAAACTAGATCTTAAGAATGCTTATCACTGCATTAAAATTAAAAAAGATAATAAGTAAAAGACTGCATTTTATACATATTACAGTCATTTTAAATACATAATTATGTCATTTAAACTAATTAATGTCTTTTGTATAATATATTTAAATGATATCTTAATCTATTTCAGTTCTTTAGAAGAATATCAGAGTCATGTAAAACAAATTTTGAAGTGATTTTAACAATTTAAATTGTATGCAAATTTAAAGAAGTGCACTTTTTATACTATATAGATAAAATTTCTTAAATTCACTACTGATGTTTTAATGAATCAACAATAAGTCAAAATCATAAAGAAATGATCAGTATTTAGAAGTTATTATGAAATATAAATATTTCTAGAATTTGCAAACTTTTATCATCACTTTATACAGAAATATTTTAAAATTACTGCTTCTTTAATTGATCTGTTAAAAGACAGCAAGAATGACAAGAAGATAAATGTATTTAAATAATTATAAATGACAGTATAAGTATTTTACAAGCTTTGCAATGTCTTTACATAGATATCTATTTTAACACACTTTAACTCAAAGCTAAGAGCTTAGATTAAAACTGATGTCTTAATAATTAAATTAATAAATATTTACTCATAACTTTAAACAGATGCTCAATGACACTCTGTTGTCTTTTAATTAAGAAAGTTAAATCTAATTAAAATATACTATTAGAATGATTATTAAGTTAAGTCAAGCTCAGATTTTAGAATCTAATCTGACTTACTGAGCTTTACTTTACAATCTGACTTGACTCTGTGCAGAGTTAGATTTTAGACAGAGTTAAGTTGAGCTATTCTTGACAGCTCAGACTAAATCAGAATTAATTAGCTTTTGTTATTAAGTAGCTTTATATTGACAGCAGTTATTATTGCAACATTTTCAATTAATATTGTATACAACTCTTTTTATTTAACTACATGTCTGCTTTACAAGCATTATATATAAATGTTATTAACTTAATTATCAGATCACTCATTCTCTACAGAGCAAAAATACATTAATTAATACACTTTATCTTTTTAGTAAGTCTACAATGTATAAAAGATTGCTTTCATCTTTTGCAATTTCTCTGATGTTATCAGATTCTATTTTTTATGTAGCTCAGCAACTATATCATAAATAAGTTATGAAAGAGATTTTTAATATATAAGAACTTATACTTTCAAAAAATGTATAAAGATATGTCTTACTTGCCTTCTACAAATTTATAATAACTGACTAATTTCACTTTAAGCTGTCATTGTACTGATTAAAAATCTCTTTAATCAGCAGTAAGAAGAATTCTAAATTTAAAGTGAATGCAGCTTCTGTCAATACTGTTACTGCTGCATTGCATAAACTGATCAGAGAGCATTAAAATTAAGTATTTTAATTTAATTTAATAATTTAATTATGTAACTCACTTGACTCTTTTTGTGCAGAAACTGATTTGAAAAAAGAAAAGTTATTAATGATTTAATTTTCTTCTTTAAAGATGTCATGCTTGACAATCTGTTCTTTGCTTTTATTTTATGAGCTTAATTCTATCTTATACATCTTCATCTATAATTCATATTCTGTTCTCTTCAATAAATCTTATATTGTCAGATTCACAAGCTTTAGAATCTGCTTAATATTTCTTTATAACTTTAACTTTTATTATAGCTTTATCATGCTATACAACATAATTCTAATGTCAGTTTCTTTACTGTGAGAAGATCTATACTTAGTAAAGAAATTGCAACTAACATGATTGAGATATTACACTTTATAAATTGTATATATTGCTTTAAATTTCTCAGATAGTAGCTTAAGAAGAAATAATTCTGAATTAATAAATTTAAATAATTGTGCAGCTTAATTTAAATTGATCTTAGTTATCTACAAATTTATTGATAACAAAAACACAGCATTTATGTAAACAAATAATAATATAGAGACATAATAAGTTCATTTATCTTTAATATAATACTTTTTACATTTTCTTTCTACAGAACATCTTACTTTTTGTATTAAGCTTTTTATATTTTCTTTTTGCATCATGTAAGTAAAGTAAGTAATGAAAAGATATGATGCTGACTTTTATTTTAGAAATACATCATTAGAACAGAGAAAATTGAGTGTAAAGATTATCTTTATTAATGTAGTAAAAACATCAAGCTTCATACTTCTCATCACTGAACTGAATTAATTCATCAATATAGCAAAAGCATTAAACTTTACATCTTTCATTATTGAATGAGATTAACTCATTAGTAAGAAAATACATTTTATTAATATATTAGACTTCTCATCTTAATCTGAGAAGAAGAAAAAGAAAAAGATTAATGAAATTAATTTATCTATTTTAGACATTGCTGCATGTTTGAAGAAAGAAGACTTTGTTAATTAATAAAAAAGAATAAAAGCATTCATTAATTACTCTGAATTCACACTCAATGCTATACTGTCTCAAAGTACTTTAGCTGCTTCTTTCACTTCTTTTAACTTAAAATTTAATATGTAACTTTACTTATTATAACACTCAATTATAACACACAAAATGTATATTAAATCAGAGACTAAATTGTATTTAAGAATTTACAAACTCTTTATTTATTTTTTTATTGAGTTCTTTATGTTTTAATATCACTTAAAAATTGATCTCATCACATTCTTCAGTGATTAATGCATTCACAGATATTGATATTAAAGAGACTTAAGAGCAGAATAATATGACAATGAATAGATGAAATATAGATTTTAAATATAATTCAGAATATAAGAAGCTTAAGATGAGAATTTAAAGAATGAAATATGCAGTCAAGATAAGAAAGAAAATTGTTGCTAAGAGATATGCAAAGAATGAGCATAATGAATATTAATAAATAATTATAGTGTTCTGTATTAGATTTTAACTTCATTTATAGTGATCTTTCTTATAAATTAAAATGTAATTGCTAAGCAAAAGAAGAATGAAGATACTGCTCAATAAAATAACTTAATTATAGCTGTTAAAGAAACACAAGCTCTGTATAAGCTTCTTAAAGTAAAGAGTGCTTTCTTAATAATTAAAAAAGAGATATATCAACTTCATTTAATATTTAATCTGTGCTGATATGATTAGATTGAAAAAGTAGACAAATATATTTAAAGTTATTAAGATAACTGTTTAAATAAAGTAATTAAGCATTAAGAACAAATCATTCAATTTAACAGCTATAAATAATTTACTACAGCTGAAGATAAGAATTTAAATTTTATTATACAGATTTTTAATAGCAGCATACTTAATTCAGAGCACATAACAAACAAGAAGAATCATTAATATATATTATACTTTTAACACTTCTTTATAATGACTCTGAAGATAAAAGTTAATGTTATTTCATTTTATAATTATTAGCTCTCAACAGTGTTCAATGTCTCTGTAAATAAAAATGAAAAAGCAAAGATAATATTAAATAATAATGAAAGCAAAGTTACAGTAGCTTTTTCTGTTTAAATGATGTTGAATAAAAACATTAATAATGAATGCATCTTTCTTAAATCTGATGAACTTATGCATGCAGATATCAGAAAGACAATATTGAAAAAAGATAAAATATATTAATTCTGCACTATTTATCTATCAGAGATTTAACTAAATTTTGAACTTCATAGATTGCTACTTCAATGTTAAAGAGTGATGAAGTTAAGATATAAATTAATTAAATATAATTATATCACTTTATTGTAATGCTCTTTACAATTGTTTATTAGCTTCTTGCTGATTAACTATATTTATGAATTAAAATCAATAATGAAGATTAACTGTCAACATTATAAATTTTAATCTTCATTAATGATGCAGATTAAGAGGTAGAAGACTCAGTGAAGATATAGAATAATGATAAAAAGAATGAAGATTATTATAATCATAATAATAATAAGAAGAATGAAGATCATTATAATGATAATAATAATAATATTAATGAAGATATAAAGAAGCAGAATGAACTCTGATGCTTTAAGTAAAGCTAAATGTTCTTAAAGATTCTTAAACATTGTTTTCTATATTTAAGCATGTTTAATTCTAATACTTCACTCAATATTATTAGCTTGCATGTAACTTATATTTATTATAAGCAATTTAAGAAAATTGGGGTGTTTATAAACTGTATAGAAAGAGTAAAGAGATTTAATGTTTAAATTAGAAATTATGTTAAATATATGTTTATTGAGATTGTTGATGCTTAAATTAATGAATGTTAACATCATCTTTAGATAAGAAAGAATGAATTTCTTTTAACTTTAAACAATTATTAATAATATTAATAAATGAAAGATTCTGTCTCTTATAAAATTATAATACTGAAGCAGTTAAGAACTTAATGTGCTTTATTTATGCTTTTAAGTATAAGTGCAGTGCTTTTAATAATTTTTTACTTTATTAATAAAGAAGACTTTTTTCTCTTAATTAATGTTGTATTATATTCAAGATTGTGTATATATTGATAGTCAATGTACTCTGAGCAGAATTGTTTAAGTAAATGATTTAAAGATTGAGATTAATGATTATTAAGTTATTATTAATGATCTTAATAATTAATGCATCAATTACTGTAGTGAGTCTTTCAGATAATGAACTTATATAATCTTTAATCTTTTTTAACTTATAACTATAATCATCATCAGTGATTGCATATTCTGAGTGTATGCTGTTTAAAATATTTATAATGCTTAATTATATCACTTCTATATTTAAAGTTTAATTATAATCATCATTATTAAGTTTTAAGTCAATGTTCTTATCTTAATCATAATCATAAAGTCTGAAATTAATGTTGTTCTTATAATTACTATCATTATAAAGATCATTATTATTGAAGTAATGATCTGATAAAAGCTCTATATATAATTCAGTTGCTGTTGAATTCAGCTTATTTGCTGATAAATCTTTCTCATTATTATTGATAATTATTGTCAATACAGATCTCTCTTTAATTCTTTTTATTATTTCTGCTGCAAGAATGAACATATCATAATATTTAATCAGCATAATGTTTTTAATAATATCTGAGTTTAATCAATTTCAACAATATGTGATTATATCTTAAGTTATGTTGAACAAGCATTTAACTTCAATATTTGCTGCAGAAATTGCAAGTATATCTTTTATGAATTGTATCATTACTGATTTTAAGTTCTTCATCAGCTTTCAGTAATTAAGTATTAAAACATTTATATTTAATACTGAAGACTTTTACAGATAATCTGAGACTTCTTTTGTCACAAATATATTTTAATGTTTTTTTACATTTTTTATGCAACTCATCATTACTATTATCTTCTTCTTCTTTGAGTTAAGAATTCTCAAATCATTATTTAATAATTCTTTCTTTAAGTACTGATAGTTAACTCTGTAATATTATTGAAACTTAAATTTATACTTTAAACATAAATCTTCTCAGTCTTCTCTCTATTGAAACAATATGTCAGTCTTGCTATATAATATTTATTGAAAACTGAGAATATTCTATATTGTATATATTAAGCTTATTGCATAAATTCAATATAACATTAAGATTACAGAACAATTCTTAATTAATTTTTGTCTTTTTATAATATTGAGTCAGTTTCTTTTTTAATGCATTAATAACATTTTACAGCTCAGCACTAAAGAACAATTTAAACTTTCTAATTATTTCATTCTGTTTTTTAAAATGATCAAATAAATCATTGTATACATATCACAATTTATAAATTATTAACTTATTAATAGCATTCATTGTCTCTGTTTAGTTCTTGAAGTGCTTCAGAAGATGCAGTATGTATTTAATATATTGTTATTCTTTTATATTACATTTAAAAAATTTCATTCTGCTTATTGTTAAAGTTAAATGTTTTATTCATTGAGAAAGTTCAATTTATAGCTCATATACTTAACTCAGCATATCATATAAAGAGTTTCATTAAGTTTTTACATTCTCAATTATATTTTATGAATTTGTCTTCTACAAATCTTTGAACAACTTTAGACACTGTGATGATGTCATAATGACAATAATTAATAATTGAATTTATATAAGACTTTTATTAGAATATTAACTCAACAGATATGAGCATTATAATAAAGCATTATAAAAGATATACTAATCTTTTTCAGTATGATGTTAAAGAAGTAATCTTTGTTAATTGTGAAATTTTGTAACTCATTATCATTAAATATAATGATGAGCTAATCATTCTTTGCATTTACTTTCAGATATGTAAGTAGCTAACTGACTGCAAACTAAATTATATATATTATGTAGTTCATAATTTCAGTTTCATCACTTTAAATGATATTCTTCTGACTCAGAAGCTGATTTAAATAACATTATAATGTATAATTGTTGAATGCATTGTCTGCTGTGACTATCAGCAATTAATGTGTTAGATTTTACTTCTTCAACATCTTAAGAATATACTCAGTAAGATTTTCATCATTATATTGACTCTTTAATTCTTTAAAGACTAAAAGTATCTCTGTATACTTTTATTCAGTGTCAATAAAGTATGCAGTAATGTCTAGAAATGCAAGATAATTTGAATTACTTTATTCATTAAATGCAATAAAGACTTTAATCTGTATTTTAAGCTCTGTAAATACATCTTTTTAAACATTTACAGCACAACACTTAAGAAGTTATACAATCTTGCTTCAATCTAAAATCTTAATATTAACATGATACATTCAGATGAGCTTTCAAAACTTTATATGCTCAACAGCACAAAAGAATATATTGAGTATTATAATGAATTGAAGAATCTGCTGATTAAAAACTTTAAAAATAAAGTTAAATAATTTAATAATGATCTTTTAAGCTGTCTGTTAAACAGTGAGTGTTATATTAGAGCATTATAATTAAAAATTATAGTATATCTTTAAGTTTATCACTTTAAAGATTGAAATCTGTCTTTTTAATATTGATTTCATCTTCTGATAACTGCTGCTTTTCAAATAACATTTTATAATAATTATTTCATCATTTCTTGATGCTGAATGATTTATAATATTGTAACAGTTAATACACATTACATTTAATCTTTCATCACATTTATTAGCTACTTCAACAAAGAACTGCTAGATCTTTGCTGAGTAAGCTGAACTGTTTTATATTATTTAAATATGATTCTTAATTTTTATATCTATATTTTAACTTTATATAGTTATTTCTCATCAGTTTTAAAACTCTTACTTTGTTGCAGATCTTTAAAGAACATATTTTAAATTTTAAGTATCTGCAAAAGTTAAAGAACAAGATTGACTTAATTAAGATAACTTAGTTTTGTCACTGAAAACACTTAAAAATGATCTTTTTAAGTTGCTTAAAATCTGA
>JAABUY010001918.1_pt1 | contig 26231 bp, 24 predicted proteins | sample 5560271 | NCBI WGS metagenome assembly JAABUY01 (sample SAMN10711886, study PRJNA513374) | rock metagenome | isolation source: Antarctica rocks | place: Antarctica: Victoria Land, University Valley | reverse complement strand
CTTACTGCCTGCATGTGAGGTGGCGCACCTTTGCGGTTACGGGCAAGCTCTGACCGCCTATCATGACGCGCAAACGACAAGCAGGCTTGGAAAAGCAGTACCGCATGCCCTGCATGGAGGCGCACATCCTCCAAGCCAACCTGGAGCGGGATGCGTTCCCTACATGTGTCATTGCCGCGGCGCATGAGCTGGCCAGGTGCTCTTGTCATGGCCTGCAGCGGTCACCTCATCAGCAGGGTCATGGCTGGAATGTGTGCATGGCCTTGCATGACTCTGTATTGCTTGCCGCACTCACCAGCCTGTATCCACCGTACCCTGTAGGTGCTAACCAAGTCTTCAGATCCGTCAAACAACTTTGCATCAGAGCTCGGAGGCTCTGCATGCATCTATGCACTTGTCAGAGCTGCGGCATGCCCAACCGGAGTTGAGCAGTGCCCGCTGCGCTGTAGGCTGCTGGCCAGCTTTCAGAGCAACCTTGAGGAGATCACCATCATTGCCACGCCGGACGAGGATGCCGCCGGCGGGCCTGCGTCGCGCGCCGTCCAGCTGCACAGCTTTGTGGACCCGTTGAAGAGTGCGCGGCACGCAATTCATGCGCCAGTGCTGGCTAGTGCGAGCAACATATATCTTGTCATTGCACATGCACCGGCACTTATGTCAGCCACCCAGTCACAATTCGGAGCTCCCGTCAGACAGCCTGAAATATTGTAAGCTTCAAGTCTTGATGCAACCCTTGACAGAATATCAGCAACATCCAAGCGCGATGCCTGGGTTGCATGCAGGCGCATGCCATGTTCTGCAATGCCTGCCATGCGCAAAATAACCTGCAATACATCCTTGTTCTTGGAGCCTGAGTGTTAACGTCAACATGGCGGGCAGGCACTATGCCCGGCATGCAGGGCTGGCAGCGGACAGCGCGGGCCTGCCTGAGCCACCAGCGCAGCGCCTCGCCGTGCGCACTGGAGGACTCACACAGCGAGCATGTCGCGCCTGCTCAGGCCCCGCGGCCGCCGCGCGCCAGGCAAGGCGCAGACCGCGCTGCACACCGAGCTGGCGGTAGACGCGCGCGAGGTGTTCCTGAGCTACCAGCACAGCGCGGACGCGGCGTGCGACGTGACGTTCAACCTGCGCGACTTCAAGGCCGCGCTCGCGCTGTGCGAGGCGCTGCACGCGGACGTGGCCATCCGCTTCGGCCAGCCCGGCAGCCCGCTGGTCGTTGAGCCGCACGTCTCCGCGCACAGCGAGCAGGCGCCGCCCTGGACGCCGGCTGAGCCAGCCCTGCACCCATGCACGACCCCCAGCAGGCCACCCAATCGTTGAACAGGCTGCCTGCCTCGAGCCGGGCCCTGCTCGGTCAGCATGGCCGGCGGGCCGCGCCTTCTGTGCCGCGCCTTTGGTTTGCGGGCTCTGCGCCACTCGAGCTGGTCAGCGAGGGCATCAGCAATGTCGGCAGTGGCAGAGCTCGATGGTAAATTGCGATGTGGCCCTTCTAATTGCTCTCCAGCGGACAGCCTGTCTGAACAGCCGCGCGGCGCGGGGCAGGAGATGCCGCTCGCGGCGGAGCTGGTGTTGGCCACGCTGCTGGAGACGGCGCGCCCGGGCGACGCGGGCCCCGCGACCGTTGCGCGCAACGCCGCGGGCCGCCTGGACACGCCCGGCGGCGGCCACATCCCGGGCGACACGCCCTGGACGCGCCGGGACGCGCCCGCCGGCGCGCGTCCCCGGCCTCGGCCCACCGAGGCAGCGGCGCGGCTGCCTGGCGGCATGCTTGGAGCGTGCGAGGCTGCACATGCGGCGACGCTGCAGGAGCAACAGGGTGCTCCATGTGCTCTGCTCTTTTTGACCGGCTGCAGAAGCAGGGCAAAGCACAACCAGCTTCGGGCAGCGGCGGTCGCCTTGCTGCAACGCTGTGCACTCGACAAGCGGGCAGGCACTGCACAGCATTGTGGTAATGCTTGCTGTGCTTGCATTGGTAGGCGCACGGCGGGAGGATGCGGGCGCCCGCCGGCGCCGGCCTACCAGCGCCGCCGCCCCAGCGGCCAACCCGTTTTGCGCAGCAGGCGCAGCAGGGCAACAACAGCAGGATGCCTGGAGCTGGCCCCCGTCCAGCAGGCCTAAACGGGGCCGCCGCTGGGCGCGCCAGCGGCGGCGCTGCGGGGGGCTCAGCGCCTGCGCCGTGGCCGCCCGGCGACCCGCACGCGCCGCCGCGCTCGGCGCCCGGCGGCGCTCGGCGACGCTGGCCGCACGCGCCGCCCGCCGACGACGCGCCCCTCCCAGACACTGAGCTGGGCAGCGCGGAGGCTGACGGCGACGACGTGCACATGCACAACTCGGGCGCGGCCGGCGGCGACAGCGCGAATGATGCAGCAGATGGTCTGGATGCGGGCGAGGCACAGCACGCGGGCGGCTCAGGCCTGTGGCAACCGCAGGCCAGGGTGCGCTTTGGCCGCGCCGCATTGCCGGGCGCCGGCGACGCGGGCGCCGGCGGGCTGAGGGGCGCAGGTGAGCCAGGGGGCCCGCTGGTGGAAGACAGCGGAGGGCAGGACGCGCGGCAGGCGGCTGGCGCGCCGCCAGTGTCGAGCAGGTACCTGGCGCGGCAGATGGCAGATGACGACGAGGAGGCTGCCGACGGCGAAGCAATCCCTGGCACCCCCTAGCGCTGCGGGCGGCCATTGGCACAGGCTGACCTGGCGAGCCGTAGCAAGCAAACGGCAGGCTGAACACCGCCAGGGCGCTGTCTATGGTGGAGCTGCTTTGGCGTGATGCTACTCACAATGGGTAGGACATGATGGTCTTATGTGTCGAGGTACCAGGCCAAGCTGTGCACAGTGCAGTGCATATATTCCTAAACTTTTACAGGCATTGTATCAGTGCAACATATTACCCCTGGCCAAAGCATATCAGCAGACAAGCCAATATCCAGGAGCACCACACGCCTGCGCTTTTGGTGCAAGCAGCGCAATCACCCTGATATGAGCACACAGCATGCAGGAAAACATGCTGATGCAGGAATGGCACCCGCATGCCAGATACAGTGTTTGAACGACACTGCCAAAATTTTCTGCCACTGAGATGCTACACCGTCAAGTTATGCCCTCGGAAGACCCCGCAAATTGTTGTTTTATTGCAACAATGCCAGCTGAATATGCGGTGTTTTTAGCTAGCACAAGCAGCTACAAGCGGGCATAAACCGTTTGACGACTCTGGCGGCATGCCATTCGCCTGCCTACAGCAGCTCTGTAGAGCCACAGTGTTTTCTCGCCGGTCAAGCTAGCCTGCATAATGTCCGCAGAACCCTCAGGCAGAGGGAGCAGCCGCTATAGTAGCGCGCGGCGTGCAGAACATGGGCAAGCCATCCTTGAACTGCAGCGTCCCGCGCAGCACTTCCAGGTCCTCCATGCTCTTTGCTGCAACCTACATGCACCAAGAGGGCGTCGCTGTCACTCGGGCAGTGTTTATTGTCATGCGACGTGAAACGTGCACTCCGCATGGCGTGAAGGGTACCTGTGCTCAAAACCCCAGGTGCCATCCAAAACCCAGGTGCCATCAGGCACGACGACACAATGGCAAACCCATTACGCCAGCACGTAGCACAGACTAGCAACAAAAGGAATGCCACTCGTGCCACTAATTGCCCAGCATGCACAGCACACATAGCGAGTGTCACATCCCTCGAGTGCGGACAGGTGCGGACACACGCAATCGTGCAGCACGCTGCGTGAGCGCACCTCTGGCGTCAGCTCAAACTTGAACGCAGAGACCAGCATCGCCACCGCGGTTGGCATGTTGATCTTAGCCAGCTGCTGACCTGCGCACAGCGCTGTGGCACTCAGGCTTGCCCCCCTGGGTCCTGCCCTCCTGCCGCGGCTGCACGTCCTCGAGAGAGCCCTGCATGCAACAAGAGGTGCAAGCAGCACACGCACAGGTCAAGTTGGCCGGTCAACAGGTAGCCATGGCGCCAGGACATCATGACCTTGACTTACAGCCATGATCTACTGACGTGATGGCAAGTCGCACGCATGCAACAGCACAACGAGACATTCGCGGCAGCGAGCTGTGAGGCATCGCACCAACGCAATTCCGCATGCCGTTGCCAAACGGCGTATACCGGAGCGCCTGCACACCACACCCACGTTATGCGTGCCAGGACGCCCTTCAACCCGCATCCTCTGGCGAGCCATATCTTGAATATGTGCGGCCGCCCTTCATTACTGTTCACAACGCGTTGGCCTGAGCCCACTGCGGACTTGCCCTGAGCCCACTGCAGATTTGGAAAAGACAATCAGGGCTTGCTGCGTGGCCGTGGCCCCTAAGCGCGACACCGCACCTTGGTCGCGGAGCCCTTGAAGTCGGGTACGCCGTCGTCCAGGCCGCCCTGCCCGGCATCAAGGCGCGCGCCCACGTCCGCCGCGGGCGCGCTGCGCTCGACGTACACCGCCTCTTGGTTCTCAAAGCGCTCCTGACGCCGCAGAGGAAGGTATATTAGTGTATGGATGGCACGCTCCTATAACCAGTAATAAGCAACTTTGGAGGAGAGACCTTTAGCCGCGACAGCGCCCCGCTGTGTGCATCCGTCGTACTGAGTACAAAAAATCACTGTGGAAACGCATAAGAATATGCATGGCCTTGCAGCGACACAAACAGCCCGAAGTCCCTAACAGAGCCCGAGCCTTGTGAAACAGACGACGACATGCAAAGCTGCCAGACTACAGTGGATAGCCGGTGCCTAATGGGCTGGACCCTGCCATGTGAGCATAACAGGGCTGCCTTCATATTGCTCGTGCGCACACCAACAATGTGTCGCGCTTTTGACCTCGTACGCACATCCATTCTGGCAAGCAGCCGCGTTCTTATCACCGCCGACACTGCGACAAAAGGGGCATGCGTGTAGCCGCACCGGGATGAAGCGTTCAGGCGCCTCCCAGGAGTGCGGGTTGTTCAGCACCGCCAGGTTGGAGCCGGTGATGGTGGCGCCGCGCGGCAGCACCAGCCCGTTGGACAGGCGCACATCGCGCGCCACGACGCGCAGCATCCCGCCCGCGACCACCGGGCGCAGCCGCATCGACTCCTGCGCAGCGGCGCAGCCCAGGTTGCCGGGACGCCGGTGCACGCTGACGGCGCAGCCTCTTTACAGACCTGTGCCATGACAGTCGGCACCATACCAGGCGCACTCTGCTCGATGCGCACGGGAAAGCGGATAACACCTCGGCCTGTCTCCGTTGGCCTCTACAAATCTTGGGCACGGCCGCATCATCAGACGCGCGCGCGACGGCCGCAGAACAATGCATAGGTTTATGGTTATCACGCGCGCCTTGAGCACCGCGTCCAAAAATCGCAAGCGGCTGATGTCGGCAAACGCGAAGGGGCGCGGGTGCGGGCGCGCGGGCGTCGCGAGCAGGCCGGCCGCGTCCAGCTCCGCCTCCAGCGCGGCCGCCGCGGCCGGGTGCTTGGCCAGCAGGTAGAGCGTCCAGGCGATGCTGTAGCCGGTCGTCTCCGAGCCTGCGTTGCAAAGCAGGGGGCTGTGACACGGCAGGTAAGCAGGGCGCTAGCCCCGAGGACCGGGGCTGGTAGATGGTAGGCAACTACGCAGACACAGGCAGCAGCTACTGAAAGCAACCAATGTTTGCACTTGCTTTGTCTTCCTGTAAACTCTCTTCAAATCACAAACTGTAGCTCCCACGCCGTGACGGGGTTCCGTGTCTTGGGGGAAAAAGCACAGCCATGCAGCACGACACCAGCAGGACGGCGATCCAGCCCCTGGCTATGGCCCGACGGCGCGGAGGCGAATGCGCAGCGCCGCGCACCAGCGATGAACATGATGGACGCCTCATCTTCCAGGCGGTCCATGCTCAGCGGCCGCTGCGTCACTGGGTCTACGACGCGCAGCAGGTGCGCCTGCGCGCGCAGCGCGCCCCGGACCGCTCAGTTTAGTCCATAAGCGCATGGAGGCGGCGCGGCGGCTTACCTGCCCTTTGGACGACCCCTCTACATATCTACGCACATCTGAGAAGGCGGGAAGCTGGCGCCGCAGAGGCATGCGCTGCCGAAGGTCAGTCGCGCTGCCGGCCTAGCTCGCCCCTGTGCGCCCCACGCCCAAATGCGTGAAACGAGCGGGCCGTCTGCGCTGCGTGCGCAGCGCGGCGCACCGCGATGGAGCGCTCGTCGAGGTCCTTGCTCGCGCGGCACTCCTCCATCAGCTGGCGCGACATCTGCAGGATGCGCCCGGAAGCCCACTCGCCCTTGCTCGCCTCCTGCGCGGGACGCCAGCTTCTGTCGGCAGCATGACTACTTCTTGTTACGTATGTCACAGAATAACATGCAGATTAAGCACACATTCAGCGCATTTCCACACTGCGTGCAGGCATGCCCCGGCCATGCTCGAGGTGAGCCGCCACACACAGGCAGCAGAGTCTGTCGGTCCGACCTGCCAAGCCACAGCAGAGCCCCTGGTGGGCAGCCGGGGCCTACCATGGGATCGGCGCCAGCACACGGCCACGCATGTGCTGCGCCCCGGAGAGCGCAGGGCGCCGGCCATCACAGCGCTCGCGAACCTCGCCCGGCAGGGCCTCAGACGCGACAGGGCACAGGGCCGCGCTGCATGGGGCGCGCACCCTCCTGTGGCCCAGGAAGCGCAGCGGGTTGTTGAAGCGCTTGCCGGCCTCGCCCAGCAAAGTCTTGAACACGTCAAAGACGTCCGGCTCGCCGCCGAAGGACGCCGACACATCGATGCGCCTGGGCAGCCAAGCCGCAGACTGTCAGGAACCTGCCAATCGATTTGGGGTTGAGGCAGGTCTCATGCACTGCCAGCACCCCCCTTACAGCTGTCTGCAGGTGCGCATGCACAATGTCAGAATGGCAAGGCATGCACAAAGACCGTAGACGTTCAGTCGTCTGGGCCCATTACCATCGCTTTGCTTTTCACACCCACTTGGAAGCGCTTGCCTTTTAAAACCAGCACGTCTGAATAGCTGCTGCTCACGCGCACGCTGGGAACACGAGCAGACGCCAAACATGCAGGCTAAAATTCTCTGATAGATTTCCACTGGACGCTCACCTGCCTTATCTCCCAGGCCTGTCTGGCACCAAAGCTTGACGCCACCGCTTGCGCTTGTCAACAGACATGCTCAAGCGTTGCAGAGCGCGCCTAGCGGTGTGTGCTCTCCAAATGCCCTGCTCAGAGCAAGGGCCGCGCGCCTGCTGACGCCAAAGTCGTGGTCGAAGCCCACGCGCCCGATGACGTCGAACGACTCGCGCTGCGCTTGCAAAGCTTTCGTCAGTCATCCCTTACTCCTTGCAAATAGTTGCTCTGTCATATGAAACCACAGGATGGAGCCACAGGCACAAGCACGCCATGACGCACGAGCCAAATCAGAGCCCAGCGGCAAGCTGCTGCACTTTGGCATACATGCAACAGCGCACACTGGCTAGGCTCGCCTGTGCAATGTTAGAGATGTCGAGTGCTTCGCCCGGCCCGCGCGCCGCGATGCCATTGATGAGGTCCTGGACCACTGTGCAGATGTGGTGGTGGAAAGCCCTGCAATGCAGTCAGCCAGTCTGAGCCAGGACACCACATCAATCAGCAGCAGACTCAGACCAGCGCCGCAAACAGGCTTGCAGCCGCCCCAAAATAGGGGGCGCCTCACTTGAGGTTGGCGGTTGAAAACGCCGGTGCAACTGCCTTCCGCACGAGCCGCCACTTGTAGTTGCCGGACATCTCGCTGCCCGGGAGCACCGGCGGTCAGTCGTCGTGCTGAAGGCGCTGGGCAGGACAGGGGCGTCCACCAGAAGCAGGTCAGGCGCTCGCGGCGACGGGCAGGTTGCGCGCTCGCGCCGCCGCACCTGAACATGTTCCGCTCCGTTGTCTTGCCCCTGGGCCGGATGAGCTGGAAAACTGGCTTCTCGATGTAGCCCGCGCGCTCAGCGGCAAACACCTCTTGCGCCAGGAACGGATCCGTGATGTAGATGGCCTGCGGCGCGGACCACGGCAGGCTTCAGCAGCTGCCTGGATGCGTTTGTCAGGTGCGGCGGCCCTCCCAGTGCAGGCTCGGCACTCGCTGCGTCCGCAGGAAGTTGGGACCGAGGCCGGGAAGCTGCGCCCGCGCTCGCCAACCCCGCCCCCCGCCGCATGCGGCCCGCCGCGGGGCGCATGCCTGGCGCCAGACCAGCCGCAGGCGGAAGATGCCGCGGTACTGCTCGCTGAGCTGCTTCACGACGCGGTGCGCCGGCGCGTCGGGCCGGTTGAGCAGCGGCACGTGGCCGGCGAGCAGGCTGGCGGGCGGCGGCCCCGGGAAGGCGCGCAGCATCCACGCGGCGCGCACATACGTCCACAGCTTCCCCGCATACAGCGCGGCCAGGACGGCCAGGCCTGCGAGCAGGATTGTCACTGCAACCATCGCACGCTCTGCCTGGTGCGCTGAACGGCAAGCCGATCTCACTGCGCAGCTGTCCCCGGGGTCGGTCGCAAGCGAGTCTTGTGAGACTCGCGTGAGATGACTAAACTCCTGCAATCTTAGTAAATCAACCCTGTAACTGTACGAAAGGGTATGCTCTCTGTTCCGAGATCTGAAAATGGCAGCCGGTGCCATCCACCTTGACAGCGAGCATCGCTCCACTAAACCCGCCAGCCCGAAAGAACATGGCCAGGATGAGCGTCTACGTGATCTGTGCCCTTTCGGCCCTCTGCCTGTTTGGCGGGGCAAGAGGCTGGGGCAGCTGCGACTCCAAGTACGTGGCGACGCAGACCAGCACGCCGTACTCGGCGGCCAAGTGCGCACCCCAGGCCTTGCTGCAGCAGGGCAGAGGGTGGGTCAGATCGCCGCAGCCGGCGCCCACAAAAACAAGCGCCTGACGGCGCCGCTGCTCACGCAGCTACTGCGTGAACCCCGGCTCCTGCGACAGCAGCCTGGGCATGGCCTGCCCGACGGTGGTGCCGTGCACGTCCGCCGCCACCAGCGCCCTGCCCGGCGCCTTTCCCTGCGTGGCCCCCGGGTGCCCCGCCTGCGCGCCCCCGGGCGACCCGGCCGCTGCCCTGCCGCTCTTCCCGATCCAGCCCAGCGGCCCGCCGGCGCCCGCCGGTGCGCAAGTGGTCCAGCCCTGGCATGGCCCCCGGCCCTGCTCCTGGTCGTGTGCACTTGGCGGCCACGGGCGCCTGAGCGGCCTACTCGGGCGCCTGCTCCGCGCGGCAGCACAAGCGCCTCCCTCGCCCACACTACACCTGTGAGGAGGGCTTGGTGGCGTCGTGGCTGATCGGGCTGTCGAGCAGTATGATAACAGGCTCGCGGCTCGCAGCGCAGCCTCCTGCACCCGCAACTTTTCCCACACACCTGCGTACGGCCTGGTCTACACCGCCCATGAACAGCAACTAAACACTCTGCCCCCGCCTGCAGCAGGCAGCCTGTACATCGCGCTGGACACGAGCACGGCCGGCATCACCAGCGTCACGCTCACGCTGCAGCTGCCGAACGGCACCATAGTCGGGCCGGGCGGCAAGTTCTCGGCGCGCGCCCCGCCATGGCTCATGAGCAAGCCTGCATGTACCTGCGGGGCTAGCCACATAGGAGTGCAGAGCGCACCTGGGACTCGTCAGGCAACAGGCCTGCTTGTCATCCAGCACTGCCGACTCATCCAAAGCGCCTGGTGTCGTTCATCGGGAACGGGGTATCGCGGCGCCGCAGAACGCACACGTGCCTCTTATATCGGAGCAATTTGTGTCTGATGTGCGACGCCCCCATCACGCCCTGCAGGCGGCGACAAGCTGGTTTCAGGTCCCCTCTTGCCTGCGCTCACCATGGTGAAGCGATGCAAGCGCGGGCTGCGAGCAGGCATACGTGGGCGCCACGCCGCCGCTCGCGGACGGCACAGCGGCCAAGCAGACGGATGGCGCCCTGGGGTGCGGCCCCGCCCTGACCAGGCACCACTATATGGATGCAAATGGAAAAGCCAGAGCGGCATGGCGCACCGCAGACATCATGGAGCCTCCGTGAGCCTGCTTACTTGTAGGCAAGGTGTGCAGGGTCAGCGTGCTCAGCGCCGCGCCGCGCTATTCGTCCATCCAGTGCCGCCCTTGCGCCCGCCGTCACTGGGCTGCTTGAGACGGGGGCATGCAGGCACATGCGGGCAGATGTTTAGCCCTACCTGACATCGTCGCGCGCTGCTCCCGCGCAGGTACGACAGCATCCGAGTCAGCGCAAACTGCGCGACGTACACGCGCGCGGTGCCGGCGGCCGCCTGCTCGGCCGCGCCCATCTACATCGGTGCGCCGGCCGTAACCCCGCGTCGTGCGCAGCAGCGGCACAAGATGGCCGGCGGTGCTGACCTGCCAACCGCCCCGACTGGCGCGCATCTGGGCCGTTTAGCACTGCATGCATTGTGGCAAGCACGGCTGCTCCTCGCTCTGTGCGGGCTCCATAGTCTGCCCGAGGCAGGGCACAAGGCTGCTCAGGCCCGCCGCGAGCCCTGCAAAAGTGCGCCTCCCTAATGGCAGCGCCGGGCCGCGCCTGAGGCGGGCGGCGCCTGCGCGCAGCGGTGCAGGCAACGGTGTGCGCCTCGGCGCAGTACGCCTACGGCACGCTGCACGCGACCGACCCGGGGTCCATTGACGCGCCGGGCGCCAGCTACCTCGACCCCAGCGTGCAGGCCAGCGGCTGCGGCTGCGACGACCGCTCGTGCGCTCCCGCAGCGCATGCATGCCGCACACGCACGTAGCGTGCACTCGCACACGAAAGCGTGCGGCGCTGTGGCTGTTCACCGTGCCCATATCACGCGTGCTCAGGAGCCACAGGGTTTGTGTCAGCGTGTGCGCCAGCCTCAAGCCATGCAACTTGCATGCTGTGCGTGTGCGCACACGAGCGTATGCGCCGGAGTACCTTGCGCATGCACACGCTGATGCAGGGCAGCGTGCCGCGACGCCGACATCATGTTTCCCGTCGCTGCCAGCTATCGTGTGCCCTGCGACGCGCCACGGCCTGCTCCTCAAGGCGCCGTCGCCTGCCCTTTTGGTTATGAGGAGAGCTCTGCCCGTGGGGCGCCTTGCCAGGCGCTTGCACCGCGCATCCCGGGCGCGGCAGGTCGGGCCATGACATCTGCCTCTCCATCGGCAGCGTGCCGGCGGCCCCGTCGGCGACGTGGTCGCCCGTGCCCGGCCCGGGCGCCGCATCCGTGACCTGGTTTGGCGACGCGAGCTCCAACAGCGCATACATTGCCGTGCGTTGTTAGCGGTCCCCTCCCTTGGCTCGCGCGCGCCTGATAATGGTGGGGTCATGCATGCACCCCGCAGTGCACTGCAGCCCGCGAAAGTGGCTGCCTGCGTAGCTCTCAGCCCGCCCGTGCAAAGGTGCCAGCGTTAGCTGTGGCCATGCGAGCTGCGCCTGCCCCGTATGCTGCCGCCCGGCGGCCCCTGCGCGCTGCTGCTGCCCTGCGAGCTCACATAGCCTGCCTGGGAGCATGCTGCCACCAGCAGCCCGGCGCGCGCGCGCCCGGTCTGACATCATCCTGAGCCGTGCCAGCCTGTGCTCATATCGCCTTTGGCTAACTCAGCCTCCCCACCTGCTGGGCCTCCCATCCGCGCAGGTTGCGCCACTGCTCTCGGCCGCATGCGCGCTCGTGCCCGCACCCGCTGCGCCCGCACCCGCGCCCGTGCCGATCGCCGCCCCGGCGCCGGCGCCCGCCGCCGTCGCCGCCGCCGCCCCGGTGCCCGCCAGCGCGGCGCCCCACGCGCCGGCGCCGGCGCCTATGCCCGCGCCTGTGCCGAGGCCAGTGGCGCCCGCGCCTGCCCCCTCGCCGGTGGCGCCCGCGCCGGTGGTCATGCACTCCGCCCCAGCCCCCGCGCCCGCAGGCTCGACGTCCCATGCGCCTGCGCCAGCGCATGCGCCGGCCGCGACGGCGCCGGGGCCCGCCATGCATGCCGTCCCCGCCGCGGCGCCTGCGAGCGCGGCCCACAACGCGCCCGCGCCCGCCGCACACACCGTCCCCGCCCTGGCGCCCGCGCCGGGCCCTGCGAGCCGCAGGGCCCCCGCCCCGGCGCCGAGCCTGCCGCCTCCGCCGCCCACGGTGCGCCAGGAAGTGGTGGCAGGCAACGTCACATTAGCAGGGGGGGGCTCTGGCACTGCATCTGTCCTGGCCTGCAGTGCTGGCAAGGCGCTTCCATCCCGGTGCTCCATTGCCACTGCAAGCCAGCGCAGCCACCGCAACCGCTTGTGCTTGCTCGGCGTCCAGGACACCATGCACTCCGTCGTGAGCGACCGCCAGGCGCCCGTGTTTGCGCGCGCATACAGTCTGACGTTCACTGCTGACGCGCGGCGCAGTGCGACGCGTTCGGCTACGACGCGCCGACGCGCTGCTACGTCTCGAGCGGCGGCGCGCACCGCTTTGCATGCGGCCACCAGGCGCCGGCGCGCGCCCCCGGCGGCGCGTCGTGCTGCACCTGCGCCGCTGGCGGCGGCGGCGCCTGCGCGCAGGGCGAGGTCTGCGTCAAGACGGATGGCGACGGCGGGCAGTGCCAGCGCGCGCCGAGCCCGGCGCCCGCGCCGGCGCCCAAGCCGAGCACGCCCGGCGCGTCCTGGGGCAGCAGCGTCGCGCCGCCGCCCACGACCATCGGCAAGCCCGGCGAGGACCGCGGCGAGGACAGCCAGGCGGGCCCGAGCGCGCCGGGCGGCGCGCGCGGCTCCGGCGAGCACTCGCGCCGCGCGCTGCTGGACGACGGCGACGGCTGGGGCGGCCAGCTGGACACGCCCGGCGCGCAGGGCCTGGGGGACCTGGGGATCCTGTACGGCGGCGCGTCCGGCGGGCAGGGCGCGGGCGGCGGGCTGAGCGGCAGCTGGGGCGGCGGCGCGGGCGCGGGCCAGGGCGGCAGCGGCGCGGGCAGGGTCATTGGCCTGTGCTCTGACACGGGCGCCTTTGTGTGCGGCTGCGTGTAGCGCGCGCCGGGCGCACCCGCGCGCTGCTGGGCAGACGCAGCTGGGCCTGGCAGTCAGCTCGATGCCGGCTGCATCTGGCGGGATGGCGCGTTCAATGCGCATGCATGCACCTGTGGCGCGTGCCTGGGCTGTGAGAGGCTCGGGCTGCTGCGCGGACTGGTGGTCAGCTGGCGCCCAAAGGCTGGCGGCTCGTTGTGCGGCTGTGCTCCTTTGTGGCAGCTGGATCGACGGGCGTCGTTGGTGCCAGGGTAGTGCATTTTGCCATTGTTAGTGTTGCGCCCGCCGAACTGCTGGAAACAGCGCTGCATGCAGCTTTGCTGATGCTGATGTAACGCGACAGCCTAGAAAATCCGCACCCTAGCGAAGGTTACGCCTACCTTTCAAATTTGCTGTAGAAGGCTCGTGAAAGCTGCCATTATTGCCGTGGCCAGGCCGCACGGGCTAAATTCCACGACATGCAGTCGGCGCCGCTGTCCGGAGATGGGCCCTGTCCTGGAACGGAGCCAGAACAGCATACCGGCCTGCTCGAGGCCGAGCACACCGGCCTGCCGGAGGCCGAGCAAGCACGTGCCCGCCTGTTCATGGCCGCGTGTTGGCACCGCTGGGAGGCGTTGCCAGGCACGGCTGTCGGCGTTTCCAGTTTCACGTACGACGTTGGGATCCCCTGCGCCCAGTGCCCAGGCAGTGCGGACGCCCCGCAGAGCTTGCGCGCGCATGCAGCGCCGCCGGGTGCACGTCAGCGCAGATTCAAGGCTGCCTGGAGCATGTCGCTGAGTGCGTGCCTAGGCCGCTTGTCGGCTCTGTGTGCTCCCTATTGGTCTGCGCCGCGCAGGCCCCGGCCCAGGGCAGCGCCGACGCTCTGCGCGCCGCAGGGCGGGCCGCGCTGTGGCGCAGGCCGCCATCGACCGGCTGCGAGCCGTGCAGGTGCGCAGCGCGCATGTGACCCCGGCCCTGCACGCGCCTGGCCTGCGTGCGGCCAGGCGCCCTGCCTGCGCAGGTGCTCCCCGAGCCGTCGCCAGCGGTGGCCGACGCCGTGAGCAGCGGCGAGGCGCCTGGCTGCGGCGCGGCCGCGGCGGGCAGTGCGCTCGAGCGCAGCGGCCGCAGCCGGTGCGTGAGCGGCGCGCCCGCCGCCCGACCGGCACGGCTGGGCGCCGCGCCCGCTGCTGCGCCGCGCACAGGCGAACGCCGCCTCGTGCCCTGCCATGCGCTGTGCAATGTATAACACCGACGAGTCGCGTCTGGCACCACCTGCACCCGCTCGCCCCTGGCCGCCGCTTGATGGGCGTCCGGGGCTGCCGCGCAGGGGCCGGCGGCACGCGGCGAAGTGCACGAGCGCGCTGTCAGACCGCGAGCAGCACCTGCTGCTCGTGGCGTACATGGGCCAGGCGGGCATGCCGGAGCAGCTGCCCACGCAGCTGGCGGCGGTGCGGCCCTGCTCGGGCTGGGCGCGCGCGATGCGCGCCTGCAGAGCCCGAAGCTCCTGGCGTGAGGCGGGCGCGCCACTCGCCGCGCCTGGACTGCTCGCGAGCGCGCCGTGAAACGCCGCGACAGAGCTGAGCAAACAGGTGGCACAGGTCACTCTCGTGCAGCCTTGGCGTGGGGCCAAGAGCGCGATTGCACAGTGCACCTCGTGCGGCGGCGCGTCTGCACGGGCTCCGCGCGCGCACGCGCGTCGCGCGCCTCGGGCCCTGGGCGCGCGATCGGGCGCTGAGCGCCGCGCGCGCGCGCCCAGGCGCTGCGCGCGGGCGCCAGCGAGGCGGCCTGCCGCGGCGCGCTGCACGCGGGCTTCCGCGGCGCGCAGTGCGCGCCCGCCGGCGAGCCGCCCGGCGCCGCGCCGCCGCGCAGCAGCGCGGCCTACAAGGCGGCCATGCTGGCACTGGAGCGGGCGCGCCCCCGGCCCGCTCACCCCCTAGCGCTTCTGTCCCGGCCGCACCCTGCTTGCCTGGCGGCGCTGCCGGGCCATGGCCCGCCGAGCGCTGCCGGCAGCCGCACATGGCCTGATGCTGAGAATGCCGTCTTACCCAGCAATCCACCCGGCTGCGTCTGGCAAGTTTGGCATTTGCTTGGGCGGCTCGGCGGCCAGCGCAGCATTGCCTGCAGTAGCGCAAATTTCGCTGCCTAGGAAATGCACATTTAGCTACTAGCTGCCTCGCTGTGGCCGCAAGCAGGCGGATCCCATATGTCTGGCAAGACGGAACAGCGGCCGGCTCTGCCACGCCCTGCTGTGGCACTCCAGCCTGCACGGCTCCCGCGCCGAGCTGCGCCGGCGCAAAGTCGGGGGGCGCGCGCTGCGGCAGGCTCTGCGGGCGCAACAGGATGCGACGCCGCATGGCTCGCCAGACTGCGCCGCGAGCGGCCCCACGGATGCGGCCAGCCCCGAACCTGGCGCCGAGGGAGTGCCGGCGCCCGAACCGGCGGCCGCCAGCGCGTTTGCCGCGGCCGCCGCGCGGCCCTTCAGCAACGGCCCCGGTCCCGAGCACCCGGCGCCGCAGCCGGATGCGGATGCGCCCGCGCACCCAACGGGCCTGCCGCGCAGCAGCTGGTTCATGCGCGCTTCGCTGCGGGAGGCCAGCGGCGAGGAGCACGCTCCGGGCGACGGTGCGCGGCGCTCCCCCTGACCTGCAACTGCGGTGCCATGGAAGGCCGGCAGGGGGGGGCTCTTTGCCGGCGATGCGCACGCGCCTCGCGTGACTCGGGCCCTGCTTGGGGTGTCCTGGCTGACCAGCCTGTGGGCTTGAGGTGTGTTGGGCAGGGAGCGCAGCAGCTCCCTGCTCAGGACAGGCATCCTGCGCGAGGGTCCCGCAGCCCGGCGGACTGTATGTTGCTTCCAAGCGAACGGGGTTGCAGTGTGCACGCTGGCGCGCGTCCATGCTGGTAACCTGAGCCGCCAGCCAGGTCTTGCGGGCGGCACCCTGCTCCGCGGCGGCGGGCGCCGGGCAGGTTGCTGGCGTGGCGGCGCCCCCAGAAAGTGCCGGACGAGCGCCAGGGCGCCGGCCCAGCATGCGCGGGAGGTTAGGGTAGTGGTAGGTTTCTAGGGTTATAGGGTTGCAAGCACCGAGCGCGCGCGCCGCCGCAGGCCTGGGTGCGTCGCACAGCCTGGCGGACGCGATGGTCAGCGTGACGCAGATGCTGGGCGCTTACCAGCGCACCAGCAGCGCGACCGAGCGCCTGCGCTCCGCGCATGCCAGCAGCAGCGTGAGCGAGCATGCGCACCACGGCGTGCCCAGGCGCGCCGGGCCGCGCTCGTGCTGTGCAGGGCCGGCTCATTTCGGCGGCGCCGGTGGCGGTGCGCATTTTGCGGCCGCATGGCGCGCTTGTGCTCAGCTCGCAGCGCAGCGTGGAAGCGTACTTTGCTCAGACGGCATAGCCATAGGCACTTGCCCTGACAGGGAGCAGTGTTGTTGAACCAGGTACATGCTTAGCCGTGCGTTACCAGCCCGCGGTAGCGCACTATGCAGGCAGCGGTCTCACAGCCTCAGGGATGTCAGATGCACCGGGTGGGGGCCTGCTCAGCATGCACTTCGCCGTGGTCTGTATGCGTGTGAGCTGGGCTGCTGGCTGGAGTCCTAGCGGACTGTTTACTTGTGACGATATGGTTACCTTTGTTGTAACGTGCGCCGCGCGTCGCCCGGAGCAAGTGGCCGCTGCGCCCGCGCGCAGCGCGCCCTTCGAGGGCGCGAGCGTGCCCAGGCGCCTCACCAGCCTCAGCGAGCACCCGGCGCTGGCGCCCAGGCGCGGCCCTGCCGCCCCAGCCGGGCGCCCCTGCCGCCCCGTGCCGCCCGCCCCTGGCCCGCGCCCCTGTGCGCTGGGCTTGGTGCGCTTGCATGGCGGCCAGCTGCTGGGCCAGGGCTGCCGCATGCCTGCTGGGCGCCGGGAGACTCTGATTGAGCATGCGCCTGGCAGCAATCCCTTCACTGGGATGCAGCGCATGCGCGGCGGGCGCCTCACGCGCGCGCGCGCACGCGCCGCAGGCGAGAGAGCATCAGAGCTGCCGAACACGAGCCGGATCGGCGCGCCGCGGGCGCCGGCGGCCGCTTGGCGGACGCAGATGCCCCGGCGGAGGCCGGCGGGCGCGCCGGGAGCCCGGGCGCCGCCGGCCGCCAGCTGCTGGCCCTGCTCCCGCAGGTCGCGGCTGCCTCTGTGAGGAATGCCCCTGCGCCTGACATGCATCTAACATTCAAAAGAAAGGTGGTAAGAAAATAGGGTCATACTCTGGGTCTTGAAACCCTCACATGGTCACCTGCCAGGCAGCTCCTGCAGGTCGCGGAGAAGGCGACGGAGGACGCGCGCGATGCGGCCACGGACCAGGCGCACGCGGGCGCCCTGGACCCGCCGGGAGGGTTCCTGGGCGACCTGGTGCAGGGCCTCCTCGCCGCTGCAGACCTTGCGCGAGCCGCCGGCCCCGCGACCAGCCCCGCCACGCCCGGCCCCGCCGAGGCCCCAGGGCACGAGCGAGTGGGGCCCCGCGCCTCCAGAGGCCCGCCCGCGCCGGCGGCCGCCGCGTTCGAGCGCGATGCCGGCGCGCGCGGCTGCCTGGACGAGCCAGGCGCCCCCCGGAATGAGGCGCGCGCGGCCCCGGCCGGCGCGCCGCGGGCGCGGGCGCGCACGCTGCGGCTGCGCCCGCGGCGCGGCGGCACGGCCGCCGAGGAGTCCGCCACGCACCTGGCCGCGAGCGACCGCACGCGCACGCTGGAGCGCGCCATGGACCATGCGGTGCAGCTGCTGTCAGCGGGCTCGCAAAACCACCGAAGCCTGGGGGAGGCGGGCGGCCTGGCGGGTTGGGCCCCGCAGACCTAGGAGGGTATTACACTGATTTTGGGGACACCTGCATTTGTGTGCAGAGAGACCCAATGGAGGATGCAGGCGGCAGCCGCTGCAGCAGTGGCGAAGTGGGGACTGAGGGTCTCTGTAACCCGTATCTTCTCAGCCCCTACGGCCGATGAGTTGTCAGGTGGTCAGATGCGACAACCCCACACATTGGGCAGCAGTGCGTAACAGGTTCTCACCTCTGTCTAGCCCTACCAGCCCAACCCTTAAACGCAGGTGTTCATGCATCTCAACTGCAGTGCACATAACTAAGCACAGATAAGAGGCCGCTGTGGAATAGCATTCAGTAGCAAAGCAAGGCAGGTAGGTACGCACCGCTTACTTTAAAAAGGGCCAGTCAATGCGGGTGACTCGGCACGGCTATGCAGGGGTGGCCTGCAAAGCATTGCAGGAAGCCCCGCGGCAAGCTGCCTGCAGCGGTGCCCCTGCAGGTGCAACAAGCTGATGAAGCGTGAGTGCAGGCGGGCTGTGTGGAGGAGTGCACTGCGGAGGAGCGCACCAGGCGCTGCATGCAGTGCATCGGTCGGCGTGGGCTGCCATGCATTGCTGAGCCATGCTGCGCATGCTGTGTAGCTGCCCTATCCCGCCCGAGGGTTTGAACTCGGATGCAAATCAGACAGGTTGGTATACATCGCGACCGCCGCCGGCGCGCTGCTCAAGCGAGCTGCTGCCGCCGACAAGAGCCCGCGCGTGGCTGCCAAAGCGCAGTCGGCGCGCGCGGTGCTTGCGAGGGCGTGTACCAATTGTCTGGCGAGCTTGAGCACGGGCTCGACAGGCAACGATACTGTTGCTGTGTAAAGAGCAGCACGCTGAGGCACACTCTGAAACACCTCCGACTTCGACGCGCTTCTCCCAGTTAACACTTCACCGCGCGGCTGGCGATGCCCGGCCTGCTCGATGGCGAGCGAGCCCGCGTCCGCCTGTTCATAGCCGCGTGCACGCAGCACTGGGAGGCGCTGCCGGGCGCGGCTCCCGCGCACCTCCTCGTTTCTGTCAAAACGCGGCTCCGCGGTGCCGGGCGCTCGACGTATGCCGCTGCACTGCCGCGCAGAGCTTGCGCGCGCGTGCAGCGCCTCTGGCAGCACGCCAGGACAGATTCAGAGCTGCCTGGAGCTTGTCGCGGAGTGCGCGCCCGGCCGCCCTCAGTGCGCTCCTTTTTCTAGACTCGCGCGCAGAGGCCTGGCCGGGGCGAAGCCCGTGCTCTGCGCGCCGCGCAGGACGGGCCACGCCGTCGCGCAGGCCGCCATCGACCGGCTGCGCGCGGCACAGGTGCTCTCCGCGCACGCCTCCGTCGCTGCGCGCACCGCGCGCCGTGCGTGATCGCATGCCTTGCATTGCCTGCAGGTGCTCCCCGAGCACCCTGCAGCGTCCGCCAGCGCCCCGAGCGCTGGCGGGCCGCCCGGCCTCGGCGCAGTCCAGAGCCGCGGCTCGCTCCGGGACAGTGGCTGCGCCCGGTGCGCGCGGCGACTCGCGCAGCAGCGCTGAGCACTGCTGGGCATATGCTGCGCGCCGCTTGGTGCGAGTGCGCTCGTTGACTGTGCACTCGCGCCGCACTGCACAGCTGGGCGCCCGTGGCAGCCCCCCAGGGGCTCAGGCGTGTGCGCGCGCGCGGCCCAGGTGCCGGCAGTGCTTGGCAGACTGCGCGGGCGCGCTGTCGGACCGCGAGCAGCACCTGCTGCTCATCGCCTTCATAGGCCAGGCCGGCATGCCGGAGCAGCTGCCCATGCAGCTGGCGGCGGTGCGCCCCGGAGGCGGTTGCGCAGCGCGCTTTGCTGCGGGCCCCACCTGCAGCAGAGCGCATGCAGCCCGTGCTCGCAGAGCTGGATCTTGTGCGGTCGCACTGCTGCCGAGCGAGCTTTTATCGACTGGCTCTCTCGCTGGGTCCCGCATCTGGGCGAGCGGCGCTTGCGGCCATGGCACCGAAAGGGCGCGGGCGCCGACGCAGCAGCCTGCACAGAGATGCTGGCTGCGTGCACGGCTGCGCTGTCCGGCGCCCAGTGCCGCGGCCGCGCGCGCCAGGCGCGCGGCGCGGGCGCCAGCGAGACGGCCTGCCGCACGGCGCTGGGCGTGGGCTTCCACGGCGCGCAGGGCTCGCTCGCCGGCGCGGGGCCGCGCTGCCTGGCGGCCTACCAGGCCGCCATGCTGGCGCTGCAGCAGGCGCGCCCTGCCCTGCCGCGCGCATGCCGCCCCTGCCCCGATGTGCCGGCGACCATCCACCAGCTCGACGCGCGAGGCTGGGGCGTGACGCATAAGGCCGCAGCCCTGGACAGCTGCACATGCAGCAGTGCTGTCGGACAGCAGGGCTGGACAGGAGCCGGCCTGGCAGCGCCGCGCAGGCCTCTGTTCCACGCATGCACATCCCGCTTTCCGCCGCGCTGCGCTGGACAGGCATGCGCACAGCGTTGCGCTGCGGCAGGCTCTGCCGGCACACCACGAGATGCCTGCGCCTGGCTGTGCCGAGGGCGCTGCACACAGCTGCGCGGACCCCGCGAGCCCGCCGCCAGGCTCGGTCGCGGACGGGCACCTCATGCCGCTGCTGCCCGCCGGCGCGCACGCCGCACCCGCTGCCAGGGCGTCCAGCGCTGACTCTGCGCTCACCCTGCTCCAGCCGGTCGCGGGCGCGCCTGCGTATCCGGCGGGGCTGCTGCACGCCTGGTCCGTGCGCGGCGCGCTGCGGGAGGCCAGCGGCGATGAGCTGTTCGCCGGCGACGGTATGCATTGCCCTGCCCAGCATCAACATGAAGGCGTGTCTCAGCGTGCAATGAGTTGAGAGGCATGTGATGCTGCGCACTTTGACGACTGCGACGACCGCGACGCGAGCACTTCACTGCTGACACATTGAGGGGGCCGGGCCTGACCCGGACTCTTTGCGGCTGCAGGGCTCAACGCGTCGTTCAGCCTGGCGCACGCCCTGGTGACGCAGATGCTGGGCGTGGAGCAGCGCACCAGCAGCGCGACCGAGCTCCTGCGCTCCGCGCGCGCCAGCAGCAATGCGAGCGAGCACGCGCATAACAACCTGATCAGGCGCGCCGGCCCGCACACACAGCTGCTGATGCTGCTACTTGGAGCTGCGCCAGCGGCGTAGCATGGTTTAGGGCGGCGTGGCGGGCGGCATGCTGCTCTCAGGTCAGGCATGGTGGCGGCATATCGGCTTGGCCAGCTCATGGACAAGGATCCAGCCACAGCGTGGGCATACAATCATGAGGTGTAGGTCATGCGGCAGGAGCGTCACGCACGTGCCCTGGTTGCAGGTGTGCTGCCATCCGCACAGACTTTAAGACTGCACAGAGTCCTCCTCCATGCACGCACAGCGCTCCGCAGAGCCCACAGAGGTGTTCGGCTCTTGAGGCACGCCGAGGCAGGACGCCTTGTCGCGCGCGCTCAGCCCCAGGCCGGAGCTCTGGCGGGGCCGCAGCTTTGTTTGCGGCTGACTGCCTCTGATGGTAAGATAGGCGAGAGGCTGACAGCATGCATCTGACGAGTGCCAATCTCAGTGCCATGCGCGCAGCGCGCCGTACAGCTCCACAACCGCGCCGAGGCGCCTCACCGGCCTGAGGTGAGTCACCTACCCGGACCTGGTACCCCTGTCTGCCTGCGCAGACCCTGCGCCCCTGACTGCATTCGCCGCGGGAACAACAACCACTGACAGACATATGCATGTATTTGGAACTGAGCCGGGATTAATGATGCATGCCGGCTTGCGGTGTTGTGTGCGCAACGCTGTGCACGCTCTGTGAACGGCATGCCAGGCTGGAAGCTTTCAGGCACAGCTGCTGCCGGCAGGTTCAGCAAATACCAAGTTTGGTGCATGCACTTGATGTGTTGATGGCAAGCAACCTTTGCCCCGATTGCATCGAGTGCGCGCGGTGGCAACAGCACAACACCGCGCTATATCCACAACCCAGCCCTGCGGGAAGCCAAGACAACACATGACGGCTGCGGAGGCCACCTCGCCTGTGCGCGCGGGCCAGGCGCAAGGTCACCAGCATTGATGAGCGCGGTCCGCGCGAGCCCGCCGCGCCCGCCGACGAGGCCTCGGTCGAGCCCTGCTTGGGGGCCAGCGGCCAGGCCGCGGCCCCACGCGCTGCCCTAACCCTACCCCAGCTGCTGGACCTGCTGTCGCAAATCACGGAGCATCTGCAGGGCGCGGCCGCGGATGGGGGCGGCCCGCACGCCAGCCCCGTCGACCTGCCGGCCGGCCGGCTGGCTATGCTCGGCGACCTTGTGCAGGCCCTGCACGCAGCCACCCATGGCGGCCAGGCCGACACCCCGAGCAGCCCCACAATCCTTGGCCCTGCACTCGCGCTGGCCCTCCAGCCCCTGGCAGCGCGCGCTGCCGAGGCCGTCGGGCCTGCGGCGGCGGCCGCTGGCCGCGAGCATGGCGCTGGCTGGCGCGGGGCGCTGCGCGGGACAGGGTCCGAGGAGGACCGGAGCCTGGTGCGCAGGGCACGCTCAAGCAAGCACCCCAAGCAATGAAGCCTCTAGCAGTATCGCCGACCGAATTCACCTGTTTGTAGTGGTGGTCTTTTTATGGGCGCGAGCCCTGCACACATGTCGCGAGTCCCATGCGATGAGGCCCGCGACGGCATGTGCCTCGGTGCAGGCCATGCAGTGCAGGAGCACTGCTACCTTGTCTGCTTGACTGGTGACGTCCTCTCCCAGGAGTCACATGCCGAGTGACATGGCCCCGGCAGTGCGCAAAAAATTGCTGCCGCGCAAAAAAATGCTGCCCCAGGCAGCATTTTGTGGTCCCCCTTGTGCAAGCTGGCGGAACCCCTGAGCCACATGCATGCTTACTTGGTCTCATACGTCACCAGGCTGACGCCGCTGGCGGCCACCGCGCCGCTGAGTGGGCGACTGACCATGCGGCCTCGCTGCTTGCCGCTGCCAGCCGCTACGCCGCCGTCACCTCTCCCTCGCCTTCCACAGAGACGTCAACGCTGCCGATTGGGGGTGCGCCGAGCTTGAAGGTTTTGGTGGGTGACAGTCAGGCTCCAAGCCGACACAAAGCAGGCGCTGCTCCTGCCCGAGTGCCCATGCGCCTGCATGTGACCTGGCGGCGTTGCTGAGCGCAGGGCTCGCTCTCACGTGAGATGCTTGGAAGGCGCGGCGGTCGCAGCCGCTGCACTGCAAGCAAGCGCGTTTGCATGCGCGCAGAGACCGTGCACGATGTGCACAGTCCAGCCGCTGGAGCGGACAGCGGTGGGGTGGCAGCCGGCCAGGCCAGCATGCCCTCAGACGCGTGGGCGCCCATGAGGCATTCTAGCATCCTGCCGCAGCATCTGCAGCCGGGCCCAGGCGCCGACCAGCAGCCCCACCAGGGCCCCGGGCCCATGCCCAGCCCCGAGGCTGACCCTGTCATATACCCTAGCCAGAGCGCGCTCTCAATGGCCAGGCGCATGAGCCAGCCCGAGGGCGACGCGCCGGGCACGTGCGCGCTTGGTGATGCCACCTCCCAGGGTCAGGGGCTCGAGGCCCCGACCAGTGCCGCCAAGCTCACGGCGCCCGCGCCGGCCTCGCAGAACACGCTGCGGCTGCGCGGCCGCACCTCTGCCGACGAGTCAGCCGTGACGCTGGCCGCGGATGACCGCACGCGCACGCTGGAGCGGGCCATGGACCGCGCAATGCTCTTCTGGTCAGCGGGCACGCAGACCCTTGCAAGCCTTGAGGAGCAGGTTTCCGCCACGGAGCGCAAGCCATGAGCAAGCGGCCCACGCATTCATTCATCCGGTGAAGAGGTCTACGTAGTCCAGCGTGTTCTGCAGACCTAGCCCAGCGTGTTCTGCAGACCTAGCCCAGCGTGTTCTGCAAATCCTAGCCCAGCATGTTCTGCAAACCCAGCCCAGCGTGTCCTTTCCACCCTCAGCATGTGTCGACAAGTGCCAGTGTGTCCTGCGCGGCTGCATTGCCCAAATCGCGACTCAGCACAGAACCGTAGTACAGGCGGCATGTCGTGCGGTGATACCAGATATCACCCTTGCAGCACACGTGAGTATCGTTTGCGGTGTACCTGGCTCATGCAGCTGGGTGTGGTCGTGGGAAACGGACGCTGCCAGTAGTGCAGTAAATTTCTCGACCGAGCCACTTTACAGCAGACACTGCACACGAGCATTCACAGAGCGGCTGCAAGACAATCTAGATGCAACCGGCCGCGGAAAGGCATCTCTGCTGGCTCACTCTGCCTACCTGTGTCATGACAGAGCGTAGGTCGATATGAAAGAAAGGATGCCCAGAAAAGAACCCACGCCGGCAGTGCCCCAGTCCGGCACACCAGGAGGGTCTCTGCATATATACATGAATGCGGGCTCAGTCCCAGCTTGCTGCTGGACAGGGCGAGAGCCCTGTTGCCATGAAGCAAGCTAGGGTTGAGCAACCGGCAGCGATGGCACACAGAGGGTGGCTGCACTACTCAACCCTCCCAAAAAAAGGTATGTCTGCACTCGGATGACATACACGCAGTCGGTCACTGCAAGCGCCGTGGCATCAGAAGGCGAGATGCTTCGGGCAAATCAATGAAATGGACGCCTTTGCCATGGGCCTGGATGGCGGCCTAGTCTGGACAGGCGCCCCCGCGGGGCCTGTGCTGCGCTTGAGGTGTCTGCTATGAAGCCCTAGAAAGCCCTATTCATACTCGCCGCCCTTAAGAAGGGCGCGCAGGGGCATACCGCCTACGCTACATGCGCTGGGGGAGGCCATACCAAGGCAGGGCGACTGGAGCTGAATCCGTGCCTAACCAAAATGATTCTCAGTGCTGAGAATGATTCTCCCATTGCTGGGCGCGCCGCTCTCCCTCTCCGACCCTCTCCCGCCCTCCCGGACCCTCTCCGACCCTCTCCGTCCTACCCTACCGGCCCGGGCTCTGCCACGCGCCGCCGTACTGGCCCGTGCGGCTGCGCTCGTACAGGTGGTGCACCTCGGACGCCCACAGGTTGACCACGCCGCCGTGGCTGTCGGTGCTGAAAAAGCCCTCCATGGCGCTCTCCGGGCGCACCGTCAGCGCGTCCAGCTTGAAGCGCGCGCTGCCGGGCCGGCCCGTGTCACGGCTGGTGAAGCGGAGCGCGCACGCCGGGCTGGGCGACACGCGCACGTGCCACCACTCCTGCCGCGCGCGCGGCCAGCGGTCAGGCTCGCACGAGGGCGCATGCGGCGTCGGGCTGCGTGAGCGCGGACGTGCCGGCGCTCCTGTCCCGCGTGCGGCGGCATCCAGGCGCACATATGCAAGCAGTGCCGGGCGGGGCAGCGCGCGAATGCGCCGCCATGCAGCTGACTCTCAGGCTCGCGCATGTGGCAGCCCCACTGGACACACGGCTGACATACACCTGTAAGCTGCTGGAGGGGGCTTCCATGCCAGCCCATCTATCATACAGCGACGCTGATAAGCGAGCAGGGTGTGCCGCAGCGCGTCTTGTCGGGGTCTCCGAGTCCATGCGGCGGCAGGCGGTGCGGCCTGCCGCGCCCGACCGCGCCCGCCCGGCCTCTTCACGCTCACGCTCGCGATGTGAACTGCGAGGCGCGCCTTGATAGACAGCTTGGCGGTCCACAGCGCATCAATGGTCTGCGCGGTGCAGTTGCAGCCGCCGCCGACGCACTCCAGCGTCGCCGCGCCCATGTCCTTATAGCTCATCACCACCGCCAGGCTCAGCCAGCCGCTGCTGCGCGGCTCGCTGGGGTTGACCGTGTCGACCTGCGCGGCCGCCGCGCGCGGCATAAGCGGAGGGTTATAGGGTGCCGCACGGCGGCGCGGCGGCGTGGTGGCGCCCGCATGCCCCTGTGCGCGCGCGCGCCTGCGTGCCCGGCGCCGCCTGGTATAGAGAGCAGCGGGACGCCGCAGACCTCCCCATACCGATGACGCACATGCGCAGGTATGCCGCTCGCTCGGGCTGGTGGCGCACTGTCAATGAGAGCGCGGCCATCTTACGCCGCTGCATGCTTTTAGGCACTGCATTGCATGCCACAGTGCGGTCTTTGGCGGCCAGGGCGGGAGGCGGGTGCGGCCGGGCTGGGGCGCCCGCGCGCACCACCAGCTCCAGGACGTCGCCCGGCGCCTCGCTCGCCCAGCCCCAGCGGTGCGCGCCGTAGTGCGTGAGGTCGTCCACCCACTGGAACCCGCCCGCCTGCGCACGCGCCGCGCGTCGGGTCCCGCCGGAGCTGCGAGCGGGCCTGCGGGTGCGGCATGGCTGTGTGCGGACACCCAGCATCGTGTCGCTTGGCCCGATGGGCCCACATGGTCACTGTGCTAAACACGCGTAGCATAGGGCGCCTAGGCCTAGGCTTTGTCGGGCGTGCAGCCCCTACAAAGGGCGCGTGCATGTGCTTCTTGAGTGCAGGCGCTTCTCGCGTACTTGGGTACAGCATCCTGTCACATCTCACACCAAACACCTGGCAGCCAGGCTGCGCATGGCCGGCGCGGGCGCGCGAGGGGCGCGCCGAAGCGTTGCCGGGCACTGCCGCCTCGTGCAGCGACTCGTCGTGCAGGCACACCAGGCCGGC
>JAABUY010001915.1_pt1 | contig 26258 bp, 26 predicted proteins | sample 5560271 | NCBI WGS metagenome assembly JAABUY01 (sample SAMN10711886, study PRJNA513374) | rock metagenome | isolation source: Antarctica rocks | place: Antarctica: Victoria Land, University Valley | reverse complement strand
TCTACCCCAGTCAGTCAGACCCAAGGGCCACTCCATTCTCAACAGACAAAGCCATCCAAGATTACATAGCGGCCGGCGTGAATGCATCGAAGATTCAAATCGGTATGCCAATCTATGGCCATACCTTTAATAGTACGGCCGGCCTTGGTAAATCGTTCGACGTGAGTTCCAGTTCTGCTATTGGCAGCTGGGACCACGGCATCTGGGACTATAAAGTGCTTCCCAAAACTAACGCTATTGTTAAGTACGACAATCAGACTGGCGCTACGTACAGCTATGACAATGTCACACGACAATTAATCTCGTATGATACTGTCGACGCCGTCAAGAAAAAGGCTGAGTATATCAGAAATAGTGGTCTCGGAGGCGGGTTTTTCTGGGAAGCCAGTGCGGACAAGAAGGGCAATGAGAGTCTTATCGAATCTCTTACGAAGCAACTTGGCAAATTGGATCAAAGCCCAAATTTGCTAAACTACCCACTGAGCAAGTACCCTAACATTAAGGCCAACATGTCCTAGTGTTCTTTCGTTTTCAAGCGACTCGTTCACCTTTATTAGAAAATATTTAGTCCAGCATGGAGCTCTGTGGAAAATTACTCCTTATAGAAAGAACCTCACCTTGATCTAATAAAGTGCTGAAGGACGTGAAATACAAAGCTCACTTGGCAGAGGGTGAGTAAGGTTTGACATAACGTGAAGGCTCGGCATTCATCCAAATTACGAATTCGTTCAATATATCCAAGCCCTTCCCGTTCCTTCCCAAGTAGTAGCACAACCCATTAAGTTGGGGAACGACTTACAGTGAATATAGTTGCCGGAAACCAACCCCTACACTTCGCCCCGCTGGAAGGTCAGTGTAACCAATGACGGTGGTACTGTTGGGCGATGGTAGGGGTAATAGCAGACGCGAGTCAAGCTCTTTCTTGTTGCCGCCGTAAACGGCATATGCGCATTGTTGCGTATCGCTCTGCTTGGACAAACTTCCTATCACCATGCTTATGTATTGTGAAGTTATCGTGCAATATTGCTATCTCTAGCTATAATTTGAGGTGGCTCGACGACCTAATCTCCGTCAACCGCCCAATCTCCGGCTGGCTGTATACGATAGCAGAATGAGACGGGTCAAGAATGATGCTGCGGCAGTAATTGACGCAGTCGAGTGTAAGTCGGTAAACCTAGACGGGAAAAGGATTGGCTCTAATGGTTGGGTGCGTTGGGCCGTGGGGGGACGTCTCCGGAGCAGCTGGGCACTAGTTGAGCAATTGGCCGGCGCCCGGCAGCATCGGGGCTCTGACGCCTTTGCCGTCCGGCGTACGCTGAAGAACCCTTAGAACTGGTACGGACATGGGGAATCTAAAGAAAGTGGCAATGTGATATCTGCACAGTGCTCTGAATGTCAAAGTGAAGAAACTCACTGCGAGACTGCACAAAGAATCATTACTCGGCCCGAAATCTCCTTTGTAAAGCAGCCAGCGGCCGCGACTTCTACGCCCGCAAAGCCCTCTTCAATTTTATGACTATCGGCGCCGACGCTCGTGATCGCATCACTCGTTCCGGTGAACCCGAACTATCCACCCACGCGGGTAGCAAAAAAAGCCGGACTCACAAATTTTCCCCGCATTCAACCATCAAATTTACTACTGAATTAAAAGAGATATATTATATTTTAATAGCCTGTCATTCTACCCTCTCCTTCTATAACTGCTTTTAATCGCTCTGGCATAGTAGAAACCTTCTCAATTATGTACTTCTGTGAGACATGGAACCATCCTTCGTAAATCAGCCCCTTCGTAGTGTGATCATCCCAATGAGGATACTTCCGTAGCTTCTTTTTTGGTATCTGTCACATATTCTCTATAGGAGGTAAATCAGGTGAAGATGCACAATTGAAGTAGTGCTCCAGCTTGTTCTCTTGTTTCCAGGTCCTAACGATGTTTTTTGGCCCTGTTCCATGACCTGAATCATCCTCCTCTAGGACGAAACGGGGGTGATTTTCGATCCAGGGCTTGACTATAGGCTTCAGAATTTGCTCCAAGTAGACCTTCAGAGTGAGTTTTCCATTGATATTTCCGGGCACGTCGTAAAAATGAATAGTATATTTGGTGGTTGGGTGCCGGGAAAATTTGTGAGTCCGGCTTTTTTTGCTACCCGCGTGCCACCGCAATCTCGCCGCGTACAAGGAATGGGCGTTCCAGGACGCCAACCTCCTTCACACCCCGCACATTCCACTCCTCGCCATCTGCTCCGCCATGGCCCACGAATCGGCCTCGGATGTGTGATACGCGATAGAGGATCAGACTCGGAGGCATCGCTTGGGGCGTACGTTTGAGCTTTGCAGATGGAAAAGCAGAGAGGAACGGTTGTTAGTCTGAGCCGTCAGCGTCGTCGCGCGCCTAACGGCACGATTTTGGGCGCCAGTACCGGGAGCTCTTTCGCTGAATTTGTAATACCCGGTCAATTCTTCACTGATACTGAAATGTAGGTAAACGGTTCGGGAGAATTGCGCGCAGGTAAGTGCAGCGTCTTGAAATGATCGAATAGGGGATGGCTAAAAGACGTTATTGTCACGAAGATGCAACAATGTGGCAGCTGGCGTGACATGGCAGCTAGCGTGACATGTCACGCTAAATAATATGATGAAAACGCCTGTTGACATTTCAGACGTTGTTGATTCTTTGACTCTTTGCACCAACTCAACAGCATGTCGATCGTGAGTTGGGACCCAGATGACCAGTATCTGATCTTTTATGTCTGCACTCACGAAACGCTCAAGGGAACAAGCTGGGCGAAGAAGCACACCGTTTTCGATGACATCTGTCATCTTATCAAGCGGCCAAGACGCACCAAAAACGCCTTCACCTCGTATTGGAGGCGGATGAGGATAGATAATGTTAATGAGATATTGCTAGCCGATCAGGGTCGAATGTTGGAGATCGTAAGGATCACTGCCTTCTCATTACGCTTATAACAACAACTAATTTATTTCTAGAGAGGACGTGTTGATATGGCTTGCTGTAAAGAGATCACCCAAGATACATGCCAAGCGGCCATACCAGCGAAAGGAAACGCAGGAGATAGTGACATAGACGAGCAAGTAGGTCCGGTCACTGCGCCGACGGGGGCCAGTTTCGATCCTGAGCTATGGGATTTCTGTACCAAGCTCTGTCAACTTCAATGGGATGGGAGAATGGCAGTAATTATTTAATGAAAGAAATTTGATGAATCTATACTCTGGCTAAACTCACCCGGTAAGGGGCACTTCGCCGCGTAACAACCCTAACGATCCACTCCAAGGAAAGAAAGTCACTCAGTCCGATTAGTTCGGGGGCCACCTGAGACTGGCAAACCACCTAAAGAACTAGGGAAGGAGAAACGTCAGATCGTTGAGGATGATCCTGAATTGGCGGCGCAAGGGCATCACGAGCTCGATAGACTCTTTGCGTCATAGTAGATCGACGTGTATTTGCCACATAGCACAAGTAAAGGTACGCAAATCGCTTGGGTCAGGTACGCAGGTGTCACCAAGAGTCGGTGAAAAGAATGGGAATCTGAAAAACTTTAACAACGCATGAGGGAAGGGTTTCAAAAGGTTGGCGACGCACTCGTCTGTCCCGGGAGAACCGATTCTGGACAGTGGGCTTCACAATGGCCACCAGATTCGTACCGCCATCGACGCATTGGATGAAAACCCTTTGCGTTTCAGTAAGGGGCTCAAACATGGAGACCCTGTCCCGTAGCCAATCATCATCCGCATTCAGCAACAGCATCCCGCGACGATTAGGCTTGGAAAATGAAGTGGGAACCGAAACATTCAAGGGGGTTTTATTGCACCTGCTAGCGGGTTATGCACACTAGAATAGCTGTGATTTGCTTCGATCTTCGCCACTTAGGTGGGACCAGACGCTCTTCAAAGGCAGCTCGGCCTCTTTGAAGGCTTTGCACATGCTTCCGGCGATCGATGCCATTCTGTCGATTGATGCTTTTTCTTTGTATCTCATCGTCGTTGTCGCCGAGCTTGCTGTTGTGTTGTTCTTTTGTTTTGCTTGATACACTACCTGTATCCTTTTAATCTTCACTAATTGAATCATCTTTATGCTGCAGGGGATCTAGTAAACTTGTCGCCGCTTATTTTCCGCCTACCGATCCACTGATCGTTCCAGTCCAGTGTGAGAGGCATGGTTCATGCGGCCAGCTTGATCTGGATGGACGTAATCCTGACCTCTGCCCTGGCAACTTTGTTCAATGTGGATCGTGAAAAGTCTGCCCCAGAAGGGTCAAAGGACCAGCGGTGGCTCGAGCTTGCCGCAGCGTCAGTAATTTAGCACCGGTGAAAACTGTTGGAATTTCAGGTGTGATTTGGTTGGTAATCTCCGCATCCATACGGGGTACGTATGCACATACGAGACTCTCTAAGCTTCCTCTGCTTGAAAGGCTCTCTCAGGTCCACAAGCTCTGACATTAAGGCCGGTTCAACAACCAGCCAGCTCCCTCTCTTTAACCACCAAGAACTGACTTTTCAAGCACTTGCCATCGAGTTTCCGGTGAGCTCCCTCTGTATGGTGAGCTTCTGTTGTTCCCTATTGTTCCCTATCGGAACTGGCTCTAGCCCTGAAGGCGAGCTCTCTATTCGTGGGACCGGCCGGTTCAACAACCAGCCAGCTCTCTCTCTTGTAGGATCAGCCGATTCAACAATCGGCCAGCTTCCTCTCTTGTGGGATCAGCCGGTTCAACAACCAGCCAGCTCCCTCTTGTGAGACCGGTCCGTTCACAATGAGGGCAAGGTGTGCCACGATTATCTCCCTCTGCACGCCTTGACCATTAGCCTCTTCGTTCCGAGGGCTTCCGGCCTCCTGAGCAAGCCAGTCCCAGACCGGATAACACGATTTATCCCTATAGAATCTCAGGCCATGCATCACTGAGGACTTTCAAGTTCTATATAAAATAGCGCCGTCTCGTGGTCTATTTCTACAGAAGATGCCTTAGAGAAAAGGACTTCGGCGCAGCTGTCCCACGTACAGCTAGCTGGTCTCTGTGGCCCTACCGCGTAGGAGCTTTATGGACTCGACTTATCGTAGTCGTCAGACGGACACAAACACACTGCTAAGCATCATGTACAGTCAACCCTTCCGGGCTCATAAAATGTTGAAGCAGCGATAGATGTAAGTGTGTTCGCCTACTAGTAGATACAGGGGGATCACATGATCCTACTAGCTAGTCCCAAATGGGCCTAAGCATCTCAATCCAACAATTCCAACACCGGGCTCATAACCTGGTCATATGGGGGCATATTGATATTATGGTTGAAGCTGTTAGGAGTCTATCTAGGAGCGAGCAGGTGAAGACTCTACTAGCAGGTCCCAGCCCTACCAGCCCTATGAAGGCGGAGATTACCATCGCATGAGAACAAGATATCATGTCAAGAAGTGTTATTATGTTATCGACGGCAGAGCATGAAGAAACCCTCCCTAGAGAGGCTGGAAAGGCATTCCCAAATCCTCCTGCCTTTCGAGAAAGCATCCCTAAATCGAAGACAACGTCTTATCCTCATCGCGCATCACCATTCAGAATGTTTCCTGTTCACCATAACAAATCTTGAAGAGCATGTAAAGTGGATACCATGTGCTTACATACGTTGCCGGATTATATGTTTGTCGCCGCCGCGAGCGGAAAGCCATGATGTAAAGACTGTACACCTTGTCAAAGGGTCGTTTCTGCGCTCTGTTACTCGTTCATCAACTGCAAAAACCCATCTCATATATCCGAGTCATCGCCAAAATTCCCTGATGATAGAGGCGGCTCCAAGACCGGTAAAAAATCTTATCAAGTCCGTGATCGTAGCTCTGGCCGCTGCGAGAGCACAAAATAAGAAGTGGCACTCGAGACTATCAAGAGAGGACTTTCAAAGTTCCCCACCAGGTTAAAGCAATTTAGCCACCACAACCGCCTGTCCAGCCGCCTTCTTCGGGGCGAGGGGAGAAGACATGGGGTTGGCTTATTCTGCGCGGTGTTGGGTGGTTCATCCTCTGAGATACCCCTCTTGCTGGGTTGCTTGAAGAATCCAATTTATCAAGTTGCTCTGCAAAGAGGCGAAAGTAAACAACACCTCTAATGAATGCCCCATACCCCCAAGTCCGCCATCAAAACTCCCATCCGGCTGCTGCCTCAGCACCTCTTCCCTATTGCCGATCACACAACAGAAACGCCAATCCAGCCACAAAGGGAAGATGCCAAAAAGGCACTGCTGAAGAAATTCAAGAACATGAAGGTCAAGCTTGTAACTGGCTTACAGACACTCCGGTGGAATCCCGACACCTTTTCATCCAGTGCATGTAATCTTTCATGATTGTTCGAGATGAATAATCCAGCTATAGATCGTCACCTATCCATATGATGAATGGAATCCGTTTGCGAATGGAACACTGCAGTACCGGCATATGCCTGGAATCTATCTGTGCTATCGATAGTACTAGGGATCGTTGCAACTGCATACCAGGAATCCCAGAACTACCTTTGTAAATCCACCTTTGAGGAGCGGCTGGGAAAAGGATAACAGCGACAACTCAGAGGAGGTTGAGAAGAAACGTCATCGCGAAGTCTCGCTCTGTTTCTTGTAGAACGCCCTTCGGCGTGTCTTAACAACATGGAGCAGTGGGCCAATGGCATAGGAAGCCGCCGCGTACTACTGTGGCATGCATATTTATATTGATTATGTATAAAGTAAGGTCATCTTCTAATATTAACTCATACCTACAAACTTGCCCATGCAAGCACTTCTAGGTCGTGAAGCTCCTCTTAACATTATGGTAACAGATCAGCAAAGAGATGATCGGAGAGATCGATGGATTGGCCATCGCACGCGGGGCATTTGTCGACGAGCTTGCCGGTGGCGGTCTTGCCATAGAGTGTGATGGTGGCCATGCGGCCGCAATAGGGGTTTCCGTTCGACTGATCGCCCATCATGCCTGCGGAAGAGATGGCTTGGATGGTGAAGAGAAGAGGGTTGTTGGATGGATGACTCACCATGTGCAAGAGCAAAGACATTCTCATAAGTACCATTGTTAAGCCATCCGCAAGAGCCAAAGCCGCGCTTTACGAATATCTCAGGCTTGAGTCCGTATCATACACCGTGATGTCGCCGGAGCAGGTGCCTCCAATTTGGCCGCAGACGTCACTGCCGGATGCATTTGAAGTGCTGAAAGCTTGAGTGAAGACTGAATGAAGCTGTGACTGAAGCGACGGCAGAGGTTGCAGGCGTAGGGCTATCTAGCGAGGAAGATATTGTGCTGACAGGATTATCAGCCTGCTTCTGAACGGAAGGAGGAATTTGCTGCGAAGCTGATGCTGAAGCGACAACAGTAGATGTGGTTGTAAATGTTGAGGTGGTTGTAGGTGCTATGTATGCGACGATTGATGCAGGCGTAGAGCTGGTTCTTGACGGGATAGGAGGAAGAGATGTGATGCTGGAGGTTGGAGGAACCTCGATTGATCCCAGAGCCTGTGGATTGTCAGCCTGCTTTTAGACAATAGAAGAAGTCGGGGCATGCGAAGTCTGTTCAGTGACCCAGACTGTGAGTTACTCCAACGGTTTGAATGCAACTTTCATCTACCACGTTCTTTTTCTTCAACGGAAAGGTGGGGACAAGGATCAAGAATGCGGCGAAGACGTCAATGCTGTTCGTGACGCGTATTTAGATGAGATATGTAGAAGTAGACACTGATGACTGGGCAGTCATGCTGTCGTACTGAACTGACAATAACCACAACGGGCACAAAAAGGCAGTCCAAGCAGCAATTCATTGGGGGCTCATGGAAATTCTGACAGTGTCGTTACGCGATAAGGTTCAACAAACTCTGTAGAGAGTCAATAAACCAAGGGGAAGACGGATCGTTAATGCTTGAGAGAAAGAAATTATAAATATTATGAATTCAAATGTTCGGTCTCTCCTTACACAGTCATAGAGAGCAGCAATCTTCGCTTGAGAATTCAACATCTCAGTCGTCTACTTTAAGACGTTTATTAATATAAAAACAGGCATGAGTGTTCTTCTTGATCTTGTGAAGCAGGTGAAACCTGCTGAAATCGAGTTTGTAGAAGAAGACTGTTCTTTTGTTGAATCGCGATTCTTGAATCGCGAGCACGTCGATATTCTTTACTTCGTCGTTCTTTCAGAGTTCTGAGAGCACAACGGCGTGTTAGAAGGTGTCTCTGACCTTCTCTTCTTGTTCGATGAGGGGGCAGACAGAGACGAGAGGGGGGAAGAGAATGAGAAGGTGAAAGAGAAGAAAGAGAGAGATTCTGATGCCTGTTTCCGTGGGGGTTGCATGCTGATGGACTGTTGCCCGACCTCTCTTATGCCGATGGTCGAGAGTCTTTCTTTTCTTTTTCTCGGCATTGAAGACTATCAGTCTTCACATCGGGTTGAATCATCTTCTCTTCTTGAAGACGATCTGCCCCGTTGCATTCATCGGTATCGCGTAAAGATAGCACGAACTTTCTGTTGAATCTTCTGCCTCTCTTTTTGCCTCCTGAGACATTTGAGGTCCCAGGCGGTGTGCTTACCACCGCAGACCGTCTTTGTCACATCGTGGGATCATGTGTCGTGAGGGTCGGCACAGTGATCTTATTCAGTGTCCGTAGTCGTAACAGTTGAAACACTGCGTTAGGTTCAATCCCTTTTCCCATCTTCCTCCTTATAGAAGTTTACATCTCGATGAAACTCTTTTGAATCACCTAACTAAAGGTGTTTCGTATTCAATCAACAAAGACGATCTTTCGCCGGCCGGTTTGCGTTCATCGGTCACTTAGTCGCAAGAATCTCGCTTCCGGGGTGAAGTCTTCTATTTTTCTCGTTGAGGCCTTGAATCGTTGCTTGGGTCTCCTGAGAAGTGTTCAATTTCGTCGACGTTCTACAAACGTCATGAATCATTGCCTGATATGTTCGTCGAAGCACCTGAGCCGAGAGGAAGGCCGCTTTCATTCAATCATCGTTTCGCTTCAGTTCTTGCCTGCCTGCACTGAACACCGTGATAAGAATCACGTCTCCCGAGGGCAGTTTGTGTGCTGCCACGATCTTTTCTGTGGCCTTGTGAACCGCATTCTTGAAGTGAGCGACCAGCTGAGTGGGACTCTTTGTTACTTTCTCCTTCGTTTCGTGAATTCTCACCGTGACCTGTCGCGATTTTCTCGTCACGTTTCTCACCTCCGTCGGAGTGGTCCAAGGAAGAGTGAGAGGATGAGGAGGGAGGCGACATACTTCCCATAGCAGTTGATCGAGCTGCGATTCTGGCCCAACTATGAGAGCCTCCCGTCGACGCATTGACACGGTTAAACTCCCTCTGCAGGTTGCAATTGTGTTCTATTACCTCTTTGAGACTTCGACCCGCGTTGTCTCTGTCTTCTTCCATTGCTTGCAACGCGTTGTTTCCCCGTTGGGCCTGTGTCCGAAGCGCGTTTAGAACCGTGTCGTTGATTTCTGACAATCGCAGATTGTGTACCATTTCTGCAAACGTTCGGATTCCTTTCATCTCCTCTCTCAGTAGATTGTCCTTCATTGCTCCGTCTCTTCTTCCCATTGCGGTCAGTGGATCGCCGTTTTCGAGTCGCGTCGTGCCCGCCGCATCGACCGCGACGCCCTTATCGCTGCTCTCACTCCTTCCTCTGTCAATGTCCTGAACCTTATGTTCGCCGTCATCATTATAACAATTAAGTTCTTTTGTTCAAAATCACATTGATGTCATCGAACAACAGTTTAGTGTTTTAAGAAAAAGGTTGATGACAAACATGGGGAGTTGTATGACGGAGAAATTTTGCTGTATGTGGCTGGGGGTTGATTGTTGTCCTCGCCGGCGGCGTAAAGCCTTCGCTTTCCAGCATAATCAATCACAAACGTCAAGCAAAACCAAGCCATCGACGCTTTGAACGAAGAGCAAATGCTCTGGTTGAGCCACAGTGAGGGGAGAGAAAAACACGTGGACGGGAAGGTGAAGATGTTGGAGGAGGAGATTGAGGCGAAGGGCGACCGGTTGAGTTGAGAAGGCAGGAGAGCTCGAAGAGGTTTCAGGCATGAGAGAAGAGGGGTGCAGAGGGAGGGGTAAAGCGGTTGAGGAAAAGGTTTCAGACGTGTTGTGTTTGACCTTTCTCTGAACAAGGCAACCTTGCAGGCATCACTACAGCTTTACGAGGTTTGCTCTCCTTCCTGATCTTTCCACACTACACAGCTTCCACCTATACCGCTCGCAACCTCATCGCTCCCACCATCTCTAAACACACTACGCTACTCCTGTTTTCGAGAACCGATCCAGAATTGCTATGCCTGACGTGCCAAGTGCAAGACGAGAGAGTTCTCGTGGCGGCGAGATAAGTCTTCATCGTGAGGACGCGACAGTGGGCCGCTGCTCGTGCTGCCAATTGGCTAAGGACGAGGACGAGATTTCAGTCGAGTGAGTTCTGCTGAGGGAAATGAACACCCAGGAGCTGACTGCAGGACAGCCGCATTTGCAAGGAATGCATAAATTCATGCAGTACTCTAGTGTGCGCATTGTTGTGGCAAGCCGCTAGGAAACGCGGGCGCAAAGGTTAGGGTTTGGATTGATGGATAAAGGGTACAAGTGCTTACTCTTTGTCATTTGAGGGTTGTTGATAGAGCTGCTGAGTGAGTTTGGAATTGAGCATAATGCCATTTGTAGCCTGTTGGCAACATTACAACATTTCGTACTCAATGACACCTGAAGCGAGAGCGAGATGTCGCCAACGACGGGGCTGATGGGTTGAGGGTCAAAGTAACGAATTACCAACCGATCGACCCGAGTGGCAGCACAAGCGGCAAAGCTGAATCGCGCTGTGCATCGTTGTGCATCGTCACATATTTGTCAACCAGATTTCCACATGCGGCTTTATTGTTGCCTTATGATCCTTGTCACTGGGACTGTATTACTGGGGGTACGAGTACTAGTTCTATAGGCGATAATCAATAGACGGCCATACCTCTCAAGGTCAATGGGAATCAGGCCTTTTGGAAGCTTGTTTTCGTAGTCTTGCATGTTTGTAGATCCCAGTTGCTTCTCTTTAATACTCTCAAATTCCCAAAAATCAGAAATCCGGTAGAGATAATCGTTCCAATGAGGCACGGGACTGGGCTCGTGGGGTGAAGACTGACCCATGGGAGCCGTAGAATATGTAGCTCCTTTACCGGCACGTGCCGGCCTTAACATGTTAAGAAAGGAGACGCCACACCACATTTCCTTTAACTCGCTAACCACCACAACCACTGTGGCACCTCACTGTCAACCACCTCCTCCGCTCCGGACTGTACTGACCCCGCTGTCGCCGCCCACCGCCCTCGCAATTCCGGTTCCATCGGCGAGACCGATGCCCACATTGGTTCATACGCCGGCGGATCTAGCATGCGGAAGAGTTGGCAATATACTGGGGTTTCTTCGATAACGCGTGGGTTCAGAATAAGCCTCCCTAAGGAGATTTGTGCCAGCGGGTTTAGATGCTCAATTTTTTGATGCCGATTCTGGCGGCCAAAAGCATGGAAAGGTAGTGGTAATGGCCGCCGATTGAAGCGAATTCGCGATGTTTCTCCCTGCGCCATGAAGATGAAGATGACAGAGTGGTTTCTGCTCAATGATCAATCAAATGAACAGTCATTAAAGCTTCATCGTGTGCAGCTGAAACTGGACACCGATACGCGTCATGGCTTGTGCTCTGAACACAATCACACTCGGGACTATACCGATACGTTTAAGCTTCCATCGGCGATTAAGGTGGTAGCTGGTATAGAAATGGCAAGAGGCTATCAAGCTCATCGCAATCCGCAAGGGTTCAAGATCGAAGCTAATAGACAAGCGCTTGTTGATGCTGGTGGGTCGCACCTGAATTTGTCACTATTCATAACGTCGGCGTCAACAGGAAAAGTTGCATCGAAACGGCCCGCTGTGCCAATGGTTCTATCCGGCGACAGGGGGTGTCAAAGGAAGACGAAGCTGTACAGAAGAGGGAGGCGGAGCGAGGCTGCTGAGGAACCTGCCGATCAGCGGAACAAGGCCGACATTAATTGGCTAGCAAGCGGAGGCTTAGATATAAACGACGAGGATGAGCTCGATGAGGCAAAGGAGTATTCGGAGGAGGGCAATCTGCCCATGACCACTGAAGACCGCTTAAGGGAGCTGGCTCCCTATGGTATAACACGTCTACTGCCCGGAGCTCTGCCCAAAAGACGGCGGCGGCATTACTAGGGGCTGGGGGCCATTAGAATTGAGGTTATACAAATCTTGAGTGTATCTTCATACCTTCAATTCCATGTAACGCGAATAAGATTCTTTTCTGAGATCCACGCTCGTAATCAAAGCTGCTCTCACTGTCTGTTCCCCCATAGGTCTCTTGTTATAGAGGGTCAGAAGGAGCATCGGAGATTCCCACAAGCTGATCCCCGTCGCCAGGATATTACAGCCCAAGGTTTTTACCAACGATGAGCCCTCACCATATCCCGTGCACTACCCCTACTCAAACCTGGCGGGCGAACCGGTAACGTCTACGTTCGAAAGATTGTGTTACAATTCAATTCCTTTCCAGATTTGACGCTGATATTGAGGCCGCCTATTGGCGCGATAGATTCGTTGACAACTCTGATGACGACTTCATAGCTATAGGAAAAGAAATGGATTGGCAACTGTTAGTCAACAAAGCCGCCGAAGTCGAAAGTAAGATACGAAGTCGAGGTTCCAGAAATCACAGTGCCTACATTGTTCGGACATCAGACCGTGGTATGCAAGTAAAGGGACTTGCCGCACAAACCCTTGTTGCCGCTCAGCAGATTGCCGACGCCGAAAAAGCCCTCAGAGAAGCCAAGGCCAATGCTTACTGCGAACATTGCCGGCAATCAGGTCACCCTGATGCCATCTGCTGGAAGCAAGGAAATGCCCCTATGCCGAAGCATGTCAAGCGAAGGCAAGAAAAAGAAAAAAAGGCCAGGGAAGCGAAGGGAAAGCGTGGCCGTGACGATAAAGACAAGGACGATAGACCCAGCAAACGAGGCCGCAACGACAAGAGCTCAGTTCCAACTAACTCAGCATTTGTCGAAGACTCTGATGAGGAGTATTCGGTCGGTATGGCTATTCCCTAGCGATCTTGCCCATTGTATTATTGACAAATTCTCCACCATTGTCGGTGCGCCAGCGTTTAATCTTGCGGCCTGTCTGATTTTCTTCCCGTGCTTGGAATGAGAGGCTGCGAAGAACATAGGTCAAAACAATCGCTTAGCTAGTGGTGGTCTTGGAGTCTCGCATATCGTTCGCTGCTGCCGCTAGCGCTTTTCCCTCCTCCTCGAACAGCTGGAAGATCACTTGTCAGCCGCGTCCGCCATGAAAGAGAATTCTTAGTCAATGCCGACTTGGTTTTGAGAGAATAAATAGTCGAGAGCCGTGGGATTGTAGATGGAAGAAGGAAAACAATGACAAAAAGAACCGAGTCACACGGTGATTATGGTAGGGTTCTCAACTATCTCCAAGGGCTCTCAGTGCCATTTTACCCACACATATGGTGACGCCAAAAACTATCCTCAGTCTTGCATGTAAACCCTTCAGTCGGCTCTCCCTTGCTTTATCCAGCTATAGCACCAACAGGAAACCCATCGTAATAGTTGGCATCATTTCCCCCATTCATCTACCGAAATCACATCTTTCTTTTCCACAGATAACATCTCCCATCCCATCTCAAATACTACCTTACATTCTTGTCCTCCGCCACCAACGCGGGATCCTCCTCTCCTTCCGCTCTCCCCAAATTCCCCACGCATTCCCTTTCGTACCCGGCAAGATTAGAAACAAAGAACAAGTTTGATCGATTCCGTGCTTTCGTTTTTGGTGATCCCATGCTGGTGTTTGTCAGATATTGCTTTCCGACAGCCCCTTCCCCCCCACCCCCCCTTTTTACCACCCCGTTCGCCGCTCGCTCAAACACTCCGTAATCTCTACACCCTTCTAACTCCTTTCGCGAAAAGGCAAAAGTGTCAATTATTCGAGATTTTCAACAACAATTCATAGCAATAACTACCTATACTGTCTTATCTTATCTCGCAACGTATTGTGTGATGATGCTGCACAGCGGATTTTCAATCACTCTCAAAGCACTAGCCTCATTCCTTGCATAGCTCTTGACCTTTGAGAACATGAACGGATCTTTTTGGTTTCGTTGTGCTCGTCCAATATGACTTACCGTCTATTGAAATATGATCTCCGCCAAGCGTGTTTACATTTTGGTGAAAATGGCCAAGTGGTTATCAAACTGCGTTTCCAACACTCTGAACCCTTTGCAATTGATCTCTGCTGATGAAGAGATAACGATCTCATAGACATCCTTGCTACCATCACTTTCTCAATCTACCACTAACCCTCCTTCTCTCAAATTGGCGACACTCAGCCGCAAAATTGACAGTAAGATTGAGATGGAGGGGACGGGAGGAGGTGGAACTGCATGGTTATATAAGGGGATCTGGTTGGTTTGATGAAAGAGATCTGGTAAAATCCTTTTGACCGTCCAGACTCAAAAATGAGAGGGTCTTATACGATCACTATTTCAGCAGCTTCTGTAAGGCCTTTGGAATTGGAAGCAGTAAGAGGAAGATGATGGGTGGTGATGTCCTCGCACTGGTCCATTGGTGAAAGGGTGGCGTTGATGTACCTAACATGTTTAGATAGTTTTTGTTTGATTAGGATACGCTTAATGCCCAAACACCAGCCTACCCCCTCCGCCAACAACCCCTCGTGCAGCCTATCGCCTCCATTCTAGGTTCTCCCCTAAGTCTTATATAAACGTTATATTTAATTTTTGAGGTTTGCGAGGGTAGGCTAAGCGAACCCAACCAGGTGTGACTAAGCTAAGTCGCCTGGCTATCCCAATGCATCCTGGAATGATTATATAGTCAAAGTGTAACGCTAGGGGAAGAGGTGTGGGGATGCCGATAAGAAGTAGTTGAATGGAGAAATATAGGTGGAATGGTTGGTGGAAGGGAGAAGTCGGTGGGGATTGGGAAGGGGAAAGGGAGGAGTGAGTGAGCGGGAAGAGTATTTCGAGAGGAGTGGTTGAAGGGAAGGGTAGTAAGGGGGGATAGGAGAGGTTGATGATGGGGAAAGAGTGAGCGGAGTGGGAGGAGGAGTGGGGTGAATGATGGGAGAGGGAGAGGGGTGGTGGGAGGAAGGAGTGAGAGTGGTGGAATGCAGAGTGGTGGGTGGGTGGAAGAAGTGAGGAGAAGAGTGGCCGGAGGTGGAGGAAGTGAGGAGGAGAGTGGCCGGGGGTGGAAGCCGGGGGAACGAGATTGATGATGGAAAATTGTGTTGAGTGGAGTGGTGGGAGGGAGAAGTGAGGGAGGGGACGACGAAGAGGAGAAGAGTGCTTGAAGATGAAGGGGAAAGGGATGAAGTGGGAGGATTGACAGTGAAGGAGGCGGAGAGGAGTGGGGGGAGGGGAGGAGTGGGAGGGGCGAAGGGAGAGCGTATCTGTAACTAACATTTCTTGGTTAGAGTGCGCGGAAACCCAGTGTGCGCGAAAACCGTGAAGCTGAACCTTTACTATGTCTCTTCATGAACAGTATACAGACAAGCACAATTTGTAGTCCGTGGACTTTTTGTGCGTAACACCTTCATGCGTACGTTTAGAACGCCCTCTTCATCTGACCTAGGTGGTGCCACCGGCTTCTTCCTCCAACCAACCTTAGTATCGGGTTTAGCGTGCTAAAAACGGCACTAAGATACCTAATCACAAGTAGAGTCATAGTTAGTGTGTGCGGAAACCCCGTGCATACGAGTAGATCATGAAATCGCCAGTCGGAAAGTCAAGAACAAAACCGACTTTGATTTAGGTAAGGCTTGAGAATGATCAAGGAAGAGCGAAAGAGAGGAGATGAACAGTGACGAGAGGAGAACAGGAACTGATACGATAGTTTTGGGACGGCAATACTGAGCGATACTTGAATATACCAAAGTACAACGAAATAACAAGAACAAATGGCAGAGAACCCAACGGATTGACCCAACTACGAAAGACATGACTTACTCTTCTATGCTGGTCGCGATAAATGTGGGTGATAAACATTTAAGAAGTATCTAGCCCCGGCTCGGCAAGCTCAAGCTAAAGCCTAAATAAACCTTGATTGCTTCCGTTGACTCTTGGATTGAATAGAACCTACAATACGGCATACAATTCATAAAGCAGACGAGGGTATAGGCTTTTAGTGGCCATGAAAAGGCTCAATAGGGTTTTCCAAAGGTGCACCACTTCCTACTCATCTCCCCCATCCACGCGCTAGGGCGACGCAGCTAGTACTTGACTTGAGCTGGCATTGCCAGATTCCAGGCCAACAATTCCTCTCGACCTCAAAGTCAGTCCCCTCGTCGATGTATTCTGCAAAGTTTTAATGAGAAGTACAAGCATCATACCTCTAGATGCATTGCCCTTCCCACCCGTGGCCCTCCCGCAATTTATCATATACCTAAGGATTTTCCCGCTCCACCGATGCAGGAGCTAAACCTGCCTCACCTCCACCCACTCGTATCGTCCACCCATCACTGGCATTGGGCCCTCGGTTGTGGTTCCTGCCGAGTCAGCGACCACATTCCTGAAAAATTTGGCGGACTCAGGCAAACATGAGAGCTTGTTGCTGCCCGTGCCAGTCACCCATACCTTGTCGATATTTCGATATTTGTGGGGTTGAGGGCAAATGAGAAGTTGAACGAAGTACCGCGGGATTGACATACCCTCGAGCTCCCGCATGCGAGGGCGGACAATAGTCCAATGCTTCGGGGCGAAGGTGCTGCTGTATATGTATATCTGCCGCCCCAGCTTCACCAGCGCCGACGCATGGCGGTAAGGCCACCGCCGGGCAGTTGAGCTCATGAGGCCACAGCGCGATTGTCCCGGCGCAGCGTAGCTTTCGACAATTCATGCCCTGGCTTCAGTCTCTACGCCCAACGTGATCGCTCGATGCTCATTCCTCTGCTTTTGCGCGCGGTCAGTTATCTGTACAGGTATGACCTTGACCTCAGGATTTTGACCCTGCCAATTTCTCACGTTCCCTAGCCAGGCATTAATCGCCACCAGGTGGTTCCAAACAGAGGGCACCAAAGGAGGTTGAGAAGGATTTTCGGTAGATGTGATAGCGATGAAGAGAGAAGGAAACCGCAGGCTATGTGTAATACCTATATATGATAAAAATCATGACTCACGAGCGACATTTCCGCTCAGCAAAGAACATTACAGAACGGGAGGCAAAGTACGATTATGAAATGTTGTTATCAGATCTTCCGCTTCAATGAATTTCAAATATTCGATGTCAACATTTTTATGCCTAACCCCGGATCGAAATAATCAGTTACCTATACTCATGCTTTTGTTAGTGCTCAGAAATCTAGGGGTTTTAGTGTGTGACTAACACCATAGTGGCTTTCAAGAAGTCTCACTCGTTGAGTCAGATGGATCTCTGTTCTTGCTGACCTTGAGAAGTAGACCTCGAGGATTTGGCAGTTCGCCCTCCACCACCAAAGATATCAATGCCAGTAGGGCGACGGCTAAATTGCTTGCGAAGGATCCGCCAAGACAGGACATCCATTTGCTTTACATTAGGGCCAGAAATCGCAAAAGCGTAAGAAAGAGCAAAGGTGCCGAGAATGCCAATATGATGCCAAAACCAAGTGCTGCCAAATTTGTTTGCTTTCAACAAGATAGTCCGTATACAGAACACCTAATCGACTTAACTTATTAATCTCAAGATTCCACCGGGACACCTCGGAGACTACAATGACCGTAGTAGAGCAGCGAACAAGGAGGTCGAGAGCAAGCCAAAATGGCGTTCCTATGTAGAAAAGTTAATCACACGATATGCGCGTGGCTTGAAAAAGCCATTACCCTCACCGTTTCGCAACTTCACCTCCAGCACACAAACAATAGCCAAAGCCAAGTCGATGATGCATTTTGCGATTGTGGTCCATGTTTGCGGTTGGTAGCACAACTATGAGGACTTGCGCCGAACCAAAGGGAAAAGCGCTGTGTAAGCGGCAAGCAAATTGCATACTAGAACAATCAAGTGAGCTATCGCCCATGCACGAACGTGACATGGTATAATCAACAAGGAACGCCATTCGTGGTACATATTCCGACAAGTGTGTGTGCTGGGCGAGTACTACATACGTCGAAAGACCACGTACGCTGAGGGGCAACTGTGAAATACGCAGGTAGCCGTGACCGTAAACGGTTACTTTGCAGTGTCTAGGGTAGGTAGTATTTGGACTCAAGGACACTGAAGGCATCAAAGTTGAGAAATTTTTTGTACTGATCGTCAATCTTACGAGAGAGGAGGAAGATAGAGATGTGTAGAGCGAAGAGCGGTTCAATGTAAAAACGGTCTTCTTCCTAGTACTTGACCTATCGTCTCCTTTGTGGTGTACAATAGTGTAACACAAGAAATTTTACCGACTCCCCACCCAAAGATAAGGGCACTGGACTCAACAATGTCACTGTATCACCTATGCTCTAAAAGATTAGCCGATCATCCTGCTAAATTCGGATGGTCGGAAGTAATCATTGGGCTTGAAGAAGTCATTGTATCGAATCCGCAAATCTGACCTAGTAGACTGGCCTCCTGATTCACTTCGGATGTACCCTTTTACCAATCATGAATTTGCACCGAAGTGCTTCGTCTGATTAGTCTCTAAGATTTTTTGAAGGAACCAGATTCGGTTTTATGGATCTGCTTGGCTATGAGGGCTTTAAAAGTTGTAGTGTCGCCAGCGCCAGGTACTCGTACAAGTGACTTCACTCTTGGCTCAAATACGGATTGCTACTTCCTACACCTACCTGCTGCGCCTGCAGGCTAATCATCTGCTACCTCGTCGTCGCCGGCCCCATGGCCACTAAAAGAGCTTGGAGGAAATGTGAGCTACATGGATAAGAGCTTGGGTCACACATTACTGCGCACACGGCTGAGGGATCCGTACCGATTTCAACAGCCAGTAATTGATGCCGATTGGGTCAACCCGCATTGCATATGTGGTTATGTACGTCTCCGAAAAGAGACCGAGGCCTACTGCAAAGGGCAAAGCAGCTAAATCAATCGAGCGATGTATCTCCCCCTGGAATCCTCAAGCCATAAGCCATATCAATAGTATTGACCCCACGTTGCTGGACTACCTATGGCATTGATTGCGCGTCAACATCAGTCTGACTCTCGACAGGAAAGAATGAGCTTGTTGAGAACTCAAGCCAAGATGATGTTGCTGCTCTCTAGTAAGACTTTCAAGACACAACGAGATAGAGACATTGACTCAGTGCTGATACAGTCAATTACGTCTTTGCCATTTTGGCTGTTGCAAAATCCACAGCTATTTGGCAGTATTGGAAGACTCGTATTAAGAGTGTGCTGGGTGACAGCTACATCTTAATGGACGAAGAACATGGCGCCGATCGAACCCGTCGTGGGATGATCGTCTTGAAGGGCGGTCGAGTTGTGATGTACATACTGATCTGTCTGCAGAGGATAGATGAAGAAGAGATGGAGACTTTGACCTCTCAGTGGGTAGGGGACCATTATAATCTGAAGGAGGGAGCTTTAGGAGTACTTTGTTGCTTGGGCTTCGAATCTCAGCTACTGAAAGTGGAGGTCACGACTCCTTGTGACGGGACGGCTCTGGTCACTCCTTTCAAACGTTCCATTTTGAATGACAAGGGGCTCGAGGAAACAATACAGTTTGGCATCCTGTCTTGGAGTCTATAACATTAATGGATTTTTTTCGGATTAGCTTCGTTGGAAGACAGGCCTCAGAGAACGATAGGGACAGCCAAAAAACAAGAGGAATGGCATAGATGCCGTTGGATGGGTCGTCACGCTTTGTCAAACCCCACATCTGCCGCTAGGCCTGGTTCGAGGGAGGTTCCAAGTTCTTATGCAGTTGCAGGTGCGCATGCGGTGTCAGCTAGAAATTGGGCTCGGCCCACTGCCCATTCGAGTTTCCTTGGTGGCTACTTAAAAAAATTTCGTGATGGGAATGATGTGACCGTCTTAGATAAGCATTGCAGAGGACGCCGTGCTAGAATTTAAAATCCGTATATAACGCAGATTCAGAGCACACATATATCAAGTCCGGTTGCCTCGACTCGTGGTCATTTGTTTCCTTCTTGCGGTTTCCTTATCGACCCACTTGCCGTTCTTGTCTCCTCCCATATGATTGCACCGGAACCCTAGAAGCAGCCTAAGTTCCTTGGCCAAATCCTCGCAATAATCGTCTCGAACCACATCGTATGTCCCCGAGCTCGAAGTAGCCGCGAAAATCCCCCTCGTCTCGTATCTTATTAAGTAGGAACGGATCTGAACAATTTGGGTGAAAGTCAAAATCGAAGGACTCAATTAGATTCCCACTCACGACTAATAGAATTACAGTGAACAGAAGCTTTGCTTAGTCGTGGGTTTCTTTGAGCAATCTTTCAGCCACATCTTGCCCTCCCGCGCTCCATTGCCCCATCATCTCGCCAACCCACCCTCACTTTGTCCTCAGTCGAAAAATGCCGACCCCCGTTGCCATGGCGTCTTTCAGTATCCTCAGCTCTTCACTTGCATCCTCGCTAGGCTTGGTGGTATGGTACACCTTCTTCTGTCTACGCATAGACATTACTCTCGCCCAGCACAAGGTTTTCAGTATCAGTGCCAAGAATTGCAGTGCTTGAGTTTGGCAATAGTCGCAGTGGGGCCTAGGTAAGTATGATGTAGTGAAATTGCTGACTTTATCCACAAAGTTCACTGGAGTTTATTGAGATACATCATACAAACTTTTCATCCATTTCCTAGAGAGAGTGTTAAGATAGAGAGATAGAATATGTGTTTTGCATTGACGACTTCTCCACCAGACTCCTTCAGATGCATTGCGGACAGACTTTTCATGAAGAGCTGTATTGTTCCGTGGCTAAAGGATCACAATACTTTGATCAGTCTGTAGAGCATGGCCGAGGCGCAGCTGTTCTGCCTTGCGGCATGGTGTTGGCTGGTGGGAGGAGGAAGGTTGTAGGGACCTAAGTGTAGAAGGTGGTGATATGGGGTTCGATGAAGGGCTCAAGATTCCAGGTAAGAGTGTCGAGGATAGGCGTCGGTAGAACAAGCGGGCATGCTGGGTTCGTTGGCGTAGGTGTTGCGGATGTTGGCACCGTCCAGTATATTGTGAGTGCGTGCCTGTATAGGATGCGTATGCGTTCTGATGGCCGTACCTGTCTGAGTTGGGCGCAGAAGGTGTGCAGCACATTAACTCCTAGAACCCCTACTCCCTCCTTCCACCGTTGCTTGCGGATTCATCAAGTTCCAGAGGCGAAAATGCGTCAATTTACGTATAATTCTTAGAAACATATTAACCCTGCTAGCCTGAGGAGATGGTGATGAGACATCCTAAACTACCCGAGAGGACATGCTGGAGGAAACAAGCAAGAACAGTGTTGCTGTGAGGCATTTTCTTAGATGCTGTCTAATGGGAGGGGTTGAGATTCGGATAGCGACCAGGTTCTGATGGGAGATTCAGGGAAAGCCCATCATTTCCTTACCACTAATGCTAGGCTGTGCGCCACAATTACTACGTACTACTAGTACTTAACAAGGAAGCCTAAGTGCTGAGGGACCGGGAGAATTTCTTTTATTACTCTCACCATTTTTGCTGGTGTGGTGCTGATTTTGAAATGTTATAACCCTGCTTTTGATGGCATTGTATATGATAATAGTCATAGCTACTTGTGCTTCGTCGGTCTCTAACGAGGTAGTATCCATCACGGAACATCGCGGTACGAGTAAAACGGACTCACCATTAGTCAGTCTGTTCAAAGCCATATCAGCTACGGACAAAAAGATCCAGAAAGCAGGGGACTTTTAGTTCACAATCCGCTTGAGATGTCTTCTTTGCATGCTGGCACGGATCTACTTGAGCTGCCTATATGCTACGCTGCCACTTTCAAGCGCGGCCGGTCGTTAACGTTTAGTGTACAAGCGTACTCGTACATCCCGCCGCCGTCTAAGTTGGAAACCTTTTGTGCAAGTCTTCGAGCTCAGTAGCCCCATAGAACAACGTCGTCATCGCTTGACTGATCTCAAATGACCCTTTAGCTTCATTCCGGTACTCTCTTCGGATGTTTAAGATTTGGTTGGCTTGAGGTTCTTCATCTGGGCTGCCATTGCGAACCTCCTCTCTTTGTTGCCCTTTCTCATCAATTGGTATACCGGCCGCCCAATCAACACTCTCTTTCTTCGCATGACTTATGTTCGGTCCAGCCTTTGTTTTGGGTGTTTGACATTTATCTGTAATACCATTTTGAACGTTTTCCTTTTCAACTCATCTTTCGTAAGGAACTTTCCTCCGGGTCATCTTGATCTCCCCCTTGCATGCTTGCTTCTAATCTTGTGCATGTATGACTTGCGGATTCCGGGCGTATATCGGAGTTGTTCTCTCGTAGCACGCCGTTCCAAAATCCGATGGAATTGTTTGGCTTTGACACGAAGGAGTGATTCCTCAGTATGACCCTGAGTGACCTCTGGATACGAAGGTTGAGTTGGGGGAAACCTTGGGGTTGGAAGAGATGAAAACTGAGGTATTTGACGGGAAGGTGAAAGCTGAGATGTTTGACTTCTCAGAGCCTTGGGTTGAGTAAGTATTTAGGAGTTGCTCTCGTTGCGCGTTATTGATGTACACATAACTGGACTCATGGCCGCCGTACATTTGAGAGGGGCAAGTTGATGTGTGGTTAAGGGCTGAGATGATGTTCCATGTTCTGACTTGACGGGATGCGTTGGCTCTGCGTGGTAGCTGGCGTTCGTTCTCGAATTGAGCATATAGATCCCCGGCAATTACTCGTAATATGTGCTCAGAGGAGATCTTGACGGCTGGATCGATAGGAGATCTGAAGAGAGCAGCAAGAAGATGCAGTTAGCTTTCGCGAACGAAGTGGATAAAGGTGCTCCCTGTTATGTGCGCCCGACAACAGATAGACCTTCGCTGAACGCGATGCGGCGAGATCATCCGGTGCCCCGCCGCAACGGTATTAGATTAGTATACATCAAGTCGCCTACGGTTCCACAGCAATTCGAAGACTAAAGGTCTGTTAAAGGCGGATTGGGAGAAGACCTGAGCCTTAACCTTTCGCTTCCCCGCCAACAGAACTTTTCGCGCCCCACCAACCACCCATAGAACGCTGTTCAAACCCCCCAGTGTATTCCGTATCTCCTTACTGATCAGCGTAGGCAGAACATCGTGCCAGCAACAGACAATACCGGTGCGTCAGAGAGGCTTGTCTTCCTCAATTTTGCACTCGCATACTTACTACACCGAAGATGACGAAGCTACCTTAACAGGATTAAAGAAGTGGCTATCTAACGCAAAATTCGAAAAACCACAAGACGATGAATGAGAACTGTGTGTAGACAATGAGCTACCTGAGAAATGGAAGCTGCTAAAGGAGATGAACCTTGCTCAGAAGGTTTGACACGCTGTCACGAAATCAGCAAGTCAGCTAACACATGCCTAATTTACCAACCCAAGGTATTCAATAATTCGAGTACCAGGTCCCAGACCTTCGCGATTCAAAAACACAGGAGACCCTGTCGTGGGGTTGGCTACGCATCCCTCGAGGAGCTTAGTAGGGGCGAAGGCCGGGGGCTAGGCAAATGATAGGGGGCCGGCGGAGGCGTTGGCTGAATGTACATATAGATTTCCTTTCGGCTCGTAGAGAGAGTTCATACACACACACGTTTTACAGTACCTTTCTACTAGTACGATCATTGCACGTGTCCGATTGTTTGCTCCCTCTGCTGCTTCTTCGGCTCCCTATACCGCACCTGTACCCTATCCCTCGACAACCCTTTTTACATGACATCAATTGAAATCCTATCGGGAAGCCCCATCGTTGAAGGGCTGCCGTTATCCACCAAACGAACAACATATGTATACAAGAACAAGCCTGTGAATGTTGCTCCAGCTTTGTATATTCTGTTCATCGTAACTCGAGAAGAGGAGTCTGGTGGGAGGGGTCAAGGAGTAATATATGTGGATGGTTTGTTCAGAGAGCTAGGGGGAAGGCCGAGGATGTCGAGAGGTTGTATCCTTCCGGTGCGCTTTCGGGGCACGTGAAGCAGTTCAACAGGTCGTACTCTCTTTGGGCTTCTGGTGCGACGTCGGGGTACGTGGAGCAGTTCGCAAAGTCGTGGTACGTAGAGATTGCCACGGGGTGGTTTGTATTATCCAGAACACTTTGATTTGATACTTTGTTGCTTTAGACACAGTGAACAATTCCCTGATTTGAGACAAGACTTACCTGTTCCAATGTCACGTAGCTGTCCCAGTCCCATGTAGCCGCTAAGGGAAAGATGCTAGTAGCCTGTGGACGGTGAGGGCTGATGTAAGATCGAATCCTCGAGCTTGTTGCCCGTTTTCTGCAAGCGTCAGTAGAATATCAGAACTCGAGAAGAAACCACTTGCGGTAACAGGCTAGGTTCGCTGCTTCAGATCAGAAGTCCAACCCCGAAACGTTACCCATTGCTTCTTCGTTAGCTGAGTGTCAAGCTTTCCAGATATGAGAACATACCGTATGACTGATCACCACTGAATGCTGGTGTCAAGCAATAAGGATGCCGTGTTTCGTCAGTCATCATTAGATTATCAGCCTCGATGCCGGCTTGATATGAATGCTCTTGGCCTGAATAGACCCCTTGAGCACGAGCCGAAAGACTTGTGCACGACGTAGTGTTGTCGAGTTGTCGCTGGTCGATGAATTGATCTCCTCGTCATCTGTCGAGTTCCCGTTTGCGATAGCTTCCGCGTGGTCAGAGTCGACGGAGTTGATATGCAGCCGATCGGCATCTGAACGGTTTGAGAGTGCTACGCGGGGGCGTTTCCTGAACGGCTCGCGGCCAAAAGTCTGAACCTGGCCATGAGCCAGCTGCTCCCGATCCACATATCGGAACAATTGTGTCATAAGGTCGCTTCGACATTTGAATAGCTCGTCGTAAGTCCAGCCATAGACAACCAGCCCGTTCAACATGGTTCGAGCACTGAGAAAATCAAGATCGCGAAAGTATCTGTCAACTTCAGAGAACTTTTCGTTTCGAAAGCGGATCAAGACTGAGATGTCGTCTTCATCAAGTCTTCGTTTCCATCTAATTAAAACAAAATTTGTTAGTTATTGCGGCACATTGTCCGAGTATTGCAAGCATTTGAGACATCATCGCCGAGTTTCAGTAAGTAACCTGAACCAGACTTTGTCAATAGGGACAGATAATGTCGACTATGCGCCTTATCACTCTTTAGGGCTTTGACAGTCGTGGAAAGATCTCAAGCGATGCGCTCGTATGCAACAGTTGCCTTCTTTTGTCCCTGCCTTAACGTTATGTTCTTGAGTGATGCAACGGTTTCATCAATGTCATGACGCAGAAAGAGGAGAGCGAATCGATCGGCACAGTCGTACTCTTTACTGCCTTGTTTTATCTTCCTGCGACCCTCATACAATCGACGAGTCCGTGATATATGTCCTATCTTCGATTGCTCAAATATTTTCGACTTAGTCGACCAAAGATGTTCGTATGACGAGCAAGGAACGATCAGCTTTCGGACGAAGCCATGAGCAGCCTTGATCAAGAATTGCACTCGGGCCGCATCGTTGACCTTGAGTTCACTCGTGAAGTAAAGAAGGGCGATGTCGTCGGAAGATGGCTGAACTGAAAGAGAGAGCAGAGAAGAGTTTGAATAAACTTCGCGGAGGTGTAGAATCCCTAATTGAATGTGATCTGGTTTAAGAGGCTGCCGGACTTTGCTCGGTCAAGTATTGAGTAGCGAACCGGAGGGGGGAGACGATTGTAGAGCACTAGATGAATGACCCATCGACTGAAAAAGCTTCTGCCGATTCATAGGGGAGCCCCGAGCAAGAAATTCCCCGAAGCAGTGCGTCACCTTAATTACGACTGAACTTGCCTCTGATTGCAGGACAGAGGAGGAAGACCAATTTTGTTGAGAGAAAGATAAAGGAAAATAAGACCCGAGAAGCAAAATGTATTGTCGTTTTCCCAGATGAATGAGCTATTAGCGTATGCAGAAAGCTCTGCATTCCTTGGCATTCATTTTCGCTCTGCCCCACGGTGATCCGTTTGTAGGAGGAATTCGAAAATCAACCCCACCGCCCCCCAATTGCCCAAAATCGCCCCAAATTGAAGTTATTCAGACCTCTTTGTTTATTGATGTTCTAGTAACCGT
>JAABUY010001913.1_pt1 | contig 26281 bp, 26 predicted proteins | sample 5560271 | NCBI WGS metagenome assembly JAABUY01 (sample SAMN10711886, study PRJNA513374) | rock metagenome | isolation source: Antarctica rocks | place: Antarctica: Victoria Land, University Valley | reverse complement strand
GTGCGTCACACAGAGCTTGAATCGACCCGCACGTGGTCGCGTCAAGCATCATCACGTTGCCGCCCACCATAGCCTCACCACGCTGGGCTACCCACCGCGCTACCCAGGTGAGCAATTACTATTCCATTTTGGATGGAAAATCTCCCCATCGGTGCGGGTGAGGATGATGTGACCTTCGCCAACATCACGTCTAGTTACGGTCAGTCCGGCTGTTGTCATGGGTGACATCTCCACTACTAACGTTGTGCAGAATCGAGACTACTTTAGCTTGATTCCCATAATCAAATATTATCGGACTCATGGCGGTCACGAGCAGTCCCACGTCGACTACCGCTCTTACTGTGACATCTGAAAAGCGACCATCCAGTCAAGCACTGGCTCCCGCCAATCCCAACTCAGGGTTTGTCTCGCGCCAGCCCTAAGCCCCCGCCAGCGTCATCCCCTCGATCCGCACCGTCGGCGCGTCCGTCCCGCGCCGCAGCACCAAATCATCCGCCGGCACCAACTCGCGGAACATCGCCGGCAGCGCCCCGGCGATCGTGATCTCTGCCACCGGCTCCGCCAGCATGCCGTCGCGGATCATGAACCCGGCCGCACCCCGGCTGTAGTCGCCGGTGACGCCGTTCACGCCCATGCCGATCAGCTCGGTCACATACAGCCCCTCCCGGATGTCCGCCATCAGCGCGGCGGGCGACAGGGTTCCTGCCGCCATGAACAGGTTCGTCGGCGACGGCGACGGCGGCGCGGTCGTGCCGCGTGCCGCGTGGCCGGTGGACCGCAGGCCCAACTGCCGGGCGCTGCGGCTGTCCAGCAGCCATGTCGTGAGAATGCCGTCCCGCACGACGGCCTGGGCGGCGGTCGGCACGCCCTCGGCGTCGAACGGCCGCGACCGCACGCCACGCAGCCGGCGCGCGTCGTCGTGAACTTGGATACCGGAAGCGAACACCGCGCGGTCCAGCATGTCCTTCAGGAAACTGGTGCCGCGCACGATGGCGGCGCCGTTGATCGCCGTCGCCAGGTGGTTCAGCAGGCTGCCGGACACGCGAGGATCATACACCACCGGCAGCCGCGCCGTGCGCGGGCGTTGCGGGTGCAGCCGCGCCACCGCCCGCGTTCCCGCCGTATGGCCGATCGCCGCTGCATCCTCCAAATCCGCCAGATGCACCGCCGAGGACACGTCGTAGTCGCGCTGCATATCGACCCCGGACCCGGCAAGCGCCACCGCGGACACTGAATGCGACGTGCGCGAATACTGCCCGGCGAACCCGGCTGACGTCATCAGCGTCACCTCGGTCCGGCCATACGAGGCCTCCGCCCCCTCCGAGTTCGTCACCCCGGCCACGCCCAGAGCGGCCTCCTCGGCCATGGACGCGCGAGCGACCAGCGCCGCCGCGTCGGGCTCGGCCGGGTCGTCGAGGTCGAGCGCCACCGGCTCGGGCGCTGCCGCCTGCTCGGCCAGACCGCCATGCGGGTCCTCCGGCACCACCCGCGCCATCGCCACTGCCCGGTCCGCCAGCGCCGCGAACCCGGCCGGGTCAGCCGCCGAGGACGACACGATCGCCGACCGACCGCCCACGAACACCCGCAGGCCTAGATCACGCGTTTCTGACCGCTCCAGCTTCTCGGTGCGGCCCAGGCGGCGTTCCACGGCGATGGATGCGCCCGACAGCAGGACGGCGTCGGCCGAGTCGGCGCCGGCGGCCTTGGCCCGGCCGATCAGGTCCGCCAGCAAGTCGAGCTGACTCATGCCGCCAGCTTGTCGATGATGACCGGAAGATGCGGCACCTTGTCGGCCGGCCCCATGACGGCGAGCGTCGGGGCGGCGCGGAACAGCCGGATGGCGGCGCGGCGCACGCTGTCGATGGTCACGGCGTTCAGCTTGGCGACCGTCTCGGCCGTGGGCACGATGCGGCCGAATACCTGGATCTGCCGGGCCAACTGCTCGCAGCGGCTGCCGGTGCTCTCCAGCGACATCAGCAGGCTCGCCTTCACCTGGGCGCGGGCGCGGTGCAGCTCGGCCTCGGTCACGCCAAGCTGTACCTTGCGCAGCTCATCAAGCGTCACCGGCACCAGCTCCGCCGCCTCGGCCTCGCCGGTCCCGGCATAGATGCCGAACAGGCCGCCATCCATGAACGGGGCGGAGAACGAGTAGATCGAATACACCAGCCCGCGCCGCTCACGGATTTCCTGGAACAGGCGCGACGACATGCCGCCGCCCAGCAAGGTGCTCAGCAGCAGCACCGGGTAGTAGTCGGGGTCGCCGTAGGCGACGGAGGGGAAGCCGAGCACGATATGCACCTGATCCAGCTCGCGCGCCTCGCGGAACTCGCCGCCGCCATAGGCGCCGGGGGCGAGCGGGCCGGGCATGGCGGCGGGGAGGTCGGCAAAATGCTGCCGGGCCAGGTCAACCACGGTGTCGTGCGTGAGCGCCCCGGCGGCGGCCACCACGATGTTGCTGGCCGCGTAGTGCCGGTGCATGTAGCCGGTCAGCACGCTGCGCTCCATGCCGGCGATGCCCTTCTCGGTGCCCAGCACGGGCCGGCCCATCGGCTGGTCGGGATAGGCGACTTCCTGGAAACGGTCGAAAATGATGTCGTCCGGGGTGTCGTTGGCCTGGCCGATCTCCTGCAGGATGACGCCGCGCTCGCGCTCCAGCTCCTCGGGCGCGAAGGCGCTGTGGGTCAGGATGTCGCCGATGATGTCGGCGCCGAGCGCCAGGTCCTCCTTCAGCAGCTTGACGTAGTAGGCCGTCTGCTCGCGGGCGGTGTAGGCGTTGATCTGGCCGCCGACGTTCTCGATCTCCTCGGCGATCTCGGCGGCGTTGCGCCGAGCCGTGCCTTTGAACGCCATATGCTCCAGGAAATGCGACGCGCCATTCTCCTCCGCCGCCTCGCTGCGTGTGCCGGTCGCGACGTAGGCGCCGAGCGACACCGTCTCGACCCGGTCCATCGTCTCGGTCGCGACGATCAGGCCCGAGGGCAATCGGGTGACCCGTATGTTTTCTGGTGTGGCATCCGTCATGCGGCGTTCCTGAGGCTGAAGGCGCGGACCTGCGCCTCGACCGCGTCGAGGCTGTTGGGCGCCGTGCTGTATATCTCGGTGCGGTCGAACAGGTCGGCAAGCCGCGGCGGCAGCGCCGGGCGCAGGCCGGTCGCACGCTCGATGGCGTCGGGGAACTTGGCCGGGTGCGCGGTGGCGACGACGACGGTGGGAACGTGCGAACACGGCAGTACCCGGGCGGCGGCGATGCCGATCGCGGTATGCGGGTCGGCGAGGTAGCCGAGGCCATATAGCCGGCGGATTTCTGCTTCTGTCCCCGCGTCGTCCAGCCGGAAGCCGTGGAACAAGGTGCGGGCGCGGGACCAAGCCGAGTGCGGCACGTCCATGCGCCCAGTGCCGCGGAAGCCCTGCATGGCGGCGGCAGTCGCGGCCGGATCGCGGTCCAGCAGCTCGAACAGCAGGCGCTCGAAGTTGCTGCTGACCTGGATGTCCATGCTCGGCGACAGGCTGGGCTCCACGCCGCGAATGGACATGTCGTTGGTCTCGAGGAAGCGCGCCAAGATGTCGTTGCGGTTGCTCGCGACGACCAGGCGCGCGATCGGCACCCCCATGCGCCGCGCCGCCCAGGCTGCCAGCACGTTGCCGAAATTGCCGGTGGGAACGCTGAAGGCGACCTCCCGCTCCGGCGCGCCCAGCGCCAGGGCGGCGGCGACGTAGTAGGGAATTTGCGCGGCGATGCGGGCCCAGTTGATGCTGTTCACCGCCGAAAGGTGCAGGTCCCTACGGAACGGCTCGTCGGCGAACATCGCCTTCACCAGGTCCTGGCAGTCGTCGAAGGTTCCGTCCACGGCGATGTTGGCGACGTTGCGCGCACCCACAGTCGTCATCTGCCGGCGCTGCACCTCGCTGGTGCGGCCTTGGGGATGCAGGATCACGACGTCGATACCGGGCCGGTCGCGGCAGGCCTCGATCGCCGCCGAGCCGGTGTCGCCGGAGGTCGCGCCGACGATCGTCACCCGCTGGTTCTGCTGTTCCAGCACGTAGGCGAACATGCGGCCCAGCAGCTGCATCGCCACGTCCTTGAAGGCGAGCGTCGGCCCGTGGAACAGCTCCTGCGCCCATAGGCTGGCGTCCAACTGCACCAGCGGCACCACCGCGGGATGGCCGAACCCAGCATAGGCGTCGCGGCACATGGCCTGCAGCGTCGCGAACGGGATGCACGTTCCGACGAATGGGGCCATGACCCGGGCGGCCAGCTCGTGATAGGGCAGGCCGCGCAGGCCGCGCAGGTCGGCGAGCGACAGCCGCGGCCAGGCCTCGGGCACATACAGCCCGCCATCCTCGGCCAGCCCGGCCAGCAGCACGCCGGCAAAGTCGCGCACGGGCGCTTGCCCACGGGTGGAAATGTAACGCATGGCGACGACTGTAGGCGGCGGCGGCGGCCGATCCAACCCCCGACCGCCCCGAAGGGCTAATCCCTGGGCTTGGTCTTGTCCTCGTCGTCGTCCACCAGCTCGTCCTCTTCCTCCTCATCGTCCTGGCTCTCGTACCATTCCAGCACGTCGTCGTGGAAATCCGGGTCGTTCAAAAGGCGCATGGCGAGGGCTATGGCGATCTCGTGCGGCTCCGGCACATCCGTCGTGCCGTCCGCCAGCTCACAGCCGGGGACGACGCGGATGGTCATGGAGCCCTCCTCCTCGCCGATAATCAGCGCGACCTCGGTCGCGTCGAGGTCGATGGTGGTGTTCGCGTCGGCCATGGCCGGTCCTCCTGAAATTTGCTGGTGCCTAGCAGATGGGCGTCGCCTGAGGCCAGGCGTCCCCTGTCCGACGGAGACGCGCCATCGCGGTATCTGTTCCCGATCGGGGCCACCGTTGCCAGCGCATTGCCGGTGCAGGCCAGGTCGGGATAAACCTTTCGGCAACCTCCCGGAGCGACGATGCTATTCAAGATGATGGCCAAAGCCGCCATGATTGGTGTGGCGCTGCTGTTGAGCCATCCGGCGGATGCCCGGCCAATTCATCAGGCGTATGCACAGCCTGTGGCCTCCAGCACCGGGCCGATCCCGGCCGAAACCCGCAAGGCGGAGCTGCAGGCTGCCTGGCGCGCCGCTGCTGGGACCGCCATCCGTGGTCCAGCCAGCGTTTCCCTGCTGGAACAGGCTAAGCTCGCATTGCCGGACGGCATGGTGTTCATCCCGCAGGTCGAGGCCGCCCGCCTGTCCAGCGCGCTCGGCAACCGGCCCGGCCCCGAGCAGATCGGCATCGTCACCACATTCGACGACACCGACCAATGGATGGTCGTCGTCCGCTTCACCAAGGAGGGCTATATCCGCGACGACGACGCCCGCGATCTGAAACCGGAAGACGTCTTGGCCAATCTACGGGACGGCACTGCGGAGGCGAACAAGGAACGCGTGCAGCGCGGCTTCCCGGAACTGGAGCTGCTGGGATGGACGCAGCCGCCGGCCTATGACGCGGCGCTGCACCGGCTGGCCTGGGCGATGGCGGTGAAGCGGATCGGCGCGCCGGAGGACGAGACCGGCGTCAACTTCAACACCCGCGCGCTGGGCCGGGACGGGTATTTCAGCCTGAACCTGATCACCGGGCAGGACACGATCGACGGCGACCGCGCCGTGTCGGCCAAGCTGCTGTCCAGCCTAGAATATACTCTGTACACGTGAGAACCCGAAAACTTCGCATCTCCAAAACGCCGCTTGTATCAGGATCGACTCGCTAGCCGATTTTCGGGTTCTCACGTGGACGGAGTATACAACGAGGGCAAGCGCTATGCCGACTTCACCTCCTCGACAGACAGGGTGGCCGAATATGGCCTGGCCGCGTTGCTTGGGGTGGTTGCGGCCAAAAAGCTCGGGTTGATCGCCGTCGCCGGCGCCTTCGCGGTCAAGTTCGCCAAGGTCGGGCTGTTCGCGCTGCTGGGCCTCGGCGTTGCGCTGAAACGGCTGTTCCGGCGCAAGCCGACCGCATGAGACTGCTGCTGATAACCCTCGCCGGGCTGAAGTTCAGCAAGGTCGGGGTCACGCTCGCCAGCATGCTGCTGTCGCTCGTCGTTTGTGCGACGATCTGGGGGTGGCGGTTCGCGGCCGGGTTCATCGCATTGCTGTTCGCGCACGAGATGGGGCATGTGGGGGCGGCGCGCATCCGCGGCCTCAACGTCAGCGCCCCGGCCTTCATCCCCTTCGTCGGCGCCTGGATCACCATGCGCGAGGCGCCACCGGATGTGGAAACGGAGGCCTACGTCGCCTATGGCGGCCCGTTCATCGGCACGCTTGCCACCTTCGCGGTATATTTTTGGGCGCGCTCCGTGGGCAGCACGCTCGGCCTGGCGGTCGCATATTCCGGGTTCTTCCTGAACCTGTTCAACCTGCTGCCAATCTCGCCGCTCGACGGCGGACGCATCACCGCCGTGCTCAGTCCGCGCGTCTGGCTGCTCGGGGTGCCGGTGCTGCTCGGGCTATTGATCTACCAACCGAGCCCGATGCTGCTGGTGATCGCCGTCATCGCCCTGCCGAAGGTGCTCGCCGCCTGGCGCTATGACCCTAGCCTGCCGGCGAACCAGGCCTATTACGGCATACCGGACAACATCAAGCTCGAATACACCGTGCTCTATCTCGGCTTGGCGGCCTTGCTGGGACTGATGACCTACAGCGTGCATGAGATGCTGGCTGGGGTGCATCAATCCGCGAGGTAGCGCGCCGTCAGGTGCACCTCGAAGTCGGAGAGGTCCAGCGGCTTGCCGGTCGCCTCGCGCAGCAAATCGTTGAAGCCCAGCCGGCTGCCCTGGCCGTGCACGCGGAGGCGCAGCCAAGCGACCAGCGGACCCAAATCGCCGCGGCCGAGCCCGGCGTCGAGGCCGTCGACCTCCCGGCGCGCCGCCGCCATCAGCTGCGCCGCCGCCATAGCGCCCAGGGTGTAGCTCGGGAAATAGCCGAACCCGCCATCATACCAGTGGATGTCCTGCAGGCAGCCGCGTGCGTCGTCCGGCGGCGCGATGCCCAACAGCGCCATCAGGCCGTCCCGCCATGCGCCGGGCAGGTCCGCAACCTGCAGGTCACCGGCGATCAATGCCTGCTCCAGCCGGAAACGCAGGATCACGTGGGCCGGGTAGGTCATCTCGTCCGCGTCCACCCGAATGAAGCCGCGCTCGACCTGGCGCCACAGCCGGGACAGGTTGGCGGGGGCGTACGGCTCGGCGGCGCCGCCAAAGGTGCCGTGCAGTTCCGGTCCCAGCCAGGCAAGGAAGGAATCGGACCGGCAGGACTGCATCTCGATGATGAGCGATTGGCTCTCATGCGCCGCCATGCCGGCCGCCTCGCCGACGGGCTGACGGGCGTAGCCGGCGGGCAGGCCGCGCTCATACAGCGCATGGCCGGTCTCGTGCAGCACGCCCATCAGCGCCTGCGCCGGGTCAGCTTCGTCATAGCGCGTGGTGATGCGGACGTCGCTGGGGGTGCCGCCGCAGAACGGGTGCGTCGAGCGGTCGAGCCGCGCGTGGTCGAACTCCAGTCCGGCGCGGGCGGACAAATGGCGGCACAGACCCTCCTGCCGGTCGGCGGGGAACACGCCCGGTAGGTCGAGCGGCGGGGATAGCCGGGCCTGGCGCTCTTCGGCGCGGGGCAGCGCATCACGCAGGAATGCCTCGTAGCGCGCGAACACCGGGGCGACGTCGGCGGCGCCGATCCCGCGCTGGAAGCCATCCATCAGCGCATCGTAAGGCGAAAGCCCGAGCGCCGGCGCCATCGCGTCGGCGGCCTGGCGCACCAGCGAGACGACCTCGACGAGATACGGCGACACCGCCGCGAAGTCCGAGTTGCGGCGCGCTTCCCGCCATACCTTCTCGCAAGCGGAGTTGGCGCGGGCCTGCGCCTCGACCAGGTCCTCCGGGATGGCGGTCGCGCGGGTATGGGCGTGGCGCATCAGGCCGAGGTTGGCCGTGTCCCACTCGTCGATTCCGGCGTCGGCCTGGGCCAGGTCGTCGGCAACCTCCGGCGCGGTCAACAGGCCGTGCGCCAAACCGGCGAGCACTGCAAGCTGATCGCCACGAGCGGCGCCGCCGCCCGGCGGCATCATGGCGGCGGCGTCCCAGCCCAGGACGGAGGACGCCTCGCCGATCGTGGCGATGCGGGTGAAACGGGCGGTCAGGCGAGCGTATGCGGTCATGGATGGGCTTTCAGGAGCTTACGGGCATAGACGCCGAATACCGCCAGCAGCGCGGCGGCGAGGCCGAACCAGGTCAGGGCGTAGATGAAATGGTTGTTGGCCGGGCGCGGCAGGGCTTGGGCGGGCTCCGGATACGCGCCGCGCGGTGCGTCGCCCAAAGCGACCAGGGTATAGGGCGCGACCTGGCGCAACCCGAGCGACGCGCCGATCGCGATGGGATCGAGCGCGTAGAAGCGTCGCGCGGCCGGATCATCGGCGGCCCCAAACCGCAGCGGCTGTTCCGATGGCCGGACATAGCCTTCGACCGTGGCGCGAATGGGCGTTGCGTCGCGGGGTGCGTCTGCCGGAACCCAGCCGCGGTCCACGATAATAGGAACGGCGTCGGGCCGCTCCAACGGATTCAGCAAGAACGCGCCGAGGACCGGACCGGCCTGAGTCGTACGCACCTCGATTCCATACAGTGCTGCGAGGTCCTGGCGGAGCAGCCCCTCGACCCGCACTTTGGTGAATGGCCGCGGGTCCGCTGGCAGCGGAATGGCAGGGGCAGCCTCACCGCGGTCGATCTCGGCAAGGAGGGCTGTCTTCCATGCCAGACGCTGGACCTGCCAGACGCCCAGCCCGACCGCGAGCGCCAGCATGGCGGCGGTGGTCAGGCCGGGCCATAGCAGCCGGCGGGTGGGCGATAGGGCGCGGCTATCCAACGGCACGCGAGACTTGGCTACCCAGCGGGACGCGAGACTTAGCTACTCGGCGCCAGTCGGCCCAGCGCCCCAAACATAGATCGCGACGAACAGGAACAGCCATACCACGTCGACGAAATGCCAATACCAGGCCGCCGCCTCGAAGCCGAAATGGCGCGTCTCGGAAAACTGGCTGGCGCGGGCACGATACCAGCACACGATCAGGAAGATGGTGCCGACGATGACGTGGAAGCCGTGGAAGCCGGTGGCGAGGAAAAACACCGAGGGATAGACGCCGCCGGTGAACTTGAACGGCGCCTCGGAATACTCGAGCGCCTGGAAGGTCGTGAACGATAGGCCGAGCAGGATGGTGAAGCCGAGGCCCATGACCAGGTGCCTGCGGTCGCCATGCAGCAGCGCATGGTGCGCCCAGGTGATGGCGGTGCCCGACAGCAGCAGGATCATCGTGTTGAGCAGCGGCAGGTGGAACGGGTCGAAGGTTTGTATTCCAGCCGGCGGCCAGATGGCGTGCTCCGCCCCGGATACATGCGCCGGATAGAGCGCGAAGTGGAAATAGGCCCAGAAGAAGCCGACGAAGAACATGACCTCGCTGGTGATGAACAGCGTCATGCCGTAGCGCAGCCCAATGCGCACCACCGGGGTATGGACGCCGGCGGTCCGGCTCTCCTTCAGCACGTCGCGCCACCAGAAGAACATCACGGCAATGACCGACGCCAAGCCGAGGCCGAGCCACAGATAGGTCCCGAAATGCGCGACCATGATGATGCCGAACAGCGTCAGCCCACCGCCGAACGCGCCGAGCAGCGGCCACGGGCTGGGATCGACGAGGTGATACGGCTGTTTCATGCCGGACGTATTGAGGTCGTGCGCATCGACTGCGGGAACCGAACCCATAGCGGGATCTATCGTTGCGAGAGGGGCGTCGCTCATTCTAACTGAACCTATCCGAGAGATGCCGCATCATCGCCAAATTGCCGCAGTGTTCAAGAGTGTTCAAGGCCTAACCACCAGGCACGGCCGGGATCACTGGGCCGATCATCGGGTTGTCAACGCGAAGCGTCCGCCCTGGGGCCGACATGCGGCCCGGCCTTATCCAGGCCGCCGTTGCGGGCTGCGTCGTCCAGCGAGCGAAAAAATGTGTAGGACAGCGTGATCGTCTTCACGTCCCGGGTGTCCGGATCGTCGGTGATGGCCGGGTCCACCCAAAAGCTGAGCGGGAACTGCATCTCCTGCCCCGGCGCCAAGGTCTGCTCGTCGAAGCAGAAACAGGCGGTCTTATGGAAGTAGCGCCCAGCCTTCTCGGGCGTCACGTTGTAGGTCGCGACACCGGTAATCGGCTGCTGCCCGCGGTTTTGGCCGACGTAGGACGCGAGCCTATCCTCGCCGAGCTTGACGGTCACGGCAGTCTCGTTAGGGGCGAAGCGCCAGGGCAGGCCTGGGCTCGTCGTAGCGTTGAAACGCACCACCATGCTGCGGTCCGTGGCGCCCGGCCCGGCCACGCCGCGTAGCTGCGGCGTCCCAGCGTAGCCCGTCGCCTCACAAAACATGCGATACAGCGGGACAGCGGCAAAGGACAGGCCAGCCATGCCCCCGATAACGAGGAGGAGGACGCCGGCAATCAAGCTGTTATTACGGGGCTTCATGGAAAGGATGTCGGTATGGCGGAAGGAGCGGCAAGGCGCATTCAGGAGACTTTGAAACGCACCATGGAGATGGCGTAGAACAAAGCCGCCATCGCGATCAGCACCACCAGCAGGGCGATGTTCTTGCCGCGCTGCCGACGGCGCAACTCGGCAGCCTCTGTGGGTGAGAGCGGCGGCGGGAACTCATCCAAGCTGCGGCACCGGCAGGACATGATCGAGTGCCAGCATGGTGAACAGCGCGAACAAATAAACGAGCGAGACACGGAAAGCCCAGCGCGCCGGGGCATCCCGGGTCAGGCTAACACCAGCCGCATCCTGCTTGTCGCGCAGCACGTACCATGAGGCGATTAGGAACCATACGCCGAGGCCCGCCGCCGACACGCCATAAATTGGCCCAGCATAGCCGAATGCCCAGGGCAGCAGGGAAACGACGACCAGCACGACGGTGTAGGCCATCACCTGACGCCGCGTTTCGCGCGCGCCGGCGACGACCGGCAGCATCGGCACCCCTGCCCGCTCGTAGTCCTCGGAGGCATAGAGCGACAGCGCCCAGAAGTGCGGCGGCGTCCAAAAGAAGATAATGGCGAACATCAGCAGCGGCATGATGTCCACGGTGCCGGTCACGGCCGCCCAGCCGATGACCGGCGGGAATGCGCCCGCGGCCCCGCCGATGACGATGTTCTGCGGCGTCCGGCGCTTCAGCCAGATCGTATAAACGAAGACGTAGAACAGGATCGAGAGCGCCAGCAGGACGGCCGCCACGGTGTTGGTGGCCAGCCCCATGACGAGGACCGAGGCAATCGCCAGCGTGACGCCGAAGCCGAGCGCCTCGCCAGCGGCGACGCGGCCAGATGGGATGGGACGCTTTGCAGTGCGGCGCATGATCGCGTCGATATCGCGGTCATACCACATGTTGATCGCGCCCGCCGCTCCCGCCGCCACGGCGATGCACAGCACCGCCGCAAGCGCCAGCACCGGATGCAGCGGACCCGGCGCCAACAGAAGCCCCACGAAGCCCGTGAACACCACGAGTGTGATCACGCGCGGCTTCAGCATTGCAAACCAGTCGCGCGCCTCCGCCGGCAGCTCTAAAGACGAAAGGGGGGCCGCAGCCCCCCTGAGTTTGGTCGTCCGATCGACCATTACCGAACCCGCGGCAGCTCCGTGAAAGTATGGAACGGCGGCGGCGAGGTCACCGTCCATTCGAGCGTCGTCGCACCCTCACCCCAGTAGTTGTCGGCAACCTGAACCTTCGAGGTGAATATGCGGTAGAGCACATAAAGGAAGATCAGCACCGAGAACCCGGAGATATAGGACCCGATGGAGGCCACCTGGTTCCAGCCCGCAAAGGCGTCGGGATAGTCTGGATAACGGCGCGGCATGCCAGCGAGGCCCAGGAAGTGCATCGGGAAGAAGGTCAGGTTCACGCCGACGAACATGACCCAGAAGTGCACCTGGCCCCAGAACTCCGGATACTGCCGGCCCGACATCTTGCCGATCCAGTAGTAGAAACCTGCGAAGATCGAGAACACGGCGCCAAGGCTCAGCACGTAATGGAAGTGCGCCACGACGTAGTAGGTGTTGTGCAGGATCTGGTCGATACTGGAGTTGGACAGCACGATGCCGGTGACGCCTCCCAGCGTGAACAGGAAAATGAAGCCGATCGCGAACAGCATCGGCGTCTTCAGCTCGATCGAACCGCCCCACATCGTCGCGATCCACGAGAAGATCTTGATCCCCGTTGGGACCGCGATGATCATCGTCGCTGCTACGAAATAGGCGCGGGTGTCAACGGAGATGCCCGAGACGAACATGTGGTGCGCCCAGACGACGAAGCCGACCACGCCGATCGCGATCATCGCATAGGCCATGCCCAGGTAGCCGAAAATCGGCTTCTTGGAGAAGGTCGAGATGATGTGGCTGATCATGCCGAAGCCCGGCAGGATCATGATGTAAACCTCGGGGTGGCCAAAGAACCAGAATAGGTGCTGGAACAGCACCGGGTCGCCGCCGCCCTGTGGATCGAAGAACGCCGTGCTGAAATTGCGGTCGGTAATCAGCATGGTAATAGCGCCGGCCAGCACCGGGATCGACAGCAGCAGCAGGAACGCGGTCACCAAAATGGACCACACGAACAGCGGCATCTTATGCAGGGTCATGCCAGGCGCGCGCATGTTGAAGATGGTCGTGATGAAGTTGATCGCGCCGAGCAGCGACGACACGCCCGCCAGATGCAGCGCGAACAGCGTATAGTCCATGGCGGTGCCGGACTGGTAGGTGGCATTGGACAGCGGCGGATACAGCGTCCAGCCGGACCCGGCACCGTCGCCGCTATGCAGCCCCATCATGATGAGCAAGAAGGCCGGCACCAGCAGCCAAAAGCTGATGTTGTTCAGCCGCGGGAAGGCCATGTCCGGCGCGCCGATCATGATCGGCACGAACCAGTTGCCGAAACCGCCGATCATGGCGGGCATGACCATGAAGAAAATCATGATCAGGCCGTGCGCCGTAACCGTCGCGTTCCACGACTGACCCGAGGCGAAATATTGCAGCCCAGGGTTTTGCAGCTCCAGCCGCATATGGATCGATAGCGCGGTACCCACGATCCCCGCGATAATCGCGAAGAGCAGATACAGCGTGCCGATGTCCTTGTGGTTGGTACTGAACAGCCAGCGGTTCACGAAGTTCAGGGTATGCCCGTGGTCGTGCTGGTCGTGGTCATGATCATGGGTCGTTGCCGACATTTCCTGCACTCCTCCGCGTTGACCGATGTGGGTCAGCGCCGTGTATTCTCAACTGCCGCCAAACGCTGCGTGTTACCGTCCGACGCCGGGCTGCTTGAAGCAGGCACGCCGCCCGCGGCGAATTTGGTTTTGGCGGCGGCGATCCAGGTCGCGAAGTCCTGGTCGGTCATCGCCTCGACCGCAATCGGCATCGCGCTGTGATTGGTGCCGCAGATCTGGTTGCATTCGCCGTAATAAACTCCGGGATCATCCACCCGAACCCATGTCTCGATCGTGCGGCCCGGGATCGCATAGCGCTGCACGCCCAGCGACGGGATGAAGAAGCTATGGATCACATCGCCGCTAGTAGCCAGGATGCGGATGTTCTTGCCCGCCGGAAGCACCACGCGGTTATCGACGTCGAGGTTGCGAAGCTGGCCCGGCTTCAGGTCGTCGGCCGGGATCATATAGCTATCGAACTTCACGTCGCCCTGGTCGGGGTAGTTGTATTCCCAATACCACTGGTGGCCGACGACCTTGATCGTCATGTCCGCCGCCTCGGTACGATCCTCGAAGTAGATCAGCCGGAAGGACGGGATCGCGATAATGACCAGGATCAGCACCGGAAGCACCGTCCAGGCGACCTCCAGCGCGGTATGGTGGCTAACGCGGCTGGCTTTCGGATTGACCGACGCACGGAAGCGCCAAACGCAATAAAGCAACAGCGCCGCAACGAAGATCGTCACCGCCGCCATCAGCCAGATTACCATGGCATGCAGGCCCTCGATGCCCTGCTGCACCGAGCTATGCGCCGGCTGGAAGCTAAGCTGCCAATTGCGTGGCGCCTGGGCCCAGGCCGGGCCTGCGCCGGCGAACAGCATCGCCATGAACATCGCCATGAACACTGCGGCGGCGCGTAGCCGCTGGGAAACCTGCATCAATCCGTCCATCCCACCTGCACGTTGCCCGGTTCACAACCCGGATCACCCGGAGGAAGTATCGGACAGCCAGCGTTTGATCAAGCCGCAGACCGGCCTAATGATCACTAGTTGGGCAGGCTCACCAAGGTGAAAAGGCCCAGCGGCGGTACCGACGCGAATTGTGCGTGCGCCTGGTCGTCAGGGGTCAGCAGCGCGTCGTGGGAGAAGTCGGGATGCCAGCCGAGCTTGCGCGACGCCGGGGCCAACGCACGCTCCGCCCACCAGCGCGGGCCGCGCTCCGCCGCGAAATGATTGACGAACAGCAGATGTCCGCCCGGTCGCACGACACGGCGCATCTCGGCGAGCAGCAGCCGTGGGTTCGGCACGACGGAGGCGACGAACATCGCAACCGCGATATCGAACGACCCGACCTCGAAACCGGTCGCCTCGGCGTCCACCTCGATCAGGGCCTCGACATTGGTGAGGCCGGCGGATTTCACCCGGGACCGAGCGAACGCCAGCATCTCCGCCGACAGGTCGATGCCGGTGATGCGTTTGCCGCTGGAATAGTGCGGCAGCGCAAGGCCGGTGCCGACGCCGACCTCCAGGACGTGCAGGCCTGGAAGCGCGTTGACCGCCTCCACCGCCCGGCGCCGGCCAAAGGCTGAGACACCGCCGAACACGGTATCGTAAACGCCGGCCCAGCGGCGATAGGCTGCACGAACAGAGTCGGCGTCGAGGGCGGTGTGGCGCTCCCGCGGAAGGGCGGTATCGAGTGGTTGCATCATGTCTCCGCCCAACCCCTAGACCGGCAAACCGCAGGGATCAAGAGCAGCGCCGCCAAACACCCGACAACGTTAGCAGGATGCGGAAAATCGCGTAATTTGCGAGCGTTTGAGCGGCTTCTTGGCAGTTAAGGTGGGTCTCGCGCCGCAGTTTCGCTGGTTTTTGCTGCCTTAGCGGGCGAAAATCATGACCCCGGACAGAGTCCGGGCATGATCATGCCACGCCCGCCAGCAGCTTGGGCAGGCGCACCAGGTTGTATGCGGCCGCGACGAAGGTGAACATCCAGCCGACACGCTCAGTGCCGCGGTGCCGGGTCTTGCGCAGAACGCCCACCGTCTTCATCCAGCCGAACACCTCCTCAATGCGCTTGCGAATGCGCAGGCTGACCGCGTAGCCGGCGTGGCGCGTGGTGCGGCCATCGATGGCAGAGCGGCGCTTCTTGTTGTTCTGCGTGACGTGCGGCGTCACGCCCAAGCGGCGCATCTCGGCGACGAAGTCTTGGGTGTCGTAGCCTTTGTCCGAGCCGAGGGTGATGCGCCCGCCATCCGGCAGGTCCTCGACCATCGAGATCGCGGCTTCGCGCTCCGCCGTGCCGGTGGCCTTGGTGAGGGACGTGTCCACCACCAAACCATTGCGGTTCTCCATGAGCACGTGCCCCATGTGGCACAGCTTCGCGGCCTGGCCGGCCGCCTTCTTGTAGAGCCGCGCATCGGGATCGGTGGTCGAGGCATGCGTCTCGTTGCTGCGTGGCTCACCGCGGAAGTCCACCTCGCCATTGCGCCCGGGCGCGGGCGGCTCGCCGGAGCCGTCCTTCGGACGAAAGCTCTTCATCGAGGCCCAGGCCTCGATCAGCGTGCCGTCTACCGAGAAATGCTCGTCCGACAGCAGTGGCTTGACCTTCGGGTCCACCAGGATGGCCGCGAGGAACCCGCGCGCGATGTCGCCGGCCAGCAGGCGGTCGCGGTTCTTGGTGAACACCGTCACGTCCCACACCGGCGCGTCTATCGATAGGCCGACGAACCAGCGAAACATCATGTTATAGGTGATCTGCTCCATCAGCTGCCGCTCCGAGCGCACCGAGAACAACGCTTGCAGCAACAGCGCTCGCAGCAGCTTCTCCGGCGCAATCGAGTCCCGGCCGCGCGGCGCATACATCTGCTCAAACCGTCCCGACAGCCGCTGCAGGGCCGCGTTCACCAGCGGGCGAATGGCTCGCAAAGGATGGTACTGCGGCACGAGCGCTTCGGGGCTAATATAGCTGAACATCGCAGCCGTCTGACGGTCGGCACCACGCATTCGTCCACGTCCCTCGGCTCAACTCAGGCCAGCTATTGAATCAAGTCAGGGCCGAGATGGAAAGCCAAATTTCCGCAGCCTGTTAGAGGTCGCCCGGCTACGCTGTGTCCCTGAGTGGGAGGCCGCCTTGCTACGCTGCGTCCTCGCGACGGTCGCGCACCTTCACATACGCCAGCGCCGCGTGCTGGGTGCAGTATGGTTTGCCGGCCATCGCCCCATCGTCGCAAAACCGGAAGTTGGCGGTGCCGGGATCGCCAATCGGCCAGCAGCAGGTCGTCACCCGCGCGCCAGCCCGCGGCATCGGCACGGCGCGGAGCTGGACGGGCACGCGCGGCGGCTCCGATACGGCAGCGTGGGGCGCGGTAACGCTCGGCGGCCTCGACGGGGCTGCCGAGATGGGTGCAGCAGCCGTGCCCGGCATTGCGGCTGGAGAGGACAAGGCAGGCAGGGTCGGTCCGGTCGTACGCCGGGTGGCGGACCGCCGGGCGACATGCCCCTCGGCCATGTCCCGCCGGATCGGTGACGGGCGCGGCGGCAGCGTCAGCCGATGCGCCTTGCCAACGACCGCGTTTTTTGTGATGCTCATTCGTCGGCCGATCTCGGCGGTCGAGTGACCCTCCTGCCACAACTGGCGAAGGCGGGCGATCATCTCTTCGTTCCAGTCCATCCTGTGCTCCTGACCGTCGATTGGTGCAATAGACGATAGGTCAGCTATAACGCTAGGGATAGACAAAAAGTAGTCGCTCAACACAAACAGTTGTGGATAACCTGCTAAAACAGCAGCCCCTTGCGCAACATCCCGTGCACCCCTTTCTCGCCGTTCACCGTCTGCGTCACGTGGAAGTCCACTGCGAGCGAGCAGAACTGGTAGGCCTCGTCCCGCGACAGGTTGGACCGGGCGCAGATGAAGGCGATCATTTCCCGCAACGCCTGCTTCATCGCGAGGTCCAAGTCCTCGTTCATTCCCATTGAAATGTAGTGGGTTGCGGACTCCGCCCGCGGAAAGCGCAGCGCGGTTGCCTTGTGCAACACGAAGGTGAAGGTGCCGGTCAGGCACGTCTCGAGCGCGTTGATGCAGACCTCGCCGTCCCCCTGCACGCCGTGGCCGTCGCCGGCGGAGAAGTTGGCGCCGGGCACCCAGACCGGCAGGAACAGCGTGCTGCCGGCGCCGACCTCCTTATTGTCCAGGTTGCCGCCGTGCTCCCGCGGCTCCTTGGTCGAGATCGCGCCATAGTTGGACGGCGGCGCCACGCCCATGACGCCGAAGAACGGCGACAGCTTCAGCTCGGTGCCCCAGGGCAGCTTGCAGGTGCCGGTGGCGCGGTCCACGGCGATATGGCTGAGGAAGCGGTGCGGGAAGTCCTCCGGCAGGGTGCCGGCGAGCGGGCGGTGGCCGCAGAACCCCCAATCGGCGCCGAGCTCGATCCTGTCGATGCGCACCTCGAGCGTGTCGCCGGGCTCGGCGCCCTCGATGGCGACGGGGCCGGTCAGGATGTGCGGGCCAAGCCGGGGCGGGTCTGCGGCGTGTATGGCAGCAAGCGCCGGGGGTATCGTAAAGCCCAGGCGTTCGGGCGGCATCACGTCCGGCGCGCCCGACACGCACTCCAGCACCACGGTATCGCCGCTCTGGACCGTCAGAACCGGTTCGTAGGCAGCGCTGAACGTGCCCCAATGGATCGTGTCGGGCGTGGCAGGGACTCGATGCTGGGCCATGCGCGGCCTCCTTGGATTATAGATAGGGACCGATCGTGCAGCGTGGCGTCGAGCGGCTGGGGATCGCACCGTTCCTGTTGAATCGCGCGTTTTATGAGACCTGTCCCGATATGCTTGAGTCCCATGTGCATCCGTGTCAAGCGCGCTGGCAGACGGCAATCCATTGCTCCTCGACAATTTCCGCCAGGTGTGAAACAGCCAAAACGGGACACCGCGGCTAACGCGGGGTCCAGCCAACGGGAGAGAGCGCATGACGCCAACCAGACGAACGCTTATGGCCGGGATCGCACTCGGGGCCTTGGCGGCCGCAGCGCCGGCCTTCGCGCAGTCCAAGGCGACGGTCGGCATCGCCATGCCCACGAAGTCCTCAGCGCGCTGGATCGCGGACGGGGACAATATCGTGAAGGTGCTGCGTTCCCGTGGCTACGAGACCGACCTGCAATACGCCGAGGACGACGTTCCGAATCAGCTTTCGCAGATCGAGAACATGATCACCAAGGGCGCCAAGGTGCTGGTAATCGCCGCCATCGACGGCACGACGCTGTCGGACGTGCTGGGCCAGGCGGCGCGCACGGGCATCAAGGTCATCGCCTATGACCGCCTGATCCGCAACTCGCCCAACGTCGACTACTACGCGACGTTCGACAACTTCCAGGTCGGCGTGCTGCAGGCGCAGTCGATCGAGGCCGGGCTGAAGCTGAAGGAGGGCAAGGGGCCGTTCAACATCGAGCTGTTCGGCGGGTCGCCGGACGACAACAACGCGTTCTTCTTCTACAACGGCGCCATGTCGGTGCTGCAGCCGTATATCGACTCCGGCAAGCTCGTGGTCGGCAGCCGGCAGACCGGCATGGACAAGGTGTCCACCCTGCGCTGGGACGGCGCCGCGGCGCAGGCGCGGATGGACAACCTGCTGAGCGCCTTCTACGCCAACAAGCGGGTGGACGCCGTGCTGTCGCCCTATGACGGCATCTCCATCGGCGTCATCTCCTCGCTGCGCGGCGTGGGCTACGGCAGCGCCGACTCGCCCATGCCGATCATCAGCGGCCAGGACGCCGAGGTCCCGTCCGTGAAGGCGATCCTGCGCGGCGACCAGTATGCCAGCATCTTCAAGGACACGCGGGAGCTGGCGCGGGTGACCGCGGACATGGTTGACGCCCTGCTGAGCAACAAGGCCGTCACGGTGAACGATACCAAAACCTATGAGAACGGGGTCAAGGTGGTGCCGGCCTACCTGCTGAAGCCCGTGATCGTGGACCGGTCCAACTGGGAAAGCCTGCTGGTCGGCAGCGGCTACTATACGAAGCGCCAGATCCAGTAGGACGAAGCGGGCACGGGCTGGGGTTCCGCGCCCGGATCATCAGGGGGGCAGCCATGACCGACATCCTGCAGATGCGCGGCATCACCAAGCGGTTCGGCCCGGTGACGGCGCTGCGCGACGTGAACCTGTCCGTCCAACCTGGCGAGATCCACGCCGTGGTCGGCGAGAACGGCGCCGGCAAGTCGACGCTCATGAAGGTGCTGAGCGGCGTCTATCCGCATGGCAGCTACGACGGCGCCATCCTGTATGACGGGCAGGAGCGGCATTTCCGCGGCATCAACGACTCCGAGGCCGCGGGGATCATCATCATCCACCAGGAGCTCGCGCTCATCCCGCTGCTGTCCATCGCCGAGAACATCTTCCTGGCCAACCCGCCGTCCCGCTTCGGGATCATCGACCGCGGCGCGGTGCACACGCGCACCCGGGCGCTGCTGGCGAAGGTCGGCCTGCACGAGTCGCCCGACACCCTCGTCACCGACATCGGCGTCGGCAAGCAGCAGCTGGTGGAGATCGCCAAGGCGCTGTCGAAGCAGGTCCGCCTGCTGATCCTCGACGAGCCGACCGCAAGCCTGAACGAGCGGGACAGCGCGGCGCTGCTGGATTTGCTGCGGGAGTTCCGCACCCAGGGCATCTCCTCGATCCTGATCTCGCACAAGCTGAACGAGGTCACGACCGTCGCCGACCGGATCACCGTGCTGCGCGACGGCCGTACGATCGAGACGCTCGATTGCCACGCGGCGCCGATCGAGGAGGACCACATCATCCGCCGGATGGTGGACCGCGACCTCGACAGCCGCTTTCCGCACCGCACGCCGCAGATCGGCGAGGTGGTGTTCCGGGTCGAGGACTGGACGGTGCACCACCCGCAGCATCCCGAGCGGCAGATGGTGCGCAGCGTGAGCTTCCACGTCCGCCGCGGCGAGATCGTGGGCATCGCCGGGCTGATGGGCGCCGGGCGGACGGAGTTCGCGATGAGCCTGTTCGGCCAGTCCTACGGGCGCGGCATCACCGGGTCGGCGTTCATGGACGGCAAGCCGGTGGACCTGTCCACCGTACCGCGCGCGATCAGGGCCGGGCTCGCCTACGTGACGGAGGACCGCAAGCACCTCGGCCTCGTGCTGGGCGAGGACGTGCGGACCAATGTGACGCTCGCGAACCTCGGCGGCGTGTCGCACAACATGGTGATCGACGATATGCGGGAGCTGAAAGTCGCCGACGGCTACCGCAGCCGGATGCGGATACGCTGCTCCAGCGTGTATCAGGAGGCCGGCAAGCTGTCGGGCGGCAACCAGCAGAAGGTGGTGCTGTCCAAATGGCTGTTCTCGAACCCGGAGGTGCTCATTCTGGACGAGCCGACGCGCGGCATCGACGTGGGCGCCAAGTACGAGATCTACCAGCTCATCAACGCGCTCGCGGATGACGGCAAGGGCGTGATCGTCATCTCGTCGGAAATGCCGGAGCTGCTGGGCATCTGCGACCGCATCTGCGTGATGAACGAGGGCGCCTTCGTGGGCGAGATGCCGCGTGCCGAGGCGTCGCAGGAGCGGATCATGCGCGCCATCATGCGTCCAGTGCTGAGCAGGGAAGAAATACCATGAGCGACATCACCGCGCCCGCCGCCCGGCCCAGCCATGCAGGCTTCATCAAGGCCAACCTGCGCCAGTACGGCATGCTGCTGTCGCTGTTCGCGATCATGCTGTTCTTCGAGATCGCGACCAACGGCACCCTGCTGCGCCCGCTCAACCTCACCAACCTCGTGCTGCAGAACAGCTACATCGCCATCATGGCGCTGGGCATGCTGCTGGTGATCGTCACCGGCCATATCGACCTGTCGGTCGGGTCGGTCGCCGGGTTCGTGGGCGCGCTCGCGGCGGTTATGATGGTGCAGTACGAGCTGCCGTTCGTGCCGGCGGCCGTGCTGTGCCTCGCGGCGGGCGGGCTGATCGGCGCGGCACAGGGCTACTGGGTCGCCTACTTCAAGATACCCTCGTTCATCGTGACGCTCGCGGGCATGCTGGTGTTCCGCGGGCTGATGCTGGCGGTGCTCAGCGGCCAGTCGGTCGGGCCGTTCCCGCAGGCGTTCCAGCGGCTGTCGTCCGGCTTCCTGCCCGAATTCCTGCCCGGGCTCGGCGGCTTCCGCCTGTCCTCCTTGCTGCTCGGCGCCATGGTCGGGATCGCCTTGGTGGTGCTCAATGTCCGCAACCGCGCCCGGCGCGAGCAGCACGGGATCGAGACCGAGCCCTTGGGCCTGTTCGCGGCCAAGAACGCCGTGCTGCTCGGGGCGGTCTGCGCGCTCACCTTCCTGATCGTGTCGCACCGCGGGCTGCCGAACGTCCTGGTCATCATGCTGGCGCTGATCGCGGTGTATGCCTTCGTCACCAACCGCACGACGGTCGGCCGGCAAATCTACGCCGTCGGCGGCAACGAGAAGGCGGCGAAGCTGTCGGGCATCGGGACGGAGCGGCTGACCTTCTTTGCCTTCGTCAACATGGGCGTGCTCGCGGCGCTGGCGGGCCTTATCTTCGCCGCCCGGCTCAACACCGCGACGCCGAAGGCCGGCGTGGGCTTCGAGCTGGACGTCATCGCCGCCTGCTTCATCGGCGGCGCGTCGGCCTATGGCGGCGTGGGCCAGGTGACGGGCGCAATTATCGGAGCATTCATCATGGGCGTGATGAACAACGGGATGTCGATCCTGGGCATCGGCATCGACTACCAGCAGGTCATCAAGGGCCTGGTGCTGCTCGGCGCCGTGTGCGTGGACGTTTATAACCAGCGGCGGTGAGGCCGCAGGGCGATCGCACATGACAGGAGACGTCCCGCCAAAGCCCTCTCCCTCTGGGAGAGGGAGAGGGAGCAGCGCGGGTCATATGTGATCGCCATCTTCTCGGCCAATGGCGCGGATCAGCCGAGCGTCTTGGTCATATAGACCCGTCGCAATCCGCGTTCCTCGCCCCGGTGCGTTTCGGAGTAGCCGATCCGGGAGTAGAGCTGGATGTTCTCCGTCATGACCTCGTTCGTATAGAGCCTGATAGAGCGGTAACCCGCATCGAGGGCGACCTGCTCCGCAAACTCCAGCATTGTCCGGCCAAGGCCCATGCCCTGGGCGGCGGGGACGACGGCTACGTTGTCCAGGAGCATTGCCTCCTTCTCAGGAATCAGCACGAGGATACCCTGGACCGTGCCGCCGTGATCAACAGCGACATGGACGCGCCCTTCCCAAATAAGTGCGCCATAGTCATCGAGCATCGGTCCCGGCTTCCTTCCGATGCGCGCCACATAATGGGCGTAAGCGGCCATGACGACGGCCTCGACAGCGGAGCGATCCTCTATCACGGCTATGCGGAGGTTATGATCCATGCCGGCAGGATGCGGCAGCGGACCCGCTTGAGAAAGGCCTGGAATGGATCAAGCGCGCTTGAGTTCGGCAATAGGCGCCGCAGCCGGGCGTTCTGCACTGTCAGCAACAGCATTGGCATCACATGCTCGCTTCTAGTAACGTCATGCCAGCAGACAGGGGAAAGCGACGATGTCGGTCTTGCCGAGTAAAGCGGAGCTGCAGCAGGTGACGCCGCGCTCCCCCGTTGCATCGGCAAGTTAGCCACCGTGCCGGACACGCAACTGGCAGGCGTCGGGGCCTATGTATCGGCGACAGAATGGCAAGCGCGGCTGGACTGCGCCGCGGTGTATCGTTTGCTGGCGATCTACGGCATGAGCGACCTGGTATACAACCACGTCACCCTGCGTATACCTGGGCAAATACCGGGCGAGCACGAGCGCCTGCTGATCAATCCGTTTGGCTGGCTGTATGAGGAGATCACCGCTTCCAGCCTGATCACCATCGACCTCGACGGCGCCATCCTGCTGAACCCGCATCCGGACGTGGGCATCAACCCGGCCGGCTATGTGATCCACAGCGCCATCCACGCGGCCCGGCCCGACGCGGCCTGCGTGATCCATACCCATAGCCGGGCCGGCATGGCGGTGTCGGCGATGCGCTGCGGCCTGCTGCCGCTGACGCAGACCGCGATGCGCTGCATGCCGATCGCCTACCACGACTACGAGGGCCCGGCGGTCGACCTCGACGAACGCGGCCGGCTGCAGCGGGACCTTGGGGACCGCCGGTTCATGGTGCTGCGCAACCACGGCCTGCTGACCACCGGCCCCAGCGCTGCCGAGGCATTCAATGGCATGTACTGGCTCGAGATGGCTTGCCGCGCCCAGGTGGACGCCATGGCGGCGCGGGCAGAGCTGACCATGCCGGACGTCCGCACCGTGGACCATGCGGTGCATCAGTATCAGCCCGGGACCCGCCGTCCGTTCGGCGTCCTCGAATGGCCGGCCATGATCCGCCTGCTGGACCGCCGCGACCCAAGCTGGCGCGACTAGGCATATTGCAGACCGAAGTCGTCCAAACCTCGATCCGGCTGGCCGAGGTCGGCCTGGCGTGGGACGCGCTGTGGCAACGTGCCGGCCAAAATGTGTTCCAGAGCCACGGCTGGGTCAGCGCCTGGTGGACCACCAGGCAAGCCGAGGACCAATCTCGCCTGTGCGTTGGGCTGTGCTGGGCGGGGGGCGACCTGGTTGCCGTAATGCCCTTCACGACGCGCCGGCACCGCGGCGTACGCGTGCTCGAATGGGCTGCGAAGGACTGCAGCGACTACTGCGACGCACTCGTCGAGCCCGACCTAGCCGAGGGCTGGCGAGCGCTTGCCCAGGTTTGGGCTGCGGTGGCGGCGATTGGAGGCTTCGACCTAGTCTATCTCAGCCACGTGCGGCCCGACGCTGCACTGCACGGCCTGCTCGACCGGCAACCGCAAGCCCTGCCGCTCAGGCGCGGCCGCCGGTCAGCCATAAGCCGACAGGTCCACCGTCATGGACCCGGCGGACAGGCTTGGTTCCAAGGTCTCGACGAAGAGGTGCGAAACAGCCATGCACGCGGTATGCATGCCTTAGGCGAAACGGCCCCGGTCAGGTCCGAGCTATCCAGGCCCGGAGATGCCGCCGATGACATGATCGACCGTATGATCGGCCTCAAGCGGCAGTGGCTCGCCAGCACGGGCCAGAGCTACATGATCCTCGACAACGACGCGCTCACCTTTCGCGCCCTTGTCAACGAGCTCGCGCGCCAGCATGCGCTGCAGATATTCAGCCTGCGTTGCGGCGATCATCTCGTGGCAGCCCTGCTTAACATCGCGACCGGAATGGGCATGCAGGTGTTCCTGGCAGCACACGACCCACGCTTTGAGCCCGCCTCACCGGAGAGGCTCGTTGTCGTCGAGCTGCTCATTAAGGCTTTCGACATGGGAATTACTGAGGTCGATCTCCTCTGCGTTGAAGCGGACGGCAAGTTCGACTTCGCCAATGCGCAGGTTGACCTTGCCTCGTATGTCGGAGCCCAGACCCTGATCGGAAAGCTTGCGCTTACGGTCGGCGAGCGACTGGAGCGCCGGGCATGAGCACAAGCGACGACATCGCAAACCTCAAAAACCGCCATACCTCACCCGCACGGAGTCGATGCTCATCTCCCTCGGCATCGAGATGAACGCCGTACGCGCCGGGTCCTGCAGCACGTCGAACATCCGGATGCGGCGCGCGCCCTGCAATTGCTGTGGCAGGCCATCGAACCAGGAGAAGATATCCACGTCGTCCCCCTCGACAGCGATGCAGAGATCGAACCTGGTCTCGCCGTAATCAGGGAAGTTGAAGCGCGTCGGCGAACCCAGCACTTGGGGACGCTCCATGATCCATTCGGCGGTCGCGCCGGCGATGTCCGGGTAGAAGTGTTTCTTATTAGGCAGTTCCACCCGCGGCGAAGTGGCCAGAACTGCCTCGCCGATCGGGAGGTTGGCGCTCAGATTGACCATGATGCAGATCACGGTCTGCGCGTCCCACGCCGTTATGACGCACAGCACCTCGTCGCCTGGCGCGACCGCGAGCTTGATCGGCGACGGGGCATTGCCCGCGTTCCCCCTTGCCCACCACTGCGTCCACGCCTGCGCCGTGGTCGTGCCGTCCGCCTCCAGCGTGGACACGGTTCCCATCTGCGGCAGCGAGCTGTCGAGGTAGCGGCGCTGTCCGTCAAACCCGATCCAGTTGGAACAGACATAAGGCACGCCGGGTAATCCCTTCAGGGGCGCCGGGGGCAGCTTGAGGTTGTCCGGGATCCTCCACACCCCCCATATCTGCAGGAACTGCCGCCTCTGGTTTGCCGTGATGTAGGCGCCGGACCAATTGTTGCTGGTCTCGAACCGGGTCGCCGCAGCGGACATCTCGTCCAAATGCCGGCTGAACAGGCGATATCTGGTCTGCTCGACCAAGTCGGCGTCGAGTTCGAACGCCTGGAGCAGCATTGGCCTGCCGAAGCCTCGGTCCCAGGCCCGGCGAAGCAACGGCTGTGTGGCGAGGTTTGGCCTCGGCGGCAGCCCATATTTCTGCAGCAGCTCCGGGGACGCCTTCGAGGGATCGAACTTGCCTTCAGGCACTGGGAAGCCGCGGAAACGCCGTGCCAGATCGGCGATGACCCGCTCCGGAGCGACCGCCTTGGCCCGGCCAGCACATTCGTCGCTCATTGCCATTCCTCCCGAGCCAGGCGGACGGCTTTTAAGTACAGCGTCTCTATGGCAGGAGGCGGAACCGGACTCAACACGGCCAGGACACTGTGCGCCAAGGCCACCCCAGCGGCCGTGTCGCTCGCATAGTGCAGCCCGGCAATCTCGCGGTTGCGGGCAATGCGGTCGGCGAGCGTCGTGAGGTCGTCCACCATCGTGTTCTGCTGCGGCAGCCCACTGAACACGTCGTTCATGCACAGCGCCATCAGATGCGCCTGCGTCGAGTGGCCGCTCGGGAACGACGCGTGCCCCGGCACCTCGATCGGCGGCAGCAGCGCCGGACAAAGCTGCGACGTAACTGCTCACCTCCCCTGCCTGAGGTAAAATTCTGCCTGTTTTCAGTAGGATAACTGCGGATTTGCGGGTCGGTTGTATATCCTGAACTCCGCAGTA
>JAABUY010001912.1_pt1 | contig 26314 bp, 23 predicted proteins | sample 5560271 | NCBI WGS metagenome assembly JAABUY01 (sample SAMN10711886, study PRJNA513374) | rock metagenome | isolation source: Antarctica rocks | place: Antarctica: Victoria Land, University Valley | reverse complement strand
GAGGAGTATGCTCTGCATAACCTGCATAACCCGTACATAAATGCGCATAACGCATGATTAGTCACACCCGCATGGCCTAATTGGCTGGAACGGAGTAAGAATCAATCAATCAATCAATCAATCAATCGGGCGAATAATGGCGTTAGGCGTTAAGAACATCCTAAAGATGTGATGTAATTGAGTCTGTTCATAATATGAATTTATAAGCTTCCATTCTCTTCTTCGAAACACTGGAATCTCTCTTTGTAGAACAGGCAATCTCGTTGTTCTTCTCCGTAAAGCTTGCAGTCAATTCTCTGTTCCCATCAAGAAACATATCTGTACATCATGGCACCGAATCTCCCAAAAACGTACAAGGCCGCCATCTTCAAGACGGCGAATGAGCCGTTGACAATTGAGGATGTCGAGCTGAAGGAGCCGGTCGAAGGAGAGGTGTTGATCAAGGTGCTTGCGACGGGTGTATGCCATTCCGATGCCGGTGTTCAGGCGGGCGCATTTGGGAATCCTTTGTATGATATCTTCGATCTGTGAAGTAGAGAAGACGAGCTGATTCGGTGACGATAGCCCTATGATCCCGGGACACGAAACCGTCGGTGAAGTCGTTGCGGTTGGACCTGGCGAGAAGACATGGAAGGTCGGAGACCGTGTGGGAGCGCCGTGGCATGGTGGTCATGATTGTTCGACTACTGCAAGATTCTGACGCGGAACGAGCGGGAGCTGATATGAACCCTGACAGCAACCTGCAAGTCGTGCAAGCGAGGCCTGTTCCAGATGTGCGACAACGGAGTTATCAACGGAGTGACCCGCAATGGCGGCTGTAAGGATTACCCTTAGCCTGGCGTTCATCCAGATGATACTGATGCGAATCAGACGCCGAATACTGCATCCTCCGCACCGAAGCCGTTGTCCGCGTCCCCACCGACGTCGACCCAGCCTCCGTTGCACCGCTGCTATGCGCCGGTGTGACCGTCTTCAACTCGATCCGCAAGATGCATATTATCTCCGGAGAGACAGTCGCGGTCCTAGGTCTCGGTGGTCTCGGTCATTTGGCCATACAGTACGCTGCTCGCATGGGTTACCGCGTCGTGGCGCTCTCCAGCGGCGGCGAGAAGGAGCACTTCGCCAGGAAACTAGGCGCGCATGACTACATCGACGGAAGCAAAGTCGATACGGTGGAGGCTCTTAAGAAGCTTGGCGGAGCCGCGATGGTGGTTGCGACGGCGCCGAACGCGAAGGCCATGGGTCCGCTGCTTGGGGCCCTCAATGCTAATGGGAAGCTCCTGATACTGGGAGGTAAGTGGATGCGGTCAATACGGTAAAACGATCAGCTTGCTAACGATGGACAGCTGGTGGGTCATTCGAACTTGATCCATCAACCATGATCCAAAAGGGTCTTTCGATCCAAGCTTGGCCATCAGGACACAGCCTCGACTGCGAAGAGGCCATCGATTTCGCGAAGATCCATAACATCAACTGCATGATCGAGAAGTTCCCTCTCAAAGATGCCCAGAAGGCATTGGAACATATGCTGAGTGGAAAGGCGCGATTCAGGGCTGTCGTGACGATGGAATAGATAGATACGCAGCGCTTGATGTTTAGATGTACCTAGATAGTAACGCTACAATAGAAATTTCTGTCCGTGTTGGTAGAGAAGATACCTGAGGTTCCCATTGCTTGAAGATACTCGTAAGATCTGTGAGACAATGGTTTATTAATAGAGTATGTCGCATTCGCATTCCCCGAGAGCCCGGAGAAGGGCGCCTCGCCCTTGGAAGGCTGTAACCAATCATCGTTCTGCCCTGACGACACCCTTTTGCAACCTGAAACAAGACATTTCGAGAACAACAACTACAGACAAAGAACCCTTACCGACACCTCTACCTTTGGTCTCTCTAAATCTACCCCTATCGGAGTCATAATGCTGGTCAGACAGAGTGAAGCCTGACGAGTTGTCAGTATCAGATCAGGTCATGCTAATTGACCAGGACAAAGCGCCACCAGGCCATGAGGGACCTCAAAGCCAACCATTGCATTGCATTGTGTGGGTGAACATGATTTTGCTCGATTGGCAACGAGCTTGATCAGCGGTATCATGTCGTTCATTCGGAGCCATGGCCTCCTGTCGTTAATCATTCCCCCCTCAACAATCTCTCTGCAAGGCAGATCTTCCCTCCCCCTTTGTAGTCATCGTCTTCTTTCCTTTCCGCTCTCCTTGCGTTTCTGCTATCATTCTTCTAACCCCGGTGTCTTATTGTACACTTTTGACTGACCCTCAGTCCGACACTCTTTTCGAATGCGCTCATATTGAAGAAGCGCTTGAGCTTCAGTGCGAAAGCGTAGTTGCTTCATGGTGATTGTGAAGCCAGCACGTTGCCGCTTGAGTTTGTTGTCGCAACAGTCCTCAACAAACATCAAATACACCACTTACGAGATTGCCTTGCTGGTCAAGTTTCTCGCTGGCTCTTCAGCATCTGAGGACTTTTTCTCCACTGCTCCGTGCATGCGACCATTCACCTAGGTTCTGGAAACAACTCGCCGAAAACAACTCGCCGAAACCTCACATCGCCACTACACTCACATACCTCTCGCCGTTTCGGCCGATCTCTCTAAACCCTACCGTCTCAGTCCTCAAGATGCGCAACTTTCACGTCACTGTACAGCTACTTCTCACTGCGCCGTTCTTTCTCAATGCCGCCCTTGCAACGAGCCCGAACGACTTTCAGCGAATGGACAATCTTCCCAACTTGGACTGCACCACCGCTTGGACCACTCCCATGCCTTATTGCGACGACTCGGACTTTGCGAACGGCGCTGCATGCAGGCCAGGTTGTGTCTACGGGGTGCAAAGCACGCAACAAGGTATCCAACAAGTGTGTCAAGGCGCGCACTATGCGCCAGGGAGCTTGATGGCTCAGTTCATGGCCGGGACGGCGACGGGGATACTGTGTCCGAATGCGGGCACGACGCAGGTGACGAGTGGGAGTACAGACACGGCATCGAGCGTGTCGTCATTGAGTGTGTCGTCGTCGAGTGTGTCGTCGTCGCTCTCGAGACCTACCTCATTGACCTTTCCGACGGCAGTGGCCTCCTCAACCGTCACAAGTACCGTGATTACCACGGCACTGCTTGCTTCGACGTCCGTTTCTTCATCCTCCGGGGCACTGACAACTACCGTTGTCCTCCATTCGACTTTTATTACACATGTCACCGCCACTCCTAGCTCAACAGCCAACTCCACATCCAGCGCAACATCCACCTCCAACTCGAGCTCTACTTCCATATCTACGTCCACCGCCGCGCCATCCTCTTCCAGTACATCACCCACGCCTTCATCATCGAGCACAACTCCCACAACGAGCGCAATCATACAAACAGCCGTTAGCGGTGCCAGCGTGACGGTTCAGAGCACAACGAGCGCGTTCATACGAACGGCCGTCAACGGCGGTAGCGTCACTGTTCTGAGCAGCAAACCGGCGCAAACAAGCAGTAACAATCCGGATGCGTTCGGCGGCGGCGGGAGTCCCTTTGAGATTGCAAGTCCTGCTCCCCGGTCAACTTGCGGCTTGCAGCGCTGGACAACTGTTTTTGCGGTGGGGTACATGATGTGGATGGTGTGGGTTTGACGGATCTAGGCGAGGAGAGTTCGGTGCTAGAGTGGTTCACGAAACTTGCTCATTGATGAGTATGGTTGTACGCGGATTTCAATGTTTGGTTTGGGTTCGGTTGACTTTGTGCGGAGATGAGTTGGGATTTTCGTACGTTCTGCACATAGATTATACCCTTTTTCTACATTGGCCTGTGTTTTGACGTCGTTGCAAGTTGTTGCAGTTTTGGAGCCAGGCGTTGGGGTCGGGGCCAAACTCAGAGCTTGGTCAGGTTGGAGTTCTCTTGGAAGATATGCTACCGAGATACCGTACTGCATGCGAAGAAGCAGCCATTATGTATGTTAAGAAAGCTGGAAAGATACCAAGCTGATGTCCCACAAGCATGCGAGACGGACAACAATCCTATCTCCAGAGTGATTCCAGTCAACTCGGGCTCCATCCTGTTTCGGCCGGTCATGTCAGGTGTACGCACGCCCTATAAGAACGATCAAAGCTCATCCACCTATCCAACCTCTCGACCGATCCATCCTTGAAGTCCTCGCTTCCCTTCGCCTCCACCGATGCCAGCATGCCCAACTCGATCGAGAAGTGCCTACCAGCATCCAACTCCCTAGGATACATGGAGGTAGAAAACCGCATCACTCTCAAGACGATCACAACTGCGACAGTCTACGTCAACCGATGCACTAGGCAAGTGCCAGGAAAGACAACCGCAGACTCCCACGCCCACCACGCTATACATCAAGATGAGCCACTCATCTTCCACATACGACCACAGACCAAGGAAAGCTGGGCATCCCGTCCGCTCTGCCATACATAAGCCTTTGATCGGCGGACTAGTAGTTGGGTTCGGTGACGACCGGCGAATACCCGCTGTTGTATGTTTTTGCGCTTTTTTCGCCAATTTTGTCCGTTCCTCTCTCTCGCTGTGTCTTATCTTCGTCTTCTCTTTTTGGGTGCTTGTTTCCTGGTGTCTGAAGTACGTTAGATGCAGAATCCAGCATTTGTCCGTTCCTGGCGTCATGGGATTCTATATGCAGGTGTGACGTCTTTCGAGTGGGCCTTTACCTACCTTAGGAGCTACGGACTCTGATCACGGCTTGTCATGGATGGGGAGAGATGTCGGTGTTTATGAAGCAGTGGGTTCCTCCTTGTCGTACATAGCTTGAACGGACACACGGCGCTTTATGAGCACGGCGGACGGGCGTGCTCTGGGCCACGAGTTGATTTGATTTGGCGGAGGAGGGGAGAGAGTTGGGTGGAAGTGGATCGAGCGCCGCGAAGGTTTTGGTGGCGCTGTGGCCTCTGCGTCACGGAGCGGTGGAGGGCGGTGTGGGGTGGGTGGGTGGTGGTGGTGATCGAGGATCGTGGTGGGTGGAGGAGGGGCGAGGGGAGGGTGGAGGATATTGGTTGTCTGGAGTAGATGGTGCGGTGTTCGGCTTTAAATGTGGGGTGAGCGATGCAGGTGACGAGGTTGGGTGCAGAGGGAAGAAGAGGGAAGAGAATACATCATCGAGCGAGAACGAGAAGGCGTGGGAGGGATGGAGAAGCTGGTTTTAGCTTTGGGTGAAGGACCTTCTACAGAAGGGAAGGTGGTGGGGGTGGGAGTAAGTGTGGATGAAATGTAGAAGAGGAGAGGGGATGAGAGACCGACCGAACATCTTGAGTGCGAAAGAGCGCGAGGACAAATTGTAGATCACCGGATGGAAAGGATGAAAGACGGACGGACAGAGATGGGGAGCCAGAAGTGTGCTTTGTCTGGAAGGATTGGCTAGGAAGATTGGGGAAAGTATGCTACGTTTAAGTCCAGGACAAAGGAATCAGTGGGAAGCAGTGATAGTCTTCTCACAGCATAGCGTAGCGAGTGCAGCGTGTCGGTCCTCAAACCGCGACAGAGTAAGGACAAGCGTCGTGTTGGCCATATCACACCCATCAGATCCCATCTCTGACCAATACTTGGCACCTTGATGAACGTGATTTGAGTGATTAATACTAGACAGCACTGGCTACAGCATCGATTCCCTCCTTCCCTCCTTCCCTCCCTCCCTCCCCGCTCGCACCCAAATCTCATCAAGATACTCAAAGACACTCAAAGACACCGGCCGCCGAAGCCGCAACCAAAAGAGCAGCAATCGCCATCCTGCGAACAATCCGCCCCCGGCTGACCAAGTGTGCAGCGCGGCGGCACCACTGGAGCCGGCGTCGGTGACGGCACCAAGACGAGCACGGTCTTCGTGACGGTAGTGGTGACAGTATTGGTCACTGCTTTGGCCGTGGCGGTGACGCTCGTGGTACTGGGCTTGACGCTCAGGCAGGAGCAGGCGCTGGAGATGCGGGCGGCCGGGTAGTCGGCAGCGCAGTCCGGACAGGAGCCGCCGTGGCTGGCGCCCTTGTTGGGTTCGGCGCGGCAGTCTTTCTGGGGAGAGTCGTCGCCTCTCTTGAGGACGGTGGGGGTGACCTGAACGATCGGGGTGGTGACAGTGGAAGTTGTCGTTGTGAAGTCGGTGATTGTCGCAGTGGTCGTGCTATGGGTTTTGGAAGAGCGAGGTGTTAGTGGGTGGGTGCTCGGACACAGAGCGAGAGAGGGTGGGGTGCGGTTGGTCTTACGTGGTAGGGGTGATGGTTGCGACGGTGCTGGTCACGACGGGGATGTGGATGTAGGAGCTGCAGTAGGCTGATGCTTGGACGGACGATTGGCGGAAACAGCGGAGAGCGTTGTCTGCGATGCACTTGTTGTTGTCGTTCTTGTCCTTGCCCTCATTGCTATCATTGTCTTTCTGCTCAGCATGAGGCAGCGCGCTGACGGCAGCGAGGGTGTAGAGGAGAAAGCCGAGTGAAAAGATCTTGGAGAAGATGGGAGACATGACGGATGCTTGGACTTGTTGATGAGGAAGAGAATGCCACGTTCACAGTGAAGAGAAGTGGGAAACTTGGGGTTGGTCTGCCCTTTAAATGTTCCATCATAACGTTATAACTCTGCAATGCGAACTTGACTCTTGGAGCGAAGCCTAGACAAGCAGTTGGGCTGGCTGAAAGAGCAGTCCAGCCAAAGCGTATACGCGCAGTTCAAATCACAGAGATGCACTGATTGGACTTGATAGAAGGAAGCAACAACTTTGACTAGCATAGTAGTCTACAGGTACAGTGGGTAGTGTAGAGTAGTTCTCAGCCGGGGACTACGAGATATCGATTCCCATGAGAGGAGAAGCGATAGGTTCCACGTGTGTTGAGTTTCCACGATGCGAATATGGCTGTCCCCGCCAAAGCTGAGGCTCTGCACTAGAAACGAAATAGGAAATAATAGAGCGCGCCGATGAAGCCTAGCACCCCCCTATGCCGCTTTTCAATGGTCACGTCCCAGATGGGGCTTTTAGTGTGTCGTTCTGGACTCGGGACTCGGGAAAGGTCAATCGCTCTGTTTGCGGAGACGACTTGTCAGCTTCACTAACGTACTACTAAGGCCTCCACGACGATGGGATGTGACTTGGGGAGAAGAGAGGATGAAAGGTCGTTTGAGATCTGATCTAAAGAAAATCGGCGAACTCAAACCATAGACCTGGTTATGTAAATCAGTCAGACGTGCACAAATGTAGGCACCGCAGTTGACAGAAGCCATTAATAACGTTGTTCAATAAGATTTGCTTCAGCAAGCCATTTGACAATAACAAATCCAGCAAGTTACCCCCGCTGACCACATACTGCATCCAACAAACGCACCTTAACGCCACCAGTCAAACCCGATCTATCGGTCCTCCGAAAAGAGTCATAAAGTTCATCACTAACTCAACTCAAATCAACCATCACCACTTCCCCCCGCCCCAACTACTCCCGCCCCAGCTGCTGCTGCTACTGCCTCCATGCTGCCCATGGTGCTTATGATCTTTGCGCTTGTCGCCTAGATAATTCCCCAGAATGGCTCCGCCCACCGCACCCATGAGGCCGTGGTTCGCTCTCTTCCCCATGAAATACCCCGCCGCGCCGCCGGCCAAACTGCTACCTAGCCCTCGCTCGCCTTCGGGCGCGTTCGGATCGTAGGGCGCGTTGGGATCGACGGCCCCGTGCTGTTGTTGCTGTTGCGGGTAGCCCTGGGCCTGGTTGGGGTCGGCGGGATATGGCGACTGGTTGTACGGAGCTTGGTGGTAGGCAGCGTCGGCGGTGGGGGTGCCGTAGCCGCGCGTGTCTTGCTCGGGTGGACCGCCGCTGTGGCGATGATGTCATGTCAACGAGCTGCACCCTCGATGATGGGAGAGCGGGTGGAGACTTACTAATACCCTGGGTGGCCTTGAGGGTTGCTGGCGTCGTATGCGCCGTACTGGCCTCCTTCTTGCCCGTGCTGGAATCCGCCGTGTTGGGGTGGACCGTAGGAGTTTGTTCGCTGCGGAGGGCCGTAGCCCGCTGGGGCGTCGTTGTATTGACCCGTTGGTGGTGGGTAGGCTTGGTGACCGTAGCCTTGGTCGTGCGGCGGGTATCCTTGCTGTTGTGGTGGTTGACCGTAGGGACCAGCACCTTGGGATTGGTCGTAGCTGTGCTGAGGTGGGTAGTATTGACCACCGGGGGCTGGGGAGGAGTAGTTGGGTGGGTATTGGTTGTAAGGGTCTGACATCGTGACTATGTTGCGGGAGTGTTGTTGCTCGTAGATTGAAGATGGTTGAGGAGTTGAGTGATGCTGATGAGAGCTGGGAGCAGGCAAGAGGATGAGTAAATCAAGCAAGATTTCTGTGAGGAGTTGTTGAAGGTGAAAGTGCTGTATATCTGTACCCCGCGACGACGCAGCTGGGGCTGTGCCTTGGTGTGTTCCGGAGTACGCCACACCCGATGCCAATCCTGGAGTGGCTGATGGATGCTCACGGAAGTCGCCGAATGATTTCTGAGGCGCAGCAGTCCACCGCTCAGCTTGCCTGAGACACTCTTACGTTCAGTTACCATTTCACGGTGAGATGGACTGCCGCTGACTTAGTGGAAGTAGTGAGGTAGCAACGAGACAGATACTACAGCATGGCCTTCTGAAAAGCCCGCTCAAGAAGGACTGAAGGCCACTTCTAGGGCCAGACCCAGAATTTGTATGACTGTATGACTGTTTAGAGTGGGCTACAGAATTGTAAATTGGATAGTTTAACCTGAAAGACCTAGCAGTTCCATTTTGTTGTATAGCTGACTTCACACCAGAGCATTCTGGCATATATGTGTTCTCTATATGTTGATGAAGTGCCTTAAGCTTGATTCATGTACCTACGCAAAGTATGCGCAGTGGCTACCAAGCCTGCCATATGCATAACAAGATGTGCGTGTCATGTTCAGAGCATTGCTCAGAGGCGAGCAGTAATAAACTCTGAGTTGTCGTGTATCACAAGGTAACCTATGAACACAAGATCTCCCTCCCCCGAAGCACATGCCACTGCTTGATCAACTCCGGCCCCTCCCACAATCCCAAAGCTCAAGCTTCCGCACCGCCAGAAGTCAACCTAGCACCAAGCAAGCGGCCAGCTCTGTCAAACAACTCAACCTCGACCTCGCCCGGCATCTCCTGGCCGCTCAACCACCCCCTCGCCTTCTCGACAACCAGCTCCCAAGCATCCTCCCGATCCGACAAACGCTCTTCCAAGAAGCGAATAGCCAACACGGTCGCCCACACCTTGGCGCTCACATCGCCCAGTACCCTCTTCTCGGCCTCGACTCGACTGAGCTCGAGGATTCCCAGCAAGCCGTCGCCGAGCTTCCACCAACCCTGGAAGGTCTGCAGCGCAACGATCTTGTCGAGAGGATCGGCGTCTGGGGAAATCAGTTCCGGAGGAGTTTCACCTTCAGATTCGTGTGATTGGTAGTCCATAATGTCCTCCGCGCCCTTGTAGCCGTCGGAGACATCTGTAGCGACTTGCCCAGTGGGTGGCGGCTGTGTCGTGGCAGCGTAGGATTCTTCAACCATAACATCGAGAGACGGCTGTTGACATGGCGCGAGTTCATATTGGAGAGTTGGGTGAGACGGCATACTACGTCTCGCCGCTTTCGAGGCCGGTATTGCTTTCTTCCGAGGTGTCCAGCCGTTTGATTTTCGTCGTGTTTTACTTTTCTTAGTTGCGACTCTCGGTGGGCCCGTCGGGGTGCTGAGAATGCTGGACCGAGTCCTGGTTGACGATGTCGCCGTGTGAGCCATATCCGCAATTACCATCCCGGAGCCTAGACTGGGGGGTATTGAATAGCAGAGGTTGAATGAGCCGGTTGGAGCACTCTTCGTTGCGCTTGTAACTGATCTCCTGTCAGCCTGCAAGATCAGATTCGACATGACCGAGTATTTGTTCAGGCCAGGCCTACGGTTCTGCCCCCCTCCTCCTTCACAGTTTCCCCCACAACGGGTAGGGTATGACTCACAGATCCGCTCCTCTCCACCGATGTCATCTACACCTTGATTAATGTCGGTCTCTAAAGCCCTAGTCTGTTGTGCTTTCCCATCGGCATCTTCGACAGCCACAAAAGAACACCACTTCCCTCCTACTTGAAACTCCACCCCCAGCCGGACAGCTTCTCTCTCCACCAACTCGTCAAAACGAGTCCAAAACCTCTCTCTGATCAAATTTTCATTCTCGTCTCTAGCATCGAAGATCCAACCACGGCCCTCTTCAAGGTCACCGACTGCTTTGTTGGCTGCAAGCTGATGGATGGTCTCCCCAGGTTCACTCATAACCTGCACAGGGATTTCCAATTCCAGACGCCCGTAAGGTGATGTGGCCCTCAGCACAACTGACTTCGGCGTCTTTTGCGAACACTGAGGGCCCATGAGAAGATACACAGTGGTTCTGTTGAATGGAAATAGCGGTGGAATCTTGTGAGGAGCCTGCAAAAGACATGGGATTGGGATCGTGGGTAAATAATCATAATGACCTTGACCATTCTGGTCGGGCATCAGATCATCTTCCTTATCAGGGTCGGCGTTCGTATCAAACAGAGATATCGGCTCCGGTTCGGCGTCAATCCCAGCTTTATCGGCTGGTGTCTCGTGCAATAGCACTCTGAGCCCGTCAGTAACGCGTTCCACCAGCTCAAAATCATCCTCGTCATCCTCGTCGTTTTCGTATTTGACCTCAAGGGTGTAATCCGTGATATGCGGCGACAGGGCTCCCTTGAGCATCCGGACGACCTTGCTATCTAACTTCTCATTCTCCAGGACGCATTGCCCGAATCCATTTCCAGCTCTTGCAACACCCTCAATCAAAGCGTGCGAAATGTCATTGCCGATACCAAGACTAAAAATCCGAATCGGCGCTGTACTCCTCCCCACCTCGTCACTGAGCCAAGAAAAGAGCACGTCCTGTTCCCAGATCTCGCCGTCAGTAAGCAACATAATCTCAAGGGGAAGATCCCGGTATCGCGAATCAATTGTAGCTTTGATCGCTGCAGACGTCTCTGTACCCCCTAGGTTCCCCTTGATCGAGTCAACGTGTCGCATGGCCTCCCTTAGTGTCGTCTGGCTGTAACTTCTACTTTTTAAGCCATAAGAAGGAAATACGTGAGCCGAAAAAGCAAAAATTAAATTTGACTCCAATCGGTAAGGACTTGAGAAACACCTTCAAGGCTGATTTTAATGCTGGAATCTTGTCTTCCATACTGCCACTCCTATCAATGACGAAGATGATCTCCGGACGGGAAGGCGGAAGCGCGAATTTGGGCATCAAAGTAACCATGAGGGCACGTTGGTGCGGGATCGACGAGTGCGCCTCTAGGAGCGCTCTAGGGGTAGCAGTCTCCTTAGCCAAAAGCACAAGCACGAAGTCCTTGTCTAGCTCTGTACTTCCGAGAGTAAGGGTTGCCGAAGCTGTATGCATTTTGGGTTCTTCCTGCATCCTAGTGGAGGTACTGCCCAAAGTGACTGCGATCGGGTGGCTCGGTGACTGTATGCCTCGAATGAAGGAGCCCTCCTCCAGGCTTATGTCAACGGTGATGCGAATCCCACCACTGTCGTCGGCGTCGACACCGCCGCGGGGCCAGGATTCAGGCGAGGGTGTGCCATACCGAGGAGCAATCTGCGTCGGTATAGTGAAGCGGATACCGTCAGTCTCAGCGTCATGCTTCAGCTCGCCAATATAGACGATGTCCACAATGACCTTCTGACCAGCTGGAATATTCCCAATTCTGGTCTGGAAGACGTCCGAGGTGTCAAGTCGCTCAAGCCACCCCGCAGTCTCGCCACGTTCAAGAGCCGCCGTATACACTTCTCTGGCTTTCTCTTTTTCTTTAACGACTCCTTTAATGACACGGGACCCTATGCGGCATGTAAACCCTACAACGCTGACTCCATCGTAGAGAGGAAACTCATATACGCATTCTTTGAAAGGATCCTCAGAGGATGGATTGATATATGTTTGGGTGAGATGCGTTCTTGCAATCGTGGAGAGTATGGTTGTATGCGCGCTTAAATCTACTCGTGGTAGATACTGCTTGGTATGGGACGAGGTGGCTGGAGTGTAAAAGCAGCCACTGAGCTGAGCCATGGTGGACTGGAGTGCAAGCGAGTCCATACTGTGTCGATCTTTGATCATCAAGTTGGTTGTTGAGAGGGAACAGTTTTATTGTTGGTGGTTATTCCTCTACTTATGTGTTGTCGGACACTGCTGCCTAATTTGATGTTGCGGCAAAGCTATCAGTAGTCACGCCGTCTAAACAAAGGGTATGTCGTGACGCAAACCCGTATTCTGCTAGACTAGTCGCATGCTCCTTGGGCATTGGTATGATTCTTCGTGTCTCGAACCTACTCAGCTCAAACTTTCGATGGAATGCAAACGACAACATCAGAGGTTTCTGAAGCAGTTTTGCATGTCGACAGAAGTCACACTTCAGGTCTCAACATTCTTAGATCCAGTCGCCGATGATTCGTCATTACTCACGACTCGTCCCAAAATGCGGCACTCCGTACCTCCACCGAGACAAGGGAACGCTCCCAGGCATTTCTTCGCCAGTAGAGAGCCTGATGCGCGGGAATGGCTGATTGCGCCAAGTGTATTCGATATCGCCGTCTTGCTGGCCTTGGATGATATCAGGAGCTTGCGGTCCCCCTCTGCGCCCGTCGATCTGCGCACCAAGTCCGAGGAAGGAGCGACCGCTTTCGTAGAGGAACTCCAATGCGCGGCTTATCATGCTGGGTTGCACCTCATCAGCGGCGTCGTCGCGGTTGTCGTTGGGCGGGTCGGGTCGCTCGATGATATATTTCTCGCGAACTTTCTCTGCCCTCTTCTCATCAACCAGTACCAATGCTCCGCTGTGCCACCCAGCAGCTGCTACGCTCAGTGCGAAATACGCTCCAAGTCCACTGTCGTCGGCGTCCTTCACATCCTGAAAATCATCCCAACCTCTGCCTTCTTGTTCGAACCATTCGCTCAACTCGCCGGCTACTCGCTCACTTGAGACAACCATCCTGTGCCGCGCGGAAGCTTCAGGATGCCGAGAGGCCACTGCCATATGCCTGAGCCAGATGTTTTTCTCCGGCTCGAACCAAATGTGCCGAGCATGATGGGAAGCTTCACGGACTAATCTTCCATCGCCCATATAATGCGTAAAGCGTACACCTCGGAATATTGATCCCTCAGGACCTAATCCAAGACCTAGAGCGCCGCATCCCTGGGGCTCTGTGCCCAATGAAGAAATCTGACCGTTAGAGTGAAGTGCGTGTGAGTGATAATCTCCAAAAGCCAAGGAAATTACGCCGTTATGTTGCAGCACTGGGATCTGCTTCGGCCTTGGGAGTAGCACAATGTCTTGATCGTCGGCTTCATCCTCCCAGAAGGCGCCAAGGAACCGGTGGTCGGCTGTCAGGACGTTGCCTCTACTCGTAAAGACTGCAAAGTTCCTAAAAGTGCCTTGCAAGTCTTGTAACTCGGCATGACTAGCTTCGACCCGTATACCGAATGTGGTGAGCTCAACGATCCTATGGACCCCATCGTTGGGAAAATCGGACTTGACTGCAAACACTTTGTTCAAGTCGGTAATGAACACTATGTAACCCTCAAGGACTATATGTTTCCGAACTTCGCCAATCTGCTCGTCCGATTCTAGAGTTGTCGGTCTCTCATACTTAGACCTCTGAAACCCTGTGCCTGGAACAACAGCTGCGTCTATCAAAAGTCCGTCAGCACCCTCAACATCCGCATCGACTGTAACGTTTGGATCCCAATACACGATGCCAGTGCCCAGCACATAGGCTGAGGCTCGATCCCATCCCGCAACGACCCTGACAGTCGTCCCATGTGCGCCCCTCGGACCATTTTCAACGAGATCCGTGTGCAGGAATTTGATATGCATGGCAGGTTCCTTGATATGATCCCACTGCCATATCTTTCCACTATCGGACAATCCAAGAACATGTATGCGTCCACACGAGTACTGCTTAATGGCAGTAGAGGGTTCGTATCTCTCAGGCCCGCTTTGAGCATACCCAGGAGGAAATCTCAGACGGGAAAGTCTCGGGTCAGCTTGGGGTCGAGAACGCAGGCCATTGAAGGTACCAACGGCATAAAGTTGACCAGTGGAGTTCAGCAACGTTGTGGACCAGCCGCCACATTGCAGGTCCGCTACCACGCCCACGTTTTTCGTGCCATCCATCTCTGTCGGCAAGCCAACCTTGCCTTTTTGTATCGAGTAGCGCTCTCCTCGTGGATGTCCCCCAAGCTCGTCTACATTCGACGAGCTGAGGCCCAAAGCGAAGTCTGTATTCTTGCCCCATGTGAAGACCCTTGTTTGCATGAGGAGACGTTTGTAAAGCCATTGCCAGCGTTCACCATCTGCCCGCAGAAGTGGTTGATTGGGAACACGGAAAGTGTTGCGAGTGAGATCACGCCAATACGCAGCATCGAGCCGGAACTCTGAGAATGCTTTCTACTGATCCATCAGCAAGCTGATATCGCCCAGCATGAAATACCCAGAAGCAAGCAGAGGACGCACAGATGTGCTGCAGAAAGCCAGGAAATCGCCCGGTTCAAGGTAGGGGAAGATGCTGATCAGGATATCAGTTGCTGGTAAAGGCCTGGCGTCAGCTCCTTGGCATCAAAGGAGGTAAGATGAGTCATTGTGGAGTTACGCACGCAGATCTGTGATGTTGGTTTTCAGCGAAGCCATGTTGACGATGGAACGCGTGTGTCGGCGGTCCTGATGGATGGTTGTCTACTTGTTAATAAACACGTCGCTACCACCTGAAACACGAAGCTTACGGTACTGCTGAGACATGACGTAGCCTATAAAACAGGCGGTGCAGTTACACATGTAATCAATACCACTTCTCGTGTTACGAATGGCTTCGCTTTGGATGGGGAAAGTCTGCGTAGCCCAAGCCTCAGCTGTAAACCTTTAGTGTTGCGTTTCTATCTACATACTAATATCGACGTAGGGGTGTTCGAAGTAGGGCTAAGATTTCATAAACCGTCCAGTTACTGGGCACTTGCATGATACTCTCTACTGAAGGACCAGTTCGCTAGCCGCCGCGTGGCGATGCCTGCAACAGCGACAGCGACAACATCTCGAGGAATTTCCGCATCTGTTAGGTCGGAGGAAAGGCATATCAAGCAGTGGTCGCAGCATGTCAATAGTAACATAATGAGTACCGAGGAAGGACCTGCAGATGAAACCGTATGATACATGACTGTGTGCCAGAGATGTCTGAGCGCCTGACTTGGCGAAAACGGAGTGGAAGTTAAAACGTCGCCGAGAGCAGCTATTTGTAGCCTGCGCATGGATTAAAGGCGGAGAGAGTTACGAAACAAAAAACTGATGCCTGACGTAGGGAAGGGTATCCGGAAGCTCTCTCTAAAAGCGATAGTACAGTATCCATGAAGCATAAGGGGTATCTCGAATCTCGCAAACCATGACGTAATTTAAACAAACTCCACTCCGGTGTTGGACAAGCTCAGCCGGCAGGCCAGGGGCAAACAAGCAATATTGGGACCACGTCGGGGGTGGATAGTGTGACCTATCGTGACCAGCCGGAATCAACTTCACCATAGAGCTCCCGGCATCCGCGTAGCCAGCGGCAACCGAGCACCTGGGAGACATCCCAACGTGCATCACTCTCCAGCTCCAGGCAACCGCGAAGCAGATCCAAAGCGTCTTGCACATTATCCTTAACTCCATGAGCCTGACTCAACGCCGCTTCACTCCAATCACCAGTCGAAATCATCTTCTGGACCTTCGATGGAAGTGGATGATTGAATGGCAAGTTTCCCACGAGCAAAGCATACACTACCACGCCAAAGGCCCATATATCCACAGAAGTCTTCAGCAGACCGGCAGGGCCCGCGACAAGCTCCGGTGAAGCGTATTGCAGGCTCCCGATAATCGATGTGCTGGTTTCGGACGGTCCAATACTCTTTGAGGGAGGGCGGTCGGATGCGTTCTCGTAGGGATCAGGCGAGTTGCTACGGGTATCGCTGGTGATGAACTCAGCCATGCCGAAGTCGCAAAGTAGGACATTGCCACCCTCGGCAGCGTCATCTGGGCTCGAACGATCCACGAGACAGTTTTCTAGTTTAATGTCCCTGTGCACGACCCGGACGTCCTCGTGAAGGTAGCGAACAGCCTCCGCTAGTTGGTAAGTATATCGCCTCGCTTGTTTCCCATCCAGGCCCTTTCGATTTGAGCGAACGACATCGAAGAGCGTACCGCCTGTAATCAATGGTGTGAAACAAAAGGTGGCGAAATTTGTTTCGTACACAGCGACGAGGGGTAAAATATGGCAGTTGATCAGACAACGCCATAATCCGACCTCATGCTCGAATTCCGCTTGTAGTTGTTCGTTTTCATGGTCCTCCTTGCCGGAAACCTGCTTCCGTACAATCTTCACCGCCCGTTGAACGCGCTCCCCATCCTCGATCGTGTATGCCTCCCTGACCACGCTGAAGCCACCGAAACCGATCTGCTTGCCTAGAACGTAGTCTCCCACCTCTTGACCTTCATCATCAGGTTGCGCCGATGCTTCTTCCTTGCCCCACATTGACAGAAAAGCACTTGCTGGAGACATTGAAGTTGTGGATGACGATCTCAGTGAGCTGCGGCGGCGACCATTACGCAAACCAGCGCTCCTGTCGGAAGCATAGCTCTTCGGTCGTGAAGAGCCATGTCGACGAGGAGCTGGCCACGCACTAGATTCCTGAAATGAGGTCGGCTGACGCAGTGGCAAGAAAGCTGAGATTGGCGAAGACGTATATTCAGAGGGTGAGCCAATGGGTGTGCGAACTTCATGAGAGACTGACGACGCTGTGGATTCAGAGGTCAACGATGCAATCGGCTCGACCTCGGCGTGATCCCGACATCCAGCCGTTTCCATGGCTACGGCAGATAAGAAGGGTCGTTCCGGTCTCTCTGAGTGTGTCTGGTCACGGTGTGCACCTTCACTAACAGCCTTTAAATGACCTTTGAGATAATCTTTCGCCGAGCCGCAGTCTGTCCACTCGGATGCATCAAGATCATCCACGACACCGACCCGAGAGCTGTCGCTCGGCAACACTCCTAGCAATGACTGCTCAATTATTCGTGGCCGAATGATATCCTTCGGCAACGGCTCGTTCAGCCCATGCTTATGCCCGGAATCCAGAGTTACCTGCGGACTGAAATCAATGGACGTGTTTCGCTGCCGAATGAACAGCTCCAGTGGGGAAGGCTCCGCATATCGACTATTGTGTGGCTGATCGCTCTCTTCAAGGAAGGGGCCCAGTATGTCTGCGGACGGTTGTGGTATATCTACAGGCGGAGTAGGTATTTGGTCGTCCTCATCCACAATCGAAAAGCTGCCGCCTGCGTATCTGGTTCCGGGAAACTTCGATCCGATCGCGAAAGGTCTCGAGTCTGTGGCAAAGTAGTCTTCAGTCACCTCCCCCCGGTTTTCAAGAATCCCGGTCTGATTGCGACTCTGTTGGCCATTCGAGTGCTTAGGCGTGTAGTACGGCTCATTTAAATCAGACGTTGATGCAGATGTCTTGATGGCGAGTCTTGGTAGCCTTGACGGCGACTTGACCGAAGCCATGCCTTTATCCAGCGAAGTGGGATAGGGAGTTCGTTATCAAGGGTCGTCAAATGCGCACGGAGCTCCTACTTGTATCAGTAAAGACGAGGTACCTAAACGTTCGTACTCTGCGATAAGGTAAGAAACCTCGAGTTGTACTCGTCCGACAGGATTGGATCGCCGATGGGATGCGCTGAGAGGAGTGGTGGCCGAGATGCAGCGGCGCAGTCCTCCGAGATGTTCCGCCTCGTACAGGCGGCTCAGATATGAGCGATCCGGTATGCTGGTACTTATAGAGCCATCATGTTTGAACGGTGCTGCAGGACCGGGTTTCTGACTCAGGCCTCCAGGTAAATGATTCGCGACCGTTGTGATCTGGTGGGAGAAAAGGGAAAGCTGAATCGTTTCTAACATCAGCGCGGACCCCCACAGGTAGGGCTGCACGGTGACGTTTCGTCTTCCAGTTGTTTGCGCTTTCCGTTCCACTTGCCGGTAAGGTTTGTGACTGGATGGGAAGGACCAAAGTAAGACTTGGGAGGAGCAAGGTCGCCAGAGGAGCCGTGATGGCGAAATATAAATGGTCTAATGTATTATCATCAGCTTCGGAGCGGAGAACAATGAAACAATGAATACCTTAAGGTAATGAATTGATATTGAATGCAACTAGACTCCCTTGCAGTAGATTTCGCTAATGTAATGTAATGAATGTAAGGTAATGTAGGTACCTAGATACCTTACCTTACCGGAAGCTAGTGTTTCCAGGAAACGGTATAATAACGCTGTTAGTGCCAAGAGCATGTCGATGTATATTTTCAGTGCAGATTCAATGCTGATTAAGTGCTGAGCATTGCTTCAGAATGATGTTCATGTAGTGTTTTGAATTGGATTACATCTTAACTACTAAGGAACTTACTGCTGCTGTTAAAACGGTGATTATAGCGTTTCCTGAAACCAGCGAGTTCCCCCAAGGAGTAGGTAATGCTTACCGGGCTCTCAGCCCGGCTGAGCTAAAATAACTTACCTTACCTTACGATAAGTTACAGAATATCGGCTTCAGGCTTAGTACCTTACCTTCGAGAGGTTAGTCTTAGGTACCTTGTACATATAGTTACCTTAGGGTATAGACCCAGAGCCCTGATGAGCTTCTAGGGTAAAGTACCTTATGTACTTCGTCCAAAGCACCACCATTACGGGAAGCACCTCAGAGTTGCACCGACAGTACCCGTACCTACATGTACCTTAGAATATATCTTATCAAGGGTTAGACCCTTGCCATTTCGTAGCGAGAGACGACGGAGCGACGACGGAGCGACGACTGCATCTCAGGGGTCACACGTTGTTATTTCTATGCGCTATAAGCCTCCAGCAATGCTTGGACGATAGGAAGATATCTGCAGCAGCCGTGCAGCATTATCGCTTTACTTCACCAACCTGCAGATGCCATTACATAAATAATACAGGGCTGCAAAGCCGCAGCAGCAGCAGTAGGTACTCTACTCTCACGCCTTCACACATACCAGGCCATACCGGAGAAGCAGACTCATTTATGTTCTTTGCGCAAGATGAATGTCGGCGGATATAGAATTACTTTCCGACCTCTACTAATGTACCTCTGCTGGAAGCACTATGTTCGAGAATCGATTCCCGACCCGGAGAGGCAGAGCCTTCTGATCCAGACTACCATCGGGACACGATTTGAATACTCTATGTATATTCCGACCCTTCTGTGAGACCATCCGACCTGCGTCTTGGTATAGTATTAGAGGCCAGAGATGCGACTTGATATGCTTTAGTACGAGCTCAAGTCATCGAATGCAAGAAAGAATTGCAGGTACTTCGTACCTTACTCCTGCGAATACAGGGTTGGTCTGGATATGGGATTATTCTAAGTGAAACAAGCGCGCTAGACGCCGCCGGCTAATATCACCCGACGCTAAAAGATTTACAGGAACGACCGAATGCATAGGTACCTGATTTTGACCTCGTGGATTCGAGGAACACCACCTAACGTTACCCGCACTATGTGATTGAGACTTTGGAATGATACTATACCCTTCGGGCCTTCTTCATTCTTTTGACTACCATCAGCCCGAAGCCTCGCCCGAGAGGACTCCCTTGCGCTCAAACCGGAGTGCGCCAGCCCGTCCGCTCAGCCTACTCAGCCCCCGATCCTTACCCAAGACAGCAATTTTGTCACACAACCCAATTTCTAGGTGCGCAACTTTGGCCAGACCCAGCGACTTTGCAAACGATCCCGCCTGCAATTCCTGACGCTCTCATAGCAAGTCGGCTTGATCACATCTTCGGGCGCATGTACACGTTACCAGTCGCTGTCTCCAAAAATACAAGGATTCGCAGGCGACATAGTCTTGGGGGGTGGATACGACCGAGATGACACGCCCACAAATCATTCGAGCAGGTAAGCTAGAAGGAATACACTTTTTACATCTAGGTGGAAATCGAGCGGTCGTCGAACAAAGAGATAGGCGCTGATTAATCTGACCCGGCTGATCACTTATTTGATTCTCCATAGACACTATCGACCTTCAAGATCATGGGGCCCCCTCGGCGAAAGACCACACTCGACAACCCACGCACCCGGCACCTCTGGGCGTTGGGCGGCCGGCGCCTCACCAAGCTGAAGCCATAAGGGAAGCGGAGGAGGCAACTGAGCAACAGCAGCTGCATGATCTACCTATCTCCAATGATCTTGTCGGTGGGGAAAACTCGAACTTGCACGAAGGAGCCGGGTCGCTTGGCAGTCAGGCCGACGAATTTGGGTCGAATGGTCAGATTGATCAGGACGAGCAAGCCGTTAGGCTAAATGGCGGACACACTGGGGCGGCCGGTGATGACACTGAGAACTCGGATCTCGAAGGAGACGATGGTTTGGATGATGATATGATGGACAAACTATCGAGCTCTCCATCGATAGATGACGGTGGGTATACTCAACCCCTATCTTGGCCTGCCCGGGCCGATTCCTTAGCTTCAATGTCTTCACGTAATTTCGACTTACAACCGTCTTCACCTTACACCATGAGCAACTCTTCTTTCCCTTCTTTGTCGATACCAATACAGATTTCCAACACTTCTTCACATGAAGAGGGTCAAATTGTGCAGTCAGAGGATCATCATCAGCTAGGTGGGTATGAAGGAGGAAGAAATACATACGACGGCGACGAAGACAACGAAGCATCCGACGACGAATCTCGCGATTTACTAGGTCCCTTGACCAGCGAGAGTACTCTCAGCTACTTTCGAGAAAATTTCGACCACGACCAAATTTCATACGATATGGAATTTGATGGGAATGATATTCAACACTTCCTCCTCCCTTCTGACGATCCTCTTCTAGACAACAACTTTGACGATGCACCTTTGTCGCCTTCCACCTCTCTGTCTTCGTCTCCGACTACCGTCTCATCTTGGGCCGAAGAAACTGCAAATGATGATGATGCCGAAGACGTTTCTTTCTCTGATGATTCCCGCTTCATTGACTCAGGCTGGGGTGGAGAATGCTTACGCGAGATAGAGGACATCGACTTCAAATTCGTTTACGCGCTCCACAACTTCTTCGCGACCGTCGAGGGCCAGGCAAACGCCACGAAAGGTGACACGATGGTCCTGCTAGATGATAGTAATAGCTACTGGTGGTTAGTCAGGGTGGTGAAGGACAGCAGCATTGGTTAGGGTTACCTCTCCAGGCTTCCATTGACTAGGGTACTGACAGACACGGTCCTGTAGGGTATCTACCAGCGGAGCACATCGAGACCCCTACAGAGCGACTGGCTCGTCTGAACAAGCACCGAAACATTGACGTATGCTACAATCCTGTAGTACAGGGCTCCGGGCAGCGCTAAAATATTAGTAGTTATCTGCCACGATGCTAGGCGACAATACTGAGAAGTCCAAGAATCCTCTGAAAAATGCCATGCGTCGCCGGAATGCCAAGAAAGTACAATTTTGTGCTCCCACCTACGTCGAAGCTTCGGATGTGGAGTATTCCACCGATGAGGATGACGGTGAAGCGGATCAATACCTCAGCGAAGGTGAATCGTCTGAGACCCAAGCCCAGGCACAAGCGAATGGTAGTCAGCAGGATGAGGACACAACTGCAGCGGAGGCCGTCAAATTGAATCACTCACCTAGCGATAACGGACTTAATGACATACAGCAGCTTCACTCACCCGACGAGGCTGGCGAACGCGATATAAGTACAGAGACGGAGTTGTCACCATCAAATAATGAGATCTCCGACCCACATGGTAAGCTTCTAGTTATCAGCTGCCGATGATTGTCTGACAGAGAGCGCCAGCCACCGCGGAAGATGTCATGAACGGTAAATCGAGGAGAGGTACACTCCGGAATACAGATTCATTCTTCAAGGACGACAGTGTTGAGACACGTAAAATTACCCTTACACCGAATCTACTACGAGACGACTCTAGTAACTCTACAACAAAATCAAACGAGTCGAAAGAGGTTAGTGGCGCGTTTGAGGTCTCACCTAGCTGTTTGGTGCTAATGGATTTATCTGCAGCTCAAGACCAGGTCTAGCTTTGATACGTTGGAAAAGACCATCTCACCTACCGAGCGGTCGAAAGAGGAGAGAAAGAAAAAGGAGAAAAAGCCCGGAATGCTTAGTGGGCTTTTCAAAAGGAAAGATAAGAAGAGTAAATCTCAAGATGAGGAGGCGGACGATTCGGAGAAGGTGTCAGGGGAGATCACGAGACTGTCGCCGCAACCGAAGGGATCATTGGAATCGTTACGACAGGAAGCCCAGTCCTCGAGACCTCCGCAGCAACTTCACAGACACCCTAGCAAACTCCAAAAAGCGCCGCCGGGGAATCTGGCACTTGCAAAGAACGAGCAGCTTGCGTCAAGGTCAGCACCCGTTGAATCAGCAAGCCAAGTACAACCACCACAAGAGCGCCCAGCCCCAGCAGCGAGTGCAGCTGCATCTTCCATGCGCGTAGTCAGCCCTGATAGGGAGTATCGGATGGAAGACACTCCGGCACCTTTACGCATTCGCTCGCCCGACCAGTCTAGGGACCCAATCGTTGCGCCCACCCAACCTGACATCAAACCAAGTGGCGGAGTCTTCTCCCCCATCGCTTCGGCGCTGAGATCGTCGCCATCTTCATCAGATCCCAAACCGAAAAAGGTCAAAAAGTCCAAACAACGCGTGGCCATGGATGACTTTGATTCCTCCCCCGACCCAGAAGAGCACCCGGATCCACTCGAGGACCCACGGGACGTCTCACACGAGCACGCCGTCCAACCCGGCGACGACCGTCTCTCCGAATCACCCATCCACGTCTCACCTGTCGATCCTCAAGCCCACCGGGCCTCACCGGCCCTGATGGTAGACACCTCCTCACAGGAAGAGCCCTCCATCTCCCCGCCTTCATCCCCCGAACTCATCGAAGCACCCGAAATCAAACCCTACGACAGCACCCCGACCTCCACCGCCCAATCCCAACCACCCGTCACCGCCCCAACCTGGAGCGACGCAAGCCTGCGCACCTACCTCGAAGACGACAGCGACATCCGCGATCTCCTCGTCGTCGTCCACGACAGCTCCGGCGTCGTCCCGGCCGGCCCGGATCATCCCATCACCGGCGGTTTGTTCAAAGAGGAGAACAGAAGGCTCGGCGAGCTGTCGCTGAGGCTGGATAACATGCTGGGCGATTGGCTGGCGAGGAAATCGAAAACCAATACACCCTGAAATCGTGGCTTCGTCAATCTTCCGACCGGTTCCTTTCAAGCAGACTTATACTTTTTCGTGATGACGGAAATGGCATGATCTAACGCGGAGATAGGCGGTTTGGAGTTTCATCGTTACTTGTCTGGTGGTGCTCTCGGCGCCGTTCTTCATTTCTTCTTTCTGGTCGTTACGGAAGGAAGCAGGCGCTTTTCCCGTTCGATCTTATTCTATACTACAAATACTTTCCGGCCCCGGATCTACCTTACCCTTTCTACACACACACGACCTTATAACTTACACAATTTGCACCGTTCTTGTTGGCATATGTGCATCCTACCCCATCGGCGTTTCTTTCTCTCCCTCTTTATACCTTTTACCTTTTCTCCGGCGCAACGATATAAGGCCCCGGCCGTGGCACGCATTGGCTAAGAAAGTTTGAGCTGTGTCTTGAATCCAGAGCCTTTTACCGTAATTGTCTGTCGTCTGGGTTTCTTGGGTGTTTGTTCTGTGAAACGGCCGATCTATCCTATCGAATCGTAGAAGCTCGATTTGAAACCGGATCGGATTGGATCTGATCTGGGCGATCCTACCAATCTCAGCGATACCAGTCCGGCTCCAGCTCGAGCACGATGGAACGCCTCCCTGATCCACGGTCTCGTTCTTCCTACCTTAGTCTCTTCCTCTCCCTTCCCCATACGCTCCCTCTCGTCCCGTCCCTTCCCCTCCGATCCCCCTTCCATCCCTCCCCCACCCGCAGCCACCCGCATCCCCGCCCCCGCCACCAACCGAGAAGCCTGCATCCCCCGATCCAAGCACTACACGAACAAACGACAACGCAAAGACAGATCGCAAAAGAAGTGTCTGCGACGCACACGGCCCGCCGGCAGCCTCGACTGCGGAGCCGTGCTCGTCTCCGCGTCTGGGCTCGGTCTGGTCGCTCGGGGGTCCGGTTGGATTGGTGGGGAGGGGAAAGGGAGGGGGCTAGGGGCGAGAGGGATGGAGGGCAGGGAGGGAGGATGGAGAGCGGAGGTGCTGATACCGGCGTGGGATAGAATGAAGACTGGGATCGAGATAGAAAAACGAGGAGATGGGGCGAGGGAGAAAATGGGGGGGGGGGTGGGATGGGGATACAACTCATAAAGAGAGTTTGTTGTCCAGAGACGTCATAGTATGCGTGTGGCTATCCAGCTTTGGTATACACGTTGGCAGAGACAGGGTCGAGACAATATCGCGAGTGAAGAACATATAGTGGCGATCCTAATTACGACAAAAGCTACCACTTCAAATGGCTATTGTAAAAGAGGGGGTAAGACTCACGGCTTGCTCCACGCCACGCCAATTCGCACTATCCGAACGCAATCAAATATGATCTGAATTTAACTTATGTCTTCAGAGTTTACCTATATCAGGATCATCTTCATGGTAGCGGTCCGGTGCCTAGTGCATCGTCATACGTGAGCGGATCAAAGAAAGGCAATCCCTGGATCTGAAGGTCACCATATTGATTGATTGACTGAAGCGTGTAAATACAAAATACAGCATCTTAGCGAGTGAACGCTGTGGTAAGCTTCACCCTGTCAAGGAACTGTTCCCGAGGGACAGGGGACACAGAGAATCGCTCAGCGTCGACTGTCAGAATCTGACATTGTTCTCATCTCGAGTATGCGGTTGGGCAGCACGAGCGTACAATACATCATTGAGTTGACTTGCTCGAAGACTGGTGCCAAGATCCTGCACTCAGCGCCCCACGCTCTAATCTGGTGAGAGACCTTGACGAGACATCGCCTGCATCAAACATTCGACCGCTCGTCGCCTAGTATTTGCAGGCCCGATTCCTTGCCTCGAGAAGCTCCAATGCCTTATCCCACCAGCAGAAAGAAGGGCTCGTAAAATCCACTGTCCGTACGGTGATGCGTAGCGTGCTTCTTGCTTCCAGCCCCGATGTTCCAGGGCAAGACTTTCTCGCAGCCCCAAGGTAGGTCCAGCCCACTATGGATCTCAATCAGTAGATAGACAAAGAATGGTACGAATGCGGTCCGTGTCAGTACATGGCTTCCAATGACGTTGAGGGAACGAGCCCGAGCCGTTCCTCAACGTCGAGCTGATTGGTAATCTGTGGATTCATCTCTGCATGATTGTGGTGCGCCATATGAGTTCTCTTGAGGAGTGGAATCCGATGCAAGGAAAGATGGAAGAAGAAGAAGAGACTGTCGTAGATGAGGAGAGAAGCAACAAGCTCCAACATAAGCCTTCGGCTGGTCGGTACCTCCGCTGGCAGGGCTCTTATCAGTTGGAAGGGCGATGACAGAGAGAAGTTGTGCAAGGTCGGAACCAGGGAAGAGGCTCGTATCGTTCCGTCTGAAAGAGTAGAATCATACCCGCCACTTCTCCTGATATCGACCAATGGCACACCGGCAAACTTCTTGATTATAGTCAGGTCCAGGGCTAGAAGCGGAGCAACGTATGTTGTCAGCTCTCCAAGCCGTTTCCAAGGCACTCGCATTTGAGGCGGTTTTGGCGCTGTATGATCGCCACGCGCTCTGGCAGAGAGCACGCCCAGGCGCATTTCAGGATTTTGAACAAATCTGACATTGTAGACAATTTCAAAGAAGACATAGCTGAGCACCGTCCAGACAGTCTCGAAAATTGAAAGTTTATAGAAACGGGACCGACGGAGGTAGGCCCAGGACGAAGATAGAAGCGGCTGCCACAGCGAAGGGAAAAGGAGCGCCGTGAGTATCATTGTGACCAAGACAGCCCTTGGCATTGCAACAGAGCGCAGGACATGAGGGCCCTTAGCTCTAGCTTTGGAGAAGTTGTATTTAGCCTGCTGAGACGCTCCAATTGTAGATGCTCTTTTGATCGCTGTGGCCATAGCTGAATCGAATCCCAATAATCAAAGGTAGGTAGGTAATTTATTCCGCCCGGAGGCACTACGCCTAAAGGGCTCTAGCGCTATCATCCTGTCAAAACTATTGCTACGTCCATGTCCCACAAAAAGCCCTTACTGAAACGTCTTTTCCT
>JAABUY010001910.1_pt1 | contig 26332 bp, 25 predicted proteins | sample 5560271 | NCBI WGS metagenome assembly JAABUY01 (sample SAMN10711886, study PRJNA513374) | rock metagenome | isolation source: Antarctica rocks | place: Antarctica: Victoria Land, University Valley | reverse complement strand
TGACCCGGCGGCAGCCGCGTACGTTCCATCCGAAGAAGGACGCGGCCGAGCAGGCTTTCGAAACAACGTCGCCGGCCTGCTGAGGCGCGCGCTGCTCTCCGGCACGGCCGGCACGCCCATCGAGGTCTGGTTCCAAGACGAGGCCCGCGCCGGCCAAAAAGGACCCCACGCTCATGTCTGGGCGAGACTTGCCAAAGGTTCCGTCCGGCGAAGCCGAATGGAATGGCAAGGCGAGGGGCCGGTCGGCTCGCGCCCGCTCATGGTGATGGTGTTCTACGGTAAGGGTCAGAGCAGAGGGCCGTTGATATTAGCGGAGGGCTGAGCCGGATGCGCGTGCCGCTGTTCGTAAGCGTCCGAGCCTGACACCTCGACAGTGCTGCTGGGCTGTGATGACCTGACAACTCGTAAGCATGCGGCCGTCGCATTTTGATTGGTCGGGTTCGCTCCAAGGCGATCCTACGCCGAATCTTACCCTCTTCGCTGGCGTCACGTAGCCGGGCAAACTTATTTGTGGGAAACAGCTTCGGTGTCTCGCTCGGCTCGTCTGCTCGACCTTATCCAGGTGCTCCGCCGTCACCGACGTCCGGTGACAGGTGCTCGGCTGGCTGACGAACTCGGTGTATCGCTTCGGACCATCTACCGAGACATCGAAACGCTAACCGCCCAGGGTGCGTCGATCGAGGGCGAGGCCGGGCTGGGCTACGTGCTGAGGCGTGGTTTCATGCTGCCGCCGCTGATGTTCGGCGAGGACGAGGTGGACGCCCTCATCCTTGGCCTTCGCCTGGTGGCCGAGCGCGGCGACCCCGATCTGGAACGCGCGGCGGCCGATGCCCTGGCCAAGATCACCGGCGTGCTGCCAGACGAAATGGAGGACGTAGCCTTGACGAGTGGGCTGCTGGCCGGACCCGGTCGTTCCCCTGCGCCGGCGTTTCTGGCAGGCATCCGGCAGGCGCTCCGGGCGGAGCACAAGGTGCGGCTGCGCTACACCGACAAGAAAGGCGCAGCGACCGACCGCGTGGTGTGGCCCGTCGCGCTGGGCTTTTTCGATGCTGCCGAGGTATTGGCCGCTTGGTGCGAAACGCGGCAGGGTTTCCGGCATTTTCGCCTGGACCGCATTGCGGCGGTCGAACCATCAGATCAGCGCTACCCCAAACGCCGCCGTATCCTGCTCGCCGAATGGCGGCTGCTGGAGGGCATCGACGGGCCGGGCTGATCGCTGCTGACAGAAACTGACGCGAGCCGGGCTTATGCCAGATGGGCGGCAACCCTGGAGCCACCGTCATGCCCGATCTCAGCCTCGTCATCCTCTACGTCGACAACCCCACCGCCAGCGCCACCTTCTACGCCGATCTGCTCGGCCAGGCGCCGACGGAGCAGTCGCCGACGTTCGCCATGTTCCCCTTGCCGTCCGGCATCGGACTGGGATTGTGGTCCCGGCATACCGTCGCACCGGCTGCGGCCGTTGCCGGCGGCGGCACCGAGATCGCGTTCATGGCCGTGGACGTGGACGCGATTCATGCGGACTGGTCAGCAAAAGGCATTTCCATCGTGCAGCCGCCGACTGAACTGGATTTCGGCCGTGCCTTCGTCGCTCTTGATCCAGATGGCCACAGGCTGCGGGTCTTCGCACCGGCTACGCCATGAGAGCCGCCTGGATCGCCGTCGCGTGTGCTGAGCACATTCGGCATGGGCGGGAGGGGGGCTTCATGCAAGTCTGCCACGGTAATACCAAGCGTCCAATGCGTTGACCGGTTTCGACCACCACCATCGCGAGTAGTTTTGGGGCAGCAAGGCTGATGGAAACCGGTCACCACAAAGGGCGGCTGGTATAAGGCGTCTCCGCTGTGCTGCCTGCAACCGGGCGATGGCGTCGTTTACCACTGTTCTACGTCGCCCATAGCCGGTCCGGCGACAAGGGCGACAGCCAGACCGTGCCGCTGATCCCCTACGACGCCACCGATTACGCGCTGCTGGCTGTGGCCGTGACGCCCGAGGTGGTGCGGCGCCACTTCGGCCCGCTGGTGATTACCTGGCCTGGCGCAAGTCGGGCGAAGGCGTGCGCGGCAACGCGCAGGACCTCGTCGCGCCGTTCCCAAGCGCAAAGGGGCCGGCCCTCGAAGAGCCTTGAGCAAGGCTCAACCGGCATAGGCTGGCCACGCTGTGCCTACGGGCCGTTCGCCGCCGCACGGCGCCGCGCGGGACGGCTCGGCTTGGACGGCATGGGCTGCGGGACGCCGGCCATGCCAAGGATCAGCCACGTCAGCTCGTGGCTGATCTGTTCCAGGGTCAGGCGGCCGTCCAGGCGATACCAAACATAGGCCCAACTCACCATTCCGCCGATGGCCAGGGCCGCCATGCGGGTGTCCCGCACATGGAACTCGCCTGCGGCGACGCCTTCGTCCAGCAGTGCCACCAGCTTGGTGTCAAAGGTGCGCCGCATCTCGCTGATCCGGTGGAAGTCCTCCGGTGTAAGATTCTTCTCTTCGCGCGAGAAGATCGCGATGTAGTGCTGGTTGTTGAGCACCGCCACGACGAAGCGACGCCCGACCTCGGCAAGCCGCTCCGCTGGGGTTCCCTTCACCGTCGCCAGCACCTCGTTCAGGGCCGCGAGCGCCGAGGCGATCCCGCGGGCGCAGATTTCGGCCAGCAGCTCCGCCTTGGACGTGAAGTGGGCGTAGATGAACGGCTTGGTGACGTTCATCCGCTCGGCGATGGCGTCCAGCGAGGTGTTCTCGTAGCCGCGCTCGTAGAAAAGTTCCGCTGCGACCGCTATCGTCCGCTCCCGCTTGAGGGCGACAACCTCGTCTCTGATGCCCATGATCGGGGCGGTGGTGGCGGATGCCATGAGTGTCTGCGTTGCTTTGCGGCGGGGCGCTGGCCCGGGGCGGACGACCACCGTCCGCAAAAGGCCAACAAGTTACGGGATGCAGTCGTCTATAAGCCCGCCCGGTAGCTTTGCCTACTGCGGTCGCGAACTTTCCGGGGCTGGCCCGCCGGCCCCGTCAGTTCCCTTCCAACTCGAACCAGAAATCCAGCACGTCGCCTGTCCGCTTTTCCGCAAAGCGCGTGACGACCCGGGCGCCGATCTTGAGGTGCGTGGCAGCAACAGCCGGGTCCGTCAGGTCCACGCCCCGGAAGAACCCGCCGATGGCCGTGTCGGCCTGGTCCAGCATGACGTATCCGAAGGCGTAGGGCGGCGGCGGCAGGCCGTTGAACTCCTCGTACACCAAGGTGAACGTCTCGATCCGGCCGCCCGGGCCGACCTCGACCCAGTCCGTTGTCGGCTCCAGCGTCTGGTCGGAGAAGGCGCGCGGCGGCACCAGCACGCGGCCCGACTTGGCATCGCGCTTGCCGTACAGCTTCGCGTGGTCGCGCAACTGCACGTAGAACCAACTGGCGGTCTCCCCCAGGGCGTGCGTGTAGGTGATGTTCCACTGTTCCTGGCGCTTGAGCAGTTCCATGTCCGATCCCTCTGTCCGTTATGCTTCGACAACCATTGTTCCGAAGAACTGGTGGTCGCCCCCGTTGCCGCTGGCGATGCCCCGCTTGGCTCCCTTCACCTGGTGGCCGCCCGCGCGGCCCCAGACCTGCAAGGCGATCTCCGCCACTCGGATCATGGCCGTGACCGCGATGGCGTTGGTGCACAGCGTGCCGCCCGACGGGTTCACCGGGATGGCGCTGCCAAGCTGGAACTGTCCCTCTCGCAGCATGGCGGGCGACTGGCCCGGCTTCGCAAGCCCAGCCGCCTCGATGGAGTGGAACTCGGTGTTGCTGAACGGTGCATACAGTTCCGCCACGTCCACCTGCTTCGCGGGGTCGGTGATCCCCGCCATCTTGAACGTGCGGGCGAAGGACGCGCCGAGCGCATGGGCGTCGGCATGGTCCGCCGTGAAGCCGCGGCCCATCCGGTCGCCCAGAAAGTAGCTTTCCGAGCAGTGGCCCAGCCCGGTGATCCACACCGCGTCCAGCTTGCGCTCCTTGATGTAGCGTTCGGACGCCAACACCATTGCGCCGCCGCCGCTGGACTGCGGGCAGCAGTCGAACAGCTTGACAGGCCAGGCGATGCAGCGGGAGCGCAGCACCTCTTCCTCTGTGGTTTCCTTGCGCAGGTGGGCGTTGGGGTTCTTGGACGCCTGCCAGCGGTTCTTGACCACGACGCGCGCCATGTCCTCCTCCGTCATGCCGTACTTGTCCATGTAGCGGACGGCGGACATGGCCAGCATGGTGATGGTGCCGAGCGGCAACTGTCGCTCATAGGTCGGATCCCAGATCTTGTTCAGCACGGTCTGGCTGTCGCCGCACTCGCCGACCTTGTCGGCGCCTGCCGTCAGTGCGACGTCGCAGGCACCGGCGGCGATGTGGTAGTAGGCGGCGGCAACGCTGGAGATGCCGGTGGCGCCGCCGGTGTTGATCCGCAGGAACCGCTTGTTGCGCCCGCCCACGGCGTCCACGCCCAGGCGCTCGGCATTGCCGATGCCGACCATGGCGTCGGGGGACAGCGAATAAACGACCGCCTCGACCCCATCCAGCTCCAGCTTGGCGTCGTTCAGCGCCAGGGTGACGGCCTCGCGCACCAGGTCGGGATAGCTGGCGTCGTCCCGGCGGGACCGGAAGGCGGACTGGCCGATGCCGATGATGCCGACGCGGGGGGTCATGGGGCTGCTCCCTGTTCGCCGCGGCGCAGGACCACGACCGTGTTGTACTGCATGGCGTCACCGCTGGCGGCGTGGGCCAGGCCGGTCTTCGCGTCCCGGTGCTGATGCGGCCCGGCGCGGCCCAGCACCTGCCGGGCGATCTCCGCGATGCGGATCAGCCCGGTGCAATATACCGGGTTGAGCGTGACCGCGCCGCCGGACAGGTTGACCGGCAGCTTGCCTGCCGGCCCGAACGTGCCGTCTGCCACCCGCGCGCTCCAGGCTGCCCGGGGCGACAATCCCAGCCCCTCATAGGCCAGCAGTTCCTGGTAGGGCGTGGCGTCGGCCACCTCTGCCACGTCGAAAGCGGAGGCTGGGTCGGTCACGCCGGCCTCGCCATAGGCCTGCTGCGCGGCGGCATGCAGGGCAGGCGCCTGGGTCAGGTCGCGGTCGCCCAAGAAGCTTGGCTCCGTCGCCCAGCCCATGCCGGCGATCCAGGCGACGGGACAGGCATGCTCCTGCACGTAGTCCTCCGACGCGAGCACGAGGGCGACGGCCCCGGTGACGGGCGCTGCCGCCATGCCGGGCTGCAACGGCCAGCGGATCGTGTTCGCCGCCGGGGGCGCCACCTTGTCCGCCATGCCGGGATAGGCGGCGGCGCCGTTGCGGCGGTTCTTCTCCGCCACCTTCTGCGCCAGGTCCTGCACGTCCGGCATCGCGCTCATCAGCGCGTTGGCCTGCATGGCATGGGCGCCCATCTCGTCCAGCGGCAGGCGGCGGTGGAAATAGGGGTCCGCCGCCAGACGCTGCACCTCCGGGAGGGAGCCGGCCTCCGTGGGACTCCAAGCGACGATGAGCTGGGTGCGATACTGGCCGCAGGCGACGCGCAGCGTGCCCATGACGAAGGCGTGCTCCCCAGCGGATGGCGTCGAAAGGATGTCCCGGTCCACCCCGCCCACCGGGCCGGAGGCCATCATCACCGAGATGGCGCGTCCGTCGTACTGGTCGTTGGCCCCCACGACGATCCCGTCAATGCCATCAATCGTCAGCCCGGCATCCCGCAGCGCACGCTGCGTCACCTCGTACAGCAGCTCCTCCAGGGACTGCCGCTCGCCGGGGACGCAGGGCATGATGGCGGCGCCGATGACTCCTGTTTTCACTGCGTAGGGCATGTGCTTCCTGCCTCCTCGTGGGCTCTGGTGGGTTGGGCGGCCTCCGCGGTCCGCAGCCTCGGCCGGGAGGCGGGCGGCACCCCGTCCACCCGGGCGGGGAACAGCGCCTGCAAGGCGCCGTCCGGGGCCTCGCGCACCAGGCCGCGGCTGGCGTGGTGGGGGGACGCGACGGCCTCGCCGAGGTCCAGCACCGGGCTGAGGCAGCAATCGGCCGGGCCGATCCGCGCGACGCAGTCCTGCAGCGTCATAGTGGCGATCAGGGCCGCCACATCCACGATCAGCGCCGTTTGCGGCAGCGGCTCCGCCTGCCGCGCCACCCAGTCGGGGCGGCCGGCGGCCGTGCAGAAGGCGGCCCAAAACTTCGGCTCAACCGCGCCGAGCGTGACGTGGCGCCCGTCCTGCGTGGCATACACCTGATAGTAGGCGGCGGCGCCGTTGAGGTAGGTTTCCTGGCGCTGCGGCACCGTGCCGTTGGCGCCGTACTCCGCCACCTGGAACAGTTGCAGCGGCATGGGCGTGTCCGCCAGGCCGATGTCTATCTCGCAGCCCCGCCCGTCCGCGTCGCGGGCGCGCAACGCGCCCAGGATTGCGATCACCCCGAACAGCGACCCCGACACATCGGCCACCGGCGGGTCGTAGAAGCCCGGCGCCTCACGCCCGTTGCGGTGCAGCACGCCCGATGCGGCCAAGTAGTTGGCGTCGTGGCCCGCAGCCTGCGCCAAGGGGCCGGACGCTCCGTAGCCGCTGAGCGAGCAATACACCAGGCCCGGGTTAACCCGGCGGAGTGCCTCGTAGTCCAGGCCGAGGCGGCGCATCACGCCGGGGCGGAAGCCCTCGATCAGCACGTCGTGCTCCTCGACCAGGCGCAGGAACTCCGCGCGCACCTCGGGCTGCTTGAGGTCCATGCGCCGCACCGTCTTGCCGGCGTTGACGGCGCCGTGGAACACCGGCTCGCCCCCGTCGTCCCGCGGGCCGATCTGCCGCATGGCGTCGCCGGCCGGCGGCTCGATCTTCAACACCTCCGCGCCCATGTCCGCCAGCAGCAGGCCCGCGAGCGGCCCCGGCAGGAAGGCCGACAGGTCCAGCACGCGCACGCCGCGCGCGAAGCTGCCAAGCCGGGATGCGTGCATCGGCTTCCTCCTCGTTCAGGCGCTGGAGGACAGGGTGGAGCGCCCGAGCGGCGTGCCGGCTTCCAGCCTGCGATGGGCCTCGGCGGCGTCCGCCGGGCCGGGTTCGCGTATGACGATGGTCTTCACAGCACCGCCAGCGGGTTCAGCGGGCTGCCCGTCGCCCCCACGATGGGCAGCGGCCCGGCGGCGAACAGGAACTCCGTCGCGCCGGCCTCGGCCAGCGGCCTCAGCACCGCGTTCTCCAGCAACGGGATGCCGTAGTCGCGGATCAGCCGCTGATGCACGGGAAACACGGTGCTTGGCGGGAAGGGCAGCGCCTCAATGGCGAAGTTGTCCGCGCCGACCAATGCCACACCGCTTTCGGCCAGCCAAAGCGCGGCCTCCACGTCAATGCCAGGCTCGGTGTTGAAGTCTATGGCGCCCGCCGGGTCCTGGGACTCCAGCCAGCCCGTGCGGATCAGCACCGCGTCACCGTCGCGCAGGGACACGCCCGCCTGCACCGCAGTCGCCACAAGCTCCGCCTGCCCAATGGTGTCGCCCGGCGCCGCGGGAACGCCCCGCAGCCGCACCACGTCCAGCAACACGCCGCGGGTCACGAAGGACGGCATCTTCTCGGCGCCGCAGTGCAGGGCGCGGGTCGTGCTGCGCACGGTGCTGCCGGGGAAGCCGTTGTAGAGGCAGTCATCGCACCAGGCATGGCACAGCGCGTCCACGTGCGTGCCAAGATGCAGGGGCAGAATGATCGTATCTTCCGCAAACTGGAAGCCGCCGGGCCGTTTCGCGCCGGCTGCGTAGTCCCCGCCGTCCCGCCCCATGAAGTGCTGCACCCCGGCCCGGTGCCCAGGCACCGGCAGCCGGTCCGAGATGCGCTGCGCCAGGCTGATCACCCGGCCCGTCCGGACCAGGGCGGCAGCGGCGCGCACCTGCTCCGGCCCAATCAGGTTCGGGGCGCCGGCCTCGTCTTCCGGCCCCCAGCGGCCCCAGGCTTCCTTCGCCAATGGTCTAGTTCCCGGCCGGGACGAGCCGGGCTGCCGCCACCTTCAGCTCCTTGCGCATCAGCTTGCCGGTAACGGTGGTGGGCAGCGCCTCCACGATCTCGAATCGGTCGGGGACCTTGTAGCTGGACGCGACCTTGTGGCAGTGCGCCGCCAAATCAGCCGGGGTCGGGGCGGCGCCGTGATGCGGCACCACGAAGGCGACGATGTCCTCTCCCTTGCCGGACGCAACGCCGACCACGCCCGCCTGCGCCACGTCCTTGCATTGCAGCAGCACGTCCTCGACCTCTGCCGGGGACACGTTGATGCCCGAGCGCTTGATCATCTCCGTCGAGCGGCCGAGGAAGACGAACTCCCCGGCCTCCGTCAGTTGGCCGATGTCGCCGCTGCTGAACCAGCCGTCCGTGTTGAAAACGGCGGCGTTGTGGACGGTGCTGGATGCCGTGTAGCCGCGCATGACGTAGGGACCGCGGACCTCGACCAGGCCCGGCTCGTTCGGGCCGTGCACGGCGCCGGTGTGCTCGTCCACGATGCGGAGCTCCACGCCGGGCAGCGGGAAGCCCTGGCAGTTGGCCCGGCGGTCCAGCGGCCAGTCGTGGTGGGTGACGCAGCAGTTGCCGCCGGTCTCGCTGGACCCGTAGATGTTGCACATCCCTGCGGCACCCAGCGCCTCAGCCGCGCTGATCACGTCCTGCGGGCTGCCGATGGTCATGCCTTTGCCGAGGGTGCGCTTGCGCTCCTTGCGGAAGTCCGGGTGGCCGATCATGGCTGCCGTCATGCCGGGGAGGGTGTAGATGGAGGTGCAGCCGTGCCGCTCGATCAGTTCCAGCGCCTCGCCGGCGTCGAACCGGCCCTGCAGGACGAGCGTCGCGCCGTGGGTGAAGGTGGCAGGCAGGGCGTTCACCCCGCCATAGGTCCAGAACAACGGCGGGGACAGCAGCACCTTGTCATCCGGGTTGAGGCCCTGGCGCTCGCCGATGTTGAAGCCGTTCTCGATCACGAGATAATGGGCGAGGGCTATCGCCTTTGGACGGCTGGTGGAGCCGGAGGTGTAGAGGATAATGGCGTCGTCACTGGCGCTGGCGCCGTCGCCGGGGGCCAGGTCGGCGAGCGGGGCCGCGGCGTCGCGGGCGGTTGCGTAATCGGGGAAGCCGGCGGCGCCGTCCAGCATCATTACGGTCCGTAGGGCAGGAGCGGCGCCCGATCCCACCAGGTCGCGCAGGATCGCGGCATAGTCTTCCCGCGCGAAGCCGGGGAGGGACACCAGGATGCACACGCCGGAGTCTGCCAGGAGAAACTCAAGCTCCTGCCGGGTGGACCAGGTGCTGAATGGAGTCACGACGGCGCCGAGCAGCCAGGCGCCGAAAGCCAGTTCCAGCCATTCCGTGCGGTTGTTGATGAGCAGGCCAACCCGGTCGCCGCGGCCCACGCGGGCATCGCGGAGGATGGACGCAGCCCGCCGGGCGCGGGCGGCCAGGTCGCCATAGGTCAGCGCCTGGTCGCCGCAGATCACGGCGCCGCGGCCGGGGTAGCGTGACGCCTGTTCGTCAAGCAAGTCGAACAGGGTGCGGCTGAACGGCGCCCGCATCCTTCGTCAGCCCCGGCGGCCGGCGGCGCGGCTGTGCAGCATGTTCATTGCAGAACCCTCTCCGACCCTGGCGGCGCCATAACGGCGGTCGTTCATCTTACTGGTGAGTATGATTGGCTTCCGATGATACTGCAAGCGGGGATACTGCAAGCGGGGATACTGCAAGCGGGTTTGCGGCTGGGGCGTGGCGGGCCATGCTGACGCTATACGGTCTCGCCCAGGGCAACCGCACTTGCAGCGAGGCCGCTGCCTGCTCCCTCCTCCTCCGGGAAAGCGAGAAGGGAGCCGCTCCTACATCCCATGCAGTCGCCCTGAGCATTGGCCCGTCCGTCACTGTGCGCCTCGCAACGACGGGAACAGCCGACACTCGGCATCAGCCCATCCAAAGCCCGCCGGTGATGTTCACGGCTGGCCGATCATGTAGCTGGCCTCGTCCGATACGAGAAACGCGACCACCGTGGCAATCTCGTCAGGCGTACCGGCCCGCCCAATCGGGATCGTCTTGGCGCGGGTCCGCACGTCCGGCAGGCCCTGGGCCCTGTTCAATGCCTCGGCCTCCGCGCGCATTTGGGTTTCCACTATGATGCCGGGGCAGACGGCGTTGATGCGGATGCCGTGCGCGGCCATCTCGCTCGCCATGCTCTGTGTCAGGCCGACCACGGCGAACTTGCTGGCGCTGTAGGCGGCGTGGTTGGGCACGCCCTTCTTGCCGGTCCAGGACGACATGTTGACCACCGCGCCGCGCCGCCGTTCCACCATGCCCGGCAGCACGGCCTGGCAGAAGAAGAACACGCCGTCCAGGTTGACGCCGAACGTGTCCCGCCACTCGGCGTCCGTCATGTCCAGGAACGGCGCGGTCCGCAGGATGCCGGCGTTGTTGACCAGGATGTCCACGGGTCCGAGCGCCGCGGTCAATGCCGCCACGCCCTGCTGCACGTCCGCGCGCCGGGCCACGCTGCCGGTGGCGACTGCCGTGGCGGCGCCGGTGCCGCGGACCAGGCCGGCGGTTTCGTTGGCGCCGGCTTCGTCCACGTCGAACAGCCCGACCCGGCAGCCCTCCCGCGCCAGCCGCAGCGCGATGGCGCGGCCGATCCCACCACCTGCGCCCGTGACCAGGGCCGTGCGCCCGTCCAGCCCGTACATGGGGCCGCTCACCCTCCCGCCGCGGGGACGGTCGCCCGCGCCCCGCCGCTGCGGGCGTACTCCCGCGCCAGCGCCTTGCGATAGCGGCGCGGGTCCAGCTCCAGCCCGTAGCGCGGGCTGTCCGGGAACTGCTTGGCGGCCCAGGCGTGGTCGGCCTCGATGGCGGCCAGCATGGCAGCGCGGTCCGGCAGGGGCACGCGGCCGGTTGCGACCGCGGCGATATATTCGGCCTGGTCGTCCATCATGCGAATGTTGCTGCCGCCGCTCACGTCGAACAGCCCGATGAAGAACAGCCCGGGGATCGAGGGATGCACCACCCGGTTGTACAGCATCGGCCGCGTCCCGGCCAGCGGCAGGCTGTCCGGCGGCAAGTAGGGGTACTGCGTGACGTAGCCGGTCGCCGCGATGATGCTGTCGAACTCTTCTTCCGTCCCGTCCACGAACCGCACCGTGCCACCCGTGACCGCCTCGATGCCCGGCCGCACCGCGATGCGCTTCCAGGCGATGTGCGAGATCAGGGTGGGGTGGCTGATCGGGTGCGTGCGCGTGGTGGGCGTCCGGAAGCCCCATTGCTCCATGCGCCCGTGGAACACGCGGGTCAGCATGGCACGTGCCCAGATGCGGACGCGCCAGGGCACCCACGGCTTCTCGATGGCGACGAGGGTGCGGGAGTTCGGCACGCCGAACATCATCCGCGGCATGATGAGCACCGGGGAGCGGGCGCACAGCACCGTGCGCGCCGTGACGGTGCAGATGTCGGCGGCGATGTCGACGCCGCTGTTGCCGGGTCCGATCACCAGCACCCGCTTGCCGGTGAACGGCTCGGGCACGCGGTAGTGGTGGGCGTGCAGGTAATTGCCGGTGAAGCCCTCGACGTCCTTGGGATGGCGCGGGCTGCTTTGGTGGCCGCTGGCGGCGACCACGCCGTCAAACGCCGCCTCCGTCCCATCCTCCAGCCGGACGGCCAGGCCGGCGCCGTCCTGCCGCACGGACACGACCCAGCTATTGAAGCGGATGCGGCGGACCAGGTTGAAGTGCTCGGCATAGGATTGGAGGTACTGCTGCATCTCGGCGTGGTCGGGATACAGCGGGGCGTCCGGGGGAAAGAGGAAGTCCTTGTAGGAGCTGACCCGTGCCTCTGAGTTGATGTGCAGGGAGCGGTAGGCGGAGCTGAGGCCGTTGTCGTTCTCGTACACCCAGAGGCCGCCGATGCGGGAGCCGACCTCGAAGACCGTCACGTCCATGCCACTGGCGGCCAGGGTCTTGGCCGCGCACAGCCCGGCTGCCCCGGCGCCGATGACGGCGAAGCGCTTCTGCACGTTAGCGAGCATCGGGGGTGCCCGGTGCGGGCTGGGTTGCCCTGCTGGTGACAGCCGGACGGTGCGGCATGGGCAGCCGCGCGGCTGCCCATGCCGCACGCAGGGCAAGGTGGTCGCAACGCTCCTCCTTTGCCTGTCAGGTGCAGGCCACGGTTCTTCTAGGCAAAAACCCTACCGGTCAGTATGTTTTCGATCCGGCAGTCCGTCAAGCCCGTTGCCGCCAGTGGGCCTGCCTGGACAGGGTCATTCGGTTCTCGATCCCGCTACGGCGTTCAGGGCGTCGTCCCTGTGTTCGGCATAGTGCTCGAAGCCTTCGACGGGCCTGCGCCCTGATCGCCTGATGATGGTCAGGACGGTGTTGCGCAGGGCGGCCACCGCAATCAGCAGCAGGTCCCGCAACGGATACCGCCGGCCAGCGCAGTGGCGGTGGCCCGAACACCAGACAGCGCAGCCCACAAGCTGCCTCCATCCTCCTCCGCACCCGACATGCCAGCCGTCCGCCCCGTTAGGCGCAAAGCCTGAACCACCGCACGTCACCAACGCCAGCCATCACAAACAGAAAATGATCAGAACCGAATCGCCCCGCCTGCCTGGACAGGCGGCATTTCATGTGCCTACTGGCCTTCATACGTGGCTTTCCAGGGCAGCCCATGCAGTTGAGAGACCAGGTTGCCATCGTCGGCATCGGCCAAAGCGAGTTCGGCCGCTTCCTGCCCGTCAGCCAACTCGGCCTCGGCGCCCGGGCGCTGCGCGCGGCGCTGGCGGACGCGCAGCTTGAGCGCAAGGACATCAACGGCCTGTCCCTGCACATGGGCTGGCCGCTGGGCGCGGACTACGACCGCATGGCGGAGGTGTACGGGCTGGAGGTGGACTATGTTCACCAAAGCTGGACCCACGGCCGCTTCGTGACCAGCTTGCTGCAGCACGCGGTCATGGCGGTCGCCTGCGGCATGGCGGACGTGGTGGCCTGCATCACGGCGATCAGCTTCACGCGCGAGCTGAGCATCCTGGGCGGCCCCGGCGACCCCGAGGGAATGCGCGAGCAGGGGGCCACCCATGCCGAGAACCCCGTTTATGGCCTGACCTCCCCGGCCGTGGGCGCCGCCTTCGCGCTGCAGCGCTACATGGCCCTGTATGGCGCGACCTCGGCGGACGTGGCCGCGGTGCCGGTCGCGCTCCGCAAGCACGCGCTGCTCAGCCCCTATGCCGTGATGAAGAAGCCGCTGACGCTGGAGGACCATCAGGCGTCGCGCATGGTGGTGGACCCGCTGCATCTGTTCGATTGCAGCCTGATCACCGACGGCGCGGCCGTGGTCCTGCTGGCCAGCGCGGAGCGGGCGCGATCCATGCCGCGCCCGCCGGTGTATGTTTCCGGGCTGCAGGGCGTGCGGTCCGGGCGGGACGAGTTCATCTTCGCGCCGCCGGGCCTGGGCATCAACCAGCAGCCGACCGGGGCCGCGACGCCGCGGGAGCGCGACTTGGCGGTATACGGCCGCGCCGGGATCGGGCGGGAGGCGGTGCAGGGGTTCTACACGTATGACGCTTTCTCGCCGCTGGTGCTGTTCGCGCTGGAGCGCTTCGGCTTCTGCGGCGCGGGGGAGGCGGCGGCCTGGGTCCAGGGCGGCCGGATCGAGCTGGGCGGGGCGCTGCCGGTCAACACCTCGGGCGGGCTGCTGTCGGAGGCGCACGTGTGCGGGTGGAACTCGATCTGCGAAATGGTGCGGCAGTTGCGCGGAGAGGCCGGGCCGCGGCAGATCCCGGCAGCCCAGCACCTGCAATGGGGCACGTGCTGGGGCGATTCGGTAATCCTGCGGCGATGACGGAGGCGGACATGAGCAGCGCCAAGCCGGGTAGCGCCAAGCCGGAAAAGCCGGTCCCACGCCTGACCCCGGACAACTCGCCGTTTTGGGAGGGATGCCGGCAGCACAGGATCATGCTGCCGACGTGCCAGCACTGCCGCCGGCCGCATTGGCCGCCGGGTCCGGTGTGCCCGTACTGCTTTGGCGACGCCCTGACGTGGGAGCAGGCGAGCGGCCGGGGCACGGTCTCGTCGTGGGTGGTCGTGCACAAGGGCTGGCTGCCGGCCTTCGAGGCCGACCTGCCCTACAACGCCGTCCAGGTGGAGCTAGAGGAGGGCGTGCGCCTGACCGGCAACGTCGTAGGCACCGGGAACGAGGTCCTGCGGGTCGGGCTGCCAGTCGAGGCGGTGTTCGATGACGTGACGCCGGATGTCACGCTGCCCCGGTTCAGGCCGCGCGGATGACGGCTGAGGCCTGCGAACCGGCGTGCAGGTTCGAGGTTCTGACCGGCGGCCATTCGCCGGAGCAGGTGATGCTGCACTGCCCGGCGGACCGCCTGCTGCTGTGCGCCGACCAGGTGCTCGCGCCCACTGGCCGCTAGTGCGCGACCAGAGGGCACTCGCTCTGCGCCAGCGGGCGAAACGCCTTTCCCGCCGGGATGGTGGCCACAACCTTGGCCAAGTCCCATTCCCCGCGGGACTCCGCCGGGGTCTTCACCTGCAGCAGGTACATGTCGCGCATGACCCGGCCGTCCTCCCGGATGCGGGCGCCATGCGTCATGAAGTCCTCGATGGGCGTCGCGCGCATCTGCGCCATCACCGCGCGGGCCTCGTCCGTGCCGGTCGCGTCAACCGCTCTCAGGTAGTGCATCATCGCGCTGTAGATGCTCGCCTGGAACATCGTCGGCATCGCGTGGTGCAGCTTGAAGAACCGCTGCGCGAAGGCGCGGGTCTGGTCGTCCTGGTCCCAGTAGAAGGCTGACACGAACAGCAACCCTTGGGTTTCCTCCAGCCCCAGCGCGTGCAGGTCCGTCACGTCCGTCAGCAGTGCGGCCGGGCGCATGGTCCGGGACAGGCCGAACTCCTGGAACTGCTTCAGCGCGTTCATCAGCGGCGCGCCCGACGTGGCCAGGCCGAGCACCGTCGCGCCGGACTGCGCGGCCTGCGTCAGGTTGGCGGAAAAATCCACCGTCCCTTGCGGGTGCGGCGCGTCGCCCAGCACCCGGCCGCCGGCCTCCTTCACCACCCGGGCCGCCTGCGCCTCCAGCGCATGGCCGAACGCGTAGTCTATGGTCAGGAAGAACCAGTCCTTGCCGCCGTCCCTCACGATGGCGCCGGCCAGCGCCGTGGGCAGGGCATAGGTGTCGAACGTCCAGTGCGCTGACACCAGGGTGCACGCCTTGTTGGTCAGCACGTCCGTGCCGGCAGAAGTTGCGATGGTGATGCGGTTCCGCTCCGCCGCCATGCCCTGCACGGCGATGGCGACGGCGGAGTTGCCGAGCGAGAAGATGGCGTCCACGCCCTCGTCGAACCAGCGCCGGGCGATGCCGGTCCCCACGTCCGGGCTGCCCAGCAGGTTGCCAGGGATGATCTCGATGGGCGCCCCCCGAACGGTGCCGCCGAAGTCCTCGATGGCCAGACGCGCCGCGACCACGTCGCCGGGGCCGTGCTGATCGGCGTTCGGCCCGGACATGTCGCCCAGGATGCCGATCCGCACTTTGTTGTCGCTGATCTGCGCGGATGCTGGGATGGCAGGCCCGGCCAGGGCCAGAGTCAGGAGCAATGGCAGGCGGATCCCAAGACGCATGTCGTTTCCTGTTTGTTATTGGTTATGTTTGTCGTACTGGTCGTCCCGGCCGCTTCCGTTATTGCGAGTCGCTTTTGCGGCGCGGCAATCCAGGGCTAAAAGCGCAGTCCCGTCGGCCCTGGATTGCCGCGTTGCTGCGCTCCTTGCAATGACGGAGGTGGTCGAGGCGGAAGGCGGCCAGTCTCAGCCGGACCAGCCGCCGCAGCACCCTCCCGGAATGCGATGGACAGCTGATCCTACTGGTGAGTATGTTCAGCGACCAAAAAAGCGTCAAGGCTATACCGGCCAGGAAACGTGGTCCACGAACGTCGGGGAGGATGCATGGACGTGATGCCGCAAGCGCAGGGCCAGCGTGGCGCGTCGTGCGACGCGGTCGTCGTGGAGGCCGGATTCGCCACCGGCTACGACGCGGCGACGGGCGCGCTGGACCGCATCGGCATACGCGGACGCGGCGGGGAGGCGCTGAAGGCGAAGTGGGCGGAAGGGCCGCGCACCTGCCTCGGCCTGATGACTGCCGGGTTCCCCAACCTGTTCATCGTGGCCGGGCCGGGCAGCCCCTCCGTGCTCACCAACGTCGTCATGGCCATCGAGCAGCACGTGGACTGGGTGGCCGACCTCCTCGCGCACATGCAGCAGCGGGGGCTGGCGACAGCCGCGCCGGCAATGGCCGGAGCGCTGCCCCGGTGATCCCCCGCACGCTGTTCGGCGCGGAGCACGAGCTGTTCCGCGACCAGGTCCGCCGTTTTATCGCCAAGGAGATCACGCCCTGCCACGCCGATTGGGAGCGCGAGGGGATCGTCCCCCGCTCCCTGTGGCTCAAGGCCGGGGAGGCCGGGCTGCTGTGCACGGAGGTGCCGGAGGAGTACGGCGGCGCCGGCGGCGACTTCCTGTTCGGCGCCATCACCATCGAGGAGATGGCCCGGGCCGGCGCCACCGGCCCGACCTTCTACCTGCACTCCGACATTGTGGCGCCCTACCTGGTCCATTACGGCACGGAGGAGCAGAAGCGCCGCTGGTTGCCGCCCATGGCGACGGGCGAGGTGATCGTGGCGCTGGGCATGTCCGAACCCTCCGGCGGCAGCGACGTGCAGGGCATGCGGACCCATGCCCGGCGGGACGGCGACGAGTACGTCATCAACGGGCAGAAGGTGTTCATCACCGCCGGGTTCAACGCCGACCTGGTGGTGCTGGCCTGCAAGACCGACAAGGGGGCCGGGGCCAAGGGCGTCAGCCTGATCCTGGTCGAAACCGACCGCCCCGGCTTCCAGCGCGGCCGCAAGCTGGAGAAGATCGGCTGCAAGGCCCAGGACACGGCGGAGCTGTTCTTCGCCGATCTGCGCGTGCCCGCATCCAACCTGCTGGGCGAGGAAGGGCGGGGCTTCTACCAGTTGATGCAGGAGCTGTCCCAGGAACGCCTGGTGCAGGCCGTGCGCGCGGTGGCGTCCTCCGAGGCGGTGCTGGAATGGACGGTGGACTACGCCGTCAGCCGCGAGATGTTCGGCCAAACCCTCGCCGACTTCCAGAACACGCAGTTCAAGCTGGCGGAGATGAAGGCGGAGCTGGCGATGCAGCGCGTGTTCGTGGACCGCTGCATCGAGCTGCACCTGCGGCGGGAGCTGGACTCGGTGGACGCGGCGATGCTGAAGCTGGTCAGCACGGAGATGCAGGGCCGGGTGATGGACCAGTGCCTGCAGTTCTTCGGCGGCTGGGGCTACATGGTGGAGTACCCCATCGCCCGCGCCTTCGTGGACGCCCGGCTGGGCCGCATCGGCGGCGGCAGCGTGGAGGTGATGAAGCAGATCATCGCGCGCTCGATGCTGCCGAAGAACGCCAAGCGGGCACAGGCGGGCTAGGGTGCCGCCGCCGGGGCCGCTGCACGGCCTGCAGGTACTGGACGTGTCTTCGGTCGTCATGGGGCCGATGGCGGCGCAGTACCTGGGCGACATGGGCGCGGACGTCGTCAAGGTGGAGGCGCCGGTTGGCGACGTGACCCGGTCCATCGGCCCCCGCCGGTCCGAGTTGATGGGCGCGCTGTTCCTCGCCAACAACCGCAACAAGCGGTCGGTGGTGCTGGACCTCAAGTCCGCGGATGGCCAGGCCGCGCTCGCCCGGCTGGCCGCGCGGTGCGACGTGTTGATCCACTCGGTCCGCACCGAGGCGGCGGAGCGGATCGGCCTGTCCTGGCGGGCGCTGTCCGCCGTCAACCCGCGCCTGGTTTACTGCCACGTGAAGGGCTTCCAGGATGACGGCCCGTATGGGGGACGCCCGGCCTATGACGACATCGTGCAGGCGCTGTCGGGGCTGGCGATGCTGCAGAAGGTGGCCACCGGGGAGCCGCGCTACATCCCCTCCATCATCGCCGACAAGGTGACGGCGGTCCATGCCGCCTACGCCGTCATGCTGGCGCTGTATCACCGGGAGCGCACGGGGCAAGGGCAGGAGGTCGGGGTGCCCATGCTGGAAACGATGGTGTCCTTCCTCGCGCAGGAACACCTGGGCGGGGCGGTGTTCGAGCCGACGGTGGGCGCAATGGGCTACGAGCCGATCCGGCAGGGGATGCGGCGGCCGTTCCGCACGCTGGACGGGTATTTGTGCTTCATGCCCTACACGGACGGGCATTGGCGGAGCTTCGCCGGGCTGATCGGCCGGGCCGATCTGGCTGCCGACCCAGCCTTTGCCACCATGCGCGGACGGCAGGCCGACATCGGCAAGGTTTGGGCCGAAGTCGGGCGGCAGGTGGTGGCGCGGACCAACGCGGAGTGGATGGCGCTGCTGGACGGCAGCGACATCCCCCATGCCGTGCTGAACGAGTTGGAGGACCTGCTGGACGACCCGCATCTGGCGGCGACCGGCTTCTGGCAGATGATGCAGCACCCGACGGAGGGCCTGCTGCGCTTGCCGGCCTGCCCCATTGCGATGGACGCGGCGCCGCCCAGCATCCGACTGCTGCCGCCTCGGCTGGGGGAGCATACGGCGGCGGTGCTGGAGGAGCATGGGTTTACGGCGGCGGAGATCGGCGGGGTGTGGCCGTGTCGGTAGGGTGCTTACCAGGCCCGATCTGAGGCTCCGCTTAGGGTCGAGCTCGGTGCCCAAGGTCGCTACCGAGAAACGGTCGGACGAACCCCAAGCGCGACAAGAATGGCGCCGATGGCCGTGTCGATCCTGGCCTTTGCTCTCCGATAGCCTGCGAGGTAGCCGCGCCACGGCGCGGTCCAGCCTCCATGGGTTCCGCCTGGAAGCGACCCGGCCGTAGGTGCCGGGCGACGCGCGCCAGTGACCATGCGAACCCCGATCCATGTGAGGTAAACAGCTCCCGCGAGCTTGTTGGCCGTGGTCAACCAAACAAGCTGCGCCAGCGGCCCAAGCCCCGGCATCGCGAGGGTCGCCCAGGTCAGGGTGGCACCAGCCACACCAAGGCCGGTCAGGACACCGGCCCTGCGGGACACGGCAACCGAGGTGGAGGTAATGACCATCCAGACCGGGCCAGGACTGAAGCAAGCCAGCAGGAACACACCCGCGATCCCGCTCAGGATGCCAGGGTGATCCATGCCGTGTACTCCCTGTCCTTGTGCCGACATTGACTGCCACAAACGCCCAGCGTGGAAAGCCATGTCGGTCAGGGAGGCTGCTTCGGGTCGAAAGCCAGCCTTCAAATTGGGTCATTACCAGCCGGTATATCTACTTGACGTGCAGTACGGATTCCTGCCCTATAACCCAAATAAGCCCGCGGCACGGACGTCCCCAGCCTCCGGAACGCCGCGGCGCGAGCAGGGGGAGCCGCGGCTTTGATCAAGCGGCGCAGCATCTTGGCATCCACCGGCGCGCTCGCACTCGCCGGCCCGGCGCGGGCCGCCGCAGGCAAGCCGGTCATTCGCATCGGCATGTTGCAGGACGCCTCCGGCCCCTACAGCCACCTCGGGGGGCGCTTGTCGTTCGAGTGCGCGCGACAGGCGATCCTGGAGCTGCCGGCGGACGCGCCCTTCACGGTGCAGTTGATCTCCGCCGACCATCGCAACGACCCCAACATCGGCCTGGCCATCGCCCGGGAATGGATCGCGGACGGCGTGGACGCGGTCATGGAGTTCAACAACTCGGCCATTGCGCTCGCGGCCAACACGCTGATCCGCGACAGCGACCGCGTGCTGCTGGGCAACAACGTCGGCTCGGCGGCGCTCAGCGGCAAGGCATGCACCCCGAACATGACGCACTGGACGTTCGACACCTCCATGCTGGCGCGCGTGGTTGGCAACGCCCTGTGCGACGGCGGCGGGGACAGTTGGTTCTTCATCCGCGCCGACTACGTGTTCGGCAGGGACCTGCGGGACGACACGGCGGCGGTCGTGAAAAGCCGGGGCGGGACCGTCCTGGGCGAGTCCGCGGTACCGGTGGGAACGGCGGACTACGCGTCCTCCCTGCTGGAGGCCCAAGGCTCCGGCGCCAAGGTGGTGGCGCTGGCGCTCGCCGGGTCGGACCTGCTGACGTGCCTCAAGCAGGCTGGCGAGTTTGGGCTGATGAAGGGCGGGCAGAAAGTCGCCTCCCTGGTGATCTACCCGCAGAATGTCCGGGCGCTGGGGCTGGACACGGCGCAGGGGACGTACCTTGCGGAGTCGTTCTACTGGGACCTGAACGACCGCACCCGGGCCTTTACCCGGCGCGTCACGCCCCAGACCTCCGGGATGCCGCCGCACATGGGCGCGGCCGGGGCCTATTCGGCGGTCAACCATTATCTGAAGGCTGTCGCGTCGCTCGGCCCGGCGGAGGCCAAGGCGTCCGGCCGCGCCGCCGTGGCGCGCATGAAGCAGTTGCCGGTGGACGACGACGTGCTGGCCCATGCGAGCATCCGGCCGGACGGCCGCGTGGTCAGCGATGTTTATCTGTTTCAGGTCAAGCACCCCAGCGAGAGCCGGGGCGAGTGGGACCTGTACGACCTGCGCGCAACCGTGGGTCCGGACCGTGCCTGGCGGCCGATGTCCGAAGGCGGATGCCCGCTGGTGCAGGGCTGACGGGGAAGAACCATGTTCCAGATCACCGAATCCGCCTTCACCGACCCAGCGATGTTCCAGGGCGGCGTGCTGGACGACGGCCCGGCGTGGATGCCGCTCGGCACCCTCGGCCACTCGCGCCCGCTGGTGTACGACACCAAGAACGGGTCGTGGATCAGCGTGCTGCGGGCCAGGGGCGCGGGCACCATCCAGCGCCACCGCCACTCCGCCCCGGTCACGGCGTGGACCATGGACGGCGCTTGGGGCTACCGCGAGCACGATTGGGTCGCACGCGCCGGGGCCTTCGTTTACGAGCCTGCAGGCCATATCCACACCCTGTACATCGCCGACGACCCCGGGCACATGCTGGCCGTGTTCCATGTGTTCGGGCCGCTGATTTACCTGAACGACGACAACACCCCGGCGGACTACGAGGACGTGTTCGTCCGCATGGACCGCTATGCCGCCTATTGCCGCACGGCCGGGCTGGGCGAGGACTGGGTCCGGTCGTTGCTTCGTTGAGCGTGGCCCTGTCGTCCATCCTACGCCCGCGGTCCATCGCCATCGTCGGGGCGTCGGACAGCTCGCGCTGGTCGTGCGCGGCGTTCGACAACCTGGCCCATGGCGGCTTCACCGGCGACCTGCACTTGGTCAACCGTCGCGGCGGCACCGTCCACGGCAGGCCGGCGGTGTCCAGTTGCGCCGAGCTGCCGCCGGGCATCGCGATGGCGGTCGTGCTGGTCCCGGCGGCGGCAGCGGAGGCGGCGGTGCGCGACCTTGCCGCCGCCGGGGTGGCGTCGGTGGCGATGCTCACCTCGGGCTTTGCGGAAGTGGGCGCAGAGGGCGCCGCGCTGCAGGGCCGCGTGGCGGCTGCGGCGGCGGAGAAGGGGATGCGCCTGCTCGGGCCGAACACGCTGGGCTTCCTCAACTTCGTGGACGGCACGCGGGTCTGGACCACGCCGGTGCATCAGCCGGTGCGGCCCAGCGGCGTTGCGGTCATCTCGCAAAGCGGCGCCACCGCGCTGTTCCTGTCCGCCCTGGCCGAGCGGCAGGGCGTTGGGCTGAGCTACGTCGTGTCCACCGGCAACGAGGCCGACCTGGATTGCGCCTCGTTCATCGAGGAGCTGGCGGCCGACGAGGCGACCCGCGCCATCGCCCTGTTCATCGAAACCGTCCGCAGCCCCGCCCGCTTCCTGCAAGCCGCCGCCGCGGCGGCGGCGGCCGGGAAGCCGGTCGTGGTGCTGAAGGTCGGCCGCAACGAGACGACGGCGAAGGCCGCGCTGGCGCACACCGGCGCGCTGGTCGGCGATGACCGGGTGTTCGACGGGGTGTGCCAGCAGTTCGGGCTGATCCGCGTGTCTTCGGCGGAGAACCTGCTGGCCACGGCGGAGGTTGCGGCCCGCACCGGCGCGCTGCGGCCGGGCGGGCTGGGCATCATCTCCAACTCTGGCGGCATCTGCGAGATCGCGGCGGACACGGCGGGCGCGCACGGCATCGCGCTGCCGGGCATCCCGGCGGACACGGCAGCCGCGCTGCGCCAAACGCTGCCGGCTTTCGCGACCCCGCACAACCCGCTGGACCTAACGGGCGCCATCACGCCCGAGGGGTGCGGCAACGTGGTCCGCATCCTGGGCGCGACACCCGGCGTGTCGGCGCTGCTGTGCCCCTACTATGAGGTGCCGACGCGGGAGGACCAGGTCAGCGACCGGCTGACGGAGATTTACACCCACATGGGCCGCGCGCTGCGGGATGCGCCGGTGCCGGGCTTCCTGGTCAGCTACACGGGCGCGGACGTCAATCCGTTCGCCCACGAGATCATCGAGCGCACAGGGCTGCCCTACCTAGCCTGCGGCCTGGACCGGGCGGTGAAGGCGCTGGCCGGCGTGTTCTGGTGGTCGCACTGGCGGTCCGGCCGGGACTGCGCGACGGCCCGGGACGCCCCGGTGCCGGCCCCCACCGGCGCGCGGCCCGGCACCGAGCGCGCGGCGCTCGATCACCTGGCGGCGCACGGCGTCCCCGTAGTCCCGGCGCACCTGGGGCGGACCGAGGACGAGGCGGTGCGCTTCGCTTCGGCGCTGGGCGGCCCGGTTGTGCTGAAAATCTCCTCATCGGATATCGGCCATAAGAGCGACATCGGCGGTGTCGCCCTCAACCTGCTGGACGGGGACGCCGTGCGCGCCGCCTTCCGCCGCGTGTCCGAGGCGGCGCGCATCCATGCGCCGGGCGCCGCGGTCGAGGGCGTGCTGGTGTCCCCCATGCGGGAGCGCGGCATCGAGCTGTTCGTGGGCGTCACACGGGACGCGCAGTGGGGGCCGGTGCTTGCCGTCGGGCTTGGCGGCGTGTGGGTGGAGGTGCTGCAGGACGTGGCCTTGCGCCTGCTGCCGGCATCGCCCGCCGTGATCCGGGCCGCGCTGGAGGGGCTGCGCGGCGCCAAGATGCTGGCGGGCGCCCGGGGCCTGCCCGACGCCGATCTTGATGCGGTGACAGCCGCCGTCGCCCGCATCGGCGAGGCCGCACTTGCCCTCGGGCCGGCGCTGGCCGCGCTGGACGTGAACCCACTCTGGGTTCGTGGCAGCCAGGTCGAGGCGCTGGACGCCCTGTGCGTCTGGAATGACGGGCCACCTACGGCATGATGCGAGCGGTCGAAGGTCCTGGTCTGTGTCCTGCCGCCAAAATGCGTCATTGCGAGGCGTGCAGCGCCGCGGTAGTCCAGGGGCAGTCAGCATTGCATTGGCGTCCCTGGAGTGCCACGCCGCAAGAGCGGCTCGCGATAACGGAAGCGCGCGGGTCGGATAGCCGTTAAAGTGAGGTGTCCCCATGCATTCCGCACTCTGTGAACGGCTGGGCTGCGAGGTGCCGATCTTCGCCTTCTCGCACTGCCGCGACGTGGTGGTGGAGGTGACGAAGGCCGGCGGCTTCGGCGTGCTGGGCGCGTCCACCTTCGCGCCCGAGCTGCTGGAGCAGGAACTGCGCTGGATCGACGGCCATGTGGATGGCCGCCCCTACGGCGTGGACGTGCTGATCCCCTCCACCTACGACCGGGACGCGGAGGCCGCCGGGTTGGGCGGCGCGCTCGGCCAGATGATCCCCGACGCGCACCGGCAGTTCATGGAAGGCATCCTGCAGGATGCCGGCGTGCCGCCCCTGCCGGCGGACGAGCAGGACCGGGTTCACCGCGAGATCGCCGAGGGCCGCGGCAACATGACGCCCGACGGCGCGCGCCGGCTGCTGGCGGTGGCGTTGACGCACAAGCAGGTCCGGCTGGTGGTCAGCGCGCTGGGGGCGCCTCCGGCGGACGTGGTCGCGGACCTGCGCGCCCGCGGCGTGATGGTCGGCGCCCTGTGCGGCAAGGCGTCGCACGCCGTCCGCCAGCGCGCGGCCGGGGTGGAGCTGATCGTGGCGCAGGGGACGGAGGCCGGCGGGCACACCGGCTCCATCTCCACGCTGGTGCTGGTGCCGGAGGTGGTGGAGGCCTGCCCTGGCCTGCCCGTGCTGGCCGCAGGCGGCATCACCCGCGGCAGCCAGATCGCGGCGTCGCTGGCGCTGGGCGCGGAGGGCGTGTGGTGCGGCACGATCTGGCTCGGCACGCGGGAAAGCGAGCTGACGCCGTTCGAGAAGAACGTGCTGTTCGAGGCCCGCGCGGAGGACGCCGTGCGCAGCCGGGTCCGCACGGGCAAGCCGGTCCGGATGCTGCGGAGCCGCATGTCGGAAGCGTGGGAGAAGCCGGGCGCCCCGGCCTACCTGTCGACGCCGTTGCAGGGCATCCTGTATAACGAGGTCCATGCTCGGGTCGTGCGGGCAGGGCGGAAGGACCTTTACTCGTTCCCGGTCGGGCAGTCCGTAGGTGCGCTGACAGAGGAAACCTCGGTGCGGGAAGTGATGCTGCGGCTGCAGACGGAGTACCTGGACGCGATGGAGCGGCTCGCGCGGTTTGCGGGGGGCTAAGCCGACCACCAGAACCTCAGGCTGCTTGCCTACCGTCTCCATGCAGGGCGGACAGGCGGAGCGCCTCCCGCGAGGATCAGGCGCTGCGGTGTGGCGATGGCGCTCCGCTTGTCCGCCCTACGTCGTCCGTAGCCGCGGACCTGTCACGATTTATATCCGGCTAGGACGGGCCGCCCGCTTCCGCCCCCGCCACACCGGCGCACGCCTCTCCGCAAATGCCGCAGCGCCCTCCCGCGCATCTTCCGACGCCAGCACCGGCGCCGTGACCTCGGCCTGGCGCGCGAACATCTCCGCGATGGGCCAATCCCGCTGCTCGACGATCACCCGCTTGCTGGCGGCGAGCGACAGGGGCGCGTTGGCGAGGATGCGCCGGGCCAGCGCCTTGGCCGCATCCAGCGCGCCGCCCTCCCCGGTCAGCTCGTTGATCAGGCCATAGGCGTGCAGCCGTTCCGCGCCCACCATGTCCCCGGTCAGCGCCATTTCCATCGCGATCCGCTGCGGGATCAGGCGCGGCAGGCGCAGCAGGCCGCCTGCTGCCGCGGCCAGGCCGCGCTTGGCCTCCGGCAGGCCGAACCGTGCGGTCCGGGACGCCACGACCAGGTCGCAGGCCAGCATCGCCTCGAACCCGCCGGCCAGCGCGTAGCCCTCCACGGCGGCGATCACCGGCTTACTCGGCGGCGTCATCGCGATGCCCAGGATGCCCCGGCCCTCCACGCGCGTGACCTCCCCGCGCAGGAACGCCTTGAGGTCCATGCCGGAGCAGAACGTGCCGCCCGCCCCGGTCAGGATGCCGACGTGCAGGTCCGGGCGGCTGTCCAGCTCGTCCATCGCCGCGCACACGCCGTAGGACACGGCCCGGTTGACCGCGTTGCGCTGGTCCGGACGGTTGATGGTGATGACCGCCAGCCCGTCCCCGTGCTCCACTAGGACCTCGGGGGCGGGCACCTAGCTGTCCCCGTCCGACGCTGTGAACACGGGCAGGGGCACGCCAGCCTCCGTTCGAGGGAACGACACCTGCACCGGCAGGCCGAGGCACAGGCGGCCCGCCGAGGCTGGGTCCAGCCGGCCGAGGGCGCGCGGGCCTTCCTGCAAGTCCACCGTGACGAGGGTGTAGGGCAGGTCGTCTTTGAACGCCGGGTGGAAGGCGTGGTGCGCGATGGTCCAACTGTGCACGGCGCCGCGCCCGCTCGCGTCGAACCACTCCGCGCCTAGCAGCCTGTCGGAGTGAAGTTGCGAGCTATTTCGTGTGGCTGGGCTAATCATGCGTTGCTGGGTGGCGCTGGGACGGTTTCTCGCGGTCGAACTTGCTGACTGAGGAGTATGGTGGCCAAAATGGCATCGCGGCGACACGCGGCAGTGCCATTCCAGGCCCAGCTGGCGCGCTTACGCCTCAGTTTGTGACCGCAAGGACGAACATCCGCTTCATGTTCCAGGCCATGGTCACGAGGCTCCACTCGCCGCGGACATTATCGAGCCCGCGGAGCAGGAACTGGCGGAATCCGAGCGCCGACTTGATGATGCCGAACACCGGCTCGGGCGTGTGCTTGCGCAAGGCGTAGAGCGTCTTGCCCTCGGGCGTCTTAAGGCGATGGGCCATCGTCTTGAAAGGCGTCGGAGCGTCCGGTGGGGGCGGCGCGTCGGCAAAGCGCTCGGCCAGGGAGGGATGATGGGGTTCCCGGCCCATCGCGATCAGTGGATCGATCCCCGCCGCCGCGCAGGCTTCCACGTTGGCCTCGCTGAAATACCCGTTGTCGGCCAGTAGCACGTCGGCCTTGCCCAGCGTCTCGGGCAAGGCGCTCACCTGCTCCAGCATTGGCTG
>JAABUY010001908.1_pt1 | contig 26335 bp, 26 predicted proteins | sample 5560271 | NCBI WGS metagenome assembly JAABUY01 (sample SAMN10711886, study PRJNA513374) | rock metagenome | isolation source: Antarctica rocks | place: Antarctica: Victoria Land, University Valley | reverse complement strand
GGTCGAGCGCTCGAAGGATTTCCGCGCCCCCATCCAAAGCTGACCGATAGATCCCCCCGGGCAGCGCAGGGCGATATGGGTCGACCACCTTCTTTGTGTTCGCGCGATCATCGGAGAACCTGTTTTCGCCGCCTCATCCGCTCCTCGCGAGCCGTCGCAGGAGCAGGCGAATGAACGCCACCTCGATCAGCGTCTCGCTCGTCTGCACCTTCCGTTCGTAGTCGATCCGCAGGCGACGGTTGCGCACCAGCCAGGCGAAACTTCGTTCGACCACCCACCGCCTTGGCTGCACCGCGAAGCCCCGCGCCTCCGGGTCGCGCCCGACGATCTCCAAGTTCCAACCGCCATACTCCTCGCACCAGCGGGCCAACTTCCCGCTCGTATACGCCCCGTCCGCCCAGATCTTCGCGAGTCGCGGCACGAGCGGCGCCAACCCGGCGAGCAGGCGCCACGCGCCGACCGTGTCATGCGTGTCCGCAGGTGTGACGGAGATCGAGATCGGCAGCCCCAACGTATCGACGAGGAGATGTCGTTTCCGGCCCTTGACGCGCTTATGCCCGTCATAGCCGCTGATCGAGGCCGATTCCTCGACCGTCTTGACGCTCTGCGCGTCGATGATCGCCGCCGAGGGCTGGGGATCCCTGCCGACGCGCACCCGTTCCGCCCGACGCAGGGCAGCGAGGATGCCCGCCCACAGGCCGTCGAGGCGGAACCGGCGGAAGTAGTAATAGACCGCTTGCCAGGGAGGGAAATCAGCGGGTAAGAATCGCCATGGGCAGCCGGTATGCAGCAAATAGAAGATCGCGTTGAAGACTCTGCGGAGGGAATGGCGCCGCTGGCGCAGGGCCGTGGCGAGTGGCAAGTGGCGGCGCAGGCAGGTCCACTGTGCCTCGGTCAGGTCGGAGGGATAGTGCGTTTTCATACTGGGAAGCGTAGCCGATGCCCCGTACTTTCACCGCTTTAAACACACTCTTAGGGCGCTCGTTACCGCATCTGGTGGAGACCGTGCGTGATCTGATCGCTCGCGGGGTCGGCTTCAAGAGTCTCCAGGAGAGTATCGATACCACGACCGCCGGCGGTAAACTGATCTTCCACCTCTTTGCCTCCCTCGCCGAGTTCGAACGCGACCTGATTCGCGAGCGCACCAATGCCGGGTTATCGGCGGCACGGGCGAGAGGGCGGAAGGGAGGACGGCCGAAAGGCGTAGACGTGAAGAAGCAGAAAGCGGCGCTGGCACTGAAGAAGGAAGGCACGCACAGTATCCGTGAGATCTGTGCGATCGTGGGGATTTCGCGCAACACCTATTACAAGTACACGCGTGCAAATGAGCCCGAAGCGCATTGGCCAATGCCCCACGTCATGTAACGCCTACCCTGTACGGCACCCCCGACTTTTTAGTGCTCTCGAGCAGCAATGGCACTGGGACGGTGAGGAGCATGTACTGCACCATATGCATCCACAGGAGGGCAAGCGTGAAATCCATACACCCCTGACATCCGGACATAACGCGAAGAAGGTAGCGATAGCAAGGAAAACGAGTGGTGGATTCCGAGCCATTCCGCACAGCGGCGGATGGAAGGGTGCGCCGAGTTTGCTTGCCAGCACAGGAATCAGCCGCAGTCACGCCATGCCGAGATGCGCTCCGGTTCGCAGAGTAGCCGCGTTATGTCCGGGTGTCAGTACACCCCTGACGCATACCCACCTCATGGAGCACCCGGCAGGCAGGCGTCCGGCAGGCGATGGCATTCGTCGAGGAAGGCCAGCGCTTGACTGAGGATGCTCACATTTCCGCGTTGCGCGACATGCGCCGCCCAGCCCTCTGGTAGCAGCCCCAACCGGGGCAGCCCCAAGAGCGTCAGCCAACTGAGGGCGATGGTCAACGCCGCCAAGAGCCGCGTTAGCCGGAGCGGACAGCGGATCTGCGCCGTATCCATGCCGAAGCCGCTCTTGCTGTCCTTGAAACTCTGCTCGATCCAGCCTCTGCGCCAGTACCACGCCACCGCCCGCCCCGCATCGCCGAGGCTCGTCGCCAGATACCATGGCTGCTTGGGCGCCTTGCGCTGTGGATCGGCGTGCCGTTTGGCGACCCGCCAGCAGCAGGCGACATTCACCCAGAGATCACGTGGCCTGCCGTGGTACAGTCCGTAGCGCATCTGCGGTAGCCAGCGTATCTTCCCCGGTCGCATCCCCGCGTCGCCCAGTTTCGTGCGCAGGTCGCGCGCGTCGGTCAGGCAGATCCCTTTGTTGACCCGGATGACGTAGTCCACTCGTCGCTCCTGCAACCACTGGAAGAGCGGAGCGCGGGCGAAGCCACGATCGGCAAGCACGACGGGGCGGACGCCGGACGGCAGCGCGGCGATCACCGCCGCCAGCGCCGCTTCTTCCAACTGGTTCTGGCTGCGATTGGCAGGGAGATGGTCGCGGTCATAGGCGAGTTGGAGGAGGGGAAGGGCCCGCCCATGCAGGGGCACGGCGATGCGCAACACCGGATAGCGCATCCGCTGGCTGGTGGGCAAGGTGACATCCCACATCGTCCAGTCGATGGCGAGGCCGAGCCAACGACTCGGCGCGAGGGTGGCGAGGGTGTGCGGGATCATCGCCGTCTGCACGGCGAGGGGATCGAGGCGGGGGTTGTCGAGGAAACGCCAGAGCCGCTTGAGGCGATGCAGCAGATCATGTTTGGGATGCATGACGCGGCGCGCCGTCGGCGTCGGAAAGGCCCGCGCGAGGGCAGAGAGGCAGCAGGTGCGTTTGGCGAGGATCGCACTGACCAGGAGGGCGAGGTTGGTGGCCTGGGTAGGCGCGAGGGTGGGCAGGGCAGTCTTGATCGCAATGAGGATACGGGGATACCATGGCATGGCAAAGCCTCCTACGGCGAAAGGTCGGTCCATCGCCCGGAGGCTTTGCGCTTCAACTTGTTGGTGGGTATGCGTCAGACCCATACACCCCCTTGACAAACGTCTGAAATCATAGATAATAGATTATCAGTCATTGAGACAGGTGAGTGTGTTTCGCATGAGAGGTGCCGTTTGGATTTACGTACCCGCCCCGTCGTGCGCCGTGTCTTTCGCGAAGATGTCAAAGAGTATTTGATCGGTGCAATCCTCAGTGGACGGCTCAAGCCCGACGAGCGGATCGTGGAGACGCACATCGCCCAGGAACTTGGCATCAGTCAAGGGCCGGTTCGCGAAGCGTTGCGTGACCTCGATCTCTTCGGCTTCGTCGTCTGCGAGCCCTTCCGCGGCGCACGCGTCCGACAGCTTTCGCACGCGGACCTCGTCGGCATCTATCCGATCCGTGCCGCGCTCGAAGGTGTTGCGGCGCGCTTCGCGGCACAACGCACAGATGCTCCATTCATCGCGCGGCTGGAGGCTCTCTTCGCGCACTTGCGGCGCATGGCTGACATCGACGATCGACAGGCATACATGAAGGCGGACAATGCGCTCCATGAAGCGATTGTGGAACACTCCGGCAACGATTGGCTTCAGCGGTTCTGGCAGAGCCTAAATCTTCCCATGACGACGCTGATCTCGGTGAATATGAGCAACCGCTCACTGCCCGAACTCGCGGATCGCCACGAAGCATTGGTGGCAGCACTCTCCGTGGGGGACGCGCCCGCTGCGGAAGCGGCGATGCGTCAGCACATCGAAGAAATTGGTGAATGGGTGCTCACCGCGCTGGAAGCGCAAAACGAGTGGTCGATAGATCAGTCCGCTCTCGGAGCGCTGGCGGAGGTTCGACGTTGAGCGCTCGTCATATCGGCGACATGTAGAAGGAGGCCACGGCGAGAGGGGGACGCGCATACGGGATGGTGAACGGCGTGAATGTGATCGGTCGCCGAGGTAGTGAAGGTGACGAAAGAGGAGACGGGTTATGCGACAGGGGACGCGATTGAATCGACGGCACTTCCTCGCGGGTATCGCGGCAACGGCAGGCGCGGCAATCCTCGCTGCATGCGGTGGTGGGAGCGCAACGACCGCCCCGGCGACGAGCGGAAATGCCCCCGCCGCATCAACGACTGGCGGGAGCGGGACGACCACCCCAGCGACAGCGAGTAAGGACAAAATCAAGCTCAGCATCGCGGTGAACAACTCATCACCCGCCGAAGTCACCTTGATGCAGAAAGCGGTCGATCTCTACAAGACCGACCATCCGAATGCCGACATCTCGGTCCTCGGCTATGATCCGACGACCTACGACCAGAAACTCCTCACCGATGTATCGGGCGGGACGCTCCCGGACATCTTCTCCGTTAGTGATGTCTTCAATAAGCCGTTCTTTCAGAATGGCCTCATCGCCGATCTGAAACCGCTCGCGGCGAAGACAGGGTTCAAGCTCGACGACTTCGACCCGCAGTTCCTCGGCCTCGCCGACTACCAGGGCAAGATTGGTTTCCTGCCGCGCGCCGCCGATGTCGTCGTTCTTTACTACAACAAGCGGATGTTCGACGAGGGTGGGATGAAATATCCCGACACGAACTGGACCATGCAGGACTTTATGGGGGCCGCAGAGAAATTGACAAAGAAGGCCTCCGATGGCACCGTCTCGCAGTACGGCTTCACGTCGAACTACACGACGTGGTCAATCTGGGTCCCGATGGTGGTCGCGGAAGGTGGCACGATCCTTTCGGAGGACAACAAGAAAGCGACCTTCGATTCACCCGAGGGGATCCGCGCATGGAACTACATCTTCACCGGCGTGAAGAATAATTGGTTCGCGCCACCATCCGTACAGAGCACGATGGGTGGACCAAATGTCCCGTTCTTCAACAGCAAAGCGGCGATGGTGTTCAGCGTTCGCGCGCTCACGCCGAACGTCCGTGCGCAACTAAAGGATGACTGGGATGTGCAGCTCGTCCCGAAGGGGACAGTGGATCGGAAGTCCGGGATGGGGACGACGGGATACGGCATCTCCGGCAAGACAAAGACCCCGGACGCCGCGTGGGATTTCATGCAATTCCTGTTCACGAAAGGGCTGCAGGTCTTCATGCAGTCGTACCTCGTCGTGCCGCCGATCAAGACATTCTACAACGATCCCGCGTGGCGGAATCTCCCACCGCCCCCGGCGAACAACGGTATCTTCGTGAGCGCGACACAGACCGCGATGTTGCCGCCGCCGCTCCCGTTCTACAGCACAGGGCCATTCAAGCAGGCGATGACGGACGGCTTGGACGCGGTGACATTAGGGAAGATGACTCCCGATCAGGCGGTCAAGCAGATGGCCACACAGGCCACCGCCTCGCTCCAGTCGTAGAGATCGGGGACTGGCATCGCCCGCCAGTCCCCCGAGTACATCTTGCCGTGTGTTCGAACGTGCGGCTGCGCGGCACACCGTACAGATTGGGGGGATGAATCGTGCAAACGGATGTATCACTCCAAGGGAGGGTCGCAGTCAGTCAGGGAGCGCGGCGCGCAAAGAAACGCCAGTACCGCGATTGGCCGTGGGTGCTGCTGTTCCTCGGGCCGAATTTCATCCTCTTCGTCGCGTTCCTGGCGTTCCCCGTCTTTTACGGCTTGTATATGAGCTTCTTCAAGTGGAATATCATCGGGACGCCCCACTTCATCGGCCTTGATAACTACGCGCACTTTTTTCACGATCCCTTGACGCCACGTCTCGCCAAGAACTCCGCCTATTATCTGGCCGGCACGGTCGCTCCGATCATCATTCTTTCGCTGTTGACCGCTACCCTGCTCAACGCGGTGACACGTTTCACCTCCTTTTGGCGTGGCCTCTTCTTCCTCCCCCTCGTCACTTCGCCGGTCGCGGCGGCAGCTGTCTGGCGCTGGATGTACGCGAAAGACAACGGGCTTGTGAACTATGTCGTAACCCGCTTTGGCGTTACGCCACATGACTGGCTCTACAACACGACCTGGGCAATGCCGGCGTTGATCGTCGTGACGGTCTGGCTGGCGCTCCCGTTCAATACCATCTTGTATCTCGCGGGCCTCCAAGAGATCCCCAAGGAGCTCTACGAGGCGGCATCAATTGATGGCGCATCCGGTTGGCAGCAGTTCCGCCGGATCACGATCCCGCTTCTGACGCCGACAACATTCTTCGTGTTCCTCATCACCGTCATTAGCGTCCTGTTTGGGTCCTTCGACATCGTGAACGTCATGACTCAGGGTGGCCCTTTGAACGCGACTAACACCTTCATCTATACCATCTATCAGAACGCGTTCCAGTTCTTCCAATTCGGCTACGCCTCCGCGCAGGCATATCTCCTCTTCGTGGTGGTCTTCGTCTTCACGCTCGCGAACTGGCGCGTCCAGAAAAAGTGGGTACACTACTAATGTTCGGCCGTATGACCCGCAATCCCCTGATCACCGCGCTGCTCCTGGCGATCCTGATCGGCGCCGCCCTGATTAACCTCGTCCCCTTCCTGTGGATGGTCTCGACGTCGCTCAAGCCTCTGTCGAAGGTCTTTGCGTACCCCCCGGAGTGGATCCCGCATCCGATCAAATGGAGCAACTACCCCAACGCGATCCGCATCGTCAACGGTCGCGTCTTCTTGAACTCGGCGATTGTCACATGCGGCATTGTCCTCCTCCAAGGCCTCGTGACGACCATGGGCGGATTCGCGTTCGCGCGCCTCCGCTTCCCGTTCCGGGATCAGCTCTTTCTCCTCTACCTTGGCACGTTGCTGATTCCCGCCCAGGTCACGCTCATCCCCGCCTACATCGTGATCGTCCATCTCCATTGGGTGAACACCTATCAGGGGATTATCATCCCGACCGTCGCGCATGGCGCGTTCGGCACCTTCCTCTTCCGTCAATTCTTCCTGCGCATCCCGGACGAATACTACGAGGCCGCACGTCTCGATGGTGCGAACTATTGGCAGCAATTCTGGACGCTGACGCTCCCGCTCAGCCGTCCCGTCCTCAGCGCGTACGGCATCATCACCTTCCTCAATGCCTGGAAACTCTACCTCTGGCCACTTATCGTCGTCCGTTCTCCGCAGATGAAGGTCGTGCCGATGGCGATCGCCGAACTGAGCGGCACGGCGGGGGAGGATCGTGCCGTCATGATGGCGGCCGTCGCCCTCTCGATTTTGCCGCTCCTCCTCCTGTGGATTGTGGCCCAGAAATGGATCATTCAGGGGATCGCGTCGACCGGGCTGAAGGGATGATTGATCGGGAGGGAGCGATGCATCGCTGCTGTTCCGTACGTTGCGAGCGGAAGCGAAGAGACATGCGATTAGAGCATCTCTTTAGTTTTGGGAGGTTTACCATGCAACGAGAGACACGCTTGAATCGCCGTCATTTCCTCGCTGGCATCGCCGCGACTGCGGGGACGGCGATTCTTGCCGCATGTGGCGGTGGGGTGGATACGAGCACACCGACACCCCTGTCCGCGACGAGCGTCCCGCAGGCGGCTACTGGGAGTGGCAGCATCACGACGGCGGGAGGTACCACAGCGACGGGCAGCAGCGCAAGCGGGAGTGCCGGTGCCGCGACCGCCATCCCGAAACCGTCGGGTAACTTCGATTTCGCGCCCGCGCTCAAGAAAGGCGTGACGCTGCGCTACCAAACCTTCTGGACCCAATTCCTCATCGATACATTGAAGCAATCCGTGGCGGACTTCACGCAGCGCACGGGCATTAACGTCAACATCGAATCGTTCGCGGGATCGGCCGATTATCGCCAGAATCTGGCGACGACGATGGCGGCAGGAACGGCGGCGGATGTCTTCATCGCCGATGATTATAATATGGTCAAGTACTTTGACGCGGGTCTGGTCCTCGATCTCACTGACCGCGTGAAGGCGGATGGGATTGACCTCAATAAAGACTACGGCCTGATTGGAATTGAGCAATATTGCGGCAAGACGTACATGCTGCCGTTCGATCTCAGCCCGCATGCGTGGTACTACAACAAGACGATGCTCAAGGAGGTGGGGGCGAAGGATCCGTGGGATGACCTCAACGGGCAATGGACCTTCGATGACTTTCGCGAGATCGCACTGAAAGTGACCCAGACAGGTGGAGGCAAGCGCTGGGGTGCGCAATTGGATCCCCAAATCCAGTATCAGTGGCAACCGATCATCGACACCTACGGTGGTGCGGTAACCGACTTCAAGGCGAATCCGCCGAAGTACGCGATCGATCAGCCGAAATCCATCGAAGCAATCACGATGATCGTCAAGTGGTATCGGGATGACAAGATCATCCTGCCGCCCGACCAGAGCAAGGCCTTCACCGATCAGGGGATTACGTCGCCCTTCGCCTCCAAACTCGTCGGCTTTATGGAGAAGAGCAGCACGCAACAAACCCTGTACCTCACGCAGAACGTCAAGGACTTCGCGTGGGACATCGCGCCGCCGCTGCGGAAGACGAAGGATGTCACACCGATCGGCCATGCGGATGGCGATCCCACGGCGGTTTTCGCGAAGACGAAGTACCCCGACGAGGCATATGCATTCGCCAAACACCTCGCCGGTCCCGTCACCCAGGAAATCTTTGCGAGAACCCAACTAGTCATGCCGGCGCTCAAGGCAGCGGGCACTAGTGACGCCTACCTCAAGGCGCCGCCCAAACATATGCGGGTCTTTCCCGACATCCTCCATTCATACCGCACGTCGTTCTGGCACGGCAACGGTCTGGAAGTGAACACGGACTTCAACAACTTTGCGGAGGAACTCGTCCTCGGCACCAAGCAGCCGAGCGACGCGACTGCGGTCACCAAGGCGGAGAACGCCAAGATTAGCCTTGGTAGTTGCGTCCCTTCGTACGTTGGTTCCTGACCGCCTCGCATCTTGACGTTCAGTATGTCTTCCTCCACTCCCGCGCGCTGGGAGCGGAGGACAGGAGGAACCCATGGTAGTACGAGCAGCGCCGACTGCTCTCATCCAAGCGCAGCAAGAGAAGCGACATCGGACGTTGGGTGAGCGCCTCCGCCGCAATCTGCCTGGCTATCTCTTCATTGCGCCCTGGCTGTTCGGCTTCTTCGTCTTCACCTTCGGTCCCTTCCTCTGGTCGCTCTATCTCTCCTTCACCGATTGGCGCATCCTCGGTACGCCGCAGTGGGTGGGACTCGACAACTACCGCACGCTCATCGCCCATGACCCGCTTTTCCGCATCACGCTGAAGAACACCGTCTATTACGGCGTCTTCCATGTGATCGGTGTCAACCTCATTTCGCTCGCCCTCGCGCAGTTGCTCAATCAGAAGCTGCGCGGCTTCCCGCTCTTCCGCACGCTCTTCTACCTGCCCACAGTCACGAGCGGCGTCGCCACCGCGCTGGTCTTCTCGCTAATGTTCAATGGCAACACCGGCATCATCAACGCCTTTCTGAACATTTTCGGCATCCATGGGCCAAACTGGCTCTTCAGTGCGCAGTGGACGATGCCGGCCCTCATTCTGATGAGTCTCTGGGATATCGGCACGCCGATGATTATCTACCTGGCCGCCCTGCAAAACGTGCCGGCCGGCCTGACCGAGGCGGCGCTAATCGACGGCGCCGGGCGCTGGCAGCGCTTCCGCTCGGTGATCCTGCCGCTCATCTCCCCGGCGATCTTCTTCAACGTGATCGTCGGCATCATCGGCGCCTTCAAGGTCTTCACCCCCGCAAAAGTGATTACCAATGGCGGCCCGGCCAATCACACGCTCTTCTATGTCCTCTATCTCTACCGGCAGGCGTTCGAGAACCTGCGCATGGGCTACGCCTCCGCGCTCGGCTGGATCCTCTTTCTGATCATTTTCGCCTTCTCCGCAGTGCAATTGGTCATCTCCCGTCGCTGGGTCTATTACGAATCGGGGGATGGCGTATGAGCAGCACGAGGGCCGATGCGTTGACCCGGTCCGACGCGCACGCGAAGCGCACGCGCGTACCGCTCAGCAAGATCCTGCTCTACGCCATGACGATCGCCTTCGGCTTCCTCTTCGCTCTGCCCTTCCTCTGGATGCTTAGTACCGCCTTCAAGTCGCGCGCGGAACTGAACCTCTTCCCACCGAGCATCACGCCGATCCACTGGACACCGTCGAACTTCGCCAAAATCTGGAGCGTCCAGCCGTTCGCGCGTTTCCTGATCAACAGCGGCCTGTACGCGGGCGGCGCGGTAATTGGCACAGTGCTCTCCAGCACACTCGTGGCCTACGGGTTCGCGCGGCTGCAGTTCTGGGGGCGCAATTTCTGGTTCGTGGTGCTCCTCGCAACGCTGATGCTGCCGAGCCAGGTGCTCTTCATCCCGCAGTACATCCTCTTCCGCGATCTTGGCTGGCTGAACTCGCTCAAGCCGCTCGTCGTCCCGACCTTCTTCGGCAACCCGTTCTACATCTTCCTGATCCGACAGTTCCTGCGCACGCTGCCGCGATCGCTCGATGAGGCGGCGCTCTTGGACGGGGCGAACCAGTGGCAGATCTTCACCCGGATCATCCTGCCGCTCTGTCGCCCGATCCTCGTCACGGTGGCGGCGTTCACGTTTGTCGCCCATTGGAACGACTACCTTGGCCCGCTGATCTATCTGCGGGATCCGAGTCGCATGACGGCGGCGGTAGGGATTCTGCTGTTTCGGGGCGATCAGGAGACGCTGGTCTCGTGGGTGATGGCGGCAGCGGTGATCACGGTGATTCCGGTGGTGCTAGTCTTCCTCTGGACGCAGAAGTACTACGTGCAGGGTATCGCCACGACCGGTGGTAAGGAGTGAGATGGATAAGGAGGGATTGGTGAACGAACATCGCGTATCGCTTCATTTTGCCTATAGCACGATCAACTGGGGTGCGATGTGCGATCTCCCGGCCGCGCTCGCGGAGATCCGTCAGACAGGGTGGGGAGCAGTTGAACTCTTCGGTCATTCGCTCGATTGGCTCGGACCGCCTTCTGTGCTCGCGGAGTCTCTCGATGGTTTGCGTGTCGCGACGTTGTTTGGTTCTATCGCTCTGCCCGTTGATGAAAGGCAGCGCACCACGCATAAGCGGCGGATTGACTACGCAGCTCAGTTCGATGTCGCCGCATACGGGTTGGTTGGTGGCCAACGACTCCGCTATCGACCGCCGACTACAGCGGAATACGCCGAACTCTCCGCATTTCTCGAGGAACTAGCGGTCTACGGGGCGGCCAAAGGCGTGATGGTTTCTTACCACCCGCACACGGGCTGCACCGTCGAGACCGCAGAGGAGATCGCCTTCCTGCTCCAGGGAACCGCGGCGCTCAGACTCTGTCTCGATGCGTCCCACATCGCGCTCGTCGATGAGGATCCAATAGCCACCTTCCATCGCTTCTGGGACCGCATCGGCTACATCCACCTGAAGGACTGGGCGCGGGGTAAATTCGTCGAACTCGGCCAGGGAACGGTCGGGATCGACTTCGCCGCAATTCTCTGCGACCTCGACGCGCGGCAATTCGCGGGCTGGGTGGTGATCGAGAACAGCCGCAGTGATGTCTCTCCGGCGACCAGCGCACGCATCAATGCCGACTATCTCACCGGGCTTGGCTACCGCATTCGATAGGGGGACCTGTATGGCACTAACCGTTGCGCTTTTTGGCTGCGGTGGCATGGGACGCCGACACATCGTTGGGTTTCGGAAATTGAAGGAGATTGGCCGAGAAGATATCGACTTGGTGGCCGTCTGTGACATTGATCGCGCGAATGCGGAACTGGCGCGCGACCGGGCGATCGAACTGCTCGGCACGGAGCCGCAAATCTTCGCGTCGTTCGGCGAGTTGCGGCGGGCGATGCCCGAACTCGACGCGATGATCGTGACGACCCCACCCCATCTCCACGCCGTAATCGGCGTCGAGGCGCTCGAGGCAGGCGTGCATGTGATGGTGGAGAAGCCCATCGCGCTCACCGTCCGGCAAAGCCTGCAACTGATTGAGGCCGCTGAACGGACCGGCCGGAAACTCGCTGTGGCGGAGAACTACCGACGCGATCCGATCAATCGACTAGCGAAATCAATTATCGATTCAGGCGTTCTCGGACGTGTTTTCCTCGGGATGCAATCCTCGTCAGGATCAGGCGAACGAGTCATCATCACACCGTGGCGTCATCAGCGGCAGTCCGGCGGCATCATCGTGGACATGGGTATCCATTATACGGACCTCCTCGAATACTTTCTTGGGCCCATCGATCAGGTTATCGGGATGAGTGGCCAAGTCGACAGTCAGCGACGCGACGTGACCGGTATGTGGCACCCGGTCGACGCGGAGGATCTCTCGGTCGGCGTCGCCCGTTTCCGGAGCGGCGCGCTCGCGAACTGGATGCTAAATCTTGCCGGGCGCGGCGAACCGCACTTCACGCGCGTCTTCTATGGCATGAAGGGGTCGCTCTCCGTTCCCCGCGATCGCTCGGGGCGTCCGCTCGCGCTGACCCTCCGTCAAGAGGGAAAGGATGTGCTACTACCGGAGACCGAGCACCTTGCGCTCGTCCCCGACTTCGCGCTCGACGCGACGACCGCAGCACTCTTCGGGGGAAATCGGCTCTCGTCCTACACCATGGAATTCGCCGACATTGATGCGAATCTACTGGCGATTGAGCTGGCTGATTTCGCCGACGCGATTGTCACCGGTCGCATGCCAGAGGTCACGGGACGTGAAGGTCTCCGGGCGCTCGCGGTGGTGTACGGCTTTCTCGAGTCCGAGCGATCGGGCGGTACAATCTTCATCGACCGCTTGATGCGCGGTGAAGAATCGTCCTACCTGAGCGAAATCGATACATCGAAAGTGGGGGGCTGATGGTTGCCTGGGCCGGCACCCTCGACTTCGGCGTGGTCCATCCGCTCGCCTTCTTGGAGTGCCGGGAAGGCGGCGGGCCAATGCTGGAAACGTTGCAAACGATCGTCGACGACGAGACCTTCGGGGCGGTGGAGATCGCCCCAATCCCGGACCGCGTGTTGCGGGCGCAGGTTCGCGCGCTGCTACAGCAGGCCGCACTTCAGGTGGTCTATCTACCGATCCTCCCGATTATCTTCGCGGACCTCGGGGTCGGCAGCCTCGACGACGCCCGACGACGGGACGCGATCGGTTGCCTGCAGGAATTGATCGACCAGGCAATCGAGTTCGACGCACCGCTCGCAATGGTGACGGGCCCGCGAGATCCCGGCTCCGCGCTCCGGGGAGCCGTCACTGAGCGTCTGGCGGCAGATTTCCGGGAACTGTGCGACTACGCGGATCATCGGGCGCGTAGACGGCGGCTGCATCTCACCTTCGAACACTTTGACCGTGAGGTCGAGAAGAAGCGCATGGTCGGGCCGACGACGGAAGCTGTCGCGCTCGCCGAAGCGGTTGATCGCTCGAACTTCGGCCTGACCGTCGATCTCAGCCATCTGCCGCTCCTCGGTGAGTCGTCTGCGGACGCCATTCGCATTGCCGCGCCGCATCTCATCCACGCCCACATCGGCAACTGCGTGGCGGACAACCCCGCGATCCCCTTCTTCGGCGACTTCCATCCGCGCTTTGGCCATCCGGAAGGCCGAAACGACGTGCCAGAAGTTATCGAATTCCTCCGCGCATTGCAGGGAGCCGACTTTTTCACGCGGGCGGGCGCGCGGCTGGATGCGACGCCGATCCTCTCGATGGAAAGCCGGCCGAATCAGCTGGACCACGAGAGCAGTGCCACGATTATTGCCAATGGCAAGCGGACGTTTCTCCGCGCGTGGGCGTGTGCCTCACGTAAGGAGACACGAGACGGGAATGTTCACGGGATGGTATAGGACTGGCGTCCAGCCACAGTGTTTGTAGGGAGCGTGGGCAATGTGTCGTGTTCGCCACGGGACGCGCTGATTGGGCTACACAATATTCACAGGAGGTTTGGTGTGATTGTTCTCGTTGCGAAGTACCACGTGAAGCCCGGTAGTGGTGATATGATCCAGGATGCACTTACGCGGATGGCCCCGCTCGTCGCGGCGGGAGAGCCTGGCTGTCGGCTGTATCACGCCGCTCGATCCAACGATAATCCGGATCTCTTCCTCCTCTACGAACACTACACCGACGAAGCGGCACTCGCGGCGCACCGCGAGACCCCACACTTCAGGGAGATCGTAGAAGGTACGATCGTGCCGCTGCTCGAGAAGCGGGAGCGCGAAGTCTATACCTTAGCCGTGGGATAGCCGGGTCGCATACATGCTTGGCGCCCCCGTACGGCGAGGCAGCCAACGGCGTGTACATATCGGTTCACTGCGGGGATACGCCCGTGCGCGATGATCAATGAAGCCATTTGCGATGTATGGAACCCGTAGCGGGGCAGAGGTGAAGGGGCTTGCATGCGACTCGTCTCATTTCGGATAGCGACGCCAGTAGGATCGCGGACACGGCTCGGCGCGATCGATGTGCATAACCGGGTCGTTGATCTCAGGATGGCATACCGACATGTGCTCATCGCCTCCGGGGCAACCGAGCAAACGGCGGAGCGGATCAGTGGGGCCATCATCCCGAGCGACATGGTGGCGTTCATCGAGGGCGGACCTCGTGCCCTCGACGCGGCCCGTGAGGCTCTCATGTGGGCGAGTGAGCATCAAGATGTCGGCGAGTCAGTTTCCCATGCGCTCGACGATCTCGCGCTGCTCGCGCCTGTGCCCCGTCCGCCGCTCCTGCGGGATTTCATGGCGTTCGAAACGCATCTCAAGAATATCTACCCGAAACTCGGTCGCGCCATCCCGACGGAGTGGTACAGGTTGCCCGTTTACTACAAGGGTAACCCGGCCAGCATCGCCGGTGATGGCGACACGATCCCGATTCCTTCCTATGCGGACGAACTCGACTTCGAATTCGAAATCGCCTTCGTGATCGGAAAGGGTGGCAGGAATATCCCGCGCGAGCGGGCGATGGAGTATGTCTTCGGCTTCATGATTTACAACGACTTCAGCGCGCGGACGATCCAGAGCCGCGAGATGGAGGTTGGTCTCGGCCCCGCGAAAGGCAAAGACTTCGTACATGGGCACGTCTTCGGGCCGACCCTCGTGACGATGGACGAGATCGAGAATGTCTATGATATGCCGATGCACGCACGCATCAACGGCGAACTCTGGTGCGCCTCCAACTCCGGCACGATCTACTGGAAATTCGAGGACATGATCGCGCACGCGTCATTGGACGAGTATCTCCTACCGGGCGAAATCTTCGGCTCCGGCACGGTAGGTGGAGGCGCGGGGGCGGAGATTGGCCGTTTCCTCAAGCGAGGCGACACGGTGGAACTTGCGGTCGAACCGCTCGGGGCGCTGCGGAACGTTATCGGCTGAGATTGGCTCCGGTCTCATCAGGAGATAGTCGAGATTGCATAGGGGAGAACCCACATGTCGCGCGTCCAGTTCGGTTTTTGTGTGCCTATCTTTGCCGCCCCCGGCCTCCAGCTGTTCCGCACCCCGTCCTACCCCGCACTCGACACCGCGCGGACGATGAGCCTGGGGCGGCAAGCTGAGGCATTGGGATACGACTCTCTCTGGGTCGCCGATCATTTGATGCGTGGAAAGGAGAACGTCATCCTTGAAGGATGGACCGTACTTGCGGCACTCGCCGGAAGCACGACCCGTGTGACACTGGGCCTGATTCACCAGACGCATTTCTTCCGGCCGCCAGCGCTCGTCGCTAAGATGGTAACGACGCTCGATCAGATCAGCAATGGGCGCTTTGTCTATTTCCTCGATTGCGGCAATCAGCGCGACGAATATCTGGCATACGGACTGCCGTGGGACGACGACATCGAGGCGCGCGTCGCGCAGATGGTGGAGGGTCTGGAACTCACGCTCGCTCTCTGGGGATCGCGCGAGGCCGTGACCTTTGAAGGTGCCCACTATCGCCTGGACGGTGCCGTGTGCAATCCCGGTCCCGTGCAGCAGCCCCATCCGCCGATCTGGTTCGGCGGCGTGAATCGGGCGATGCTCCGCGCCTGCGCGCGCTACGGGCAGGGTTGGAACACCACCCCCGTGTCCGTGCAGCAGGCACAGGAACACATCCGAGCACTGTCGGTGGCGTGTGCCGAAGCGGGCCGCTCTGCTGATGAATTGGAGAAGAGCCTGGAAATGCAGGTGCTGATTGCACCCGATCGGGAGACTCTGCGCAATCGTCTGCAGACGATTGTGGATCTCGATCCGTCGGGGCAGCCGTCGGCCCCTTCACTCCAAGCCTTCCTTGTCGGCGAGACGGACGTGATCCCGGAGATGGACAGAGTCGCGATCATTGGCACGCCGGAGGAAGTGCGGCAGCGGATTCAGGAGTACATCGATGCGGGCATTGCGCATTTCCTGCTCTGGTTTCTCGATACACCGAGCGACGAGGGAATGACTCTCTTCGCCGAGCGCGTCTTGCCATCATTTCGGGCCGCGTCGGCGTGACACCAGAATAGACCGAGGAATAGGAGTGAAGCAACGATGCAGTACCGGCGGATTATTGATCTGACGCAGCCGCTCGTGCCGGGGCAGGGCGCGCGGCCACTGAGTATCGAGCGGGGGCGCACCGAGGAACTGACCGTCCATGTACCGGTGGATCATCCATGGTACATCATGCACCGCGTTCAGACGATCAGCCACATCGGCACGCACATCGAGGCGCCGTACCATTGCTTCCCGGCGGGACGTGACCTCGCGGGCATCCCGCTCGACTGGCTGATCGGCGAGGCGGTCGTTCTCGACCTCAGTATGCTCGCTCCCGATAGCGTCGCGGGGGCAGCAGAGATGGCCGCCGTCGCGGAGCGGGCGGGCGGCGGGCGGCGGGGCGATATCGCCCTCCTCCTCACCGGCTACGCGGGTCGGCAGGAGGACCCGGCGTTCCCGCACCGCCCGAGCCTGACGGCAGATGCGATGGCGTATCTCGTCGAGCGGGGCATCAAGCTCCTCGGTACCGACCTCTCGGGGCTGGAAGGCCCGAAGACGCCGCAGCATCTCGAATGCCACCTGATGCTGCTAGGAAACGACATCCCCTTCATTGAGAACGTGGCGAACCTGGCGGCACTCAGCCAGCCGCGCGTCTTCGTCTGCGCACTGCCGATCCCGGTGCAAGGGCTCGATGCCTTCCCGCTGCGCGTCGTCGCTCTCGAATGAGGCGAGCCGAACGATGCATAGGCTTGGCCAGGTATATCTCGGCGGTTGGATAGATCACTCGGGCTGGTTTGCACTACTCGTTGACGATGATTGTGCCGACATTCCCTATCTCCGAGTCGGCGCAGACTGATTTTTCCACATCGGAGGCTACCCATGGCTGCAGATCGTCCGAAGGTGCTCCTCGTTTTCAATCAGCAGGTGTACGACAGTTACTTTCGACCCGCCGATCGGGAGCGTCTCAGCCAGTTCGCCGACTGGGAGTGGCTGCCCATGGACGGCGGGCCTCGTTTCGGCGCGAACCCCGAACCGGCGGCGCGGGCACAACTCCTTGACAAAGTCCGCGATGTTGACGGGATCGTTGTTTGCCACGGGTCGCCCCTGATCGATGCTGCGGTGATGGACCGGGCACCTCGGCTGCGAATCATCGGCGAACTCGAGGGCGACCGCTTCGCCCAGCGCATTGATCTCGACGCGGCTTGGCAGCGGGGGATCCGGACAGTCGATACGACCCACGGCTCATCGTACCCGGTCTCCGAATGGGCATTGGCGCTCATTCTCATTTCGTTACGGAACGCTGGCGAACATTTCCGGAAGATCATCGAGCATGAGATCTATGTGAAACCGACGACCGGCTGGATGCCATCACGGCTCGAGGGGAAGAAGGTCGGGCTGATCGGCGGTGGCTATATCGCCCGACGTCTTATCACCTATCTCCAGCCGTTTCACTGTGACATCCGCGTCCACGATCCTTACCTGTCCAAGGTCATTCCAGAAATCATGGGCTTCTTGCTGACCACGCTTGACTTCGTGTTCGCCGAGTCGGACATCGTCGTCTGCCTCGCGCCATTGACCCCCGCGACGCGCCGAATGATCGGCCAGCGTGAGCTCGATTTGCTCCGGCCCGGTTCGGTCTTCGTCAACGTCTCACGTGGTGCGATCGTTGATCCCGACGCACTGATTAAACGCCTTCAGCGCGGCGATATCGTCGCCGGTCTTGATGTCTTCGACCCCGAACCGATCCCGGCCGACAGCCCGATTAAGGACCTGCCCAATGTGTTCCTGACCCCGCATATCGCCGGCTCGAACCGGGGCCTTGAGAGTTTCTTCACATTGATGATTGACGAGCTCGATCGCTGCTTCCATGGTCACGAGACGCTCCATGATCTGACGCCACGCACGCGCGCAAATCGCACGGGCGCGCCACCACCGTCGGACTTCGATTAGAAAACGGTGATCCCGAGCGCTTGCGCGGTCGTATCGAGGAATGCCTTGACGGCGGCGGTTTCCTCGACCGCGCAATGCTCGATGATGACGGGAAGGGATGGATCCAACGCTTCCATCAGCCGGAAGAATGTCTGGTAGTCGAGGATTCCGGTACCTGCTGGCGCCTCATCGAGGTGGACCACCAGTCGGTCCGCGACCGTAACATCTTTCGCGTGCGCGCTCGCGATCTGCGGCCCAAGGATCGAGACCATTCGCTCCATCGCGGGGCCGGAGTCGTAGACAATCTGCAGGGTCATCCAGTTCACGGGATCCCAATCGCATTTCACGAATGGTGAGCCGACCTCGTCGAGCACCAGCCGCATCGTTTCGGGCGAGTCGAGCGTGACAAGCTGATGGCCCTCCATACTCAGGATGACGCCGTGCTCCTCCGCGACCGGCGCGCACTCCCGCAGTGTGCGGATCAGTTGCTGACGCGCCGTCGCCGTCCAGTTACCTGGATCGGGATACCACGGCCCGCGCGGGCTCATGCTGCCGGGGCCAGTGTCGATACCACGCGCGCCGAGCCATCCGGCAACCTTGAGCGCGGCCTGCAAGGTGCGCGACGCTGCCTGCCGACGCGCTTCATCCGGATGGATCAGGCATTGCCAGTACCCCGTGCATTGGTACATCCGCAGTCCGTGCGCCTCGAGGACCGCGCGCACCCGGATGCACTGCTCACGCGTGGTTGTGTGCGGGTCATTCGCCCGGAACCGGCTGAAGACCCCCGAGAAGCCGAATGCCACGATCCGCCGCGCGAGGTTCTCGTCGACGTCGTCCATGTTGGTTGGGATAAGCTCTCCCGAAATGCCAAACCGCACCGGTCGCTCCTCTCTGGCGGGCACATCACCCGCGCGTATGCCGCCATCTCGCATGAGTTTTTCTCGAGGACAGCCCCGTACGCCAGCGAGCGTCAGACGGCCACTTCCGCGATTGCTGCGGATCCCCCGTCGCTGCGGTATCCTCTGGCCTGCGACAGGGCCGTGGTCGCTTCCCGCAACAAGTTCAATGCTTGCCGCTGCCGCTCCGCAGTGAAACGCACGGTCGGGATCGAGATACTGAGCGCGGCGACGTACGCGCCCATATGATCCCGGATCGGCATCGCTGTACAACGGAGACCCCGGGTATATTCTTCATTGTCGAGCGCGTAGCCGCGCGTGCGGATGAGCGCGAGTTCGGTACGCAGAGCCTCCTGATCACTGACGGTGCTCGGCGTGAACCGCTCCAGCGGCTGCGTCCCGAGCCGCCGGTCCAGTTCATCCGGAGACAGACCGGCCAGTAAGGCTTTGCCGAGCGCCGTCGCGTGCGCCTCCAGTCGCCGCCCGACCGCCGAGTCGAGCGTGAGATGCTGCGTGCCGTCCACCTTGGCAATGTAGACGTTGTAGCGGCCGTCCAGCAGGGCAAGTTGCACCGTCTCGTTCATCGCGTCCCGGACATGTTCCATGTACGGTCGCGCTTGCTCGGCGATCGTGACCGCTCGCATGTAGACATTCCCAGCTTCCCATGTGCGGATGCCGAGGCGATACGCATGCGTCGCCTCATCGAATTCGATCCACCCGCGATCGGCGAGCGTGCGCAGCAGCCCGTGCAAACTGGAACGCGGGTATGCAAGCACGCGGGCGATCTCACCGGACGTGAGCGCCCGCTCGCGTTTCATCAGCAATTCGAGGATCGCGAGCGCCCGCTGGGCGGATTTCACCCCGTCCTGTTTCGTTCCGTCCATGTCTCTCGGCATCACTCACCCGTACATACGTCTATTCATGCACTTACGACGATCAGATGTTCACATATATGAATACATGTATCACTCATTGAACAATCTCACAGGTCGTGCTATAGTGCAAGTCACTTCAGCAATGAGCAATCGTGTCCTCATCATGATGAATATGCCTTATGCAGTGGGGAAGGAGCCTGGAATGGCGAGTGCTGAGTTTACCCCGTTCTCATTGTCCCGCCGTCGTTTCCTGCGCGTCGGAGCCGGTGCCGCCGGAACGATCATCAGCGGTCCTGCTCTTCTCGCGTTCCTCACCGCGTGTGGCCAGACGGCGAACGGCGGGAAGAAACTAACATGGGCACGCGGCGACGACCTGCGCACGCAGGACCCGCAGGAGATCTCCGGGCTGATGGAGGGGACGATCGCGCGGCTGATGTATGACCCGCTCATTGATACAGACGAGACCGGCAAGCAGGTGGCGGCGCTCGCGACGAAGTGGGAGACCGCTCCGGACGGGAAGGCATACACCTTCACATTGCGGCAGGGAGTGAAGTTCCACGACGGCACACCGTTCACCGCCGACGCCGTGAAATTCACCTTTGACCGGTTGCTCGCGAACCCGACGCTGCAGCACGCGGCGGTCTGGAAAGACCAACTAAGCGACGTGATCGTGAAGGACCCGTTCACCGTCGTCTTCACGCTGAAGAACCCGAGCCCGGGATTGATCACGCAGTTCGGCGAGCCGATCCTCGCCCACAATGCGAAAGAGAAGTACGGGGAGCGTTTCTACGAGAAGGGAATCGGCACGGGACCCTTCAAGTACGTCGAGTGGCGCAAGAATGATCATTGGACTGGCGACGCGAACAAGGACTACTGGGATAAGGGAGCCGTCAAGCTCGATCGTATCATCTTCCGCTCCATCACCGAGGAGGCGACGCGGCTCGCCGCTCTCCGCTCTGGCGAGGTGGACCTCGTCGACAGCCTGAGCGGTGACCAGGCCACCGATCTCGGCAAGGATCCGAATATCGTGATCGCGCGCACGCCAGCGACCGACACGATCCATCTGACGTATAATTTCCGCCGCCCGCCGTTCACGAACCATGATGCTCGCCTCGCCGTCGCGTATGCGATCGACAAGAACCAGATCGTGCAAAACATTCTCAAGTCGGGCCAACTCGTGGGCGCGCCGATCCCACCCGGCGTCGTCGGGTTCGACGCGGAGCTGACCAAGGCGGTGATACCGTACGATCCCGACAAGGCGCGCTCGCTCCTGAAATCGGCGGGTGTCGCACCGGGCACAAAGATCGAGTTCAAGCTCAATCCGGCCTTCTTCGCCAAGATGACGGAGGTGTCGCAGTTTGTCTCCGATCAACTGCGTGCGGTCGGGCTCACGGTGGACATGCAGTATCTCGAGCCAGGCGCCTTCACCGAGGCGCGCAAGAGCGGCAACTTCGATCTCGCTGTCCAGCAGGGCAATAAGTTCCCCGACCCGGATGCGAACTATACGGTCCTCGTGATCGCAGAGTCGTTTGGCCTCTTCTACAAAGAGGTGAGGCCGGAGATTGTCCCGTTGCTCACCTCCGCACGGTCGGAACTCGACCCGAGCAAGCGCGACGCGCTGTATAAGCAGGTTCAGCACATGATGTACGATGACATGGCGGAGCTCATCCTCTACCGGCAGGAATACATCTGGGGCGTCCGCAAGCGCGTGACCGGCTTCAAGGCGCGGACGGATTATCAGACACGCGTCTTCACGTGCGACGTGAGTGGTTAGGCGGCATGCTGGCCTATATCACGCGCCGCTGTGCGCAGGCGCTGCTGGTCATCGTTGGTGTGTCGGTCGTTGTTTTCTTTCTCGCACGCCTGGCGCCGAGTGACCCCGTGACGCTGATGCTCTCGGAGACCGCCTCTCCGCAACAAATCGTCGAGGCGCGCCACTATTACGGCTTTGACCGACCGATCCCTTACCAATACTGGCTCTTCGTCAGTCGCGCGGCGCGCGGCAACCTCGGCGATTCGCTCTATTACAAGCAGCCCGCCTTTAACGTGGTTATGGAGGCATTCCCAGAGACCCTCAAGCTCGCCTTCGTCGCCTTCGTGATCGCCATCGCCGTCGCGGTCCCGCTCGGAGTCCTCGCTGCAGTGAAGCGGGACACCCTCTGGGACTATTTGGCGGTCGGCGTGGCGGTCCTCGGCCAGGCGGCGCCGCCGTACTGGATCGGCATCATGCTCATCCTGATCTTCGCGGTGCGGTTGCGGCTCTTACCGACCTCCGGCAACGACGGCCCCGACGCTATCATTCTCCCGGCTGTCACGCTCGCTGCCGCGCTGATGGCAGTCCTCGCGCGGCTCACGCGGGCGGGGATGCTCGATGTGCTCAGTGAGGACTTCATCCGAACTGCGCGGGCGAAGGGCGTCCGGGAGCGTTCGGTGCTCTACCGGCACGCACTGCGTAATGTGCTGATTCCCCTCGTGACGGTGATGGGCTTGCAACTCGGCGCGCTGCTTGGTGGGGCGGTGATCATCGAGCAGGTCTTCGCATGGCCCGGCGTCGGCAGGCTGGCCGTGACCGCGATCACCGCGCGCGATTACCCGATTATTCAGGCGGTGGTGCTGCTTGTCTCGTGCGTGTTCGTCGTTGTCAACCTCGCGGTGGACTTGCTCTATGGCTTCCTCGACCCACGCATCCGCTACCAATAGGAGGGCAATGGATGGCTGCGCGCGCGGAAGCGCTCTCTCTCTCCCAAGAACATCGTATCGTGGAACCATCGGTCTGGCACCGGTTCGCCGCGAACCGACGCATTCGCTTCGGGGCGGCACTCCTCGCCGTGATCGTCTTTGCGGCGCTCGCCGCGCCACTCCTCGCCCACGCGAATCCGCGCACGCCGCATCCCGAACTCAACAACCATCCGCCTCTCTCCACCGTCGGCCGGTTCGCGCTTCTGGGCACGGATTCGCTCGGCCGAGACATCTGGAGCCGCATTCTCTACGGCGCGCGTGTCTCGCTCCTGACCGGCGTCGCGGCGGCGAGCGTCGCGCTCGTCATCGGCATTCCCTTCGGGTTGCTCGCGGGCTTCTTCGGTGGCGCGGCGGACACGATCATCATGCGGTGGGTCGATATCCAACTGGCGATCCCGTTCTTCTTGCTCGCCATCACGATCGCCGCGCTCTTCGGGCCGGGGCTCTTCAACGTGATCGCGCTGCTCGGCGTGACGAACTGGGTCGGCTATACACGCGTCGCGCGCGCGCAGGTCCTGCAGGTCCGCGAACTGCCGTACGTCGAGGCGGCGCGGTCGGTCGGCGCCGATTCGCGGACCGTTCTCCTGCGGCATGTGCTACCGAACATCTGGACGCCGATCCTGATCCTCGCCAGCCAGCAGATCGGCGCGCTGATCATCGCGGAATCCTCGCTCACGTTCCTCGGCATCGGCGTCCCGCCGGAGATTCCGACGTGGGGCGGCATGATTGCGAACGGGCGCAGCTACCTCAGCACTGCGTGGTGGATCTCCACGATGCCGGGGATCGCACTGACGCTCACTGTAGTCGCGGTCTACTTCGTCGGCGATGGGATGCGCGATGTGCTCGACCCGCGCCTCAAACGATGACGCGGATGGCAATGGCAATGAATGGCGCCGTTTGAGATTCAGAGAGGGGGCGGACATGGTCTGTCAGCGTTTCACCGACAAAGTTGCCATCGTCACGGGATCATCGCGGGGGATCGGAAGAGCCATTGCCCTCGAACTGGCGGAGGAGGGGGCCGCCGTGATCGTCAATCATCTCGCCGATGGGGCTGCGGCCGAAGTGGTAGTCGGTGAGATCGTCGCCGATGGCGGACGCGCGCTCCCATATGACGCGGACGTCGGCGATCGCGTGCAGGCCGAAGCAATGGTCGCGCGAACCTTGGAGCGGTTCGGTCACCTCGATGTCCTGGTGAACAACGCCGGGATCTGCCCGTTCAGCGATTTCTTCGCGATCACTGACGAGATATGGGAACGTACGCTGCGCACAAATCTCTACGGCCCGTTCGTGATGTGCCAGGCTGCGGCCCGACCGATGGCGGAGCAGGGGAACGGGGCGATCGTCAATATCTCGAGCGTCTCCAGCTACATCGGCAGCGCGACGCAGGTGCATTACTGCGCCACGAAGGCGGGGGTGAACGGCCTCACTGCCTCAATGGCGGTTGCGCTCGGCCCGCTGGGAATTCGCGTGAACGCGGTGCTCCCCGGTGGCGTTCATACGGACATCAATCGCGATCAGTGGGAAGGGAAACCGGAAACGCCCCCTGGTCTGCCGATCGATCGCGTCGGCCTGCCCAAAGATATGGCCCGCGCGGTGTGCTACCTAGCGTCCGACGACGCCGCATGGGTGACGGGTACCCTGCTACCCGTCGATGGCGGGACAACGGTAACGCCACGGCGCGTTACCCGGTAGGCCATAGAGGAGGATCTCGTGAAGATCGTTGACATACGTGCCATGCGCCTCGCCATGCCACCTCGCCATCAGTCGGAGACACCGCCGCGTCGCGCCCCGTGGTCGAAGGACGCGGAGGTCGCCAATCCGATGTCGCGCTATCCGACGGTGAAGCGGCACCGCAGCCTATGGACGCCGGGCTGGGAGAACGTCTGGTGCAAGGTGACCGCCGAGGACGGTACCTGGGGCATCGGCATGACGAGCAACGGTCGCGCCGCCGCCGCAGTGATTGAGGATCATCTGGCACGGCAGTTGGTCGGAGAGGACTGCTTCGCGGGCGAGAAACTGGCGGACATGATGTTCCGGCTCACCAAGCCGTATGGCTCGACGGGGCTGGCATCGTACGCGATCAGCGCCGTCGATCTCGCACTCTGGGACCTGCGTGGCAAATTCCTCGGTCAACCGGTCTACCAACTTCTCGGCGGCCCCCAGAAAGAGCGTCTCTTTTGCTACGCCACTGGCAACGACGTGGATTGGTATCAGGAACTCGGCTACCGCGCCTTCAAACTCGCCTGTCCCTATGGTCCTGCCGACGGGCTCGACGGCATCACAAAGAACGTCGAGTTCGTTGCCGCCGCGCGCGAGCAGATCGGCGACGACTGCGAGTTGATGCTCGACTGCTGGATGGCGTTCGATGTAGAGTACACCGTCCGGCTCGCGGAGGCGCTCCGTCCTTACCGGCTCAAGTGGATGGAAGAGTGCCTGATTCCTGAAGATTTCGACGCCCATCTCGCCCTGCGCGAGCGTTTGCCGTGGCAGACGTTGACGACGGGCGAGCACTGGTATACCCATGTGCCCTTTCAGTGGGCCGCGAGCCATCGTGTGGTAGACATCCTGCAGCCGGACATCAACTGGTGCGGGGGGATGAGCACCTGCAGGAAAATCGCTGCGGTGGCAGATGCGGCGGGTCTCAGCGTCATCCTGCACGCCGGCGGCAACACGGTGTTCGGGCAGCACTTTAGTTACGCGACGGCCTGTGTGCCGTGGCTGGAAACGTTTGTTGGTACGCCGCCGGGAGTGCCGTTAGACGAGGGGTGGACGCTGCCCGGCCAGGCGGCGCCCAAGGATGGTTGGCTGATACCGAGCGATGCGCCGGGATTCGGGCTCGAGTTGCCCGAAGACTGGTTCGCGCCGTTTTTCGCGTAGCGCAACGATCCTGGAGGTACGGGGCTGCGGTCATGTGGCCACACGTTGAGAGAGTAGATCATGGAGGCTACCGCCGAGGATACGGGCTTTGTCGGATTCCGGGATGAAACCACAATGCACGCGGACGGCCTCGAGGGCATGCCGGTACGTACCCGCGCGCCGCACGACGGGATAGTCGGATCCCCAGTGCAGACGCTCGGGACCGAACTGCTCGTATAGCGCCCGAACGATCGGAGCGCAATCGACATAGGGATATTCCCAGGCGACGCGGGAGACGTACTGAAAGCCGGAAAGCTTGATGTGGATATTGGGCCGTGACGCCGAGGCGAGGATCTCGCTGAGTGGCGTGGTAGTCCGGGACGCGACCCGCGCATTGGCCATATGATGGCAAAGAAAGGGGACACTTGGATAGCGCCGTGCAATCTCGCGCAGCGCGGGCTGGAGATGCACCGGCAGCGATACGCTGACGATCAGATTGCGCTCGGCCGCCTGTTCAAAGAAGGCCGACCCTTCACCGGAAAGTAGCCACGTGCCATCGTCGTCGGCGCGGACATAGTGCGTAAAGCCTTTTAGGTTGTAGGCGGCCGCCGCCGATGAGAGCCGCGCGGCCGCACCTGACGTGTGATAGGTCGATGTCCAGTGGCTATCGACGTCGGCAAACTGGTGCAGACGGCCAGGATACCGCCGCACGCATTCCGCGACATAGTCGTTGTTATCCGAGTTGTGATCGATGCGGGCACAAACAATGACCGCTTGATCGACGCCGTGTTGATCCATCT
>JAABUY010001907.1_pt1 | contig 26336 bp, 44 predicted proteins | sample 5560271 | NCBI WGS metagenome assembly JAABUY01 (sample SAMN10711886, study PRJNA513374) | rock metagenome | isolation source: Antarctica rocks | place: Antarctica: Victoria Land, University Valley | reverse complement strand
GTTGGGTTGGGGTTTTGGGTGGGGTGGTGGGGGGTGGTGGGTTTGTTGGGGTATTGAGGGAGCGGTGTCTGAAATCGTCGGTAAGAGTTGGCGGTCATAGAGCAGTCAGGCGAGGAGATGAGAGTGGATGGAAGGAGGAGGAGGATGTGAAGGGTGGGAAGGGGGAACAAAGTCACATCGTTGAGAGGACTGAGTCGGTGAGGTAGACGTACACGGAGGAGGCGCATCACCCTGTTCGGAACTCCCTTGTTCGGGCTGTGTGGATTTGGCGGGGACGAAATCCTGCGTTGAAGGGTTTGGCTTCGACATGTTGGATCGATCAGAGCTGCTTTTAGATGATGATAGGTCGATGAAATGTGTGGAGAAGAGAAGCGGCGAAATATTGGGTGAGGTGTGCGAGAAGTGGGAACAACAGGAGAGAATTCGGTGGCGAACTGTTAATATCACCTTCGGGTGTTTAGTGCAATGGGTTAGCACGCCTAACTTATAGGAAGGCCGGGTCCAATCCCCCGGATATAAGGTCTTCCGTTCAACAAATGCTGTGGGTAAAATCGCTTTCGCCGGCACGGAGGAGACACCGAACGATGATCGAGTTCCATGCTTCCATTGATGAGAATTCCGACGATTGAAGAATACCTACAAATTAGATATACACGGGTCATCCAGTCGACCCTTTACCCATTACTTTGCCCAACCGAAGCGCAGCGCAGACCACCACTTCCATGCTCCCCCGGATGAGTCCCGAGTAGCCCTTTTCCCTTCCCGTCCCATCCAGCAAGCTCGCCTTCCCACCCTATCCTAACGACGCTCCCCTCCTATGCCCCCTCTTGACCGCGGCCCGTCCTGGACCCTCGTTCGCCCCGTACCACAATGCCCCCAGCAGATCTTTCGCCGTACTCGCGATATTTGCCGCTCGTCCCATGATACTCGACCCATCCCCGTCGACCTCGCCATCCCCATCTACCAGCATGTCCTCATCACTCCCCGGTGGCTGGGAGATTGTGGGCCGCGCATTCGTGGAGACATGCGCGGTAGTAGCTCGAACGCCGGTAGGAGATGTCGAAGATAAAGAAGTAGGTGGATCGGCAGTCGGGAAATCGGGGACGCGAGTCGAGTTGTGTGGGAGGGAAGCGGGGGAGGCATCTTTGAGGGGACGGAACGGGATCTATACCTGGGTCAGTCAGAGTCATCTGCATATCGCTGGGGCAGGACATACTTGGGGGGACGAGTGGGGAGTTTGGGTGGAGCTTCTCTCGGGGACGTAATCCACATCCATCGGCTCAGGTTCCCATGATACACCTTCCTCGAGCTTATCGAGCTGTGTCGCGCCTGGCTGCGACCGGCGAGTAGGAGGTTCGATGGGAGAGCGAGATGAGGCGGGGCTATGGGAGGTACCGGATCCGCTCGAAGTGCCTCGGGACGTGGATCGGTCATATTGGGACGAGCCCCGTTCGCGAAATGATGATCGCCCTCGCGGCTCTTCGCTGGCGGGACCACTCGGGTGAACGGGGATTGGTGCTGTGGACGCCACAGGAGACCCTGCTGGACCAGAATATTCGTATGTCGATCCCCGCATCCCGCCGATCCCTGTAGCGGGGGATGGGTTGTAATTGAAGTATGAGGGCGGTGGAGACGACGGTTCAGGCGGTGTGGTTCCAGGCGCGCGGACTTTGAGGATTGACCGAGTAGGTTGAGGGGGCGAAGTGACATTGTTGAGGGATGTTGTACTGGATGAGGAAGTTGAGCTTGGCTCGGATACAATAGCATTTGCCGGTTGCCGCCATTTCGGCTGCGGTGGCGGTGGACCGACGACGGGGCTGCGAGGGTGTGACGAGCCGACATGAGATTGGACGGGTTGCTGGGATTGTTTCGAGGCGTCGCCTCCGCCAAGATCGGGTCCGCCGAAATAGTCGAAACCGACGCTGTCATACTCGTCGTCGTCGTCACCTTTCCACCGGGACTTCTGCTGAGTAGGCGAGGGGAAGTCGAATGCGGGCGGTGCTGGAGCGCCTGCAATCGGAGGTGAAACGTATTCCGGAGGAGGTTGGTAAATCATGATGGGTTGACTGGGCGATGCGACGTTACCGTTTGTCTTCAGCATCGTTGGGGCGATCATCACGATGGTGAGGTGTTCTGCTGAACTAGACGACGCGTTGCGGCTTATCGATGGTCGAGATGACCGGCTCGAGGTGCTAGTCGACGACCGCATTTCCAGCATATCGTCATCCGACTCCTCAATCGGCGCTTCTTGCGGACCTTCCACCGCCACACATTGCTCGACGAAGGTGTTGAAGCTGATATGCCTTTTGCCGTTTGGTATTTGGGTCTCCGGGGTGACACCTCCTCCATCTCCCAATGGAGTGGTTTTACCGGAAATCGGTCCACGAGGTGGAGACTTCTTCCTCGTCGGCCCATTTCTCGTTCGAAAGATATTGGTATCGGACTTTGTCTGGTGGAGGATAGGTCGGTCGCCATCGGCCATTCCGTCGATATCGTCATCCATACCCATACCTTCAAGGATCGGGGAAGACGGCATCGGGATGGTGAGCATTTCCGACAATGTGCGGTGTTTGAGAATGGGCTTTTTGGCCCCTTCTGGCCGGTCGATGCCGAGGCGATCGACGGTGGAGGAGACTTTGAGCGGCCGGACGGGCTCGACGTGGGCGGTGTGGAGGGGGCCATAAAGCCAGGTGACGTCCGAGTCTTTGAGCCTGGGAAGTGTTAGCGGAAGTCCGAAAGCTTGCCGTTGGAGCAAGCAGGACAGTCGCCACAGGAGACCCGAGCAGGAGACACGAGTCGCTATGAAAGGCCAAGTAATTGTTGTCCCGCTCAAAGGGGAGAACGAGGGGGTACCGAACAGTTCGCCGCCCAAGCCGCTGCCATCCAGCGCCACTATTCGGTGGACGCCACCAGCACCCCCTCCCATCCACCACCCCCCCCCCCCCCCCCTCCTCCTCCTCCTCCCCCGGTGGCCTCCCTCGCTCGCTGCTCTCGCTCAGTCGGGACTCACCAATTGAGCGTCTCCGGACTAATCGTCTTCAACTTATTCCTCTGTTTCTGCCAAGTCCTCCAACTCGCATTCTCCAACCTGACCCCATTTGCAATCTCATGTTTATGCCTCGTCATCGATCGCCATGATGCCCAGACGTCTTCTTCGGACCAATCGTGGGAGAGGTAGTCGACGCATATGGATGGGAGGCGGTCTTGGATGTCTTCAACGGAGGGGGCGGCGGAGGAGTCCATCGGCAGGGAGGTCTGTCGGTTTCGATACGGGGTAGAGACAGAAGGAGACGAAACATTTAGTGTGGTGCTGGGAGGAAAGAGTGGACATACGATGGGTGGGATGATTTGTGCCATTGTGCGAGGTGTTTAGATGGGTTTTTATTTGTCGATGAAGTGTGAGTGGTGGGATGGGGGAAATGTTGATCAATGACCTGAAAGAGGACAACTATGGGTGGGTGGAAAGGGATGGAAAGGGATGACAGGTAGAGCGAGGAGACGGTAGGATGCACATGTGAGGAGCCCTTGTGAAGAAAGGCTTCAAACAAAGTCTCTCCCTCGCTGATGGGATAGTGGGATGGAAGCGATGATCCCCATCCGGGTGGACAAGAGGGAAACGGCTGGAATGGGACAAGGCTTGGACCCGGGGAAAGAAAAGTGCCACTTCGGGTTTATAATCGTCATAAAATACTGCGACATATGACAACATCGCTCAGAACCCATCCCTAGCCCGCAGCCATACACGCCCCTAATGTCCTTTAAATGTCCACCCTCCCCCGCTTCGCCCACCTCCTCTCAAACGCTCCACCTCCCCTCCCCTCCCAATCCCGGGCCCAGCTCTACCGCTCCTACCTCCAGCACATCCGCCTCCTCCCAGATCCGCATCTATGGAGCGTGCTCATCCCGCAGTTCCGGAAGGGGTGTCTCCAGCTCCCCCCGCAGCTCGACATCGCATCTCCATCTGATGCGAGAAAGCAGAGACCGGCCAAGGGCTCAGAATGGACGGCGGAAAAGAAGGTCGAGGCGTTGAGGGTATCGCGTATGGAGAGGAGGGTGAAGAAGCTCCGGAAGGTCCGTTCACGTCCTGCTTCGTGGATCAAGCTGAAAGAGCGGGAAACATAGGAGTTGACCCAACTTCGCGCTGCCGTGGCGTGTCATCCGCACGCCCTGACTCGTCTCCTCGAGGAAGCCTACGCCCAGCGAGGACCACTCCGCTATCAGCTCATCCAGGTATTTTCTCTCTTCTCTCCTTCTTCCCATCTCCCCTTCTTCCCATTTCTCGCGCTGAATTGTGAACTCCTCAGAACATCGCGTCGACCACCCTCAACCCAAAAGACCAACCCAGGCCAAACGATCACCTCCTCGGCCCCACCCGCTCCGACCTACCTATCCCACTCCATCCCCTCCGACCACCTCCAATCCCGCCCGACACCGCACCGCCGAGAGCCAGGACATACGTCCCGCCCAACGCGGGCAAGCGGAAAGCTCTCAAGGCCTGGCATCGGGAATGGGAGGACGTCCCTGTGCCCTTAGTCCTTCCTCACTCCCCAGCTCCGGGATATCACGCGAGTCCACGTACTGGCTGGGAAGGGCGAGGCGTTGTCGAGTCGCTCCGATCCTTGGCCGGCTTGGACGGATCTGCTACTCCAATCCGACCGGAAACACTACCGACGTTCGCCCACCTCCCCCTGACCGTACAGAGCAGCTTTCCAAGTAAGCTCAAACCGACATTACGCGAATCCCCGATCCCTCGGCCGGCTCCGAGGATGACGAGGTCCAATCCGAGGACGTGGCACCACCCGATCCGGTTGGATAAGAGGCTGTTGCGGAGAAGTTATGCGAGATTGTGGGAGTCGTTAGTCTGGGTTCATCCGGGAGAGGAGGGGGAGGGGGATGGGTGGGTGAAGTGTGGGTATGGGGAAATGAAGGATTGGGAGGCGGGGATACAGGCGGGTGTAAACAAGGCGGGGAGTCCCGGGGAAGGGGTGGTCGCGATCGAGGAGGATCGAGAGGGGGAAGTCAAGAAGAGAGGGAAAGAGAGGAAGGAGAAGAGGGGGAAGAAGGCGGAGAGCGGGGAGAAAGTGGAGGGGAATGGTTTGGAGAGGTGGAGTGTGGGTAGCGAGGAGGATCGAAAGTGGTTGGCGGAGACTCCCAATGCATAGCTCCAAGCGCTGTGTCGATTCGTCAGCGCCGAAGCACAATCCTATTCGCATCCCGACTCCCATTATCTGATTGCTATGTACTCCGAAACATCGAAAGCAAAGATCAAGATACTGAAAGATCCCAAAAATCCTTCGGGTCGAGGTGAGCGGAGAGGTCGTACCTGCATCGCATTAGCGCTCGGTACGTTCCATCAATCCTGCTCTCCGCTTGTCACGTTCGTACACTCGCAGACGAGTGTCGCGGAACGAAGAAGGCAGGAGGAATGAAACGGCCGCCGACTCACTTCTGTATCAACTCCTCCACAGCCGGCTTGATCCTCGCCACATGCCCCTGCGAATGTGTCCCCTTCCCCACGATGACTCGGAGCTCGGTCCGGCCCGATGACTGGGCTTGCGAGATGGCGGATTCGGTGTGAGCGATCGCTTCATTTACGAAGAGACCGCGGAGGTCGATCGTGCCCGGTGGGCATTGCTTGTTGTTCTCTGCGAGGCGTCAACCGAGTCCGAGGTGGAGTAGAATGGGCGTCAGAGGGAAGCCAGAATGAAAAATAGGTCACGCGAGTTCACGTATGAAAGGGCAGTGATTCTAGAAGAGAGGCACGGGAGAACTCACCATTCGAAGATCCATCCCAATGCTTCTTGATCCAGCTGGTCATGTCGCTGCTCATGCGCCTTACCCTGCGTCGACAGTTCGTGAGCTCGTCCGCCATCGCCGTTCCTGAGTAAGGACATCAGTTCGTCGACAAGACCTGATCATCGTCAAGACAGGATTCGGCTGGGGGAAACACCAGGGGCCAGTCAGGGTAATAGACAAGAGGGAAACGTACTGATAAGCCTGCTGCGACTGTGCGAAACACCTACAACCCCATCAGCAGGCGATTCCTGTCCACGGCATTGGACTCACTTGTACGCCTCGTCCTCTTCATGTCTCGCCCGGTTTCGTAACTCGGTATATCGCTGGTTCGTGGCATTGATCATGTCTTGATTCTGTGGCCCAATCTCAGCTCGGAGTCTCGCAATGGGGCTGACACTTACTTGGTGGTGTGGGTGATGCGGTCCCTCGACCCCACCCGCAGGCAACCCATGGGAGAGATACTGCCCATTCTGGGGATGTGAGTGGTACTGCCCATTCTGATGCTGCTCGTGATGCTTTCCGGGATGCGAGGCGACTTGGGGACCATGACTGCTGGTTCTGATACTGCTGTGGGGCCTGATACTGTTGTTGAGGTTGATATTGCTGGAATTGTGGTTGCGGTTGTTGGGGATACTGCTGAGATTGTTGTTGCTGCTGCTGTTGCGGGTACGAGGGCTGCTGATTTCGTTGTTGGTTGCTTCCGCCGCAAAAAGCTCGGAAGAGCGTGGCGATGAGGTTCATCAGGCGATTGTTATTCGACATGGCGACGGACTGGATTCGGCTCAACAAAGCGATCGTGCTTAAGCGAGGAGATTTCTGAAAGGAAAGCAGCCGGGTTGACGGCTGCGATCCCTGCCGCCTCCAGTGTGCTGAGATAATTGCAGACATTATGTGAGCCCCATTCCCTTTTGGGCATCTTTGATGTCCACTCAACCCCCACATTGAGTCTCAACCCTTGTAATTGTCAAGCATCAGGATTGGCATGTAAAGGTGATGAGTCACATTGGTCAAGCTGATACGGCAAGGCGTTGAAGCTACATGCACCCACGGCTCAACATGAGATTTTGTTCCTTTCTTAGCCTTCCATGACCACGCCTCCTTTGCATCCTCTTTTGTTGACTCCACCCTTGACATCTCACCTCCATAGTCCTCTCAAACCAGGATGCCCTGGGATGGCTAAATAACAATACCTGCATATCCTGAATGTGACATCGCTCGACTCGGTAAGCTAGCATAATGATACGTTCATCACTTGCATCAAGGTTCAGGGCCGTCTACCCAAAGTCAGCAAAGGCTGTTACCAACTCTGGCCATGCTCCAAGATCCCCTCCTAGGTATTTTCAAGCATCCCTTGGTCTCATTATCGGAGCTGGAGCTACAACAGCAGGTTTCACATACTACTTCACTGCCAGACCCAAGGAGATCCACACAACCATGTCCAATGGCTGGCCGTGTACCATGCGTGACAGTACTTCCAAGTCTTTTGTCACTAATCTCAAGCTTGGCCCCCATGCCACAGGAGATGAGGTCACCTCCGCTGATCTACTTTTGAGCAAGGAGGAATGTGAGAAGATGCTGAAGCTGGAGGAAGAGACGAAGTCATTCAAGCTCGATGGGATTCGCGTGAAGGTAGACGTCAACTCTGTTGGAGCAAACAGGGTGAATGAGGACAGGTGGGCAGTGGATGTTGTGGATACAAATGCAATGGAGGAGATCGGACTTGAGCGGACCGATAGGATGGACACTGGCTTTTGGGGACATTGGACTGGACTGAGGACAAGCCTGTTTGGTGAGGGTTGGAAGGGGGACGATGAAGCCAAAGAAGGAGGGCTGGTTATGTTTTCCGTTTTTGATGGACATGGACCAGGTGATGGGTGGTAAGTGAGCTGGTCCGCAAAGTATACAAAGACTGGATCTTGGAGATATGACCAGCTATCAGAGGATCAGACAAGTGAGAACCCCAAGGAGCAGGCAAGGTCAGTCAATCTTGATTCTGAATACTGATTCACTGACAGGACTCGTGCCGACCATCCTGATGAAGATCAAGACACACTGATACTTGATGAAGGCTTCGGATCACGAATTCTGGGTAATATCCAACCAAGCCGGTCTTTTGGAGGGGGCCATAACAAGCGGTCCATTAAGGAGACAGACAAGTAAGCAGGTAGAGCAGAACACATCCTGAGGTAACCCCTTCAGGCTCAATCAAGCACTCAGGACCCCTCACTATACTTTCCCAGGGCCTAAGGTGAAACCGCCATATGTCGGCTCTGAGGCAGAGGTCATTTGCCGCCCAATGCAGAGAGAGACTGGAGAGCAGCTAAGATTTGTTGTTCTGGCGACCGATGGCTGTGAGTGCCCTCCCTTATTGCCCTTGATACTGTCTCTAGCCTAACCGATATGCCTGCATAGTGTGGGACAAACTGTCATCAGCAGAGGTTGCCAGCCTCACTGCGTGCCATCTAGACCAGCCCAAAACCGCCGACATACCAAAGGCAGACTTCAAAATGATCCCTACTTCTGGTGGCTCTCTTGATACCTCGATTGAGGGTCTCCAGCCCAGATGTCTCTCCTGGAAATTACAAAGGGATCGGCCTGGTAGGTGGGTCTTCGGAAGAGGGAACGCTGCGACCCACTTGATCCGTAACGCAACTGGCCGTGGTGATGAGGGACTGAGACAGAAGATGCTGAGTATGAGGGGACCATTGACCCGGCAAGTGAGGGATGATACAACTGTCATGTGAGTATGTACAGTCTATCACCCAGCTGACCTGGCTTTAGTGTAGTGAGCTTTGACCGTAAGGACAATGGTCAGGAAAGATGGCACAAAAAGTTCCCATGATTGATCCTTCTTGCTTGAGAACTTTTTTGATCATCCATATCTCTGAATCCAGCCCATGCCAACCCTTCATCCTCAAAGCGGCTCCTCATGATCTGCCTTTACCAATCTCAGACTCACACACAAGATCCTCCACTTATGTCATTGTGTCACAACCCGTCCTTGGACAGCCTGATGGATAAGCAGCAGAGCCGGATCAGACTGCGACGGTTCGCAAGCTCGAAGTACGACTGATAAAGATGCTCCGTGAACTTGATTGGTTGAACGGGAAAGTCCAACTTGGGAGATTTGAGAGTGGACGAGATGAGGCCACTTCGAACTCTACCAAGCAGTCTATGTAAAGCATATATATCCAGCTGTGATCTCAACGATAATGATCTGATGTCTGACAATTGGCATAGAGTCTCAAATGATACTCATAGAGAATCATCTGAGCAGCGCAGAACAATCTGGCGATAATCTGATTCAGCAGAATGCTCCTACCATGTTGTCGAGCAGCCCATCTTCACTGAATGACGATGGGGGGGCTGTGCACAGGAAATGGGCTGAATCAACAGAGAAGGTTGTATTTTCTATCTCTCAATGCGAAAGGCTATTCAGAACCACCAATCTTACGATATCATGTCCTCTCCCAGGAGTGTGAGCTTTCCGACGAGGAACCAATGCGAAAAGGGCAGTGACACAAAGTTCATCGGCAATCAGCAGTCCCAATTGCATGATTGGCGAAACAGAACTGACTGACCTGTTGCAGCAGATTGTTATCATCTATGTTTACACCCCCCACTTGCAGGTTATCAATCTCAGTAGTTCTCATGAAGATGTGACTTGAGGATGGCTTCATATCCTGAGATGATATGAGGCTGGTCAAGTAGTAGTTCAATCCGGGTAGAGGATGAAGGGGCGAGGTTTGAACAGTATGTATGAGTATCAAATGCACTTTGGGAGGGTTTGCAGAGAGAGCTAGGGCAACCAGTGAGGAAGGCCGATTGCCACAGTCTAAAAATGTTAAGGGTGGCATGAGTGGGGACCAGAAGGCTGAAAGCAAATAATGTCTTCAGAGCTATTGCAAACGTATGAGAGAGGCTATTCGAGTAGCAATAAGTGCAGAGGCAATTTACGACAGTGATTTTTTATCTGTGGTTACTACTCCTGAGTGGACGCCTACTTTGCCAAAATACACATCCTCTTCTCTGTACTTCCATCTTGCCTATACCTGGAGACGGCAAGCTTTGGCAAGTTTCTGGCTAGGATGCCCCGACGGAAGGTGCAATTTCTTGCACTGTCATGCCCCTTGATGAGCAAGTGTCATCAGGTATGAGAAACGAAGCCTTGGTTGAGGCCGTGTTTGGTATACATGTTGTATGGTTCTGGTGGTGACAATTCAAGGTACCCTCCATCCTTTATAGGTCTACCACTTTATGACTGTATGTATTAGGCACGCACTTTGATTTGACCCTGCTCTTGCAAGACATGTAGTATAGTCCCACTTTGCTCCTGCAAACCAGTTGGTAGGTAAATGCTGGCGCTGCCTTATTCACAGCAGGGATTCTGCCTCATATACATTTCCCAGAACACATTGAATCAGCCCTGAGCAGTAGAACTGTTCAGATGATGATCAAATCTGTACTTTCAATGTTCCTCCTGCCACTGATCTCTGTACAGCCCAATCCGGTGAGACCAAACAAAAGGGAGGTCTCCTTTGTTTGATTATCACCTTCATCTTCATCACCGCCTGCTATTCAAGGAAGCTATAGAGATATCCAAACTTGATAGTTTATGGCTTTGTTCTTCTGGTCTCTTACATCTCCCACTCAGTCATCCATATCAAAACTCAACACTATGGTTGGTCTAATCTTCCAGACGGAGTCTGCCATCAGTAGCTGACGGGATTTAGTCCAAGCAGTCATTGTCAAGGAGCAAGCCAGGAAAGCCGTCTGGCAGCAAGAATACACTCAGGTATACCTCAGAAGTGATATCCCCAACAGATCGACGCTCTTCTCTGAACCCTGCATCACGACCTGATCAGGACAACGATGGGGTTCCGTTGGATTTGCGTCAATACGTGAAGTCATGGGAACCACAGTGTGAGTGAGTACAGCTTAGGATGCGACTGAAGATAAGCACATCAGTTTACTTCTTGGGACCCAGACTTTAACAAGTACAAGACAACAGAATATGACGATAGAAGCTCATACCAAGGACTGACCAGATGTACTGAGTGCTGGGCAGCCCAGGTGCCTTGCATCTTTGGGTATGGCAGGAATTTTGCCTGCATCAAGTGTTCTGATAACCTACCAATAGGCTTGAATTGCTGGTACAATGGCACTCAAAACACACCATCATCCTTGAGCAAATCTCAACAATAAGAGTGCTGTTACATGGGTTGCCCACAGCTGCAATCTTGTTGTATGTATTCACTGTTACAGGTCAAGCTACTGCTCTTTATCTTGGCCTAGATATTCTTTTAGACCTAACCCATGTTACCTCGCCTTTACTGTGTCTGACTCGGGGTTTGCGGCTTTCACTCAAATCCAAGCACTTGGACAGGTCTATACTCGCACGGCTCACTAGGTCTTCTTCTCGCGAGCTTTGTACTTCTACTCGCAATACTAGGCCCCATCCTAACTTGCCTCAACTCAACTGAGGATAAGTAGGCGCCTCAAGACTTTGAAGAAGATTAGCAATATTTATAAGATTACTTTCCTACCCATCCGACTATTTATCCAGCACCCAGCGAAACGCCCCTTTCAAATCCATGAGATGATGCTCGAGGACGATGCTCAAGTCTTCCCCATTTCACTAATCCTGGAGCCCGGGGCGTTTGCTAGCCGGGACTTACGTTATCCTCGGAGGAGAGAAGCTCAGGGTCCGAAATGGCACAAGCTGGTCGCCGGATTTCCACCTATTCTTGCTTCCACCTCAACATCGCAGCAAATCACATGTCTTCATTCCATCCTGTAAACAACATCCCTCGCTATCCCTCCTCCGACTTTAGCACATTCTCACCACAACGCCACCCGGCATTGGACCTGAACTCGGTGGAGCATCGCAAATCGTCTTCTCCGCCTTCTTGCCGTATTTCCTCCCGTTCCCCCGTCGAGATCCCCGAATTCGCATTCACCCTGCACAACACCCCGCAAGCCATGATGCTGGGTACGAGTAAGGCTAAAAGGACATGTGACAATTGTCGGAAGCGAAAGGTGGGTCCCTCTTGATATTGGACTTTGTCACTGAGAGATGAATAGATCAAATGTACTGAGGATGAAGTTGAGCGGGATGGCGCATGCGATGGGTGCAAGAAGCTCACGTTGGAGTGCACACACGACTACGTCAAGAAGAAGCCGGGGAGGAAGAACTCGTGTGCTCTGCTTCTTAAGTCTGCTGGCTCGCGGAATGCTTATGTCGTGACGCCAGGTTCGCATTGGCTATGAAAGCCGCTCAATCGCAAATGACCATCACCAGCCCCTCCCGCTCATCCCAATTCAGCGCCCCCCACCACCTGCACTACCCATACCCACCCATCGACCCTGCTCTCCGCTCATCCCTCTCCGCCGTCGCCGAGCCTCATATCAAGCTAGGCGACTCGAACCTTGAGTTAGGCGACTATGAGCCATCTCACGCCACCTCATCCACCCTGAATCCCACCCCGGCTCGACCGTTCTCCTCATTCGCGTTCTCACCCGGCGCGAAGGGGAACGGTGACTTCGGCGGGCTCGGATGGCTGGACTCCATGCTCGATGGGACGGGGGGACTATGGACGGGGACAACGAATCTCTCCATTGACGGGCAGAGCATACCCATGCAATTCGCTTCGGATCAGGCGCACCTTTTGTCACTTGAGAGTCCGGAACATTCGCTCGCCGGATCATCGACGGCTCCCGGGGCACTGGCGAATCTGGCGAACTCGACGCGGAGAGAACCGCAGTTGGAGGATGTGACGAGCTGGGCGAACATTTCCCTGTTCATCTCCTTGTTCTTGCAATACCTCTACCCTCTACTGCCGCTCGTCCATCGACCGACATTTGCGGAGCATCTCGCCACCCGCCGGGATCTGCGAGATACGGACTTCCGGGCACTCCTCCTCAGCATCGGTGAGCCAGGCTTCTGAGCTTGGAGCATGCTGACGTTACCAGTCGCCTACGTTATTTCTCAGCTACCTACGAGCCGATTGGTGAATGACCAATTCGATATCGACGGTCTCAAACGCCTTCAACGGCGGTGTCATCGGACATGCAAAGCGCTGCAACGGACGTACTACGGTCCGACTAATCTCACGCAGATCAGCACGATCATCTTGTCAGTCAAGCCTCTTCTGCTCAAAATATGATCGACTCATTGCAGCGATACATTTTACCTCCTTTCCATTGGACTGGGACATACTGCCGGAGCAAGACTGGGACAAGCGATACAGCTTGCCTTCTCGATGGGAATGCACAGCGATGCCAAGACAAATATATTGGGTCTGGATGCAATCGAGGTACAACTCCGGCGGAGGGTCTTCTGGCAGCTATATGCGAGCGACAAGCGAGTCCTCAGTCTGCTCAACTCCGGTGTTCTCATCTAATGCCTTCAGGACCCGCGCAATCCCCGGCCCACCTATGCTCATTAATGACTTCCAAGGGGTCCCCTCGCTCCCCGAACCCATCGACGACGACTTCATCACTTCTCAAGGGATATTCCCACAACCGCCCAACCGAACATCCGTCATCGCCGGCTTCGTCTCCGTCTGCCGGATGTTTCGCATCTTATCGGAGTGCTTCTTCCACCATCGGTGTATCCTCTCGAACCTCCATACAATCTCGACGGAATGGACGTTGACGGCAGAGGATCGATTGCATCAGGTATTGAGGGAGATGCCGGAGGCGATTCAGGATCCGATGATCAATGTTACCGGGGCTTTGCGACAGGTATTCGCGATGCAACGGGCGAACATACTTATCACCGCGGCGATTGCGAAGTTTGCTCTGGTATGTCAGCTTCTCCTTCGCCTATATGCCGCTGATGACAATGCAGTATGACCTGCGCGCGGCCCTGTACGTGGATGAGGAACAACTGGCGCGAGAACGGGAAGCCATAGCTCGCGAAATACATTCCCTTCTCATGAAGTGATTCGCCCTTGTATTCTGCCCGAGCCCATCGACGCTTGCTGATCTCGTCACCAGCATTCCGGTCGAAGACCTCGCTTCAAACGGCGAGTCCGTCCGCGGCAAAGTCTTCCACATCGCCTGTGCCCTCTGCGCCCAAGTGCCAGGGAACGACTCCGACCAAGAGCTCATCCGGGATTGGTGCAACATGGTACGTTGTATCACCTTCCAGTCCGTTGGGTATTGACAGCAGAGGGCAGTTTTCGGCGATCAGTTTCGTGCAGATGCCGCCTCCGCCACCGGGAACCGCGGCGTTGGATAGCAGGGCGAATTCGCCGCCGCCGAACGGGGCTGCGGCGGCTTCCACTTAGGGATATATTTTGGGCCGTATAATAATTTAGCTGTGTGCCGTACCTTTCCTTCGATGTTAACGATGGAACCCCTCGGTTGGCATCGGGAAAGCAACTCAATACAGCTAACCCCAGAAGCTGTCCTTTTGCATGGTGAATGAGGCGTTTGCCGAAGTATATCTCCCGGGTGATTTTGGAGTGAGGGCAAAGCCACACTGACGAGGATCAAGTTGAGCTTGGCGAGATGTCCACGGTACCCATCGTGTCTCGCCCCTTCGAGGAGGTGGTTGAGGTCCATGTTACTGGTGGCGAGATTGACGGCGTGCTCCATCTTGACTCCTTGCCATTCGTTGGTAGTATTTTGCTGTAGCAGGAGAAGAGACGGGAGCGATCCGTCCGATGAGGACGAGCTATATATCGCCGATCTCCATGGGACCACACAAAATGTCGCGGAAGATAGAGGGAGCAAAAGCCAACCTACCGAGTATGCACCGTTCTCGAGGGGATCTCACTACGGTGGAAAGAACGGAGAGAGCATCGCCGAGGCTCATGCGGAGCTCGATGGTGCGCCACACCACATTTACAGCTTCTGAGCGGGACCTCGCCGGGCCGGTGAATACAAGGTCAGGTCCTACGATTAGGGTTTTGATGGCTGCCGTCCATTTCTTTACGCTGAATGCGGTGGGCTCCGCTGGTATCTACCGGGTATTATCCGACCGCAAGAATCATGTGCTCACCGGCAATGAGGTTCGATGCTTGCCGGTTCCGTTCGGCACAAGCGCACGGTATCCCGGCACCCTGAGCAAACCAAGTATTACCTGCCTTTTCGTGGCTCGGTTGATTGATTGCTAAAAACCGAGAGCTCACCGATGCAATACTGGGGGTGTCGAGCAACTCGCCGAAAGCCCATCACATGACGAGGTGGAGGTCGGCTTGATTGTGGGAGATCTCGACTCTCGGACGCACGGAGAACTCCGTGCACAGTGTTGACAAAGTGAATCCGATAATATGGCGTCTAAAGGCTCGAGGAAGATCGACTACCTCATCGTCGAGGGCGAGAATATCGTCCTCCATGGCGAAACCCATCCTGCTCAAAGGTGAACTCGCCCCCGTCTGTCCGCCGGGTGCTGATACAAAATCGCCAGGTGCCGATCTAGGAGGATGGACTGCGTCCATCACCGCCATACGGTCAGGTTGGCCTTAGGCTGATGAGGACGCATCGCAGTGAACATGGAGAACTTCATCACTGGCAGCTTGAGATCTACGCCAAGGCGCACGCGAGCTGGTCCATCTGGCTGTACAAGGGTTGGTCCGATCCCACCGCGACGTCATATCTTTTTGATTCTGATGGATGGGCTTCGCAGATATCGGGTACCAAGGGATGGTGTATGTCGGCAAGAACACACCACACATGAAGCTACTCAGACCGTTCCTCGAGAAAAAGAAGGTGGGCTGCCCGTTCCTGCTCACCTCTACGTCTCTCCCAGCAGTAGGAAGGTTTTCGGACGCAAAACCGACGTATCGCAGGAACTGGCAGCAGACGAATGGGGCTGCGACGATAAACCAGTCTGTCACATTTTCGACCCGTTCGAACATTGGTTCCTCGATGCGGTGACCTCCCTGTCGAAACGATATCCGCAGACTTGGACGCCGGCAACACATATTGGTCGGCTCGTGCGAGATATCCTCCTCTCAGTGCGTCGCACTTCCCTTTCCTCCTTTTCCGCCTTGCGAGGATCGTGGGCTGAACAGAGATGAGTGTAGGAGGAAAATTGTCATGAGTTCAGAGAGTACTTTGCGGGACTCGGGAAGGACGAGCTGGGAGCGCTCGCCAAGAGCTTCGCGTTACGTGAATCAAGCCTGATAAAAGGGGATACTGGCCGGTGCTGATGGTATGGGAATGTAGCGAATTGCAAGCAGAGAACGCGCTTGAACAGTATCTGATGGAGGACTCGAAGAGGGATTGGACATAGGATCGGAACATGAGGCATTGCCCAACCCTTGGTGAGATTTGCTCAAGTCATGGCACCAGAGCCTCTGGCAACTCAACTTCCTCAAGCCCTTTGCCAAGGCTCACCAGATCCTGCCTGACCTCCTATGAGGTATTACGCTCACGGGCCAAGGCGTGATGTTTGGAGAATGAGGAAAAGGAGACAAAGGCATAGAGTTATGTAGGGTCGTCGCGGAAATAGCATCAGTAACTTGATTGAAACCATTACGTAATGCCATTGGGCCATTGAAATCAACTCCCAAAATATTCCCCTTGAGCATTCCGTCGCATCACTAGCTGGCTTTACACCCTGACAGACGCATAACATGAAGTCGCCTCGGATAGAGTACACGACCATCGGTCAGGACTCTGATCATCCGCTCACGATACCGCGGATCATCACCGGTCTATGGCAGCTCGCGGGTGGACATGATTCGAAAGTGGACATGCTGGGTGCGGTCCGGGAGATGGAGAAGCTCGTCGAGAGGGGTTTGACGGGGTTTGACATGGCGGATCGTATGTTTCAAATCCCCCATAGCTGATGTGGAACCTATTCTGAGACTACATTACCAGACTACGGCGTCCGTCCATCACCTATCCCATCTACCCACCTGAACCGTCTTCCTATAGCCCGCTGAACTCGTCATTGGTGCCTACCGCTCGGCGCACCAATCTCCCATTCAAGCATTCACCAAATGGTGTCCCAAACCCGGTCCTACCTCGCTCAAGATCGTCGAAGAGGCAGTGAATCTCGCGCTCTCACGAATGGGCCAAAAATCGCTCGACCTACTACAATATCATATCTGGAAGTATGAGGATTCCAACTACCTGTACGTCTCGCTCGACTTCCTTGCCCTTACTGAGGTTTGCAGGATAAACCTGTATCACCTCGCGTCCCTCCGATCATCTGGCAAGATTCGACATCTAGGCTTGACCAACACCGACCTCCCCCATCTCCAGCTTCTCGCTGCTTCAGGCTTCACAATCGCTACGAACCAAGTCTCGATATCCCTCCTCGACAGGCGGGTCGAGAAAGGCGAAATGGGAAAGTGGTGTGCCGAGAATGGAGTGGGACTATTGGGGTACGGAACCTTACTCGGCGGATTCGTCAGCGAGAAATGGGTCGGGAGACCCGAACCAGGAGCAGGAGAGCTGAAGAATTGGAGTTTGAAGAAGTATAAACGGTTCATCGATGTTGCCTGTGTGTTGTTTTGCCTCTTCCCCTCCACCAGAGCGTGCTTATGGAGGATCCAGGCGGATGGGATGCTTTTCAGCTGGTCCTGGGGGTTGTCGACGGCATCGCCAAAGGACATGCCGTCCCCATGTCGGCCGTAGCCATCCGGCATTCCCTCGATATACCCGGCGTGTCGGCAGTGATCGTCGGATCACGGCTCAACTCCTCATCATCAAAGCACACAGACGCCAGCCTCGCAGCATTCTCTTTCTCACTCGACGAGGATGATCGGCGGAGGATAGCTGAAGCGCAGGAAGGCTTAGAGGACGTACCCGGAGACTGCGGGGACGAGTATCGCCGACCGCCTTTCCTGACGGCAGCGGGAGATCTGAGCGATCATATATCGGATAATGAGGACAGGTTGAAGAGGGTCGACGAGGTCATTCGGAAGGGTGGGAGGGTGGAGTTCTCCTCTAGCTCAGTCTGGGAACCCATTGCTGTATGTCTTCCCCTCATAAGTCGACTACACCTAGCTGAGTTTACGCGAGGGCTACTGCCGCGCTGTTCGATTCGGCAACACCATCACGATATCTGGAACAACCGCGACCTCCCTGCCAAGCTCCAAGATCATTGGCGGCTCATCCGCCTCCGCCCAAACCACACACATCTTCGACATCATCTCATCCGCTATCAACGCTCTCGGCGGATCATTACGCGATGTGACACGTACGAGGATAATACTGCAGGACGTGGAGGACTGTGACGAGGTGGTAGAGGTACATGGGCGGGTGTTCGGAAGAGAAGAGGTGAGGCCGGCGAATACGACTTTTGGAGGGGCAAAGTTGGTTGGGGAGGAGATGAAGGTGGAGATTGAGGTGGATGCGGTGATCGGTGCGGGAGGGGGGGAAGTGCTGCGGATATAGCGGACGTGCGAGTACGGATGTGGTCAAGACATGCCTACATGCTACGATCGGCCGTGAACTCGCAGTTCATTGATTGACCCTTTCCATCGTCACCTCGAAACCTCTTTTTCACGGAAAGAATTTTGTCCTGAAACCAAATTGCAGATTCGGGGCAGCGGCTGCATGAGACGATCCCCGCAAAGAAGACCGCAATCACCCGTCATTCCTGCGTGCCTCACCAACTCAATGTCGTCTGGACGCGCGATAGAACAGCTGACTGCGTTTTGGCAAACCCCTGCGGCCCGGAGCGCCGGTCGACGGGGACCGGCTGATCGCCAGACCTCTTCTATAATAAGGTCATCCTTCCTCGATGAGTCCTGGTTTCAAAGCTTCCAACCGCAAGATGTCGCAACTCGGATTCGAAGACAAGGGCAATTCTCACCATCTCGAGAACGCGTACGATGACGATCCGATGAAGGATACGGTCCTCGCGCCGGTTCAGGCGGGGGAAATGCACCGAATGAGCGCGGAAGATCGGGCGGCGGCGTTGAGGCTAGCTCAACAAGCCGATCCGGGACCGCCGATAGCCAGTATGCGGACGGTGATCTTCACCGGTATCGTACTCGTCGTCTGCATGTGTTCCGGCGATAACGGTGAGAGATTGAGATGAGCTACTCTATGGGAATTTTCACTGACCTGAAGCAGGGTTCGACGGGACGATCATGTCGTCGATCAATTCGATGACTCAGTACCTCAGCTTCTTTGGGATCGCGCAAAACAGTTCTGGCGCCAGTAAGACCGGGATCATCTTTGTGAGTCTCCTCTGTCCACGGGTAGAGTCGGGAATCGATCGTGGATAGGGTATCTACACCGTCGGCCAAGTCGTCTCCTTCTTCCCAGCCTCGTACTTGCCAGACAGGATCGGTCGTCGTCTCTCCATGCTCATCGGCAACTCCGTCCTCATGTTCGTCCTGCCCACCAATCCTTTCATCACGCTGACCAGTACTCATACGCAGAGTCGGCGCCTTGATCTCCGCCAACGCCAAGAACCAAAGCATGTTCATAGGTGGTCGTTTCCTCACCGGTCTCGGCTGCACCACGGCATCCACATCCGCCAAATCCTACCTCGCCGAGATCACCAGTCCGTCCAACCGGGGCCGATGGATGGGTCTTCTCAACTCATTTTACTATGTCGGCCAGATCATCGCGTCGGGCATTTCCATCCCCTTTGGTCGGACACAGTCCAGCTACGCTTGGCGAGCACCGATCTACCTCCAAGCGGGATTTGCAATCATCAATGTCGCCTTCGTAATGCTCCTGCCCGAGTCGCCTCGATGGCTATACACCCGCGGGCGAAAGGACCACGCCGTTCAGATTTTGGCGAGACTCCATTCGAGGGATAACGATATCAACAGTCCGCTGGTCCAGCTTGAGATCCAGGAGATTCAGGAGAATATCAGTTTGACCGGCGCGGATAAGAGGTTCTGGGACTTTAGAGCCCTGTTCCACACCGCTGCGGCTCGATATCGGTTCGGGCTGTGCGCGATCGTTTCCGTCTGGGGTCAACTCTCAGGAAACGGTCTCATCACCTGTACCTGGCCCGTCCCACCGATACCTACGCATGACTGATGCCACTAGATTTCCTGCCGGTACTGCTAAAGCAAGCGGGCATTACGAGCCCCGACCGCCAACGAGTGCTCAACTTCGTAAACTCGGTCACCTCCTTCATCGGCGCACTCTCCGGGACGGCGATCATTGACCACGTCGGTCGACGCAAGCTGATGCTCTTCTCCGCCGTTTCTTGCATGATCGGGATGGCCATCGTCGCTGGTCTGCTATCCTCCAAGGGGGACCAAATGCGCGCGAACGCGGGGATCAGCTTCATCTGTGCGTGACCCCCTCTCTCCTTTGAGGTCGGTACTCATGGTGTGATAGTCCTGTTCATGGTGTTCTTCTCGTTCGGATGGACGCCGTTGCAGGCGCTCTATCCCGCTGAGGTCCTGTCTTTCGAGAACCGCGCAAAGGGACTCGCTCTTCAGGGCATCGTCACGAACTCGGTCTCGCTCATCAATACTTTCGGTCTGCCTTCCGCACTCCAAGCTCTAAGCTGGAAGAGTGAGTCGTCCATTTCCAACCTAGACCTACGTTCCCATTCGCCAACAAGTTCGCATTCGCTCCTATTCTCCTCTCACGTCCTTCCCCTCGCTTGGCTGGTACCGCGCTGACGCCCCCAGCCTACCTCGTCTTCTTCGCCTGGGACGTCGTCGGCATCGTCGTAATCTACCTCGTCGTAGTCGAAACCAAGCAACTCTCGCTCGAGGACATGGACTCAGTCTTCGAGAGTCCGAACCCGAAACAGAAGAGTTTCGATCTGGCAAGGGCGGCGAGGGAGAGGGCGAGGAGGGATAAGGAGGCTGGGTTGGCTTCGAGGTATTAGTGGTCGACCTGGGTTGGACGTGAATCTCAAAGGAGGCAGAAGCAGCCTTACAAGGAAGTAGTTCGATCACGGCCAGAGTAACGGGAGCGAGAAAGCAAAGGATGTCGTCTGTTTCTATGGGAATATGCTGTAAACCGGAGACATGGGCAAATCCGCTCAGAACGGTACATGTCCAGAGGCAGAACTGGTCCGATAAAGATGTGAGACCACTGGATATGCGGCTCGGTCTGGACACATGACAGACGAATGGAAGAAATCCCGCTCCTTGTCACGGAGCCGCTGACACTCAGCGTCACGTTTTCCTTCTATTAATTGACAGTATGCCACCATGTCACATTCTTGGAATGCTGCATCAAAAGAGATTGGATCTGCAGGAAACCGCGTCTTTGTCGGTCAACATGTGTCCCTCGGTTGACAGCACTCGAAAGGATATTTCGATACTTGTAGCTCAGAGTGGACAGCCCCCCGATGACTACCAGAACGGGGTAACGCTTGCCTCACCGACCAACCCAATAATTCGAAAGAACAGTGGCGCCTACCCATGGTGCATGGTAGGTAATCCCAAACGCGACACTTCCAGTGACGACCAGCCTCGTGACAACATCTGTCACCGCGTTTGTGTTGAGCTGGTAGGCCGCGACCGCTACCAAGCCCACTGCTGCGGTGTTGAGGCCAGTTAGGAGAACGAGAAAGGTCGGTGGAAGTAATCATGGGATGAACAGGATCTCAGCACCAAGACCAGCCATTGCGGCTGCCCCAGGCAGTCTGCATCCACAAACCCGACCCGTCAACCAGGGTGGGAAACAGATCAGGATGTAGGCGTACGACCAGATGGAAAGACTCGAGAAGACCTGCAATCGTACCATTTCTCATCACCGCGATCGAGAAAGCGAGCTGTGTGGATGCGGGACCTGGACCGGCGTTGCCTTTGAAAATGAAGATATTTGTCAGCGAGACTTGGATTCATAGTCAGCCTTGAAAGAGAGACTGCGATAACATCTCCCCCCGACGGCCCTACCCGGGTGAGGGGCTTGGCCAGATCTTGAGGTGATGCACCTAGCGTGAACAGGTCCTGCGAAGTTGTCGCATCGAGCCATTGCAATTTCCCGACAAATCTCTTCCTCAAAATCACAACATGGACTCCAGGTCCCCCAAACGAGATGAAGCCGAGGTCCCAATAGTTTCGGACGGTCTCGACGAGACGACGTTTGAGGGAGCGCTGCGACAAAATGGGAGGGGTGCAGGCGGACCGAAGATATATCCGTGATCTCCTGTGTCGTCTCTAGAAGACACTTCGGCGAGAAGCAGCGGTGTAGATGCAGAGCGGAACGTTTTCATTTTTCATGCTTGAGTGAAATGTGAAATGAGGCACTTTGAGGACACCGTGGGAGAGCCATCAGCGGAGCTGTCCGAATAACGAACGTGCTTGCCCATTACGACCCCGCCAAGAGTTTTGTTCATACACAAACGTGCCTGCTTTAGAGCCCACGACGGGAAAGGTGGGAACCCGTACGTGCCTACTTGACATCCGCCAAAATGGGGGACCTGCACATCGCCGTGTCATTTGTACTCTTCTCCCTTTTGAACGAAACCCAAGACAACAATCAAGAGCGATGGGCGCCAACGGCCTCCTCGTACTGTTGGCGTTCCTCGTCAGCTCAACACCGACACTCGCTCAGACCTTCCGAAGGACGGCGGCTTGCCCTAAGCTTGGCTGTGTTTTCCCCCCTGTGAGCTTGGATCTCAATCCCATCAAGCTAGACAAACCGTTTGATCAGTCATTATAGGATCAGACCGACTTCATCGCCGGCCGTGGGTATCCCGATGAAGCAAACGGTGAATTGGCGCTCACGATGAACAGAGACCTTCGACATCCGCATCGAGGTTCAAGCACCGGTGAATGGTACAGAGGCTTATGCCGACGGAGTGCCAAGCCCCAGCTTCTCCCTCACCATTGGTGGTGAGGGTGGGTCTCTCATGGAGATCACCGAGTTCTTTGGGATCTCTGACCCCTCTGGCAAGTCCAATTCCAGGTCTCGCTTCCTTTTGTACGTCTGACAGCGGATCGCAGTGGAGTCTTATAACTTCACTTACTACGAGGACCTGTTCGGCGAGGATGCACGCGCGAAGATCCCGGTCAACGTCCTGGCGAAGTCATACCGGAACGTCCAGCTGCACAACCCTGGCAAATACCATCTTAACCTCACGTACAATAACGGGATGAGCACGACGGCTGTTTGGGAGGTGTTGCCTCTCGCTGATTGCAAGAAGGCCAAAAACGTCATCTACTTCATCGGTGAGTGACATGGTTCCCGCTATTTCTTCGCGGACGGTGCTCAAGACGGGAACGGCAGGAGATGGCATGGCGACCTCGATGATATCTGCGGCCCGACTCTTGGCGCACAAGACGATCAACGGCAAATACCAGTCCAAGTGAGTAGTTGACCTCCTCGCGTCCGTGTACTCTGCTAACGGAACGGATCTCAACAGGATGAAAATGGACGAAGCGTGAGCGGTCCGGTGCGGTGTTTTTTCCCGCAGGCTTACCGGCGATCCAAACAGGCCTGCTTACGGAAGTCAAATGACTCACTCGTATGTCTGATTTCTTCTGCAGAGGAGACATAGGAGACGTAGGAGACGTAGAACGGATGAGTGCGGGGATGGTAGCACTCGCTGACGCCTTTCCGTACATAGGCTGGACTCTTTCATCACGGATTCAGCCAACTCTGCCACTGCCCTATTCTCAGGGAAGAAGTCGACTGTGAACGCTCTGAACGCTTACACTGTAAGTGTTTCCGTTTGAAATCCCAAGATCCAGCTGACGGCATACACATCAATTCAGGAGTAAGCGTCCTTCCACCCGTCTACCTTGAGTTTCACTCATCGTTGTCGATCCTTAATGCAGCTCTTCTGGAAAGGCTTTTGGTGACCCCAAAGTCAGCATGATGTGTTTGACTTCTCCCTCGAGCTGAGGGTGCTTCGTAGGTCGAGACCATTTTCGAGATGTTCCGCCGCATCACCGGTGGACAGGTCGGTATCGTCTCAAAGGCATACATTGCAGATGCGACCCCTGCCGCGGTCTGCACGCACACCGTCAGCTTGGCATCTTATCCGTCATCGAGGACGAGAGCTAATGGCATCTATCGCAGAGTCAACGCTCTCAGTATACCGCCATCATCGAGCAGTACCTCAACGGTGTATCCGGCAACTACTCCTGGTTCCCGTGGCAGGGTGTGGACCTCCTCTTCGGTGAGTGAGAACCATCCACGGAAATGGCGTGAAAGCTCAAGGCGGCGTTTCAGGCGGTGGGGCCGAGAACTTCCTGGCAGGGCCAACGAACGGCAATGTCTCACAGTTTGAGCGATGGGCATCCTTTGGCTACCAGGTGGGATACAACAACACCCAGCTTCAGGCATTCGACAACGCGCAACGAGCTCTCGGTCTTTTCACCCAAGGTAACATCTCCACCTGGCTCGACCAGAACGTTTACACGAATGCCCTGGACTTGGCAATAAGACCGCGCGGTGGCCGTGGAGCGTATGACCAGCCGGGACTCAAGGAGATGACCTTGAAAGCCATCGATATCCTCCACACCCGAGCACAAGCGCGGGATACCGGATTCATGCTCATGTCTGAGGCCGCAGTACGTCCACCCAGAATTAGTTCGCGATAAAGCTCAGTGGATTCTATTTAGCTCATCGACAAGGAGATGCACGTGCTCGACACTGACCGTGCACTGGGCGATCTCCTGGAGCTCGATGATACGCTGCGCGCCGTCATGACTCATCTGGAGGAGATCGGTGAGCTCGAGGAGACACTCGTCGTAGTCACCGCCGATCATGGTCAGGGCTTCGATGTTTTCGGCTCGGCCGACACCAGTACGTCCTCGCTCTCCAGAAGTATAAATACCCAAAGCTGATTCACGTTAGAATATCTGGACCAGGCGAAGACTGATCGGGAGAAGCGCGCCGCCATCGGCGTTTACGTCAACTCCGGTCTGTCCGCCTACACCGTCCCATCCGATGTCGCCCCGAACAACCAGACGATTTTCACCTCGCCACAAGGCGATGGTTTCCCGGTCACCTGGGACCCTCGGTACACGCTTGCCAACGGCTGGGCCGCCATACCCGACAACAGACAGAGCTTCGAGGTCCCTCAGGACCACGAGCGTGTTCCTGCGGTCTCCAACTCGAGCTCGTCGGGCTATTTCTTCAATCCTGCCGACAGTCCGAGGGGCTTCGTGATGACCGGTAACCTCGATGTTGGGGAGGCTCAGGGTGTACACTCCTTGGTGGGTCTGAGTACCGTCTCCACGGTACCTGCTGATCATGACCATCTAGGTCGACGTCCCGGTCTACGCATGGGTAGGTTCTTTTTCCAAACCTCGACAATAAATTGAAGCCTCATGATAGGGTCCAGGACATGAGCTCTTCAGGGGTGTCCAGAATTCGCCCGATCTCGCCTTCAACGTTGCGGCCGCGCTGGATCTCGGCAAGTCTTTGAACGTCACTTCCACCTACAAGGCTTAGTAGGCGGCGAGTTCAACCCGAATGGAATAATGACTGGCCGATGGAACAGCGTAGTCGGGGATGAATTACAGTTCGCTGGCAGAGTAGCGAAGCATGAATTATATGTCGATGACTGGTGACCGCGTGTGACCATTCGGCCGCCCCATCTCCCTCTTTGACCTTGGGGGTCAAGATCACTATCAAGCCCTCCGCTTAGACCCTGACAAACTACAGTACTTCGTGCAACTTTTCATGACCCAGTCCTCATATCTCGGTGGAGGAAAGCACAAGCCCCACCTATTCACCAGCGTGGTCTACTACTCTACTGGCTAGCTCATGGGACGGAGTTGTCTTACCTATTTCGCGTGTCGCGACGGGTGCGACAAAGAGACAAAAAAGTCTGTTCAGCCGGGACGGGTCTGCTTCCGGGCTCATCATCCAATCCATCATGTCCGCCGGGTCGGCTTCCTTATGATCTTTGCCTTGTCCGTAATTCCACGCTCCCTCCCTCTGTTCTCCAAGATCGCTTGCTCGTTGAAGTCCCTCCCGAGCCAGTGGAAGAGGATGATCGGCCGGGGTGGGGTATAGGTTGAGGTTGAATCATCAACGCGAACTTCATGGGCCGACGGGTCTAAGGAGCAACTGGACTCACCTCTTGGAGAACACGGCATGGATATGGGATGGATATGGCTTTGATACAACTCAGGGCCATGTCAACATCTCCACCCAAAAATTTCTCACTACCCGTTGGCTATGACAAGCACAACAAGAACCACGGCCGGAAGCAGACTTTCTACTAATATGGGGAGTCTGAAGCGTTGGAAGGGCAATATGTTGTAAATGACTTGGTGATATAATGGCTATCTGGCACACTCCTCTCTACCCAAACGTGCCTACCTCTTGGAAGTAGGACTGGGATGGGGCCGACTACCGGGGTTGCTACCACAGCAAGCCTGATAGCCGGCCTCGTTTGAAGGTTCAATCCAGGGATGCCCCGTTATCATGGTGAAGGTCATGGTCGGGAGTCCAGGGGAGTGGCTGACACCGTACACTGATGACCGGCTTAGCTTGACAAGGAGTGGAAAGACTCCGGTATCTCTTAACAGCATTGGGGCAGTCCATGGTCCCCAACTGTCACGATCGCATATCGAACAACGACGGCAAAACCACGTTTTCGCCAACTATCGCCGAGAGTCGCACATCCCAGGACGCCCAAAAACGGCAACGCGCGTTCTTTCGGCCTCCTTGCGTTCCGA